>Ga0153954_1000078_pt1 | contig 86839 bp, 84 predicted proteins | sample TSFL038MetaG_FD_102277 | JGI IMG/M metagenome (GOLD analysis project Ga0153954, IMG submission 102277) | Attine ant fungus gardens microbial communities from Florida, USA - TSFL038 MetaG | ecosystem: Host-associated > Fungi > Mycelium > Unclassified | place: USA: Florida, Wekiwa Springs State...
CACCGCGAAGATCACGCCGTCGCCTTGGCGTAAGTTCACAACCTCGGCGCGCGACTGCATGCGCGGCCGCTGCTCGGTCAGCACGAACTCGCCGCCGGTGAAGTCGCGCCCCGGTTCGGAGAGGAGAATGGCGATCTGCAGCGGGAAGAGGTGCTCGCCGTAAACGTCCTGATGCAGGCAATTGTAGTCGCCCGGACCATAGCGCAAGAGGAGCGGCGTCGGACGCGTCTGCCCGGCCTCATGGCAACGGTCGAGGAACGCTTCGTGCTGCGCCGGATAGCGCACGGAAACGCCCATCGCGTCATTCCATCGATCGGCGATGGGCGCGAGCCGCGCATAGAAGCCACGCCGCAGAGCGACGATCGGCTCGGGCAGCGGATAGGCGAAATATTTGTACTCGCCTTTGCCAAAACCGTGTTTCGCCATCACGACGCGCGAACGGAAACGCTTCTCGTCGGGATAGAGCGCGGCGAATTCGCGACACGCATCGGGCGAGATGAGTTTTGGCGCGATTGCGCAGCCATAGGCGTCCAGATCGCGCCCGATTCCCGCCCAGTCGAGGGCGCCCTCACCCCAACCCCTCTCCCCGGGGGAGAGGGGCTCAACGGCGCCGCTCGTCCCTTCTCCCTCGGGGAGAAGGTGGCCCGCGCCAGCGGGCCGGATGAGGGATCGCCCCTTCATCACGCGGCCTCCCGATCGATGAGCTTACGCTTGCGCTCGACGCCCCAGCGATAGCCGGAGAGATCGCCGTCCGCACGCACCACGCGGTGACAGGGAATGGCGATCGCCAGCGGATTGGCCCCGCAGGCCGCGCCGACCGCGCGCACCGCCTTCGGTTGTCCGATCGCTCGGGCGATCTCGGCGTAGGTCGCAGTCTTGCCCGCGGGAATCGCGCGCAAAGCCGCCCACACTCTTTGTTGAAATGCGGTGCCGCGAATATCGAGCGGCAGATCGAGCCTCTGGCTCGTCCCTTCGACAAGGCCGACCACCTCGGCGACCATGCGCTCGAACTCAGAATCGCCGCCGACGAACTCGGCCTTCGGAAAGCGGTCCTGCAAGTCGCGCACGAGCGCGTCCGGATCGTCCCCGAGCAGGATCGCGCACACGCCCTTCTTGGTGGCGGCGACCAGAACGGCGCCGAGCGAAGCCTGCCCAACCGCAAAGCGAATGACGGTCCCCGCTCCGCCGCGGCGGAGCGCGCCTGGGCTCATGCCGAGGCGGGCGTCCGTGGTCTCGTAGAAGCGGCTCGATGAGTTGAAGCCCGCATCGTAGATCGCTTCCGTGACCGTTCCTGCCGTGCGCAGCTTATCGGCGGCGCGCCGCGCCCGCGTCGCGACCGCATAGGCTTTCGGAGTCACGCCGGCGACGGCCTTGAAGACGCGATGGAAGTGGTGCGGGCTCAAGCCTGCGCTCGCCGCGAGTTCGGCGAGGCTCGGCGCCTCCTCAGCGGACTCGATCCTTTCGCACGCCCGCCTGACCGCCTGAACCTGCGGATCGGGCGCGCCCAGCGCGTCAGGCCGGCAGCGCTTGCAGGCGCGGTAGCCCGCCTTCTGGGCCTCGGCGACCGTCGAAAAGAAAGAAACGTTTTCGCGCTTCGCCGGCCGCGAGGCGCAGCTCGGGCGGCAAAAAACGCCGGTCGTGCGCACAGCGAAGACGAACGCGCCGTCGAAGGCGGGATCGCGGCCATCAACCGCCCGCCAGCGCTCCTCGTCGCGCGCCGGCGCCTGTGCGCCCTCGACCTGGCGAATATCATTCATGGATATAGACATAGGGATGACTCCAGGTTTTGTCCTGGCTCCCGGTCTACGCTCGCCGGCGGCGAGCCGAACTCCGCTCCTTGCGGTGCAATTCGGAACCGCCGCGCTCCGGCGCTTGCACATGAAAAGCCTGCCCAAATTCGACGATCGTATCCGCCATGGCCTGAACCGGGGCGCTCGGGCGCCCGAGCGCTGGGACGACCACAAATTCCGTCTGCCCAAGCGCCGGCAGTCCGAACTCCGGCCCGAGAGCGACCGTACCCTCGGCCCTCAGACGCGCCGATTGCGCACCGACGCCAAGCCCGCCCAGCACCGCGCCGACCAGGCCCGAGAGCGAGCCGCAGGTGCAGGCGATCCGCCACGACACGTTCGCTCCCTCGAGCGCCGCGAGAACCGCCTCGCGGGTGATGCTGCGCGGCGGATAGAGAACAAGGGGCAGCGGCCGGCCGGGGTCGCGCCGCCAGTCAGGCGCGGCGATCCAAACCATTTCCTCACGCCACACCATGCGCCCGCGCCCGTCGCCCGCCCGGCGCTTGGCGAAAATGAGATCGAGCGCGCCTGCGTCCATGCTTTCATAGAGATCGGCGGCAAATCCAACCGTCATCTCGAGGTCGACGCCAGGGTGCCTCGACGCGAAGGCGCGCAAGACCTGCGGCAGGAGGCTCGAGAGCGCGAAATCGTCCGACGCGCCGAAGCGGACCCGCCCCCTGAGCTCGGCGTTCGAGAAATAGCGCTCGGCCCGGGAATAGGCGGCGAGAATCTCGCCGGCCAACACGGTCATGGCCTGCCCGTCGACGGTCAGCGCGACCTTGTGGGTGTCACGGTCGAACAGGCGCCGGCGCGTCTCGGCTTCCAGTCGCCGCACCTGCTGGCTGACGGTCGACTGGCGAACGCCCCGTCGCCGCGCTGCCTCCGAGAATGAGCCGGTTTCGGCCACGGCGAGGAAGGTCACGAGCAGATCGGGATCATAGGTTTCGGTCATCGCTCTGGATGATAACTGAAAGCAACGCGAACGCTATTCCGAATAAGCACAAGCTGAGGCATATTCGCAGTGTTCTTCAAACCGCTAGACCGCCCATGCGCCAGACCTTGCTCCGCTTCGTCCCCGACACGTTCACCCTGCTCCTCGTGGGGACCGTCATCCTGGCGAGCCTCGCGCCTCCGACGGCCGCGATGGAGACCCCGGTCAAGATCGCGATCGACGCCGCGATCGCCTTCATGTTCTTCCTCTATGGCGCGCGCCTCGCAACCTCGACCGTGATCGCGGGCGTCGCCCATTGGCGGCTGCACGCGCTCGTGCTCGCCTCGACCTTCGTCATGTTCCCGCTCATCGGCCTCGCCCTCTTTCATGGGCTGCCGCAATGGCTGGTGCCGGGACCTCTCGCGCTCGGCATCCTCTATCTCTGCCTCCTGCCCTCGACGATCCAATCCTCGCTCGCCTTCACCTCGATCGCCGGCGGCAATGTTCCCGCCGCCATGTGCTCGGCGACGCTGTCCAGTCTGGTGGGCGCGGTCGCAACGCCGCTTCTGGTCGCGATGTTGGCCTCCGCGCGCGGCGGCGCGCCGACTGGCGACGCGATCCGCGAGATCGGCCTCCTCCTCGTTGCGCCCCTGATCGCGGGGCAGCTCTTGCGGCCGTGGATCGGCGGCTTCGTCCTGCGCCAGAAAGCGGTCCTCTCCGCCACCGATCGCGGCTCGATCCTGCTCGTGGTCTATGGCGCCTTCGGCCACGCGGTCAGCGCCGGGCTTTGGCATGCGCTGCCGATCGGCGGCTTCGCGCTCATGGCTGTCATCGAGGCTCTCGTTCTGGGCGTCATGCTCACCGCCACCTATCTTGCCGCCAAGGCCTTCGGCTTCAACCGCGAGGACACGATCGCCATCGTTTTCTGCGGCTCGAAGAAGAGCCTCGCGGCCGGCGTGCCGATGGCGGGCTTGCTATTCCCTGGCCCGGACCTCGGCATGATCCTGCTCCCGACCATGCTCTTCCACCAGATGCAGCTCATGGTCTGCGCCGTGCTGGCGCGGCGCTGGGCGGGAGACGCCGCGGTGGAGAAGGAAGCGCTGGCCCGGGACATTGCGCAGCAGGTTGGGTTTGTGCAGCCCGCGGAATGAGGGCGGCGGAACGCCCCTATGTCATCGCCAAACACGTCCACCACAAACGCCGCGTTATTCCGTCGCAATCCGCTTCTTTCCAGTTCGTCGTCAGTCAAACCTCAGCCGCTAGTCGGGAATAACTCCTCCGCTTGCCGGGCTGTTTTGACCATGCGTAAGATGACGTGTCCCGCCCGGCAGGGGGACTGCGGGCGCACTCAACGAACAAGCTGGGAGCGAATACGTCATGAAACGCATGCTGATAGTGTCTGTTCTTGCCATTGCCGCGGCGGGGTCTGCGAGCGCCGGTCCGGTGACGACCGACGACCTCATGAAGGCGCAGGACAATTCCAAGGAATGGCTGACATACGGGCGCGACTATCGCAACTGGCGCTATAGCCCGCTCGATCAGATCACTCCGGAGAACGCCGCGAAGCTCACGCCGGTCTGGGCGATGTCGACCGGCGGCCAGTTCGGCGGCTTGGAAGGGACGCCGCTCTTCCGCGACGGCGTGCTCTATTTCAGCGCCGATTATGCGCGCACCTTCGCGGTCGACGCGAAGTCCGGCAACATCCTTTGGCGTTTCGAGCCCGAATATGGCGACGGCTTCAACGCCATGCTGTGCTGCGGCCCGATCCATCGCGGCTTGGCGCTTGCCGGCGATCTCGTCATCGTCGCAAGGCTCGACGCGCGGCTGGTCGCGCTCAACCGCGCCGACGGCAAGGTCGTCTGGGACGTTCCGATCGACGATTGGAAGCGCGGCGTGACAACCAATTCCGCGCCGCTCGTCGTCAAGGACCGCGTCATCATCGGCGTCTCGGGCGGCGAATATGGCGTGCGCGGCTATCTCAAGGCGTTCAACGTCAAGACGGGCGCGCTCGAATGGCAGACCTACACGATTCCCGCGCCCGGCGAGCCCGGCAGCGAGACCTGGCCCAAGGACGATTCGTGGAAGACGGGCGGCGGCCCGACCTGGCTCACCGGCAGCTACGACGCCGACACCGACACGCTCTACTGGGGCGTCGGCAATCCCGGCTCATGGCAGTCGGATGCTCATCCGGGCGACAATCTCTGGACCGATTCGATGCTGGCGCTCGACCCGAACACCGGCAAGATCAAGTGGGGCTATCAGTACACTCCAAACGATGGTTGGGACTATGACGGCATGGCGACGCCGATCCTTGTCGACGTGACGATCGACGGGAAACCGACGAAGGCGGCCGTCGTCTCCAACCGGAACGGCTATTTCTACGCGATCGACCGCAGCAACGGACAGTTCCTCTATGCGATCCCGCTCGTCGAGGGCATCAACTGGACGAGCGGCCTCGATCCGAAGACCGGCAAGCCGACGATCAATCCGGCGATGAAGCCGCTCTCCAACGGCAAGACGGTGGAGAAGATCATTCCCGGCCTCGAAGGCGGCACGAACTGGTTCCCGCCTGCTTTCGATCCCTCGACTGGCGTTCTCTTCGTCGCCAACAACCAGTGGGGCATGGGCCTCACCTCGTGGGAGAAAGGCAAGCTGCAATATAAGCCGGGCGACGTGTATCAGGGCGTCGACTTCCAGATGTACCGGATGGGCGACACGATCGGGCATGTGAAAGCGATCGACATCGCGAACAAGAAGGTTCTCTGGGACGCGCCGAGCCCACTGCCGCTCTTCTCGGGCATGCTCGCCACCAAGGGGGGCGTCTTGTTCACGGGCGACCAGCGCGGCCGCCTGCTCGCCTATGATTCGAAGACCGGGAAGCAGGTGTGGGCGTTCCAGACAGGCTCCGCGATCAACGCTTCGCCGATCACCTACGAACTTGACGGCAAGCAATATGTCGCGATTCTCTCCGGCCTCGGCGGCGACCCGAGCTTCTACTATTCGGCGCCGAAGGGCGGCATGCTCTGGGTGTTCGCGATTGACGGCAAGGTCGATGAGGGCGGCATGTACAATGCGCAGGTGATCGACAAGATGCTGCCCTCCGCCAAACCCTGATCCTTGTCCATGCGCATGTCTGCGATTCGCGGCTCTCTCATCCTTGTCTCGTTAGCGGCGGCGATGGCGCTGTTCACGATGAGCCGCGGCTTCGCGGATGATGACGAACTTAAGGATCCATTCCTCGGTCAGGCGGACGCCATCGCCGCCGGCCGGGTGACCTACGCCAGCAAGTGCTATGTCTGCCACCACAGCTCGGGCGCGCGGGGACCGAACCTCTTCGCCACGAAACTCAGCGACCAGCGCTTTCTGGAGACGGTGATCCAGGGCCGCAAGGGAACGCAGATGCCGGCCTTCGGCTTGCGGCTCTCGCCCGACGAAGTCTGGCAGATCCACGCCTTCATCAAGTCCACGGACCATTACTGACAACCTGAGCGCGCGGCGCCGTCAAGCCGTGCGGCGCATCGCCCCGCCCGCCGCGTCGGCAATCGACTTCGCGCCGAATGCGATGAAGATCACCCCGACGAGCCGGGTCACGACCACGCCGTGGCTGAGGAAGAAACGCCTCACCGGCGCCAATCCTGCGGCGAAGACCAGGGTCACGTCGGCGAGCAGGAAGCCGAGGAAGGCGGCTGCGAACATCTGCGGCGCGTCGATGGTCTTGAGCGATCCGACATAAGGCGCGACGAGCGCCGAGAACATCGCGAGCGCCACCGGGTAGGATTTGGGATTGGTGAGCCCGAAGGCCATGCCGGTCGCGAGTGGGCGCCTCGCGCCGATCGCGCGGGGGGCCACGTCCTTCTTCGTCATGACCGCGCGAGCGCCGAGGTAGAGGAGATAGAGCCCGCAAACGAAGCCCAGCGCCTCGAAGAGCGTGGGGCCAATGCGGTTCGCCCCGACAATCGCCGCGACCGCAAGCGCGCCCCAGGTGACGTCGCCGACCAGATGACCGCAGATGAACCAGGCGCCGGACGCGCGTCCGCGCGACGCCGCGAGGGTGAACAGAGCGAGGAACGCCGGGCCGGGCGTGACGACATAGAGGTAGGCGGCGGCGAGCGAAGCAAGGAGGATTTTTGGATCGGTCATCTTGAAGAGAGATAGATCATGGTCTATATCATCTGTCAAAGGCATAGACAAATGAGTCAAACGGCAAGATTATTTAAGAACGGACGCAGCCAAGCCGTCCGTCTGCCTGCGGCGTATCGTTTCGACGCCGATGAAGTTTATATCCGGCGCGATCCTGCGACCGGCGACGTAATCCTTTCCACGAAGCCGCGCTCCTTCGATCGATTTTTCGCCGCCCTGGCAAAAGCCGACATTCCGGATGATTTCCTTTCGCGCCGCGAGCGCCAGCAAGAGGAGGAGGATCGTGATCCTCTCGAAGGCTGGAAGGAATGACCCGTTTCATGCTCGACACCAATGCAGTGAGCGCATTGGTGAAGGGTCAACCGGGAGTGACCGCGCGATTCAAAGCCGAAGCGCCAGACCGCGTCTGCCTTTCGGCGGTGACGGAAGGCGAGATGCTGTTCGGCGTCGTCAGGCGACCCGAGGCCCGAAGGCTACGCCTCGCAATAAGCGAGCTTCTGGCGGCGATCGATGTCCTGCCCTGGACGAGCGCAACGGCGCGCCGCTATGCGACGCTCCGTGCAAGTCTTGAACGCCAAGGACGGCCGCTCGGCGCGCTCGACTTGATGATCGCTGCTCACGCGGCGGAGCATGACATGACGTTGGTGACCAATGATAGCGCGTTCGGGGCCGTTCCCGACCTACGCGTCGAGGATTGGACGGCAATCTGAAGTCGTTACGGCTTGTCTTCAGCGAGCCGCTTCAGCTTGTATAGGGCCTCGAGCGCGTCGCGCGGCGCAAGCGCATCCGGATCGAGCGCAGCGAGCGCCAAGCGCACGGCGTCAGGCGCAGGCGGCGGCTCGCGCGGCTCGTAGGAGAAGAGCGGCAGCGCGTCGAGCGAGCCGCTCGAACGCGACGCCTCGAGGCTGGCGAGCACTTGGCGCGCCCGCTTGACGACCGAGGGCGGAAGGCCCGCGAGCTTCGCCACCTGGATGCCATAGGAGCGGTCGGCGGCGCCCGCGACGACCTCATGCAGAAAGGTTAACGCGCCTTTGAACTCGGTGACCCGCATCGTGAGATTGAGCAGACGGGGCAGCGTCTCGGCGAGAGCCGTCAGTTCGTGGAAATGGGTGGCGAACAACGCGCGCGAGCGATTGACCGCGCTCAGGTGCTCGACGCAGGCGTAGGCGATCGAAAGGCCGTCGAACGTCGCCGTGCCGCGGCCGATCTCGTCCAGGATCACAAGGGAGCGCACGGTCGCCTGGTTGAGGATCGCCGCCGTCTCGACCATTTCGACCATGAAGGTCGAGCGCCCGCGCGCCAGATCGTCGGCCGCGCCGACACGTGAGAACAGCCGGTCGACAACGCCGATATGCGCCCGCGCCGCCGGCACATAGGCGCCCATTTGCGCGATGAGCGCGATGAGCGCGTTCTGCCTGAGATAAGTCGATTTGCCCGCCATGTTGGGGCCGGTGACTATGGCGATGCGCCCGCCCTCGCCACCCTCCCCCGTGAGATTGCAATCGTTGGCGACGAACGGCTCGCCCGCCTCTTTCAAAGCCGCCTCGACGACCGGATGGCGCCCGCCTTCGATGTCGAAGCTCAACGAGGCGTCGACCAAGGGCCGTGTCCACGCGCGCTTGACCGCGAGTTCGGCGAGCGCGGCGGCGACGTCGATCTCAGCAAGCGCCGCGCCGAAGCCGCGCAGGCGCTCGCCCTCCGCAAGGCAGGACTGGCGCAGGCGTTCGAACGCCTCGAGTTCGAGCGCGAGCGCCCGATCGGCCGCCGAGGCGATGCGCGCCTCGAGATCGGTCAGCGCGTTGGTGGTGAAGCGCATCGCCCCGGCCATCGTCTGGCGATGGATGAAGGTCGCGCTATGGGGCGCCTTGAGCAGCGTCTCGCCAGCCGCCTGAGGGGTCTCGATGAAATAGCCGAGAAAGTTGTTGTGCTTGATCTTGAGTTGCCTGACGCCCGCCTCGTTAGCGTAAGCCGCCTGCAGTTCAGCGATCACACGGCGACTTTCATCGCGCAGGCTTCGCGCTTCATCGAGCGCCGAGATGGCGCCGGGATGCACGAATCCGCCGTCGCGCTTCATGAGCGGCAGATCGTCGGCGAGCGTCTCCTTCAGATCGCGTTGAAGGGCGGAGCAGTCGGCGCGCAGCCGCGCGTAGGCGCTGAGCAGTTCGGGCGGCAGTTCCTGGGCTGCTTCGAGAATGCCGGCCAGGCTCGCCGTCGCCGCCAGCCCGTCGCGAATGGCGGCAAGATCGCGCGGACCGCCGCGGTCGAGGCTGAGCCGCGAAAACGCCCGCAGAAAATCGGGCGCATGCGCGAGCGCCCGACGCAAGGCGTCGCGTATCGGCGCGGCCTCGACCAGGAACTCGATTGAGTCGAGCCGCTCGTTGACCGCCTCCGGGTTTGTCAGCGGACTGGCCAGACGCTCGGCGAGGAGGCGCGCGCCCGCCGGCGTCACCGTCAGATCGATCGTCGCGAGGAGCGAGCCGTCTCGCGCGCCGCTCAGCGTCCGAGTGAGCTCGAGATTGGCGCGGGTCGCAGGATCGATTTCGAGGCTCGTCCCCCGCGCGCGGCGCGTCGGGATCGAGAGCGCCGGGCGCGCCTCCAACTGGGTGCGTTTGACATAGGCGAGAGCGAGCGCGGCGGCGGCGATCTCGGCGCGCGTGAAGGCCCCGAAGCCGTCGAGAGTTTCGACTCCATAGAACTCGCACACGCGCCGTTCAGCGGCTACGCCATCGCCACCATCACGCGCGAGCGGAGTGGTCGGAACCCGCGTGTCACGGACGATCTGGGAAAAGAGCGGTTCGTCGAAGACGGGCTGCGACGCGACGACCTCGCTCGGCTCAAGGCGCGCGAGCTCCGCCGCAAGCCCCGCTTCGTCCGTCTCGCTCAGCGCAATCGAGCCGGTCGAGAGATCGAGCGCGGCGAGCCCGTAAGCCGAGCGGCCCTCGCCTGAGCGAACCTTCTGGACGGCGACCAAGAGGCGCGCGCGCCCGGGCTCCAAAAGCCGTTCCTCGGTGATCGTGCCTGGCGTGACCAGCCGCACCACGCCGCGCTTGACGACCGACTTCACGCCGCGCTTCTTCGCCGCCGCCGGGTCTTCAAGCTGCTCGCACACCGCGACACGGTGGCCGAGCGCGATCAGCCGGTTCAAGTAGTCGTCGGCGCGCTCGACCGGCACCCCGCACATGCGGATGTCCTCGCCCTCGTGCTTGCCGCGCTTTGTGAGGACGATGCCGAGCGCCCGACTGGCGATTTCCGCGTCGTCGAAGAACAGCTCGTAGAAATCGCCCATTCGGTAGAACAGCAAGCAACCCGGATGGACCGATTTGATTTCGAGATACTGCGCCATCATCGGCGTCAGTCGCGCGCCGGTCTCGGAATTGGGGCTGTCGCTGGCGACGTTCATCCTGCTCAGCCTAGCAAATTGGACGGGGCAGCGCAGCGCCGCCGCGCGCCCTATCCACGGGGTCGTTCAACCGGGCGGCCACGCCCGCTGAGGGATGCCTCAGAGCCTCGAACGCAGGCTCGCCTGGACGAGCGGGCCAGGGCCGCCGCCAAGCTTGAGGTCGCGGCCCCTCTCGATTGCGTCGCGCACGAACGCCTTTGCAGCCGCCACAGCCTCGGGCAACGGCATCCCGAGAACGACGTTGGCGGCGATCGCGCTCGACAATGTGCAGCCAGTGCCGTGCAGGTTTTTCGAGCGCAGTCTCGGCGCTGCGAGACGATGGACGCCGCCTTCCGTCACCAGAAGGTCGATTGCGTGATCGCCTTCGAGATGTCCGCCCTTCATCAGAACGGCGCGGGGGCCGAGCTTCAAGAGCGCCTCGCCCTGCCGCGCCATCTCCGCTTCGCTCCGCGCAATCGTCTGGCCGAGCAGCGCCGAGGCCTCGGCCAGATTGGGGGTGAGGCAGTCGACGAGCGGCAGCAGCCTCGTGCGGACCGTCTCCACAAAGCCTGCGCCGCTCAGCGGATCGCCGGTGGAGGCGGTCATCACGGGATCGTAGACGATGAAGGCCCTCATCCGGCCCTTCGGGCCACCTTCTCCCAGGGGGAGAAGGGTTCCCACCCCAATCCCGAGAGGAGAGGAGAGTCTTTCCCCCACCACGTCCACAATCGCCGCCGCACCAAGCATGCCGATTTTGATCGCTGCGACATCGAAGTCTTCGATAATGGCGTCGATCTGCGCACCCACGACTTCGGACGGTTGATCGTGGACTCCGCGCACGCCTCTGGTGTTCTGGGCGGTGAGCGCGGTGACAACGCTCGCGCCATAGACGCCGAGCGCCGCGAAGGTCTTGAGATCGGCCTGAATCCCGGCGCCCCCGCCGGAATCCGAGCCGGCGATCGTGAGCGCGATCGGAATCCGTTGGTTCACGCCGGCCGCGTGGCCGCTACCCACTCTCTCGCGCGCCCCTCGGGGTCTGGATTGAGGGTGATGTCGGTGACGACGGAGACGACATCCGCGCCGGCGGCGAGACAGAGCTTCGCCCGTTCGACGTCAAGGCCTCCGATGGCGACGAGTGGGATCGCGCCGATGCGGCGCTTCCATTCGCCAATCTTCTCGAGGCCTTGCGGCGCGAACGCCATGGCCTTGAGGCGCGTGAAATAGATCGGCCCGAGCGCGACATAATCAGGATCGAATGACAGCGCCCGGTCGAGTTCGTCATCACTATGGGTGCTGATTCCAAGCTGGACGCCATGCCCGCGAATGGCCTCGATATCCGCCTCGTCGAGATCGCCTTGTCCGAGGTGAACCCAGCTAGCTCCAGAATCAATGGCGATTTCCCAGTGATCATTGATGACGAGCTCCGCGCCCGAGCGGCGACAGACTGTCATCGCGTGGTGGGTCTCGCCGCGAAGATGGTCCTCACTCGCGTCCTTTATCCGCAGTTGGATGAACTTCGCGCCCACAGCGACGAGCCGTCCCACCCAAGCCGCGCTGTCGACAATGGGGTAGAACGGGTCGAGCGCGCTCACGTCAGCAACGCCCTGCCGACGACGGGCGTCGAGGGCGCGGCCATGTCGCGCGGCTCCATGGGACCCGCGAGATAGGCACGTCGACCCGCCTCGATCGCCTGCGCGAAGGCGCGCGCCATCGCGACAGGATCTCCCGCCTTGGCGACCGCGGTGTTGAGCAGCACGCCGTCATAGCCAAGCTCCATCGCCGCCGCAGCTTGCGACGGCAAGCCGAGCCCAGCGTCGACGATGAGCGGAACGCCGAGGAAGTGGGCGCGCAACGCCCTCAGGCCAAACGGGTTGTTAAGCCCCTTGCCAGAGCCGATCGGCGCCCCCCACGGCATCAGCACCTTGCACCCGGCGCCAATCAAGCGCTCGGCGACCACGAGATCCTCGGTCGTGTACGGGAAGACCTCGAAACCGTCCGCTGACAGAATGCGCGCCGCCTCGACGAGGCCGAACACATCGGGTTGAAGCGTGTCGGCCTCGCCGATCACCTCGAGCTTGATCCAAGGCGTCCCGAACACTTCGCGCGCCATCTGAGCTGTCGTCACCGCCTCCTTGACGCTGTGACAGCCCGCGGTGTTCGGCAGCACGCGGGCCCCGAGGTCGCGGATCAGCCGCCAGAAATCCTGGCCTTCCTTGAGGCGCGCCGATTCTCGCCGCAGAGAGACAGTGAGGATCTCCGCGCCCGAGCCGCGCGCCGCTTCGGCAAGAATTGCGGGCGAGGGATATTGCGACGTGCCCAGCATGAGACGCGAGCCGAAGCTCGATCCGTAGAGGGTGAAGTCGGAGGGCCGGGACATGGACAGGTCCATCATGTTCGCCAGGGATCGACGAGCGGAATCCCAAGCCTTTCGAAATCGCGCGTATTCCGTGTCGCGAGCTGAGCGGAGCGAGCCGCCGCGGTCGCGGCGATGAGCGAATCCATTTCTGACAGAACCCATCCTTGCCGGGCTGCCGCGCCGCGCATCGCGCCGGCCGACTCGGCGATCGCGAGGTCGACATCGACCGTGCGGCCTCGAAATTGTCCGCGCAACTGATCCAAAAACAGCCCAAGACGCGTGCGACCCGCCGAATCCGCAAGGCGCTCAAAGCCAAATAGGAGTTCGTGAAAGACGGCCACGCTGATCCATGGCCTCTCGCACCTTCGGACAAAGTCTACGACGGGTTGCGCCGGCCGCTTCCGAAAAAGTTCCGAGATCACATTGGTGTCGAAGAAAACGTCCATCAAAGCTCGTCGCGATCCAGAATTCCAGCGAACGGATCGGATTCGTTCTTGGTGCGAGGCGGCAACTCGATGTCGCCGATGCGTGGAGCGTTCTCGACCAGCCATCGCCCGAGATGCGGCTCCTCATCGCGCGAAGACAGCCGCTTGTATTCCGCCATCGAGATGACGACACAGGGGTCCTGCGCGCCGATCACCTGCGGCTCGCCCGCTTTGGCTCGCTTCAGCACTTCGGAAAGCTTTGCCTTCGCCTCCTGGACCGTCCACATCGCTCGCCTATCTGATCTAGACCAGACTAGTTCATATAGTCTCGCCCTGCGCTCCTGTCACCCCCCCTGTCGGGGCGCGAGGATCTCGATCCGGTCGCCTTCCTTGAGCGCCGTCGAGGCGCGCGCCCGCGCCGGCACGAACTCGCCGTTGAGCGCGGTCGCGACCTTCGCTTCGCCGAAGTCCAGTGAGCGCAACGCCTCGTCCAGCGTGGCCGCGCCAACCTCGCGGGCTTCGCCGTTGACGACGAGCTTCATGCGAGCGCCTCCGACCGCTCAAACGCCAGCGCCGCGGCGCGCGCCGCGAAGGCCGGCGCAAGCAGGAAGCCATGGCGGAAAAAGCCGTTGACGAAAATCCGGTCCCCGCGCTCCTCGACACGCGGCTCGTTGTCCGGGAAAGCGGGCCGCACGTCGGCGCTCATTTCGAGGATCTCAGCCTCTCCGAACGCCGGGTGGAGCGCGTAGGCCGCGCTCAAGAGTTCGATCGCCGAGCGCACCGAGACGGCGCCGCGTTCGGCGCTTTCGATCATCGTCGCGCCGATCATGAACTCGCCTTTCGCTCGCGGCACGATATAGAGAGGAATCCGAGGATGCAGAAAGCGCACCGCGCGCTGAAGCCGCACCTCGTCCGTGCGAATGCGCATCATCTCGCCGCGCACGCCGCGCAGTTCGGGAAGCGCCTTGCGAGCCGCCCAGCCGCGGCAATCGATGAGGACTTCCTCATCGCCGGGCGCTTCGCCGTCGACGCCAAAACAGATCTCGCCTCCCGCCACGCGCAAGCGCTCGGCCAGGGCCGACAACGCGACGCGCGGGTCGAGATGGCCTTCGTCCGCAAAGAAAAGGCCGGCGTGGAAACGCCCGGCGAGATCGGGTTCGAGCGCGGCGATCCTCGCGCCATCCAGGCGCTCGTGGCGAGACGTGCGCGCTGCGAACCGGCCAATCTCGCCGACATCGCGCGGCGAGGCGACAACCAGCGTGCCGTTGCGCGTCACGCCCGGAACGCGCGCATCCCACCAGGCGATGGCGCCTTGGCCCAGTTCGACGACACTTCGAGGCGCGCTCTCACCCTCGCAGAACGGCGCGAGCATGCCGCCGGCGAGCCACGACGCGTTGCCGCCAAGCTCATGCGATCGCTCGACGAGCGTGACCGCAGCGCCGCGCTCGGCGAGCGTGACCGCGGTCGTCAGACCGGCGACGCCTGCGCCGACGACGGTTACGTTCAAATCTCTTCCCGCGCCCCCTCCACCATGCCGCGCATGGTCCCCCTCCCCCGCTGCGCGGGGAAGGATCCGCGCGGTGCCTTTCGTCCCTCGCAACGCGGGAGAGCAGGACCGCGCGATAGCGCGGTGGAGGGGGCGGGCTTCCTGCATCACTCCGCCGCGTCGACGTAGAGCGCGCCGCCCTTGTCGAGGAACTCCCTCGACTTCTCCGCCATCCCGGCCATCGCCTCAGCCTCCTTGCGGAGATCCTGAGTGATCTGCATCGAGCAGAATTTCGGTCCGCACATCGAGCAGAAATGCGCGACCTTGTGGCTGTCCTTGGGCAGGGTCTCGTCGTGGAACCGTCGCGCCGTGTCGGGGTCGAGCGACAGGTTGAACTGGTCCTCCCAGCGGAAGTCAAAGCGCGCCCGGCTCACCGCGTCATCGCGGATCTCAGCCGCCGGATGGCCTTTGGCGAGGTCGGCCGCGTGAGCCGCGATGCGGTAGGTGATGACGCCGGTCTTGACGTCCTCGCGGTCAGGAAGACCCAGATGCTCTTTCGGCGTCACGTAGCAGAGCATCGCCGTGCCGAACCAGCCGATCATCGCGGCGCCGATTCCGGAGGTGATATGGTCGTAGCCCGGCGCGACGTCCGTGGTCAGCGGCCCGAGCGTATAGAAGGGCGCCTCGCCGCACTCCTTGAGCTGCTTCTCCATATTGACCTTGATCTTGTGCATCGGCACATGGCCGGGGCCCTCGATCATGACCTGGCAGCCCTTGTCCCAGGCGACCTGCGTGAGCTCGCCGAGCGTCTCGAGCTCCGCGAATTGCGCGCGGTCGTTGGCGTCGGCGATCGAGCCCGGACGCAGCCCGTCCCCAAGCGAGAACGAGACGTCATACTTGCGCATGATGTCGCAGATCTCGTCGAACTTCTCATAGAGAAAACTCTCGCGGTGGCCGGCGAGACACCAGCGCGCCATGATCGAGCCGCCGCGCGACACGATACCGGTCACGCGCCTTGCGGTCAGCGGCACATAAGCCAGCCGCACGCCGGCGTGGATGGTGAAATAGTCCACCCCCTGCTCGGCCTGCTCGATGAGCGTGTCCTTGAACACTTCCCAATCGAGCTTCAACGGATCGCCGCCAACTTTCTCCAAGGCCTGGTAAATCGGCACCGTGCCGATCGGCACAGGCGCGTTGCGCAGAATCCAGGAGCGGATGTTGTGGATGTTGCGCCCTGTCGAGAGATCCATGACCGTGTCGGCGCCCCACCGGATCGCCCACACCATCTTCTCGACTTCCTCGGCGACGCCTGAGCTCACCGCCGAATTGCCGATGTTGGCGTTGACCTTGACCAGAAAATTGCGCCCGATCGCCATCGGCTCGAGTTCGAGGTGATTGATGTTGGCGGGGATGATCGCTCGCCCTCGCGCCACTTCCTCGCGCACGAATTCGGGTGTGATGAATGCCGGGATCGCGGCGCCAAAGCTCTCGCCGTCGGCGAGACGCTGAGCTGCGCCCTCGACCGCCGCCTCCCGCGCGAGGTTCTCGCGATGGGCGACGTAGATCATCTCCTCCGTGACAATGCCCGCGCGCGCAAATTCGAGTTGGGTGACGAGCTGGCCCGGCTTGCCGGCCCTGAGTCTTCGCTCCGCGGGACAGAGCGGCGCAAGATGATCCGCCGAGACATTGCCATTGTCCTCGGGCTTGATCCCGCGCGGCTTGGCCGCGGCGAAGCCTCGCGCGTCGATCCACGCCTCGCGCACCGACGGCAGCCCGGCCGCGAGATCGATCGCCACGCCCGTCTCAGTATAGGGGCCGGAGGGATCGTAGACCCGGACCGGGGCCTCATTCGGATCCGAGAGCGCGATCTCGCGAAACGGAACGCGGACGTCGGCGCGGTCCGCATAAGACGCATAGACCTTGCGCGAGCCGGCGATCGGCCCTGTCGTGACGCTCCGCGGCGCGGCGAATTTAGGAATCTCGTTCATGGCCGTCTCCTCGCGCGCGAGTTATGACGGTGGAACTTGCGGTCCGATACGAAAGCGAGGCCGCTTCAGTCCCTTCGCCGGCATGACCCGGATCAGGTTCAAAGGGTTCGGCGTTTGCCGTCTCAGCCCCGTTCGGGACGCCCCTCGAGCAAAACGAACGTGGCCCTGCCCGCTCGGGCTGTCAAGAGGGGCAGACGCTTGGCTCCCCGGACGGTCCTCCGTCCAGCGCCCGCGTTCTATCCCTCCAAGCCGCTGGGCGCCGGCCGGCTGGCGCGCTTGCGAGACGCGAAGCGGGCGGCGAGATGCGCCAGGCCCGGGACGCGTCCTGTCAAAGTTCCGGCCCGGCGACGCCATTTGCGAAGGACGGCCGCCGCCGCCTGCTTGTACGGCGCGACGATCTGGTCGGCGTAATGGTGGAACGCCATCAACTTCTCATAAGCGCGGACGAACCACGGCATCGTCATCAGGCGGTGCTTCGTCAGATCGAAGATTGCGGGGATGAGCGCGACTGCCAGGAACTTCAGGATAATCCACGAGATCGCCCCGGAGATGACGTAACCCATCGCGATCGCGACGGTGGCGACGACCAGGAGAGGCTCGACAATCAGGAACGGCACGAGGAAGATGAGCAGGACGAGCGGCGCCGGCAAACGGTCGATCAAGGCGGCGAATGCCCGCTTGAACCGCGCCCACGGCACCACCGCGGAAATTGTCCGGCCGATCGCAACCAGGCCGTCCCACACCCAGGCGACAGCCAGGAAAACCATCGCCAGCGCGAGCAAAGCGGTCCGTCTCACTCGAAAGCGCTTCATTCCGATAAGAGTCCCGCAAAATCCCGACAGCAAATCACATTCACGACTGCGTGATGATGCCGATGAAACGGGGCGAGCACAAGGCGTTTTGCGCCGCAATATGGCCATCAATCCCTTGTTAACGCTGCCGGCCGGTTGCGCGGCGCTCGCAGTCGCCTGGCAATGGACAGGTAACCTTATCGGAACCTTGCGTTAACTCTCGAGCGGCTAGTTCGCGGGCGGGCGGGGTCGTCAGGAGCGTGAGCCATGTTCGCGAACATCACCCGGAGTTCGGTCGCCTTTGCGGCGATCCTCGCGCTTGGCCTGGGCTTGAGCGCCTGCGCGCACAACACCACCAACCTCGCCGCGGGAGCAGGCTATGGCGCGGCGGGGCCCGGCAGCGTGCAGGAGTTCAACCAGACCGTCGGCGACCGCGTCTTTTTCGATACCGACCAGACCGACCTCTCGTCGACCGCCCAGGCGACGCTCGACAAGCAAGCGGCCTGGCTCAATCAGTACAACAAATACACGTTCACCCTCGAAGGCCACGCCGATGAGCGGGGCACGCGCGAATACAATTTCGCCCTTGGCGAGCGTCGCGCCCAGGCGGTCCGCGACTACCTCGCCGCCAAAGGCGTCTCGCTCTCGCGCATGAAGACGATCAGCTACGGCAAGGAGCGCCCTGTCGCGGTCTGCGACGACATTTCCTGCTGGTCGCAGAATCGCCGCGTCGTCACCGTGCTCAACGGCGCCCCGAGCTCTTGAGGCCCCGTCGCCAAGCGCATGCGTCCGACGGCCCGCGGCGCGACTTGAAATCGACAGATGCGGAGCGTATGCGCCGATTAGAACGACCCTCGTCAGGAAGCCGACAGTGACGCCATTGTTTCGCTCGAGCCTCGCCGCCGCGTTCGCTGCGTGGGTCGCGCTGGCGACGCCGGCGCAAGCGCAGTTCGATATTTTCCACCGGCAGGCGCCGCCCGCCGATATTCCCGGCGGCGCGCCGGGCGACCCGGAGGACGCCGCCGCCCTTGTGCTGCGCGTCAACCGGCTCGAGGAAGCGCTTCGCCAGGCCAACGGACGCATTGAGGAACTCGAGAACGCGCAACGCCGGCTCGAGGCGCAGTTGCAAAAATTCCGCCAAGATGTCGAGTTCCGGTTCGGCGACCGCTCGGAGGGCGGAGCATCCCAAGGGTCGGACGTCGCCGAAGCGCCTTTGGCCCCGGCTCCGTCGGGCGCTCCTGCGCGATCGAGACGGTCGGATGCTTTCGACCCTAATTCCGATCCGAACGCCCCGGGCGCGCCGCGCCCGCTCGGGACCACGTCGCCGAGCGCTCCGCTCGTCCACGAGTCGCCCGTTCCGCTTGTCCGCGATGCGCCCGCAGCCGGCGCCCCCATGGAGCTTGGCAGGGGGACGCCACCACCCGCTCCGCAAGCCAACGGACCGACGGTCGTCGGCTCTGGCGTAGCCATGCTCGACCAGCCGCGCGAACAGTTCAACGCCGCTCTGCAAGCCTTCCAGGCGGGGCAATATCCTGAGGCGGAGACCGGATTCAAAGCGTTTCTCGCAGCCTATCCGGCGCATCGCCTGACCCCGGACGCCCTCTTCTACATTGGCGAGACACATTTCCAGCGCGCCCGCCCGAATGACAAGGCCGATCCCAATCTCAACGAGGCGGCTGAACAATATCTCAAGGTCACGACCAACTATTCGAAGTCGTCGCGGGCCGCCGAGAGCATGGTGCGGCTCGGGCAGACGCTCGCCGCGCTCGGCAATTCCGATCAGGCCTGCGCGACCTTAAGCGAATTCGGCAAGCGCTATCCCTCCGCCTCCTCTTCGGTGAAAAAGCTCGCCGAGCGTGAGATCGCCAAGGATCATTGTTGAGCGCCGCGCGCTCGAACACGCTTTCATCCGCTGACATCGACGCGGCCTTCGCCCCATTTGCCCAGGCGAAGGCGCTTCTGATCGCTGTTTCGGGCGGCCCCGATTCGACGGCGTTGCTCTTGATGGCGGCCGAATGGGCGAAGCGCCGCGGCAAGACGCGGATCGAAGCGGCGACGGTCGATCACGGACTTCGGCCCGAAAGCGCCGACGAAGCCAAGGCGGCCGCGACGCTCTGCGCGCGGCTCGGGGTCAAGCATCGCATCCTCCAGTGGAGGGGCGCGAAACCCACGACCCGCCTGCAGGAGCGGGCGCGCGAGGCGCGATATCGCCTGCTCGTCGATCATGCGAAGGCGATCGGCGCCGAGGCGGTCGTGACCGCCCATCACGCCGACGACCAGGCGGAGACGGTGCTCTTTCGCCTGTTGCGCGGATCGGGGCTCGCCGGATTGCGCGGCATGGACATCAAGACCGAGCGCGATGGCTTGATCATCGCCCGGCCGCTCATGGGCATGCAGAAGCGCCAGCTCATCGCGTTCGCCAACGCGCGCAGCGCGCCCTTCGTCGACGACCCGTCCAATTCGGACCCGCGTTTCGCGCGCACCCGTCTGCGCGCGCTGCTGGCGCGCCTCGACGAGGAGGGACTGAACGCCGAGGCGCTCGACCGGCTGGCGCGGCGCGCCCGCGAGACGGAGGAGGCGCTCATGCACCTGACGGCCGAGGTCGAGCTGAGGGTCGGCTCGGAAAATGCGCTCGACGCTCGCGCTCTGTTCGCCGCGCCGATCGCGATCGCCCACCGCATCTTGACGAAGCGTATCGCCGAGACGGGCGGACGGGACGCGAGCCGCATCGGGCTCGAGAAGATCGAGGCGCTGGCGGTGAACCTCAGCGAAGCTCTCGCCGAGCGACGGGCCTACGCCGGCAATGTCGGGGGCGCGCTCGTCCGGCTGACGGGCAAGGGCCGACTGACCTTCGCGCCCGAGCCGCCGAGGAAGAGTGGGAAACGATAGCGCGGCGAGCCGCCCCGATTGCATTTGGGCGCGGCGCTGATGGAATATGGCGGCGACGTGATCGTCTCAGAGGCGACTTTACGTCGCGGGCGGGGATGAAGTCGCGATGTCGCATGTTTTGTCGGCGCTTCCACTCTGGGCGCTCATCCTCGTCGTGGTCGTCATTCCGACGAGCCTCGCGGTCGGATGCCAGATCCTCATCCGACGCGCGGTCGGCGTCCATACGCTCGCCCACAACAACGAAGTCGCCGGCTTTATTTTTGCGATCATCGGCGTGGTGTACGCGGTGCTGCTCGCCTTTGTCGTGATCGCCGTTTGGGAGAAATTCAGCGAGGGTCAAACCGCGGTTGCGAAGGAGTCGGCGGCCGCGGCGGCCCTGCACTATTATTCCGAGGGGCCGGAGCCGGAAGCCGCGAAGCTCTCCGAAAGCCTCGTTCATTATCTCAAATTGACGATCGAGCGCGACTGGCCCGCAATGGCGGTAAGCTCCGAGGACGGCCAGACGACTGAAGCGTTGAGCGCGCTCTATCGCGCGGCCATGGCGCTCAATCGCACGGGCACGCGCAGCGTCGCCGACATGTCGGAGGTCTTCGCCCAACTTGACGATTTGACTTTGGGCCGCCGCGTCCGCCTTCACCTGGCGACCGGACTCGTGCCTGAGATCATCTGGATCACGCTCTTTGCCGGCGCCGGCTTCACCGTCTGCTTCGCCTTGTTCTTCGGCAGCCCGAACGCGGTCGCGCAGCTCGCGATGACCGCGATTCTGTCGGTCGTTCTCGCGGCGGGTCTGGTCGTCATCATCGCGCTCGACCACCCCTTCAGCGGGCCGGTGCATATTTCGCCCGACGCCCTCGAACACGTGCTCGCCATTGCGGAACACGGATAGGGGCGGCTGCCTGAGGCCAAAGCCTCGCCGCCCTGCCCCGCGCGTTAGCCGATCACGAAATTGAGGCCCACCGCGGTCTCGAGCGCGGCGCTCGCGGCAGGGAGCGAGACAGCCCAGGTCTGATCGCCGACGACCCCATCTTTCACGACGCCGCCCCAGGCTTGGAACGCGACGACCGCCGCCTTGGTATGGGGACCGAAATCGCCATCGATCCCTTGCGGCGTCGTGACCCACTGCCCCGGCGCGCCATTGGTGAGCAGCGTCTGCAATGAACTGACGACCGGACCTGTCGAGCCTTCTTACAGGGTCGGCATCGGTCCTCCGTCGGGTAACGCCGCCCACGTCGCGGGGCCGACGATTCCGTCCACGGTCAAAGCCGGGCCCTCTTGAAACACCTTGACCGCCTGCTCGAGTTTGGCGTCGAACACGCCGTCGACAGCAAGGCCTTCATTCGGCGTCCGCCGAAGCGCCCTCTCGAGTCGCTTCACTGCGTCGCCGGAGGCGCCCAGAGAGATCGTCGGTTGTCCAGGATTGGCCATCGTTCCCCCGAAACGTCTGAGCTGTCGCCGCACGCGACTGCCCTGCAGGAAGCCGTAACGCGACGTCCTCTCAGGCGCTGTGAGGCGTGTCACACAGCCTCACTTCACCGCCCGCCCCTGCCCCGCGAGCAGCGCTTTCAGCGCATCCAGCGTGTCGGCTTCCGCAATAGGCTTATCGCGCCGCCAGCGCAGCATTCTCGGAAAGCGCACCGCGACGCCGCTCTTGTGGCGCTTGCTCGGCGCGATCCCTTCGAAGCCGAGTTCGAACACCTGCGTCGGGTTCAGGCTCCTGACCGGACCGTAGCTCTCGACCGTGGTGCGGCGGACAATGGCGTCCATCTCGCGGATCTCCTTGTCCGACAGCCCCGAATAGGCCTTGGCGAACGGCACGAGTTCGCGCGTCCCCGCTTCTTCCCCCGCGCTCCAGACCGCAAACGTGTAGTCGGTGTAGACGCCCGAGCGGCGGCCGTGGCCGCGCTCGGCGTAGACCACCACCGCATCGACGCTCATCGGATCGAGCTTCCATTTCCACCAGACGTCCGTGCGATCGTCCCCCTTGCGCCGCCCGACGCCATAGACGCCGTCGCGCGCTTTCAGCATCAGCCCTTCGCGCAGAAGCGCGCGGGCCTGCTCGCGCTTCTCGGCCAGCTCCTCCCATGTGTCGGCGGAAACGGTCGGGCTGATGCGGATCGGCAGCCGCTCGCCGCACGTCTTCGCTTCCGCGAACAGGCGCTCGACCAGCTCTTCGAGAAGCACGCGTCGCACATGCTGCGGCTCGGCGCGCAGGTCGCGGGCTTGCGCCTCGATGAGGTCATAGGCGATGAAGGCGACCGGCAATTCCCGCTTCGTCTTGTCGTTCACAGCCTTACGTCCGAGACGCTGCTGGAGACTGGCGAAGATCGCGAGCCCATCGAGCGACTCCGGCCCATAGTCATGCTCGGGCGGAATGAGCACCACGAGTTCGCCGTCGATCGCCGTGCCCGAGGGCAGCGCGCGCGCCAGCGGCTCGAGATCGGGATAGGCGTCGGAGATCAGCTCCTCGCCGCGCGACCATAAGCGCCAATCGTCGCCGCGCTTCAAAAGCTGCGCACGGATGCCGTCATACTTCCATTCGATGATCCAATTCGATGGGGCTCCAAGCGTCGCGGCCATGTCCGCGAGCGGCCGATTCCAGGATTGCGCGAGATAGAACGGATAGGGCTTTCCCGCGTCGAGCGCTTGCGCTTCGGCGTGGCCGACCTCGCCGATCAAAGCCTCGAAATCGGTGGCCGTCGGAACGCGCCGCGCCTGCGCATAGCCGACGAGCCGCTGCGCCATGCGGCTCTCGTCGACGCCCGCGACTTCGGCGAGCGCCTTCACGACCTGCAGCTTCGATACGCCGACGCGCAATTCCCCGGTGATCAGCTTGAAGAAGGCGAGGCGCTCATCGCTCGGCAGCCCGCCGACCCACAGTTTGAGCCGCGCATAGCGTTCCTCATCGGGGAGCGTCGGAAGCGGCAGCAGGCGCTCGCGCATCCATTGGTCGAGCGAAACCTCTTCGCCGCGCGCGCCCTCAGGCAGAACGAGAGCCAGCATCTCGGCGAGATCGCCAACCGCGCCGTAGCATTCGGCGCAGAGCCAGTCGGGATAGCCGGAACCCTCGACCGCGAGACGCCAGAGAAGACGCGTCGGCGCGGTCTGCCGCGGCTTGCCGCCGCTCAGGAAATAGACGCACCACGCCGCGCTCGCCCATTGCGTGTGCTCGGCCCTGGCGGCGGCGAAGAACTCGACCATCGCCGCCTGCTTGGCGCTAGTCGAGGTGGCCGAATCGAGCTTTCGGTAGAGCGCTGCGAAGGCTTTCACGGCAGGCTCTCCGACGCTGAGGCCTCGCCCTCCGCCGGCGTTTCGGCGGCGCTCATGTCCTCGTCGTCGCCATAGGCCGTCGTGAGCGCGCGCGCGTCGAGGCCCTTTTCGCGCAGGTATCGCGTCAGCGCTTCGGTATAGCCATGCGTGACCAGAACGCGCTCGGCCCCGGTCGCCTCGATGGCCGCGACGAGGCCCGGCCAGTCGGCGTGGTCGGAGAGCGCGAAGCCGCGGTCGAGGCCGCGCCGGCGGCGATTGCCCCGCACCTGCATCCAGCCGCTCGCCAGCGCGTCGGAATAGTCGCCGAACCGCTTGAGCCAAGCGCTGGCGGCCGCCGAAGGCGGCGCCACGACAAGCGCGCGGGCGAAATCGCGCTTATGCTCGATCTGCGTGGCGAGCAAGGTCGGCGGCAGGACCACGCCCGCCTCGCGATAGAGGGCATTGATCGCCTCGACCGCGCCATGACACACGATCGGTCCGAGCGTGGGATCGACTTGCGCAAGCACGCGCTGCGCCTTGCCGAGCGCATAGGCGAACAGCACGCTTGCCCGGCCCGCCGCGATATTCTCGCGCCGCCAAGCGTCGATGACGGCGAACGTCTCGGCTTGCGGGCGCCAGCGATAGATGGGCAGACCGAAGGTCGATTCGGTGATGAAGGCGTGGCAGCGCACGGGCTCGACGGCGCGCGAGACGCCATCGCTCTCGAGCTTGTAGTCCCCGGACGCGACCCATGTCTCGCCGTTCCGGGCCACACGAACCTGCGCCGAGCCCAGCACATGGCCCGCCGGGTGAAGCGAAATCTCGACCCCGTTGCGCGTCAGGGTCTCGCCGTACTCAACCGTCTCGATCGCAACGTCGCCCAGGCGCTTGCGCAAAATCGGCGCCGTCAAGCGATGGCAGACATAGACCTCCGAACCGAATCGCGCGTGATCGGAATGGGCGTGGGTGATGATCGCCCTCTGAACCGGGCGCCACGGATCGATGTGAAAGTCGCCGGCGGCGCAATAGAGACCGCGATCGGTTGAGGCGATGAGATCCAACGGCAGCAGGCTTTCGAGACACGGCGAAGAGCGCGCTCAACATGGGGGATCGGTCAAAGTTCGGCTAGTTGACGGATTGATACACGTCAGGAGCGTATTTTCTGTTATCGGAACTTTATAACTATTCCTTAAAGTCATATATTTGCTTGTTTATTCTGTGCGATTGATATTTCTTGTAAGCGCATTAGCTGTTATTATTATTGAGATTTAACCCATATTGCTGTTGCGCTTTCTGATACTGATGCGTATATCGCTCTCTTCATCAAGAGACGACACAATTATTCTAGCGAACAAAAAATGCAGGTAGGAATAAAGAACTATTCGATCATGAGCGCCTTCCCTCACAAATTCCTCGAAATTTGTCTTCCTATCTTTCAGATTGTTGTGGGCAACCCGAATGGCAATTTGCAATTGTTCGTCGTCCAGGTTTGAGACGTTCAACAACTCTGTGACACCGCCGCCCACGCGATCCCTCCCGCATACTGGAAAGCTTTTACCTCTAATTCTTGTCAAACGCTCAGATAGAAATCGAACAGATATGTGGAGCTAAATCGGATATGGGGGCGTGAACGGCGGATCCCCATCCGGTCTCTCGATCGGCGATATTCGCAAGAGTGGGCAGCCAGGGCCGTCAAACCGCCGCCAGTTCCGACCCTCTTCGACCCTTTGCCGTCCTTTGAGATCGCCTCTATGAACGGGCCGAAAACGTTGGGCGGCTCAGGCCGAGGACCACCGTGGAACCTCATTGCAGGCAGAGGCGGACGGTTGAGAAGCATGCGGGACGTTGAGCCAACTCTGCGGGACGAGCTCGCCGCCAGACTAAGGCGCGAGACCAAGGGCGACGTCATGTTCTCGCGCGCCGACCGCGGCCGCTATGCGACCGACGCGTCGATCTACCAGATCGAACCGGTCGGCGTTCTCGCGCCGCGCGGAATCGAGGATGTCGCGACCGCAATGGCGATCGCGCGCGAGAGCGGCGTGCCAGTCCTGGCGCGCGGCGGCGGCACCAGCCAGTGCGGGCAGACGGTCAATCGGGCGCTCGTGCTCGACTGCTCGAAATATCTCCGCAACGTGATCGAGATCGACCCCGACCGGCGGCGCGCATGGGTGGAGCCCGGCATCGTGCTCGGCCATCTCAACGCGGCCTTGAAGCCGCACGGCCTCTTCTTTCCGGTCGATCCCTCGACCCACGCGCGCTGCACCATCGGCGGCATGGCGGCCAACAATTCCTGCGGCTCGAAGTCGATCCGCTATGGCCTCATGGCCGACAATGTCGCGGCCATCGACGCGATCCTGGCTGACGGCGCGCGGTTCCGCTTCGGCCCGGATTGGCCCGGACAAGGCGTGACGAAGCCCGAAAGCATCGCCGAACTCATGGCGAAGCTGCAAACGCTCGGGCAGGACATGGCGGCCGAGATCGCCGCGCGGTTTCCGAACGTGCTGCGCCGGGTCGGCGGCTACAATATCGATGCGCTGACGCCGGCCGCGGCCGCCGCGGGACGCGACAATCCGGCGAGGCTGCTCGTCGGCTCGGAAGGAACGCTCGCCTTCTCGGCCGGGCTTGAGCTCATTCTCCATCCCATCAAACCCCGCAAGGTTCTGGGCGTCTGCCAGTTTCCCTCGTTCCGCGCCGCGATGGAGGCGACACGTCATCTCGTGGCGCTCGATCCCGAGGCGGTCGAGCTCGTCGATCGCACGATGATCGATCTCGGCCGCAGCATCCCGATCTTCCGCAAGACGATCGACCGCATGGCAGTCGGCGAGCCCGAGAGCCTGCTCATCGTCGAATTCCATGGGCACGAGGATCAGCCGCTCCTCGATCAACTCGCGCGCCTCGAGACGCTGATGGGCGACATGGGTTTCCCGCACAGCGTCGTGCGCGCCGTCGCGCCTGCCTTTCAGGTTGACATCGCCGAAGTGCGCGAGGCCGGCCTCAACATCATGATGTCGATGAAAGGCGACGGCAAACCGATCTCCTTCATCGAGGACGCCGCCGTGCCGCTCGCGGACCTCGCGGACTATACCGAGCGCCTCAACGCCGTCTTCGAGCGCCATGGGACGCGCGGCACCTGGTACGCCCACGCCTCCGTCGGCTGCCTCCACGTGCGCCCGGTTCTCAACATGAAGGACCCCGCGGACGTTAAGCGGATGCGCTCGATCGCCGAGGAATGTTTTGATCTCGTCCGCCAGTACAAGGGCTCGCATAGCGGCGAGCACGGCGACGGGCTCGCGCGGAGCGAGTTCAACGAGCCGATGTTCGGCGCGCCGATCGCGCGCGCCTTCGAGGCGGTGAAGGATGCGTTCGATCCGAAGGGCCTGCTCAATCCCGGGCGGATCGTCCGCGCGCCGCGCTTCGACGACCGGTCGCTCTTCCGCTACGGGCCCGACTATCGCGCAATCGAGGGGTTTGCGCCTCAGCTCGACTGGTCGGACTATCCGGGCCCGCTCGGCGGCCTCATGAGCGCTGTCGAGATGTGCAACAACAACGGCCAGTGCCGCAAGTTCGACGCTGGCGTCATGTGCCCGAGCTATCGCGCGACGCGCGACGAGCAGCATGTCGTGCGCGGCCGGGCGAACACGATTCGGCTCGCCCTCACAGGCCAGCTCGACAAGGAGGCGCTGGCGTCGGACGACGTCGCCCAGGCGCTGAAACTCTGCGTCTCCTGCAAGGCTTGCCGCCGCGAATGCCCGACCGGCGTCGACATGGCGAAGATGAAGATCGAGGCGACGGCGGCGCGCGCCGCCCGGCGCGGGATCGCGCCGCGCGAACGGATCGTCGCCGAACTGCCGCGCTACGCGCCGCTCGCCGCGCGCTTCGCCGGCCTCGCCAATCTGCGGAACAGAACGCCCTGGCTGCGCAATGTTCTCGATCAGCGGCTGGGCTTCGCCGCCGAGCGCAATCTGCCCGCCTGGCGGTCCGATCCCTTCCGCGACGAAGAGGCCCTTCCCTACGCGAGACCCGCAAGCAGCATGGGCAACGTCATGCTCTTCGCCGACACGTTCAACCGCTATTTCGAGCCCGACAATCTGCGCGCTGCGCTCAGCGTCATCGCGGCGGCCGGACGAAGGCCGTTGCTGCCGCGCCACGGCGGCCGCCCGCTCTGCTGCGGGCGCACGTATTTCGCGGCGGGCATGATCGACAAGGCGCGCGCCGAGGCGAGGCGGACGCTCGCCGTGCTCGCCGGCGACGCGCCCGTCATCGGCCTCGAGCCGTCGTGCCTCATGACCCTGCGCGACGAGTTCATCTCGCTCATGCCGGGGCCGGAAGCGAGGGCGCTCGCGAGCCGCGCGGTCACGCTTGGCGAGTGGCTAGCGCGCGAGAACATTGCGCTCGACCTCAGGCCGACGCCCAGGAAGGCGCATGTTCACGGCCATTGCCACCAGAAGAGCTTCGGCGCTTTCGACGCGACGCTCGCCGCTCTGCGCCAGGCGCCCGATCTCAACGTCTCGCCGATCACATCGTCCTGTTGCGGCATGGCCGGCGCCTTCGGCTATCAGTCCGAGACGCAGGACGCGTCACGCGCCATGGCCGAGGCCGACCTCCTGCCCGCAATCCGCAACGCGAGCCCCGAAGACCTGATCGTCGCCGACGGCACGTCGTGCCGGCATCAGATCGCCGATCTCTCCGGCTGCGTCGCGGTGCATTCGGTCCGCGTGCTGGCGGACGCGCTGCTTATTCGCTGAAACGATGCGAAGGGCGCGCGCTCGTCTCAGGCGGCGAAGTTCAGTTTGAGCCCCGCCTCCTGCCACGGCATGGCGATAAGGTGGCCGACGCCCGACAGCGTGATGTAGGCCGTTTTCATGTCAGGCCCGCCGAAGCAGATATTGGTTGTGAAGATGTCGGGCGTCTTCACTCGCCGGACCAATCGCCCGTCAGGTGCGATGACGGTGATCGCCCCGCTGACGAGGGTCGCCACGCAGACGTTGCCCTCAGCGTCCACGGCGAGACTGTCGAAGCGATGATAGCCCGCTTCGCTGAAGAGGAAGCGGGCGCCGTTGGGCGAGGGAAACGGCTGGCGCTTAATGACGCCGGGAGACACGATGTCGAAGGCCCACAACCGTCCTCCCTCGGTCTCCGCCACATAGAGCGTGCGCTCATCGGGCGAAAGACCGATGCCGTTCGGGCTCAAGAATGGATGCGAAATCTCGACGATGTGCGATCCGTCGGCTTTGGCGTAGTAGACGCCGCCCCAGTCGCGGTCGCGCTGACGGTTCTTGCCGAGATCGGTGAAGTAGAATCCACCGTCGCGGTCGAAGACGATGTCGTTCGGCCCCCTGAGCTTATGCTCGCCGCACCGATCGTAGAGAACGCGCGACTCGCCAGTCTTCGGGTCGAGCCTTTCGATGCGTCCGCCAGAATAGTTGGCGGGCGTCCCGATCGGACGCAGCAAGCCGGGCTCGTCGCTCCATGCGAAGCCGCCATTGTTGCAGACATAGAGCGCTCCGTCTGGCCCCAAGGCGAGCCCGTTGGGTCCGCCCCCGAGATCTGCGATGATCGTCACCTTGCCATCCGGCGTCACGCGCGAAACTGTTCCGCGCGCAATTTCAACGAGCGCGATCGAACCATCCGCCAACGCAACCGGACCTTCCGGAAAACGCAACCCAGTCGCCACCACTTTTACGTCCGTCATTCCGATTCTCTTCCCGTTTCACGATGCACGCGGCATCATAGACGGGTGTTCTCGTCGCTGCACGGGGAGGAGGATCTGGCCGCTGACCTTTGACTGTTCGCCCCGAGCCGCGGCCCCGGAGCGCGGTTTCCGGGAGGGTTGCCAATTCACATCGGCGTGATGGTGGCGGGTTCGCGCGGCCTGTGCCTCACGCGGGCGCCCGGTTGCCTTTCACGGCCCAATCGTGCAACGGCAAACGGGCGTCATGGGAGGAAGGGCGAAAATGGCGGACGACAAGGAAAGCACCATCCTGAAAAAGGTGGCGTACCGGTTCGTTCCGTTCTTGATGCTGTGCTACTTCGTCAATTATCTCGACCGGGTCAATGTCGGCTTCGCCAAGCTCACGATGGACGCGGACCTTGGCCTTTCCGACACGGCCTTCGGATTCGGCGCCGGCATCTTCTTCCTCGCCTATTTTCTGTTCGAAGTGCCCTCGAACGTCATCATGGACCGGGTCGGCGCGCGCGTCTGGATCGCGCGGATCATGATTACATGGGGCATCATTTCGGGCGCGATGGCCTTCATCCCGAACATCTCGGCGTGGACAGGCTTCAGCCCCGAACATACGTTTTACGGCCTTCGCTTCCTGCTCGGCCTCGCGGAAGCCGGATTCTTCCCCGGCATCATCTTCTTCCTGACGCTCTGGTTTCCCTCCTCCTACCGCGGGCGCATCGTCAGCTATTTCATGGCGGCGATTCCGCTCTCGTCGGCCATCGGTTCGCCGGTCTCGGCGTCGCTGCTCGGGCTTCATGGGATGGCTGGGCTCTCGGGCTGGCAATGGCTCTTCATCATCGAAGCGCTGCCGTCGATCCTTCTCGCCTTCGTCGTCTATTTCTATCTGACCGATCGGCCCGCCGACGCGACATGGCTTTCGGCTCAAGACCGCGAGTGGCTTCAACGCCGTCTGGCCGCGGAGGACGCGCGACGCACGCATGTGTCGCCCGCCGGCATTTTTGCGAGCCTCTATGACTATCGGGTGCTCGCGCTGGCTTTGGTCTACTTCGGCAACGTAGCCTGCCTCTATGGCGTGACGTTCTGGATGCCGTCGATCGTCAAGGGTTTTGGCGTCTCGATCGCCGCGACAGGCTGGATCAGCGGCATTCCCTATCTCGTCGGCTTTCTGGGCATGATGTGGTGGGGCCTCCGCTCCGACCAGCAAGGGGAGCGCACCTACCATCTGGCAGCGGCGCTGATCCTCGCGGCGGTCGGCATCGGCGCCTCGGCGTTTCTCACCGATCCTGTCGCCAAAATGGCCGCGCTGACGCTCGGCGCGCTCGGCGTCTATTGCGGGTTGCCGCTTCTGTGGACCCTGCCGACCGCCTTTCTCGCCGGCGCCACGGTCGCGCCGGGCATCGCCGCGATCAACGCGATCGGCAACCTCTCCGGCTATTTTGGTCCCTTCGTCATGGGCTGGATCAAGGATCTGACCGGCGATTTCCGCTGGGGGCTCGTCACCATCGCGCTGTGCGCCGTTGTCGCGCTTATCATCACGCTTCTGCTCGGACATGACACCGAGCTCGAACGGGCGCCTGAACTCGCGGAATAGGAGACGCGCGTCGCGGGGCATGGATGGCGACCCTCGTCTGATATCATCAGTGTCGACGCGGCCGCCGCGAGCCGATGGACGACCCAGCTTCAGCCTGGTTGCGAAGCCCGACGGGCGACCCCGGCTCGGCCTCATCCAAGCCGCGCTGTCCTTCGCCGGCGCGGTCGCGGCGGCTCTGTCGCCCTTTGCGCTGGTCGGCGCCGTAGCGGCGCTCTCGGCTCACTACGGCTTCAACCCGGACGCACAGTCCGGATGGGTGCGGCTCGCGCTCCTCGCAGCCATCGTTTGCGTCGGATTGGCCGTCTCTCTCTCCGCCTACAAGATTGCTCGAACCCTGTTCGAGCGGTCGCTGCGGCGTCGCCAGCAGCCGCTCGCCGACTGGAGCGATCTCGACGGCCGGTTTGCGCTCCTGCTTCGCCCATTCAGAGACGATCGTCGGCGCCTCATGTTCTGGTCGGTGCGCCCTCAACTTCCGTTCGACCTGACGGCGCCGTGGGAGAGGCTGGAGTTGCAGATCGTTCGCGCCTTTCGGCCGCTCATGCCGGTGCTCGCTGTCGGCCGCCCCAGCGAGCCCATGCCGCAACTCGGCGCGCGTCGCTTCTACGTGCGCAGCGAGGATTGGCGCGAGGCCGTGCTCTATGCGCTCGACCGATGCGCGATCGTCATCATCGTGATCGGTCCCGGCGAGGGCCTCAGATGGGAGATCGGGCAGGCTTTGCGGCGGACCGCGCCGGAGGGGACGCTCTTCCTCTTCCCCGTGCTGCAGCCTGGCGCGGCGAGCCTGCTTCAGCGTCTGGGCCTAGGCCGCCGCCAGAGCGCGCTTGAGGAGCAGGAGCAGCGCTACGAAGCGTTCGCACAGCAACTCCGCGCAGCCGGCGTCGCGGACTTTCCCGCGCGCCTCGACGGAGCGCAGGTCGTCGCCTGCGCCACGGACAGCGAGCCCACGCCCATAGGCAAGCAACGACCGCGAGGTGCGCTCTTCAAGCCGCTCGTGGGCATGACCCTCGCGGCCTTCGGCGCGCTCGTCGCCGGAGCCGTGCTCGGCCTCGAGGCGACGCCCATGATCTTCGTCGGGCTCCTCTGGTTTGGAGCGATCCTCGCGATGCGCCGATCGCGGACGGGATCGTTCGACGAGGCGCTCGGGCTCGCCGTGCGCCGCCTTCAGCCTGAGAACGCGTCTCGCGGACTCGTAGAGCGAAACTCCACCCGCTGACGCCGCTCAACCCGCCGGGCGCGGCGCAGCGGGGCAGACCGAATCGAGGAGATCGTCCGAGCCGACCGCCCACCATGCATGCGGCGCCTTAGCGTAGGTCGCGAGAATGAGGAACTGGTCCTCGCCTTCAACGCGGACAGGGGCGAGCGCGACGGCGAGGTCGCCCGGCCCTTTCGTCCTGCCCTGAAACTCCGCCTGCGCGAGCCGAAACGGCTCGACATCCGCGAGGTCCGATTCCGCGATGCGATAGGCCCAGAAAGCCGAGTGGGGAACGACGGCGCCGATCTGCGCCCATGCGCCGATCGGAACTTTCGGCGCGGCGACCGCGAGCGCCCCGCGAGCGTATGGGTAAAGGCAGCCCACGTGAATGTGGAGCTGGTCCTGGTCCCTGACGATCTGAGAATTGACGACGAGCGCCATCGCGTCGCGCTCCGGCGCCTGTCCGTCCGGCGCCTTGAGGAATGTCCGGGCGCGCCATGCGGCCTCGAAATAATTCGGCGCTTCCGGCGATTGCAGGAACGGGTCCTCGATCCCCGTGATGCGCCGCGTCGGCGCCAGGATCATGTCGCCGATGAGCGGCGGACGCAGGACGACGCTGCCCCTCTCCTCGCCGCCCGCAAGATTGACCTCGAGGCAAGGGAAAGGCGAACCGGTCAGCCTCATGTCGGCGACGCAGGCGCGCACGACTTGCCAGAGCGCGGTGCGGTGAAGCTGCATCGCGTAGGCCGCGAAAGCGGCCGACGCGGCGAGAGCCGCGACCGCCGCGAGAGCCCACGCCGTCCGCGCGCCGCGCCTCACGGCTTCGTCTTGTGCGTCAAGCAGAGTCCCCTTGTCGCCTCCGCGCCACACTTCTCTGGGAGACTGGCGCTAATCCGGCGCCGCAGAGCGCACGCTCGTCGCCGGCGACGCCGCCGAACCGAGGGAAGAAACCGATGCGGAAAGTGCTGATCAATGCGGGTTGCCTCATCGCCATGGCGGCTGCGGGGTGGGTCGGCGCCAATACGATGAGTCCGGCGGCCAAAGGCAAGGAGCCCAGGTTTCCCCAGCTCACTCTTGACCAGCTCAACGACCAGCAGCGTCCGCTCGGCGAGAAGATCATGAAGATTTCGAGCGTCGGACTCGGCGGCCCCTATAATCCGATGCTGCGCAGTCCCGTCTACGGGCAGCGCATGTACGACCTCCTCGACTATCTGCGCTGGCATACGTCCGTGCCGACCAAGCTCAACGAAATGGCCATCCTCATCGTCGGACGGCAATGGCGCTCGCAAGTGGAGTGGTATGCGCATGCGCCGCTCGCGAAGAAAGCGGGTCTATCCGATTCGATCATCGCTGACCTCAAGGCCAACAAGCGGCCCGCCGGCATGAGCCCCGAGGAAGAGGCGGTCTATGACTTCGTGACCGATCTCACAACCAAACACGCGGTCTCGGACGAAGTGTTCGATCGCGCCAAAGCGCTTCTCGGCGAGCAGCAGGTCGTCGATCTGACGGGCGTGGCGGGAACCTATGTCGGCGTCGCCATGCTGCTGGCGATGGCCGAACAAGGCCTGCCGGCCGACAAGGCACCGCCGTTCAAGGACGGCGAACCTTGACGGCTCAAGGATGGACGGGCGCCGGCGCCTTCTCTTCGGCCCAGTGGATCGCATAGCTCTCGGGAAAGAGGCGCAGTTTCATTTTCGCCGCCGCCTCGGACGTCGCCATCAAGAGCTCGTCGACCCGGGACGCGGCGGGGTTGTGCACCCAAGGGCGCCGCGCAAGTTCGCGATCGTTGAGCCAATAGTCGCTCCAATCCGACGTGGTCTCCAAAAGTTCGTTGGCGAAGCTCTCGCCATATTCGAGGGCGCCCTCGACGACGACGTCGATATAGGACTGGAGCAGCGGAAACTCAGCGCTCGCCGGCGACAGCCCGACGTCTGGCTCGCCGCCGGCCTCGACCGGGATATAGACCCAGATCCGGCCCGACGCGGGCAAAGGCATCCAGGAGACGGGTTCGATCTCGTCGCGCGGCACTTCGACCCGCGTATAGCCCTGCTCGCGGACGTCGTACTTGGCCATGTCGTCGCCCTCGACGGGATAGAGAACGCCATTGATGGTCGAGGCTTTCTCGCCGGGCGCGGGCTTGCGCAGGCCAAGCGCGGTGAAGCCGGACGTCGAGCGGTTGCTCCAGGCCCGGATGTAGCCGAATGCGGCCGACACCCGCGCCGGAATCGCCGGAACCTCTTTTCCGGCAGTCGAGTTCCGGGACGCGGAATTGATCAGCGAGCCATACCCGAAGATGAACTGGGTGGGCTCGTCCGGGAGCCTGACCCCTTGCCAGTCCCTGGCGCCGGCCGGCCAAGCGAAAAACAACGCCGCGCCAAGCGCGATCCACAATCTCCACGCCATGCCCTACCCCAAGCCAACTCGGCGCGGCGTGTCGCCACCCTTGCGTCCAAGCTTAAGCCCAGGTTCCGCGCGTAGCGCAACCGCCCAGACGGCGCTTAAGGATCGCCCGATCTCGCCGCCGCTGGTATCATCTCAAGCGCCGCCGCAAAGGAGTGAGCCAGATGACGAAGAGCGTCGCGTATGTGATCGCCGGTGTGATTGTCGCGGGGAGCAGCGCCGCCCTCGCTGAAGACAAGCCCATCCCTCCCGTGTCGCGGGTCATTCTCGGCTCCGGTCTCCCGGCGGCGGCCCAAGGCCAGGAACTCTCCATGCGCCGCGTCACATTCGGACCGAAGGCGAGTATTCCCGGCGAGGTCCATCCGGGGATGCAGGTCATCTACGTCGTTTCGGGCCATGTCGACATCCAGGTTCTGGGCGGCGCGATGTTCGTCCGCCGCGTGCAGCCGGACGGAAGCATGGGGCCGCCAGAGGAAGTGCACGCCGGACCAACGCCCATCCGTCTCGGCCCCGGAGACAGCGCGGTCGAGACCGAAACGCTGGTTCTGCATCCGTCCAACCCGGATTCAGAGCCGCTCGTGATCATGGCTGCGTCGCTTCTGCAAGCCGGCAAGCCGCAGAGCGTGCCGATCACGCAGCCGGTCGTGATTCCTTGAGGCAAATGCGGCGGCCGCCCCGCAGTCGACGCGCTGGGATCGCGAGCGCGCCGCCGGCCCATGGCGCTCACGCCAACCCCTGTTCCGCGCGAGCGATCCGGACCGCCCCCTCATTGTCAGCCCGGCGAACGCGGGGATCCAGCGTTTCCACCGCCTTTGCGGGATCGCCCTGGATGCCCGCTTCCGCGGGCATGACAGTGACCGCAAGAGCCAAACGGCATGATCGGGCGTGACCCAAGCACCGCCGCTTGATAGGATTTACCTCCATGCGCATGGTCATTCGTGGCGTGATCGCGCTCGTCATTCTGCTTGCCGCCTATTGGGGATGGGCGCTGGCCGGAGCGGCGCAGCTCGCTTGGGCCGCCCAGCGCGGCGACGCGCAAGCGGTGATGGAGCGCCTGGATCTGCAGGCGGTGATCCGCTCGCTCGCGGGCCAAATCTCGCACGCTTTTCTCGACGAAAATCCGCAACTGAAAAGCCTGCCGGCGGTCCGACGGGGCGTCGTTCTCAATGGGTCCGCGGCGGAGATGCTGTTGCGCGCGTTCGTCACGCCGGAGACCATCACGGCGCTCTTGAACCAGGGGCGCGTCAGCGTCCCGAACGCCACTGGAAGCGGCGCCACAACGGTCTGGAACATGCCCTCGTTTGGCGAGGCGCTGAGCGGCCGGCCCTTGCAGGTCTTGATGAACTCGTATCCCGATGGGCTGAGAAGCTTCGTTGTCGGCCTCGAGAGCCCCGACGGGCTCTATCGCATCCACATGCGGCTCACCGGCCTGACATGGCTCATGTCGGGCGTCGACGTTCCTGAACCGGTGACGGCTCGGCTGGCGAACCTCATAGCCGAGCGGATCGGCGGGGCGGTGGACATCCCCAATCGTTGAACCGATCTACGCCGCCGGCGCCGGGCGCGCGGTCCTTATCGCCCCGCCTCCGCGACGTCGACCACCCGGAGCTGCGCCCGCTCCCGCCCGCCATAGCGGTTCACCGAGAGCGTCCCGGCGAGATGAACCGGCTCGCCCCTGAGCCGGGTCAGCGCCTCGCCGAGCTTCTTGCCGGCGGCGCGGAAGGCGATGCCCTCGACCGCCCGCCCGTCGCCGGCGACGGCGCGCAGGCGCAGGTGGCGCCCCCCGATCCCGACAGGCGTCACCTCCGCCAGGCGATGCGTCGGCAAGGCGAAGACAGGCTCGGGCGCCCCCGCCCCATACGGGCCCGCCGCCTCCAGGCGACGGACGAGCTCCGGCGTCGCCGCGTTCGCCGTCAGCGCCGCGTCGACCTTGAGGCCAGCCTCGGCGCGCGCCTGCGTGACCGCCTGGCCGAGCCGCTCCTCGAGAAAGGCGCGCCAGTCGCCGAGCCGCTCCCTCGCCAGCGTGACGCCCGCCGCCATCGCGTGTCCGCCCCCCTTGATCGCAACCCCCGCCTCGATCGCCGCGCGCACCGCCCGGCCAAGGTCGACGCCGGCGATCGAACGGCCGGAGCCGGTCGCATGCCCGCCAGCGAGGGTCAGCGCGAAGGCCGGCCGCTCGAACCTCTCCTTGAGCCGCGCCGCGAGCAGGCCGACGACGCCGGGCGGCCACCGCTCTCCCGCGACGACAACCGCCGCGCCCCGCTCCTCGAGGCCGAGCGCGAGCAGCGCCTCGGCCTCGGCCTCCGCCAGCGCTTCGATTTCGATCTGCTGGCGCACGCGGTTCAGGCGGTCGAGTTCGGCTGCGATCGCGCGCGCCTCGATGTCGTCGGCCGTGGTCAGAAGCCGCACCCCCAGCGCCGCATCGCCGATGCGTCCGCCGGCGTTGATGCGCGGACCAATGACGAAGCCCAAATGGTGCGGCCGCGGCGGCCCGTCGGCGCCGGCGATGTCGAACAGCGCCGAAAGGCCGGGGCGGCGCCGCTCCCGCATGATCGCGAGGCCTTTCGTGACAAAAGCCCGGTTGAGCCCGATGAGCGGAACGACGTCCGCGACGGTCGCGAGCGCAACGAGATCGAGGGACGCGAGCAGGTCGGGGCCTTTGCCGCCGTTCCAGAACCCTGCCTCCCGGAGCGCGCGGCCAAGCGCCACGAGCGCCATGAAGACGACCCCCGCCGCGCAGAGGTAGCCTAAGCCCGAAAGATCGTCCTCACGGTTGGGGTCGACAAGCGCCGCCGTCGTCGGCAGCGCCTCCGGGGCCTGATGATGATCGAAGACGATCACGTCGAGACCGAGGCGGCGCGCGAGCTCGAACGGTTCGCGGCTCACGGCCCCGCAGTCGACCGTCACCACGAGCGTCGCGCCTCGCGAAGCGAAGCTGTGAATGGCCTCGGGATTGGGGCCGTAGCCCTCCGTCACCCGGTCGGGGATATGGACGAGCGTCTCGAGCCCGCAGGCGTTCAGATATTCGCTGAGCAGCGCCGCGCTGCACGCGCCGTCGACGTCGTAGTCGCCGAAAATGGCCACGCGTTCGCGCTGCATGACCGCCCGCTTGAGCCGTTCGGTCGCCGCCTGCATGTCGCGCAAGCAGAAGGGATCGGGCATGAGATCGCGGAAGCTCGGAGCAAGATGGCGATCAACCGCTTCCGGCGCGACGCCGCGCCCGGCAAGCACGCGCGCGATCAGTTCGTCATGGCCGCCGACTTGGGCAATGGCGAGCGCGCGCAGTTCGCCCGCAGCGTCGAGCCGCGCGCGCCAAGGCTGGCCGAGCGCCGAGGTCTCAACGTCGAGAAAGTAATCGGAGGGCGTCACGAACTGCGCCTCGCATCCGGCAAAGCGGCGACGTGCGAATCACTGGCCGCCAGCCGAATCATGCCAGAACGCGGCGAGATTCAGAAGGATTTCGCGCTCTCCACGAGGGACGCTGCGCGCTTCAAAGCCAGCGGGGCTGGGCGGATCGGCGCGGATCGAGAGAATGCGCAGCGCCGGCGAACCTCGGTTCAGAACGCCAGCCGTCCGCCGACGACCGCGAGCGTGCCGGCCAGGAGCGGACGCAGAATGCGATCCGGTATCCGCGAAGCGAAGTGGCTCGCGATGACAATGCCGGGGATCGAGCCCACGAGGAGGGATAGAAGCAGGTGGAAATCGACCGATCCGAGCCACCAATGGCCGGCGCCGGCGATGAGGGTCAACGGCACAGCATGCGCGATGTCGGAGCCGACGATGCGGACAATCGGCAATTTCGGGTACAGCGTGAGCAGGATCGTCGCCCCGATCGCCCCAGCCCCGACGGACGAGATCGTCACGAGCACGCCGAGAACAACGCCGAGAACTACGGTCAGAGCGCCGATGGTCTCCTCACTCGCGCCGTCCATGACGCGGGCCAGGCGGGCGAGCAGCGCCTTGCGAAAAACGAGGGTGACCGCAGTTATGATGAGCGCGATTCCGAGGGTCGTGCTGATGATTCCGCCGCTGGTTTTCGAAGTCGATCCGAGATGAGCGAGCAGCAGCAGCGACAAAAGCGCCGCCGGGACGCTTCCGGAGGCGAGCCGTCGCGTGATGCGCCAATCGACCGAGCCGTGATAGGCGTGCACCGCCCCGCCGCTGATCTTCGTGACGCCGGCGTACAGAAGGTCAGTCCCGACTGCCGTCGCCGGATGGATCCCGAAGGCGAGCACGAGGAGCGGCGTCATAAGGGAGCCGCCGCCAACCCCGGTGAACCCAACCAGGAGCCCAACCGCAAGTCCGGAGATCACGAAGACAGGATCGATGCCGTGCAACATCCGCGGACGCCTGCTTAGTCACCCAAATTATAATGTTGATTGATTTACTAGACTTTGTCCTCCACGTCAACCGCCACGACCGGCGAGACCGCGCGCCCGTTGCGCTCTCGAACAGCGAGATACGCGCCGCAAGCGACGACCAATGCAGCGCCTGTGAGCGTGGCCGGGGCGGGCCAGTCGCCGAACACCACGATCCCGGAAATGATCATCCAAATGAGCTGGGTGTACGAAAATGGCGTCAGGACCGGAGCGGGAGCGAACCGATGCGCGACGATCAAGAGCCCATGCCCGGCGGCGCCGAACACGCCCATCGCCGCCATGATCAACCAAGCTCCCAGAGATCCGGGTTGCCGCCAAATCCAAGGCAATATCGGCGTCAAGGCCGCGATCCCGGCCACTTGCGTCCAAGCGAGCGTCGTCTGCGCACTATCTAAGCCGGCGAGCTTCCGCGTGGCCAACACATAGCCGGAATTGCAAGCGACACCCAAAATCGCAATCAGAACGACGGGCTTGAAGGCTGAAGTCCCTGGGCGCGTCGCAATGACAACGCCGAGGAATCCGACCGCGATCGCGACCATGCGCTCTGGGCTCACCTTTTCACCCAGAACCGGCCCGGCGAGAAGCGCGACGAAAATCGGAGTGAGAAACGAGATCGTTGCGGTCTCGGACAGCTGCAGCTGGTGAACGGCGAGCAGATTCGCGCTCGTTGAACCAAACAGCAGCGTCGAGCGGCCAAGCTGCAACCAGGGCCGCTTCGAGCGCAACGTGACAGGCCGCGACAGCGCGCGCGAGCCCACGAGCGCGATCAGCGACGCTCCGACATAACGCGCCCAGATGATTTGCGTGATCGGCAAAGACGCGCTCAGCCACTTCGCCGATGTGTCGAGCCCAGTGAAGCAGACCATCGTGGCGCACATGAGCGCGATCGCGAGGATCCGCATGCGCCGGTCCTCGTCTTCGGCGGAGGACATCGTTGTGATCGTCGAAGCCAACTCAGATGGCTTCACGTTCGATGCGGATGACTTGGGGCCTCTCGCGCACCACGCCGTCTTCGACCGTTCGCGCCAACGCCTCGCGGATCGACGCTTCAGTCGTGCCGTGGGTCATCAATGTGACCGGCACGACCCCGGCCGCCGCCGCCTCTTTCGTGGCCCGCTTCTGCATGATCGCCTCGAGCGAAATGAGCTGTTCGCCCATTCGCGCCGCGATTGCGCCCATGGCGCCCGGCCGGTCGACGACGGCGAGGCGAACGTAATAGCCGCCCTCATGCCGCTGCATCGGCACGCGATCCGCCTCGACAAGCGCCGCGGCGGGCCGCCCAAACGGCGGCAAACGGGTTCCGCGCGCGATGTCGACAATATCGGCCGCGACAGCTGAGGCGGTGGCGTCGCCGCCCGCTCCCGGCCCGACTAAGGTCAATTCTCCGATCGCGTCCCCGGCGATCGACACCGCGTTGAGGACCCCCATCGTCTGGGCGAGCGGCGCGCTCTTCGAGACCATCGTCGGATGCACCCGCTGCTCGACGCCGTGCGCAGTCCGCTCGGCTACGCCCAGGAGTTTGATGCGGAACCCCAGTTCGTCCGCCGCTCTCAGGTCGGAGAGCGTGATCGACTCGATTCCTTCGACCGAAACAGCGCCTGCATCGATCTTGGCGCCGAACGCCAGCGAAGCGAGAATTGCGAGCTTATGGGCCGTGTCAAATCCGCCGACGTCGAATGTCGGATCCGCCTCGGCGTAGCCGAGCCTTTGCGCTTCACCGAGACAGGCCTCGAATGGAAGGCTTTCGGCCTCCATCCGCGAGAGGATGTAGTTGCAGGTGCCGTTGAGGATGCCGGAAACACGCTCGATCTTATTGCCCGCCAAGCTCTCGCGGAGGGTCTTGATGATCGGGATGCCGCCGCCGACCGCAGCTTCAAAGCACAACTGGGCGCCGGACCGCTCCGCCAAGGCCGCGAGCTCAAAACCGTGCGCCGCGAGCATCGCCTTGTTCGCCGTGACGACGGGAACCCCGCGCGATAGCGCAGCTTTGACGGCGTCGAACGCAACGCCTTCAGCGCCGCCGATCAATTCGACGAACACGTCGATATCGGCTGAGGCGGCGAGCTCCGGGGCGCTGGCGAAGTAAGCCGCGCCGCGCAGATCGACCCCCCGGTCGTCCTTTCGTCGCGCGCTGAATGCGGTCACGGCCAAGTCGCGGCCCGACCGTGTCGACCATTCGCCGCGGCGCCGCTCGAGAAGCCGAACCAGACTGCTCCCGACCACCCCGAGACCAGCTATTCCCAGGCGAAGCGGGTTCGACATCTTCTCCTCGCTCCGCCCTGCGGAGAACTCAATTCCGAGTGGAATGTCCCGAGTCGGGGTTGGAAATCAAGGAAGAAACGCCAGGCTCAGCCGTATCGCTCGGCGGCCGTCTTCTTCTTCTTCTTCCTCTCCTTGCGCGCGGCGTAGCGCGCGTCGCGCTCGAGCTTGCGCTCATATTCGAGCCGCTCGGCCTCCTCGCGCTGGCGCTGCAGCTCGGCTTCGCGGGCGAGCGCCTCGAGCCGCAATTGCTCCTGGCGGGCCGCTTCCTCGGCGGCGCGGCGAGCGGCCTCGGCGGCCTCCTGCTCGGCCTTGCGCTTGGCGCGCTCGGCGTCACGCACTTTCCGCGCCTCGAGGATTTCCTTGCGCTTCGCCTCGCGCTCGATGACCGCGGGGTCCGTCGGATCGTATTTCGAGTTCGCGAGAAACTTCTCGGCCATTTTCTTGCGCGCCTCAGCGGCGGCAGCCTGGCGGTCAGCAAACTTGTTGCCGTTCAGAAAGGACATTGGTTCCTAGACGACTGGTTGTTCGGGATGCGCGCTCATGACACAGTGTCAAAAGAACGGCAATTGTTTTTGCAGCAAGGCGGCGATGCGCCAGCGGCACAGCCTATGATGTCTTGCGACACTTTGGTTGCGTCCGTCACATCTTCGCGGCCCTCTTTCCATGACTTCGCGTGTTCACAACTGTGTGATCGCCCCTACGTCTCGACGGCGCGGAGCGCAGCCGAGCCCCATGCCCGAAAGCCAGGTTCGGCGGGGGCGCGGCGACTCCGCCAGCAGCCCGGCTTCCGGATCGACCCGCGTCCCCGCGGGCTCTTCGATCGGGGTCCTCGCGATTGACGCCTCCCCCATGTGTCGCCTCGATTTGGGTTTTCTTGGCTCGCGGCCGTTTCGCCGCGAAGTCCCCGATGGGACGTATTGGATTCTCTTGGATTTCCTTGGATTCTCTCGTCCGAATCGAGCCTTTTCAATGGGTTGCGCGGGTTTTTCGCAGGCGGGCTTTTTCGCGCGCCGAGTTCCCCGCGATCGCCAGCCGCGCCACGACGGCGGGCCTCGCTCTCGGCATGCGGAACGGCGTGGTTGCTCATAGGGTGAAGAGCTTACCGTAATTTCTGATTTTCTGCAATCATTTGTCGTCAGGCCATGTGTCGTCCGGCCATGTGTTGTCTGGCCCCGGCGACGCCCAACGGCCGGGCGCGCGGCTGTCTCCAGTCTGTCATTCCCGCGCAAGCGGGACTCTGGCGGATCGTCAGCGCTTGATCGCGCCCGGCGTCTTCTCCCCCACCTCCACAGACGCTGATCGCCGCCCATTCAGAAGCCGATCGGCCGGATTCCCCTCAAGGCCGTGTTGCGCCCCGGACGTGTTTGCGACAAAAGGCGCGCCTTAGGCTCCCCGCTGAGCCGTTCCTTGCAAAAAAGCTTCGCATATCGCTCATGGCTCTGATCGACAGCGCACAGGCGGCCGCCCCAGTCGCGAGTTTCGAAGCGCGGGGCGCAATTCGTTTCTGGCTGATCGCCGTCGCGGGCCTTGTGTTCCTCATGGTGTTGGTCGGCGGCGCGACACGGCTCACCGAATCCGGTCTCTCCATCACGCAATGGAAACCGGTGACGGGCGTTCTTCCGCCGATGAGCGCTGGGGAGTGGCAGGCCGAGTTCGACCGCTACAAACAGATCCCGCAATTCGCCAAACTCAGTCAAGACATGACGCTCGATGGCTTCAAGGCCATCTTCTGGTGGGAATGGGCGCATCGGCTGTTGGCGCGCATCGTGGGCGCGGCGTTCATTCTGCCCGCCTTGTGGTTCTGGCGCCGAGGCCAGCTTAAGGGCGCGCTCGGGCGGCAGGTCGGCGTCGCTGCGTGCCTGCTCGCGCTCGAACCGATCGTCGGCTGGTGGATGGTCTCTTCGGGCTTGAGCGAGCGCACCGAGGTGGCGCAGGAACGCCTCGCGCTGCATCTCCTGATCGCCGCCGCGACGTTCGGGGCGCTCATCTACGCCGCTCTTGGCCTCAGCGAGCGGCGATGGGCGAGCGCCGCGCCGCGCGGCTTCGTGATCTCGGCCTGGGTTTTCGCTGGCCTGGTCTTTTGCCAGTTGGGCCTGGGCGCGCTCGTCGCGGGCCTGCGCGCGGGACTGATCTACAACACCTGGCCTTTGATGGGCTCGAGCCTCCTGCCCAGCGAGGCGTTCCGTCCGGACGCGCTGCAGGCGATCTTCGGCGATGGAGCGACTGCGCAGTTCGACCACAGAATGATCGCCTACGCCGTCGTCGTCTTCGCGATTGGTCAGGCCGGCGCGGCGCTCAGCGCCGCGCCAGATTCACCGCTCGCGAACCGGACGATGATTGTCGCCGGGGTCGCCCTGCTCCAGGTCGGGCTCGGGATTGCGACGCTGCTCGCTTTTGTTCCCATCGGGCTCGCCCTGCCCCATCAGGCCTTGGCGCTCGCTCTCTTCGGCCTCGCAATTGTCCACCTGCGTGCGACGGAACTGGAGCGCGCGGCGGGCGAGGCCCCTCCGATCCGAAGCCCCGCTTGAGAGCCGGACCCGGCTGTTCACACGCCAAGCCCTTTCGTGGCCGCCTTCTTGCCGACAAACCACCCGCTCATTATTCGCCAAGTCTAAACTCATCCTCCGGATGGTGGTTTCAGAGGGAATCGGCCGAGGGCTCCAGCGAGATCGCGAGAGTTCCTCTCGGTCCGGCGGGGGCGGCGCGTGGCAGGTTCGATCTCGACGTTTCCCGGCGATTGCGTCGTTCTAATCGAGAGCCCCGATCCGCTGCAGCCCGGGTTCTATATTCAGGGCTCGGGAGTGGTGATCGGGCCGCACACGATCCTCACCGCGTCGCACATCGTCTTCGATATCTCTGAACAGCAACCCGTCCACAACACGCAGCTCTACCCCGGTTGGGACAGCGCGGACCCAGCCCTTGGGCCGGGCAATATCCCGGCCCCCTACACCGACCATTACTTCCCGATCGGCTCCTTCGGCAGCGATTCGCTCACTCAAGCCGAGAGCGCGACGGACTACGCGATCATCGACACGAGCTACACCTTCTCAAACTGGATGAGCATCCTCCCGAATTACCAGGGCGGCGTTGTCAACGTGACCGGATATCCGGCTGCGGCGGGCGGCTTTCAGACGACCCAGACCGGCGAGGTGGCGGCGGATCCCTTTTCATCGGTGCTCGACTACGACGGCCTTGCCGTCTCGCCGGGAAACAGCGGCGGTCCCCTCTGGGTCGACGACAACGGCTCGGACGACGTGGTGGGCGTGGTTTCGACGACGGGCTGGGCGCTGCAACTGACCTCGAGCGATCTGAGTCAGATCGAAAGCTGGGTCTCCGAGGACGGCTATAGCCTCGCCGCGCCAGTCGTCACACCCCCGCCCCCGCCACCGCCGCCACCCCACATCGCGCCGACCGTCGCCGCGATCGCCGGCGTGTCCTTGGCCGAGGGCTTGTCCATTCCGGCCTCCTCCCTCATCGCATCGATTTCGAATCCGAGCGGCGACGCCATCGAGGCGATGTTCGAGGACCTCGGCGGGGGCAGCGGCTATTTCACCGTCGACGGCGTGAGGCAGCCCGATAACGTGTGGATCGACGCGCAATCCTCGCAAACCGTCGCCTATGTCGCGGGGCCAACGCCAGGAACCGATATTCTGCGCGTCGGCCTCCACGATTTCACGACCAACACCGATATCGTCGCCTCGAATTCCATCTCGGTTGCGAGCGCGGCGCCGGGGCCGGACACCGGCGCCATCCTCTGGCAGAGCGCCGCAGGGCAACCCGCGATCTGGGAGCTGAACGGGGCGACCATCAACGGCGCGAGCCTCATCGACGCCGATCCCGGACCGAACTGGAAAGCCGCCGGAACGGCCGATTTCAACAACGACGGCTCGACCGACATTCTCCTGCAGAACACGAACGGGAGCGTCGCGGTCTGGGAGATGGACGGCGCGAGCCTGATTAAGAGCGCGATCGTGGCCGATCCGGGTCCGAACTGGAAGGCCGTGGGAACGGGCGATTTCAATCAAGACGGCTCGGCCGACATTCTCTTGCAGAACGCGAACGGCGCCGTTGCGGTGTGGGAGATGGAGGAAACGAGCCTGAAGACGAGCGCGGTCATCGCGAACCCGGGTGTGAACTGGAAGGCCGTGGGAACGGGCGACTTCGCTGGCGACGGCCATTCGGACATTCTCTTGCAGAACGCGAACGGCGCCGTCGCGGTCTGGGCGACAGACGGAACCCATCTCACCGGAAGCGCCATCGTGGCCGATCCCGGGACCAACTGGCGGGTGGTCGGAACCGGGGATTTCAATGGCGACAGCCGGTCCGACATCCTCCTGCAGAATGTCGATGGGCGCGTGGCGATCTGGGGCATGGACGGAACCAGCCTCGGCGAGAGCGTCATTGTGGCCAATCCCGGTCCGAACTGGCATGCCGTCGGAACGAACGGCGGCGCGGACATTCTGTTTCAGAACGCGAACGGACAGGCGGCGGTCTGGGACATCAGCGGGAACAGCATCGCGAGCAGCGGAATCGCCGGGCCCGATCCGGGGCCGAGTTGGCGAGCCTTCGGACTGACCTGACGCTCAAAAAGCCGTGGAGCGAACCGGCGCTGCTCGCCACAGCGCGCTTATGGCGACGATGACGAAAGCTGCGCCGCCCAGAATGGTGAAGATCGAGGCGATGCCGTGGACCGCCATGCCGGCTGCCGCGACCGTGTCGAGCGATCCCGCGCCAGCGGGCGTTTTCCGCAAGGCTCCGTAACCGCCCGCGACAAACATGGCGATCGAGGCGACAAACTGCCCTCCGCCATAGAGGCCGAGGAGAATGCGCGTCGCGCGCGGCGGCGCGGCCGGCTTGCCGAGTTCCTTGAGGCCATAGGTGAGCAGCATTCCTGCGCTCGACACACTGACCGCGGTGATGACGGCGTGATAATGCGCCGGCGTGCGCGTGTCGGAGCCATCGATCAGGAAGCCCATCGCGCCCCCGAGCGCAAACAAGGCGAGCGACGCCGCGAGCGCGAAGAAAGCCGGATCGCGCCACGGCCATGGGCGGGGCAGCCCGCGCGCGCGGGTGAGAAGCGAAAGAGCGAAGATCAGCGTCGGCGCGGCGATCCCGAACTGAAGGAACCGAAACGCCTCGCGTTGATGATCGGAGAAGGGCGCGAAGATCACGTAGAACGCAGGCGCCGCGAGCGCGATGACGGCGATGAGGCCGACGGAGGCGAGGAAGACGCGGCGATCGACCGCCTCTTCGCCCAGGCTCATCCGCGCGAGGATCGACCAGTTCGTCACCATCAGCGCGGCGTAGACGAATTGCAGCACATGTCCGCCGCCCCAGAACAATTCATCGCGCGAGGCCAGCAGTCCCCTTTCCGCCAGCAGCGCGGTGGCGACGGCGAAACAGATCAACGCAAGCGCATAAACGAAGCCGCCAAGCGCCATCGCGACCGCCAGCGGCGGCGCGGAGGCGAGCCGTCCGGGCAGATTGACGAGAAGGCGGACGACCGGCGCGAGCACCCCCGCCGCCAGCACGACGAGGCCGAGATCATAGACGGGATGGCGAATGATCGGCACGTAATTGGTGAGAGCGGGCTGCGTCGCCTGCAAAAAAGCCGGCGCGAACAGGCAGGGGAAAGCCGCGAGCACGAGCGCCTGCCCGACTCGCCCGAGCGGCGCGGCGCGCACCTCGTCGCCGGCGAGTTTCAGCGTTGCGACACTCACCAGAAAAGCGAAAACGGCCATGAGCCAGATCACGAGCGAGAAAACGACGTGGATCACCAGGCCCTTGTAGAAAAAGTCGATGGGCCAGAACGGCGTCTCCTCCATCCCCGGAATGCGCGACAGCGCGAGGAGAAGCGCGAAGACGCCGGCGACCGCAAGCGCGCCGACAGCGAGCCAGGCCCAGCCGATGAGCTCGCGTTGAACGACGCTCTCCGCGCGTGAGGCGGATTGCACGCGATTGCGGGAGGTGACGGTTTGCGCCGTTTGGGTCATGGAACGGTCAGCTGGCGTTCGTCGGATAGAGATGGACGGCCATCACGTACACGACGAGGCCGGACACGGCGACAAACAGCCATGCCGGGAAGGTGAACCGCGCCAACCTCTTATGAGTGACGAACCTCTGTCTCAGCGCATTGTAGAAGGTCAACGGCACGAGAATGGCGACAACGAAGGCCATCGCCACATGGATCGCGAGCAGCGTGAAATAGATGGGCCGGATCGGGCCATAGCCGCCGAATTTCGCCAGGCCCGAGAAGGCGTGATAAACGAGATAGACGGCGAGAAACGCGACGCCAAGCCCGATCGCGACGAACATCGTGCGCCGATGGCCTTCGCGATCGCGCGCGCGGATGAGGCTATAGGCGCGCAGCAAGACGACGATCGTCGCCGCATTGATGATGGCGAGGACGTGCGGCAGCTCGCGAATGGCGGTCATGTCGGCGTCAACCGTGGGCGCCCATCTTGTAGATGAAGCTGCCGTAGATCGCCGCGGCCGCAGCGATCAGGACAATCAGCACGATCCAGTTGCGTCGTTTTACGTTTGGGTCAAGGTTTGGCATGTCGATATCGCTTGAGCGCGCGGGGTCCGAGCTTCACGACCGTCGCCGGGCGCCGTCGAGTCGCCTTTGCTAAATGTGTCCGCGCAGCATCGCTTCGGCCAGCATCGCGGCGAACAGGATGAACAGGTACAGGATCGAGAAGCCGAACAAGCCCATGGCCGCCTTGCGCCTCAAGGATTCGTCGCCATCCCGCAGACGATAGAGGCCAATGGCGCGCCAGAGGAAGCCGGAGTTCGCCGCGACGGCAACCGCGCCATAGAGGAAGCCGACGCCTGGAATCAGCATCGGCCCGAGCGACGCGGGCACGAGCAGGATCGAATAGGCCACGATCTGCCGGCAGGTCTTCACCGGGCCGACCACGTTGGGCAGCATCGGCACGCCGACGCGCTCGTAGTCGCCGCTGCGGCAGAGCGCCAGCGCCCAGAAATGCGGCGGCGTCCACAGGAACGTGATCAGGAACATCGCGATTGGCCCCGCCGACACGCTGTTCATGGCGGCCGCCCAGCCGATCACGGGGGGAAGCGCGCCCGCGGCGCCGCCGATGACGATGTTCATCGGCGTCCAGCGCTTGAGAACCATCGTGTAGAGCGGGACGTAAATCGCGATGGTCAGCGCCAAAAACGCCGCCGCCAACAGATTGACCTTGATCGCGAGCGCCCCCACCGACACGACGGAGAGCAGAATGCCGATGGCCAGCGCTTCCAGCGGGGGCACCACGCCGCGCGGAATCGGGCGCATCGCCGTCCGCGCCATATTGGCGTCGATGTCGGCGTCCCACCACATATTGAGAGCCCCGCAGGCCCCTGCCCCGCCAGCCATTGCCGAGAGCGTGGCGAGGAGCTTCATCCAATCCATCGGCGCCGGCGCCAGCGCAAAACCGACCCCGCCTGTGAAGACGACCAGCGACATGACGCGCGGCTTGAGCAGAACCAGATGATCGACAACCCCGCCCCGCGGCCGCGCCGGACTCCGCTCGCGGCCCTCACGCACAATTGCTGTCGATCGAACGGTCACTCTTTATCGCCTAGAGTAGCGCGCCACGTCGCAGCGCTGCGGAACGCCGCCGCGTCAAAACGCGGGGCCCGGGAGACCTCTAGCATACTTGCCGCGCCCGTCGACCGCAAAAGTTAAGCGCTAGCTCGCCCCATTGGCCTCGCTGAGCGCGGCCGCGCCGGACTCGAATTGCAGCCGGGCCAGGCGAGCGTAGACGCCGTTTCGGGCCACAAGCGAGGCGTGATCGCCCTCCTCGACGATGCGGCCGGCCTCCATCACCAGAATTCGGTCGGCCTTCAGCACGGTCGCGAGCCGGTGAGCGATCACAAGCGTCGTGCGCCCGCTCATGACGCCGTCGAGGGCGCTTTGCACTTGCGCCTCATGCTCTGCGTCGAGGGCCGACGTCGCCTCGTCGAGCAACAGGATTGGCGCGTCCTTGACAATGGCGCGCGCGATCGCGAGCCGCTGTCTTTGGCCGCCGGAGAGCGTGACGCCGCGCTCGCCCAGCCGGGTTTGATAGCCCATGCCAAGATCGCGGATGAATCCGTCGGCCGCCGCCTGGCGGGCGGCTTCCTCGATGGCGAGTTCGCTCGTCTCGGCCCGCCCATAGGCGATGTTTTCAGCGACCGTCGCGCCAAAGATCGCGGCCTCCTGCGGGACCGGGGCGATGCGCTCGCGCAGGTCCTTGGGATCGACCGCTTTCACGTCGACGCCGTCGACGAGAACGCGCCCCTCGTCGACATCGTAAAAGCGCATGATGAGCTGGAATATTGTCGACTTGCCGGCGCCGGAGGCGCCAACGATGGCGACCCGTTCGCCGGGCGCGATGGCGAAGCTCAGGTCGTTCAAAACCCGGGCTTCTGGCGCGCTCGGATATGCGAAGCCGACACGACTGAATTCGATCGCCCCGCGCGGCGGCGAAGGCATGAGCGCCGGTCGCGCCGGCGCGACGATGCGCGGCTTGACGGCCAGAAGCTCGGCAATCCGTCCGGCCGAACCGGCGGCGGCGGAAACTTCATTCCACACCTGCGATAATTCGCCGAGCGAGGTTGCGCCAAGCACGGCGAGGAGAACGAATTGCGAGAGCACGCCACCGCTCATGCGCCCGGCCAGGACGTCGCGCGCGCCGAGCCACAGAACGAACACCACGCTGCAGAACGCAAGCGAGATCGCCACAGCGACAAGGAGGGACCGGACCGCCGCGGCGTCGCGCGCGGCCTGATAAGCGCTCTCGATTTCGTCGGCGAACCGGGCCTGACTGCCCTCCTCGGCGCCGAACGCCTGCATCGTCCGGGCCGCGCCGAGGCTCTCCGAGGCGAAGGCCGTCGCGTCGGCGAGCGTGTCCTGGGCGCGCCGCGACCGCCGGCGGACCACGCGCCCGGAGGCGATCAGCGGCGCGGCGATCACCGGAATTGCAATCACCACCAGCGCCGATAATTTGGGGCTCGTGTAGATCATCAGCGCGATTGCGCCGACAAACATGAAGAGATTGCGCAAGGCGATCGACGCGGACGCCCCGAAAGCCGCTTTGATCTGCGTCGTGTCGGCGGTGAGGCGCGACACCAGCTCGCCGGTTCGCGCGCTGTCGTAAAACGAAGCGTCGAGGCGCGACAAATGCGCAAAGACATCGCGCCTGAGATCAGCGACCACCCGCTCGCCCAGCGTCGTCACTAAATAATATCGGGTGGCCGCGGCCAGCGCGATGACGATGACAAGGGCGCCCATCGCCAGGAAGTAGACGTCGATCGAGCCGCCGCTCTCTCTCGAGAAGCCAAAATCGATCATCGAGCGCAGCGCGAAAGGAACCGCCAGCGTTGCGGCGGACGACACAGTCAGCGCGGCGACCGCCGCGAGTGTCCGGCGAAGGTATCGCCGCCCGTACCGCGCTAGCGGAAGCAGCGCCGCAAGAGAGGCCGCGCGCTTTGTCGGCTCAGTCGTCATTGCTCATCCATGAGACGCGTCGCCGTCAAAGGCGCGCGCTGGGGTCCGGTTGGAAGGGGAAAGTCCGAGCTGCGGTCCTTCAGCCGGCTTCCTAGCCGCAAATGCGGGCGAGTTGAAGGGAACAGGCCACGTCAATCGACTGCGCCGCCACGCAGAGGGATCGCTACAGCCTCAAATTGTCTCGCCGAGATTCGGCGGCGGTCCATTTGACGAGGGACACCTCGTGCTCAAGCCGACACGTTTCGGCCGGTTTCAAGCCTGCTTCCCGCAGCGTCTCCTCGGGCGACCGGCCGTTACGGCCTTGCGCGAAGATCGGCATTCCGCCAGGCAGGCGAACCTGCTCTGCCCGCGCGAGATAAAAGACGTCATAGCCTATCGTGAGAAACATGCTGTAAACGTCAGTTCCTCCGGCAATCGCCAACGCGCCGTCTCCACATCCGGTCGCGGCGCACGCCTCATCCAATGTCGCGCCGGCCGGATTCCAGAGCCAGGTGTTCGGATTGTCAGGGACGGGCGCAAGACCGTGGATGCGCCGAGTGAGGATCAGGCGCCGACGATTGCGCGAATCCGGATCGCCCTCGTGCGACAGACGGCCATGGCAAACCACCTGCACCCGATCGAGCGACTCAAGGAAGAAACGCCGGTCTGCCTCGAATTTGAGCGAGTTCGGCATGTAACCGGTCGCGTCCGCGATCATCCCGTCGGCGGACGCAATCGCGTAGCCTTCAATCCTCAGATTTCTCCCCACTCGCCCGCTCCGCTCGGCCGCAACGCGCCCAACGGTTGCAAGCCGAGCGCAAGTCTAACCATCCCGATCCTGTCGGTCGGGAGATATACATCCCGAGAATATAAGAATTACTTCATTCAAGAATCAAGCCAGTCGCGCCAGCAATCCCCCTTCACAATCGCCATTCCTCTGGCGACTGAAACTGTGCGATAGCGCAGACACCCAGGGACCGGGAGAAGATCGCGGTCAACAACAAAGGCTTCCCAACCATGAACGGACGCAGGCTTCTTCCGGGGAAGCCTATCCCTCCAAGCGAAATTCCCGACTATTCGATACGGCGCGACACTCTTGAGGAGGTGTACGCTGAGCCCTTCCGCCTGCGTCTCGAGCGCATCGCCCAACTTGTGAAGGAATCTGGCGAACGCCTGGAGGGGAACATTTTCTATCGCGACCTCGAAGATCACTACGCCAATCAGCCCCCGGACGAGGGCTTGGCGCCGGCCCGACGCAACGTCTGGCGTGCGGTGCGCTTCAAGGAGCGGCTCCTCGAAATCGGCGTCAACGCGGGCCACAGCGCGCTCCTGGCGCTGTCGTCGAATCCGCGCCTCGAATATTACGGGGTCGACATCATGTCGCACGCCTATGCGCAGGAATGCGTCGACTTCCTCAAAGGGGAGTTCCCGGGGCGCGTGCACGTGTTCACCGGCGACTCGCGCGAAGTTCTCCCCTGGATCGCCACCCGCCGCCCTGAGCTTGCATTCGACGTTTTCCACGTGGACGGAGGCCACACCGACGAAGTCTGCCGCGCCGACATGGGCAATTGCATCCGCATCGGCGCCGGTCGGAGTGGCCGGCATGTCCTGCTCGATGACGTGCATGCGAGCTGGATCTTCGATGTCTATTGCGAATTCGTGTCCCGGGGCGATTTGACCACGGAAACATTCTTTGGCGACTGGGAGGAGGCTGGCCGCAACGTGCTGGCCCGGATCGAGTGAGCACGATCGACCGCTTGGAATTCGGCTCCTTCTGGCATGGGCCGCTCAATCCGTTCGCTTACGCCTGCCTCGCCTCGTTTGCCCGGGCGGGCGCGCGCATGCGCGTCTTCAGCTACGATCCGCGCCTCGATCTGCCTTCCGGCGTGCTCTTCGCCGACGCGCGATCGATCTGCCCGGACGAGTCGCTCACGCGAAGGTTTATCGCCAACGCCAAGCCCTCGATCGCGACCTTCGCCGACATGTTCCGATATCACATGATCGAAAAGACGGGTTGCTGCTGGGTCGACACCGATATCCTCTGCTTGGAGAGACCCGCTTTTCGCGATCAAGAATTCGTGTTCTGCCGCCAGGCCGACGCGGTCGGGACCAGTCTCATCAACAACGCCGTGCTGCGGCTTCCCCCTTCGCATCCGGCGCTGGTCGAATTGATCGCGACGGCGGACGCCGCTGTCGACGTCGACCAGAGATGGGGAGCGATTGGCCCTTTTCTGCTCACGCCTATCCTCGCCAGGCGCGGGCTCACCCACCATGCGCTCGACTCTCATGTCTGTTACCCGATCGAGCCCGAGCAATTCTGGAAGCTGTTCCTGCCCGCCCATCGCGATTGGGCGAGGCGCGCGGCGCACGGCGCCACGTTCGCGCATTTGTGGAGCGAGGCGATCGCCTGGAGCGGCTATGATTTCTGGGCTTGCCCGCCCGCCGGTTCGTATTTGCACGAAGCGTTCGAACGCCTCGACGCGCTCGGGCGCTTCCGCCGCATCGCGACCGAGGATGAGGTGCTTCGCCTGATGGCCAGACCCATCGCGGAATCGAAGCCAGCCGACGCCCCGCGAGCGATTGCGTCCGACTGAGCGGCGTCGCTACCCGACAGGAGCAGGCGCCCGCGCCACTTGCGGCGCGAGTCCCTTCGATCCTTTCCGTCGCTTCTCACGATGGCGCCTGGGCGCAACAAGAAATTTCACCTTGACCGGCTCCGTCACATAGGCGCGCGCCTGTTCTTCGATCATGCGGTCGGCGATCGTCACCCGCGTCCGCAGATGCTTGAGCTCGAGCAGCGACTGAATGAGGAACGTTTCAACAATCCGCCCGGCGATTTGCGTGTCTTCAAACGCGCCCCACGCATAGGCGCCGTCCCTCTTTCGCTCGAAGCCGATCTCGCGCAGGAGCGAGAGGAATGGTCCGACATCCTTCGGATCGACCCGATATTCGACGGTCACCAGGATCGGTCCCTGATCGTCCTCGATCGGGTGCACGAAAACCGGCGTGCGCCAGTGCATCGACGGCGTAAGGTCCAGCGCCGCGGCGGTTTGCAATCTCCACCGCGCGGTCAAGGCCATCCCGATGGCCGCGCCCGCCGCCGCCAAGTAGAGCGCGACCGAGAGCCCCTCGACGCTGGCGACCTTGCCCCAGACAGCGCTGCCCAGCGTCATCGCGCCGAAGAACACCGTCAGAAAAATCGCGAGACCTCGGCCGCGCACCCATTCGGGCAACGCCACCTGCGCGGAGACGAATAGCGTCGTCATCATCGTGATCCACGACACGCCCGCGATCAGGCTCGCCAGCCCCGCGAGCACCGGTTCGCGCGCCTCGCCGTAGAGCCCGAGAGCGAGAATTGTCCCCAGGGTCCCGAGGGTCGCCAGGCGATCGGGGCCGAGACGCGTCTTGAGGCTCTTGAGCAGAAACGAACCGATGATCGAGCCGACGCCGACCATGCCGAGAAGGATGCCGTAGACCTCAGGTCCATTGTGCATCTGCGTGCGCGCGACGAGGGGCAGAAGCGCCCAATAGGCACTCGCGAAAGGGAAAAAGGCGACGGCGCGAATGAGCGTCGCGTCGATGTCGCGATTGTTCCTGGCGTATCGCAGACCCGTGCGCAGCGCGCTCAGGAGGCGCTCGGCGGGAAGCGTCTCCTTCGTACGGCGCGGAGCGCGCCACCAGAAGAGCGCGCCCAAAACAGCGACATTGCCTAGGCAGAAAAACCAAAACGGCAAACCGATGCTGAAAGCTGCAATTCCCAACCCGGCAAGAGCCGGGCCGATGGCGCGACTGACGTTATAGCTGGCGTTGTTCACCGCGATGGCGGTGTCGAGATCGCGTTTCGGCACCAGCATCGGCGTGATGACGAGCCACGCCGGCGCGGCGAGCGCGCCGGCGCCGCCGAGACAAAACGCCGTGGCCAGCAACACCGCCGGCGTCGCCAAATGCATAGCGACAAGCGTGGCGAAGACGATCGCTATCGCAGTCACCGCGATCTGCGCGCCGATCAGCAGCCTGCGCGCATCGATGATGTCCGTCAGCGCGCCGGCGGGTAAAGTCAAAAGAAACATCGGCAGCGTCGTGACCACCTGGACCGCCGACACCATCGTCGGATCGGGGTTGAGGCTGGTCATCAGCCAGTTCGACGCAGTGTCGAACATCGCGAATCCGACATTCGAAGCCGAACTCGCGATCAGCATGACAGTGAACGCCGAATTGCCGAATACGCCCCCGCGCCAGTAACCCGCCTGGGGCGCGTCTGACGCAGCGCTAGACTCGCTTGACAACAAAGACCCCTTGCGAAAGCGAGAAATCGGATCGCAGCCGCCCGATCTTTTGGTCAAATGGCGGACAGCGCGTGAACTTTCAAGGCGCCGCAGCGCAAAAGACACACACCGCAAATCGGGGGAGCTGCTTAAAAAATAGTCAGCGCGGAGCTTATCCGGCCTTCTTGCCCGCATCGCATTGCGATCCCAAGAGGCTGAACGAGCCTGCGCCCTGGTCAAGCCTTTTGCAACGCCGGACCGGGTGACTATGTTGTGATTTGACGTTCTCGCCAAGCGAAGTCAGCGCTCCGATTGCCGGATCTTGCTTCGACGAGGCGGCCTTGGCGCGCCTCAGCAGACCTTTAGGAGGATCGGTTGACGACCATTTCCACCCTGATGGCCTGCCTGTCGACGGACCGGTCCAACGCGGATTTGCTGGCCGTCGTCGCGGATGTCGCGGCGCGGTTTTCCGCCGCGGTCATTGGCGTGTGCGCAAGTCAGCTGTCAATGCACTCTTCGATTCTGGCCATTGGGCCTGGCGAGCCGCGCGGTCACGAACTTGACAAATTTCGCGAGCGAGTAGCCGCCGCCGAAGCGGAGTTCCGCTCGGCTCTACCGATGGTGAACACCCTCCTATGGCGCGCCCAAATCACGGCCGGACCGACATCTTATTATATCGCGGATCAAGCTCGCGCAGCCGACTTGCTTGTCGCGGCTAGCGAACCAGAGCGCATATTCTCTCCTTCGTCGGAAGTCGAACTCACCGATCTCATCATGCGTGGGGGCCGCCCTGTTCTCCTCGCTCCGCCCGGAGCCACGAGCCTCAAATTGCAGCGAACGCTGATCTGCTGGAAGGATTCGCGCGAGGCGCGCCGCGCCGTCGCCGACGCCCTGCCGATCCTGAAGGCGAGCCGGACGGTCGATGTCGTCGAACTCGTCAGCGAGCGCGAGATCGAGCCCGCGCACGCGCGTCTCGCCGACCTCGGCGACTGGCTCGATCGTCACGGCGTCGCGGCGAATTGCTTCGCGACCTCCTTGGCCGGGACGGAGGCCGCGCACCTCGCCGCCATCGCGAAGGAGCGCGACGCCGATCTGATCGTTGCGGGCGCATTCGGCCACAGCCGCTTGCGCGAATGGGCGTTCGGCGGAGTGACGCGAGATTTTCTGGCCCGAGCCGAGCGCTGCACGCTCGTTTCACACTAGTGAGATCGGCGCTGGGGCAAGGAGCGGATCGAAGGTGAACTTACCGTTCAAACAGAAGGCTCAGCCCAACCCGGCGCCGATGCTTGGCGCCTTTGCCTTTCCGGCCTTCACGATCATCTGGACCGCAAGCACGTGCGCGCTGATCGGCATTGCAATGTACGACACCGCCTCCGGCTGGCTGATGACGACGCTCGACCTCAATCCGTTCGACGTTTCGCTGCTGCACACGGCGACCACGCTGCCTATTTTCCTGTTCACGCTCCCTGCCGGCGCCATCGCCGACATCGTCGACCCCCGACGGATGATCATCGCGATCTCCTACGCCATCGCCGCGCTCATGGCGATTTTCGCAATTGTTGTGGCGCTCGGTTTCGTATCTCCCGTGTTGTTGCTTCTGACGACGTTCGTCCTGAGCGCCGCTTGGTCTCTCAATACGCCGGCGTGGCTGTCGATCACGCCGCAGCTCGTGCCGAAGCCCGTCATTCCCGCAGCGATGGCCGCGCATAGCGTTGGCTACAACCTCAGCCGCACGCTCGGGCCTGCGCTCGGCGGATTCATCATCGTGCGCTATGGGGCGGCGACTCCGCTATGGATGTTTGTGGGCGCCAATCTCGCGGTGATCGCAGCCCTTGCGTGGTGGCGCGCGCCGGGGCGGAAGAGGGCGTCCTTGCCCGCCGAGAGACTCTCGAGCGCCCTTCGCACTGGCCTCAGGCATACCGCGAACAACCGCCTGCTGTGGGCGACGCTTGTGCGAACCGTCGCCATTTATCCGTTCACCGCGGCGTATTGGGGCCTCCTGCCGCTGATCGCCCGTCGCACCGGGCAAGGCGCAGAGCACTACGGGATCCTCCTCAGCGTGATCAGCGTTGGAGCGATCCTCGGGTCTCTTGGGCACGAACCTTTGCGCCGCAAGTTCGGCGCCGACTGGTTGGTCGTGGCGGGGACCGTCGTGACCGCAATCGCGGTGACGCTCTTCGCCGTCGCGCAGGGGCTTCCGCTCGTGCTCTGCGCCTGCTTGCTGGCGGGCGTGGCCTGGGTCAACAACCTGACCTGCCTCTACACGTCCGCCCAGAACGTCTTGCCCGATTGGGTCCGCGGTCGGGGACTCGCGGTGTTCTTGACCGTGATCTATGGAACGATGACCTTGTGCAGCGCGGCGTGGGGCGAGATCGCCGCAAGATCAGGACTTACGACCGCGCTTCTCCTCGCCGCTGGAGGCGCCCTCGTGATGGTTCCCCTCACCTGGCGATGGAGACTTCAGCAAAGCGGCTCGCTTGACCTCTCGCCGTCATACCATTGGATGCTGCCGGAAACCCGCGAGGAGATCGATCACGATCGCGGTCCGGTTCTCGTCAAGATCGAGTACCAGATCGATCCGAAAGACAGCGCGGCTTTCGTCCGCGCCTTGGACGAGCTTGGGTTCGAGCGCCGCCGCGATGGCGCGTTCGCGTGGGGGATCTTCGAAGACGCGGGCGACGTCGGCCGCTTCGAGGAAGCCTACCTGATAGAATCCTGGCTCGAACTCATGCATTTGCGCGAGCGGGTCACCAACGCCGATCGGATGCTGGAGGAGGAAATCCGCGAAATGCTGATCGCGCCCCCGCGCATCGAATTTCTGATCGCAGCCGAACACGGCGATGCGGCTCTTAGCCGACCTCACGAGCCGGCCGGAGCGTAGCGTGCGCATCCTTGTCGTGTTCGCGCATCCGTTGGAGACGAGCTTCATCTCGACGATGCATGCCCGCGTCGTCGAGACCCTGCGCGGCCGCGGACATGTGGTCGATGACCTCGATCTCTATGCGGAAAAGTTCGACCCGGTCATGTCCCGGGAAGCGCTCCGATCCTACGTCGACACAAGCGCCAACGCGCGCGGCGTCGAAGGCTATGTTCAGCGCCTCAAGGCGGCGGAAGGGCTCGTGCTCGTGTTCCCCGTCTGGTTCGATGGCCTGCCTGCGATCCTGCAAGGCTATTTTCAGCGGGTTTTTCTCCCGGGCGTCGCCGTCCGTATTGATGAGGCGGGGTTGTTTCACCCCAATCTGCTGCACATCAAGCGCATGGCCGCAGTCTGCGCCTATGGCGAAGTCGAGCCCGACGTCGTCGCGAAGGGGGACCCGCCGCGGAGATTTGTGCGCGATAATATCGGCGCCCTCATTGAGCCGAACGGCCCCTTCGAATATCTGGCTCTCTACAACATGGACTTCGCCGCCGCGTCTGGACGCGCCGCGTTCATGAAGCGCGTGGACCGCGTGTTCGAGACTTGGTGAGGAGGCTTAAGAGAGGCTCAGGATCAGAAGCTGTATTTCGCCCCGGCGAAAGGTCCGTACATCCACTGCTGGTAGCGGAAGCTCCTCGGCTCGAAGGTGAGTTCACTAACGCCGGTGTCTTGATGGGTATAGGTGTACATGACGCGATAGCCGAGCGTCGTGGAAATGTTCTGCGTCCAGTTGTAACCGACTGAGGCGAGCGCCTGTCCAGTCGCGCTGTCCGACCAGCCGCCCAGGTCGGCGAGCATGTTCATGAACCAGCGGTCGTTGAAACGATATTGCCCGGCGAAGCCGGCGACCGGCATGATCCAATCCTTGTTCACGGTTTCTGTCCCGTTGAACAATGCGAAGGGGCCGCTGACGCTGAGTTTGGTCCCGGCGTAGAAGTTGCGGAGACCGACGGTGCCATAAAGATCGAGGTTCGGCACGCCAAGCGGAAGCCGAACGCCGCCAAAGGCGGTGATGGCGCTCTCGTTGAGAGTGAGGCTCGTCTTTCCCCCAAAAAGCGCGCTGTCTGGGTTACTGAGCGTCGCCGACCCGCCGATGCGCGACCAGATGAAATCGATTCCGGCGATGAACGTATCGTTGCGAGCAACGAAGCTGCTCATGATGCCGCCCTGGAAGTGCTGGATCAGCGTCGGGAACGAAGCGTAGTAGGGCAGCGACGGCAGGGTTCCGAAGCCGTTGCTTCCTGCAACGCTCGACCCCCAAAAGTAGCCGGTGATCTCGAAACGCCATGTCGACGGAAGGGGCGGCGCAACCACAGGCTCGGGCGCAGGTTTCTTCGTCGGCAGATCGGCGGCTGCGACTGGCGCTCCGCACAGACCCCCCGAGATCGCAACGAGCGCCGCCCAGAATACTCGCATTTTGCCGTCCCGATCCCCGCAATCGGTCGGCTACATTAGCGTAGCGGGCGCCTCTCCGCCGCACACGCCCCGACTCGATCCCTTAAGTCCATAGGAGACAACCGCGGCCCCGGCAATAGCGCGACGGCGCCGGGCCAATAATTCATCGGCTGCCTGTGCAACACGGGCGCCACCCATCAGATCGGCTCTCCGGGCGCTCCGTTCTCGCCTTTGCCGATCTTGTCCAGCATTGAAAGAACGAAATCCGGCGCAAGAAACCGCGCACATGCCTGATCGCCCGATATGAGAGCAATCATCGATCGGCCGCTCGAACTCGCTAAAACCGCCCTGTCGCCGGGCGGAAGATCTCGCGATATCGGTGGAATGGCGACGTAGAGCGCGCGCACGAACTGGAATTGCTCGGGGGTGAGCTTCGTCAGGCGGGATACCGAACCAATCTTGGAGACGGGGATGCATTGAGGCGCTTCCGGATTGAGCCATTGCGAGAAAACTCCCGCCTCCTCGCTGTAGTCCGGCGACGTGTTGACCATTTGCGCGGTCTGAATTGGTGTGGTCTGTGCGCTTATCCCGAAACCGCTCAGACCCGCTAAGCCTGCGGCCGCTATGGCCAGGAAAGGACCATTCATCATCTCCTCCTCTTGCCACGCCGCCAGCTTCGCGAAATGTGCGACGCGCATGAATTCACGGCCCGCCCTGATCCCTGCTCGCTGAGATCAGGGCGCAAGTTTATGAACTAAACGTGAGCCGCCTGCCTTTGGTTCCAGCTCTCAGGGTTTGTGACAGTCGGGTTCAGACGCGCCTGCTTCGAGCGGCAATCGTTCGGGGCCCTGCTCGATTGATGGACGATCGCCCGCTTGCCTCAAGGCACTGGGATCAGTTTGCCCACGAAAACGGGAGCGCCAGACGGCTGGCCAGTCGGCGAGCCGCCGGGCGGCTCCACCGTCACCGCGTAGGTCGCGCTTTGCACCACCGCAGGGTCCAACCCGGAAAGGCTCGCCGCGCGCGAAGTCTCGCTGAATACTCCCAGCGATCGTGGCGCCCCTAGCTTCGGATCTATGATCCAAAGCTCATAAGCTTTGCCCTGCGGCGGCTGCGCCAAGACCGGACGAACCGTCAGCTCCTGTCGGTCGAGATTGACGGTCACCTCGATTGCTGGCGAAGCCGCGTCCTTCTGCAGGATCGCCACATATTCGTGAGGCGCGGAGCGTCGGGTCGCCTCGCGCGCGGCGAAGCCAACAACCAACAAGGCGGCGACAAGCGATGCGGCGATCGCCGCGGCGCGCCAGCGCCTCACGCTGCGCTCAAGCGCGACGACCGTCGACGTCGGCTGCGCCTCGGGCGCCCGGCCTCGAACGCGGGCTTCGATCGCGGGGAAAAGATCGCCGGGCGGCGCAATCTCCGGCACGGTCTCGGCGAGTGGCGCTAAGCGCGCCTCCCAGGCCTTTATCGCCTGGTCAAGGTCCGGCTCGCGCAGCCGCCGCGCCGCCAGGGTCGCCCGCTCGCTCGCGTCGAGCGTGCCGAGCGCATATTCGGCCGCGGCGAAGTCGTCGTCGGGCGAGACTGTCATGACGCCAGACAATCCCTGAGCTGCGCAAGGCTGCGGTGGAGCCAGGTCTTGATCGTCGGGACCGGCCGTCCGAATCGTCTGGAGAGAGCCTCGCGGCTCAACCCGCGATAGTAGGCAAGGAGAACGATCGCGCGCTTTTCCTCGTCCAATCCCTTGAGACACTCGATGAGACGCGCGAGCCCCTCGGACCGCTCGCGCGCGGCCAAGGGATCGATCTCCTCGGCGGCCGGCTCAAAGCCCTCCGGCTGGTCCTCGAGCGAGGCCGGGCGAACGCGGCGAACCTCGTCAAGTGCGCGATTGCGAGCGATGGTCGCCATCCAGGCGAGGGCCGAACCCTTGCGCGGATCGAATTCGCCGGCCTTATCCCAGATGCGCACGTAGGCCTCTTGAAGCACGTCAGCGGCGACGTCGCTCTTCGTGAGGATACGAAAGACAACCCCGTAGAGTTTCGCGTTTGTCCGCTTGTAAAGCGTGGAAAACGCCGCCGCGTCTCGCCCCACCGTGCGGCTCAATAGCGGCGCCAGATCGTCTCCGACGGCGGACGGCCGATCGCCTGACGCCTCTCCCCGGATCGTCATTCCGGCATCCTATTTAGCGCGCGGCGAGGGCGCAAACTGCGCCGATCGCCGACGAAAAAGGGCGGGCGCAAACGGCGCCCGCCCGCTACCCCCTTTCTGAACCGGAGGAGGAACGGCTCAGCTTGGGAGCAGAACTCTATTGATCACTTGGATGACCCCGTTCGATTGCATCACGTTGGGGATCGTCACCTCGGCCTTGTCGCCTTTGGAGTCGATGACCCAGAGATGTCCGGCGCCGCGCGCAAAGGTGAGTTCCTCGCCTTGAACTGTCTTCATCATGGCTTTGCCCCCGCCTGCCTTGATCCTCGCGTCAATTTCGGCTTCCGTAAGGCGCCCCGGCACGACGTGGTAGGTCAGGACCGTGGTCAGCATTTGTTTGTTTTCGGGCTTGAGCAGGGAGTCGACCGTGCCAGCCGGCAGACGGGCAAAAGCCTCGTTTGTCGGGGCAAAGACGGTGAAGGGCCCAGCGCCCTCCAGCGTGTCGACGAGGCCGGCAGCCTTGACCGCGGCGACAAGCGTCGTGTGATCTTTCGAGTTCACGGCGTTTTGAATAATATTCTTCGATGGATACATCGGCGCCCCGCCGACCATCTTGGTCATTTCGGCGAAAGCAGGCGCAAGGCAAGAGGGCGCGGCGAAACCGATCCCGGCGGCAAGCGCTGCGACGCAATACAAAAGCTTGGCGTTCATGTTCGTCTCCAGTTTGGTTCGAACCGATCGCTAGTGGCGCGCCTTGACCGGCATGAAGGCTTTACGGAGCGCCCCCGGCCAGGTTTCAGACCCGGGCCAAAAAAGGCGGCGCCCAACAAAAATCACGTTTCGGGAGCGAAACGCCGGGCCGAGCGCGAACGTATTGGGATTGGACCTCAACGCCGCCCTTTGGAGAACCGAGATTTGACGTCGCTGTCTTCCGCCCTGCCCGCGCGAGCCGCGCCTGAGGGCCGGCTCATATTCAGACACTCGGCGCTCGTCCGCGTGTGCCATTGGGTCAATGCGATCTGCTTCATCGTGCTGCTCATGAGCGGATTGCAGATCTTCAACGCGAGCCCGTTGCTGACCTGGGCTCAGACCACCAATTTTGACCGACCCTTCTTCTCCCTCTCGGCGCGTCATGACGAGGATGGAAATCCGATCGCTGGCGTGACCACGATCTTCGGCTATCCCATCGTCACGACGGGCGTCCTCGGCGTTTCGCGCGGGGACGACGGCCTGGAGGAGCGAGGTTTTCCGTCCTGGGCCACGCTGCCTCCCTATCAAGACCTGGCGCTGGGGCGGCGCTGGCATTTCTTCTTCGCCTGGATCCTGGTGCTCAACGGGCTCGTCTATTTCGCGAACCTCTTGTTAAACCGCCACGTCCGCGAGCTTTGGCCGAGCCTCGCCGACCTCCGGGCGATCCCTCACGACATCGCCGACCATCTGCGGCTCCGGTTTCCAACGGGCGACGACGCGCTGCGCTATAACGTGCTTCAGAAGCTTGCGTATTTAAGCGTCGTGATCGCCTTTCCGATCCTTATTCTGGCGGGATTGACGATGTCTCCGGCGGTCGACGCGGCTTTCCCATGGCTTCTCGACTTGTTTCACGGCCGGCAGGCGGCGCGGGCGGTGCATTTCCTGCTCGCGGCCTACCTCGTCCTCTTCCTCATCGTGCATCTCGTGATGGTGGTGCTTTCGGGCCCGATCAACAACATGCGCTCCATGATCACCGGGCGCTACCGGGTCAAGGAGACTCAACGATGAGCCGTGACTTGATCCGCCCACGATCGCTCCGCCTCAGCCGCCGCGGCCTTCTTGCCGGCCTCGGGGTGAGCGCCGCAGCCCTGCCGCTGTCGGCCTGCAGCTTCGACACGGGCTCGCCCGCCGCGCTCAATATTCTCGAGAAAGCCGAGGCGGTGACCAAGGCCGTGCAGCGCGCGCTCCTCGGGCCGGAGACCGCGATGGCGCGCGAATTCGAGCCTGGCGCGATCTCGGCCTTTTTCAAGCCGAACGGCTCGACCGATCCAGAAGACGCCGACTATGTCGCGCTCCGCAAAGGCGGGTTCGCGGATTGGAGGCTCGAAGTCGGCGGGCTTGTGGAGCGGCCGATGAAGCTCTCGCTCAGCGACTTGCGCGCCCTACCCGCCCGCTCGCAGATCACGCGCCACGATTGCGTCGAAGGCTGGAGCTGCATCGGTCAATGGAAAGGCGTCCAGCTCTCCTCGATTTTAACCACAGCCGGGCTCAAGCCGCAGGCGCGCTACATCGCCCTTTTCTGCGCCGACACGCTCGAGCAAACCCTCGACAACACCGGCCGCTATTACGAGACGATCGGGCTTATCGACGCATTTCACCCGCAGACCATTCTCGCCTACGAGATGAATTACGCGCCGCTCAAAGTCGAGCACGGCGCGCCGCTCAGGCTCAGGGTCGAACGCCAGCTCGGCTACAAGATGGCGAAATACATCATGCGCATCGAGGCGATCGACGACTTCGCCAAGATCTCGCGCGGCCGCGGCGGCTTCTGGGAGGATCGCGGCTACGAATGGTACGCGGGGATCTGAGCTGAGGTCGCACAGCCTCTGAGCGGGATGGCGTCCTGTTGGAACCGCTCCTCAACTGGAGCGCAGAGGCGTCTCGCCACCCGCTTAAGCGCAAGATCGCCAGCTGCCCGTCAACCTACAAAAAAGGCGCCGCCTTTCTAAGGGGCGGCGCCAAAACTGGTTCCGAAACCGGTTGGGTTACAGCCCGCAAAGACCGATATGCCTACCCATGAAGTCCGTGAAGAAGCCGCACGAGCCGCCGTTCGGGGCGCCCATCATGGCGTTCAGAGGTCCGAGGGCGCCCACTCCGGCGCTCGGGGCTTGTTGCACCTGGGCCTCGGCGTTCACGTAGATCTCCCTCTTCGGGTGACCCGGAGTGCTCGTTGTTTGCGCGACGGCGGGCGCCGTAACAGCGAACGCGCAAGTCGCCGCCGCCAATAGAAGCCCTGTAAGCGTGTTTCTCATGTCATTTCCCTTATAGCTTTGCCCCGCACCAACGATTGAAATCAGGCGCAATTTTCAACGCCCGGTCAGAGCCTTCGACCTTCTCAATTCGACCCGACCAGTCGCCTACATGCGGACTGTGCGAAGCGCATCGCCACACTTCCGGCGAATACTTGTCAGTATAAATTTCATTTTGAGGCAGACAATATTCACGAATACGTGAACTTTTTCAAAACCGCGTGAACTTAATGAGTGAAATATAAGTTATGATCCATATCAACATAAATCATAATTCTAACTTCTCGGCGCCGGCGCAAGCCGATACTTAATTCACTATACCTTGCGGGCGAGACTGTGCATATTACATGGATTGACTGAGATAATCAGTGTGCCGCAATTCCGGCAGATCACCGGACGGCAGGACTGTCCGGGCCTAGGTTCTTTGTCGAAGCGGAAAGTCGGAGACGTTAGTCTTCGCCCTTTCTGCCAGCCGCCGCGGCCTTAAGGAAGGCGGCCCTCGAGTCCGGCAGCGGCGCATCATGGTGCGCAAAGAGGTCACGCGCGAGGAAAAAGCCGGTGAGCCGGAAGGCGTCAGCGATCTCCTCAGCGCTCGGTCGCGCCTCGGGGGGCGCGTCGTCGCGCAGAAAAGGCGGCAGCGGCAGCAGCCGGTCGCGCCACGGCGCTCCCGCTTCCGCGCTCACCGCGCGTCCAGATCTGGGCGAAACATAGACAAGCCTATCCGTGGCGCCGGTCGCGGCGCAGCGTGAGAGGTCGAGCTGAAACCCGCACTCGGCCAAGATCTGGGCCTCGAACCGGGCGATAAGCGTGGGGGCCAGCGCAACATCATGGAGCGTGTCGACGATCAGGCCCGCCGTCTCATAGACCGCCTCATGCGGATCGCGCTCGGGCAGAACCCGCATGAGCGCCGCGAGATAGTTGATTCCGGCCAGCGCCAGAGCGCTTTCCATCAGCCTTCCTGCGCGCAGCAAAAGAGGCTCGACGGCGTACGAGCCCAGGTGCTCGTCCAGCCGGGCGCGCCAGACGAGGCCGATCGTATTGCCGAGTTGCAGGGTCGCCCGCAGTCGACCCGACCGTCCGCCGCGCACGAGGCCGAGGTGACGGCCATGAGCGCGGGTCATCGCCTCAACAATCGTCGAAGCCTCGCCGTGGCGGCGGACGCCGATGATGAGCCCCTCGTCGCGCCATTCCATGAGTGAGCCGCCTTACCTTACGGCGGACGCAGATGCGCCGGCGGAGGCACGTGCGCCAACTTCAAGGCGATAAGAAGCGCGATCCCCGACAGTGCGCCGACAAAAGCCGCTTCTCCGGGCCACGCGCCGAGGCTGAACACCCAGCCGCCAATCGAGCCCGCAAGGCTCGAGCCCAAATAGTAGAAGAACAGGTAGAGCGCGCTCGCCTGCGCCTTTCCGGTTCCAGCCCTCAAGCCGACCCAGCTCGACGCGATGGAGTGGCCGCCGAAGAATCCGACCGTGAGGACGCCGACGCCGAGGATCGTGAGCCACAAGCGATCCGGCAAAGTCATGAGAACCCCGATCGGCATGAGAGCGATGGCGAAGCCAATCACCCGGCGTCGGCCATGGCGGCCCGCGAGTTCCCCCACCATGGGAGACGCGATCGCGCCAACGAGATAGATGCAGTAGACGAAGCCAATCGTCGTCGGGCTGAGCCAAAAGGGAGCCGCTTCGAGTCGAAAGCCAATGTAATTGTAGGTGGTGACGAAGGCGCCCATCAAGAGGAAGCCCATCGCGAACAGGGACCTCAACCCGGGGTCGCGGAAGTGGACGGCGATCGTGGGCAGGAACGCCGCCCTTCCCGTCTTCAGCGGCGGCCGCCGCTCTTTCGGCAAGGCGAAGGTGAACGCGACTGCGCAGGCGAGCGAAATGAGGCCAATCAGAACGAGGGCCCGGCGCCAGCCGCCGGCTTCGGCGAATGCCGCGGTCGCCAAACGCCCGCCCAGGCCACCCATCGTATTGCCCGCAATGTAGAGGCCCATCGCGAGCCCGATCGCCGAGCGATCCATCTCTTCCACAAGATAGGCCATCGCAACGGCCGGAACGCCGGACAGGGCGAGACCCGTCAGCGCCCGAAGCGCGACAAACGTCGTCCAGTTCGGAGACATGGAGACCGCGAGGGTGGCGACCGCCGCGGCGGCCAGCGAGGCGGTCATCACCGTCTTGCGGCCGAGCACATCCGACAGCGCGCCCGCGAAGATCATCGCGACGGCCAGTACGCCCGTCGCCGCCGACAGGGAGAGGCTCGCGGCGGCGGGAGAAATCGAGAACGCCCGCGTGAAGCCCGGCATCAGCGGCTGGACGCAATAGAGGATCGCGAAGGTGGCGAAGCTGCCGAGGAACAGGGCGAAAGTCGTGCGCCAGAACCGCGCGCCGCCCGCAATCAAGGGCTGATCGCCGGCAGGCGCTTTAACGCTCAAAATCGTGGGATTCGTCGACACGGGGCCGCAGACTTCCCGCCTCCGCGGGAGAAAGGCAACACAAATCCGAGCGACCAGTCTGCGCTACGGCGAGACCGATGACTGAGGCCTGGAATCGAGCGTTTGCGTTTGGCTACGCTCAGGCCCGAGGCAAGCGTCGATGAAGTCGTCCATCTGGCCTGCGATGGTTCGGATATCGAATAAGGCCTCGACCCGCTTGCGCCCGGCCCGCCCAAGCTCGGCCCGCCGCTCCGGCGCGTCCGCCAATTGGGCAAGCGCCGACGCGACCCTGTCCGCATCGCTCGGCTCGACCGTTATCGCCTCGGGTCCACAGATCTCTGCGAGACCCCCCCGCCCCGAGGTGATCAGCGCGGCCCCGCTCGCCATGGCTTCCAGCGCCGTTCGGCCGAACGGTTCGGGACCGGTGGTCAACACCATGCCGACAGAAGCGCGCTCCCACGCCGCCTTGACCTCGGCGTAGGGGACGTTGGAGTCGACCCGGATCCGGCCGTTGAAAGGCCGGGCGGCGTCGCGAAGCGCCTGAACGGTTTCCGGCTCCTGGTCGACAGCCACCGGATCCGACACCATGAAGCGCGCGCTCCATTCGGGCCTCGATGTCAGCACCCGCGTGATCGCCGCCATCGCCTCGATATGGCCTTTGTGCCGGAGCGCGCGCCCCACGCTCACGATCGACCGATCCTTGGGCTTCGTCGCCGACCAGGCCTGCATGTCGAGGCCGTTCGGCACGGCGCGCTGGACGGCGGGCAGGCTCGGAAAATCGTCGCGAAACCGGCCAAGCGCGTATTCGCTTACGAAGACAAGGCCGGAAAGGCTGCGCATCTCCTGGCGGCGGAAGGCGCCGTCGAGCGCGCCCGTCGGCGCCTTGACATAGGCGTGGGTGTGGAGAACCACCCGCGCGCCCGAGGCGAGCGCGATCATGGTCGCGGCCGGCAGATGATTTTCGACAATGGCGAGATCGACGCCGCGACGCCTCAGGAGCCGAGCGACGCCCCAGGCTTTGCCGAGATTGCCGCTGATCGGCGCGTCCGGGATCGTTTCAATGTCGATCCCCTCGAACGGCTGGTCCACCGGTGGGCAGACAACCAGGGTCGAGCGGGCATATCGGCTATGAACGATGAGATCGCGCACGCAAAGCTCGACGGACGCGGCAAGCCGCGGGCCGAAATGCGCATTGCGCAGCATGACATAGGCGATTTTAGGCTTGGGCAATCTTCGGCTCGCGCGCCATTCATCCCGTTCGGAAAATTGAGGGCGCGGCCTTCCGCCCGCGGGCGTGCTTACACGGAAGGGCGTGAGGGAACAATTGCAGCCAGCGGTGATTGCCGCCGCGGGCGAATTTTGCTTGAAGAAGGCCGCCGCCAATCACCAAAGCTCATGCAGAACATGAGCGGAGCGCCTTAAACCATGGTTTCATCCGCCGACGAGGCCAAATCGCTCACCCATATCGGCGCCGAGGGCCAAGCCCGGATGGTCGACGTCTCCGACAAGGCCGCGACGGAGCGGATGGCGATCGCGGAGGGCAAAGTCCGCATGGGGGCCTCCACTTTGCGGACGATCCTCGCGGGGAACGCCAAGAAGGGCGACGTCATCGGCGCGGCGCGCATCGCCGGGATCATGGCGGCGAAGAAAACCTCCGAACTCATTCCGCTCTGCCATCCCATCAGCCTGACGAAGGTTTTGGTCGACATTGAACCGGACGACGCCCTGCCCGGCCTCGCCGTTCGCGCCGAGGCGCGGTGCAAGGGCCAGACGGGCGTCGAAATGGAAGCGCTAACCGCAGTTTCCGTCGCCTGCCTCACCATCTACGACATGGCCAAGGCGATCGACCGGGGCATGATCGTGGAGGCGGTGAGACTGATCGAGAAGCGCGGCGGCAAGTCGGGCGCGTGGCGAACGGACGAGCAGGCGAAAGAGGCGCATCGATGAGTTCGATGATCACGGTCGACGAGGCGCTGGCCCGCGTGCTGGCCTCCGCCGAGGCGCCTCTGGACGAGGAAAGCGTCGTGCTTGAAAAGGCTTACGGCCGGGTGCTCGCTCACAACCTTGAAGCTTTGCGCACCCAGCCGCCTTTCCCCAATTCGGCCATGGACGGCTATGCCGTCCGCTCCGTGGATACGGCCTCGCCGCCCGCAACCCTGACCGTGGTCGGTGAATCCGCGGCGGGCCGCGCCTTCGAGGGCGCCCTTGGTCCGGGCTCGGCGGTGCGCATCTTCACGGGCGCGCCGATGCCCGACGGCGCCGATTCCATCGTCGTCCAGGAGGACGTCCAGCGCGAGGGCGAACAAATCCGTCTGTCCGCCGTCGTGCCGCGCGGCGACAACCTTCGGCCAGCCGGCATGGACTTTCGGAGCGGCGAAGCGCTCGTTCAGTCGGGGCGCCGGCTGAGCCCCCGAGACGTCGCGCTGGCGGCGGCGGGGAACCATACCGCTCTTCGGGTCCGCCGCCGCGCCAAAGTCGCGATCCTGGCCACAGGCGACGAATTAGTCGCGCCAGGCGGCGTTTTGGGTCCGGCGCAAATCATCGCTTCCAACAATTTCGCCATCGCCGGCATTGTCGAGGCCTGCGGCGGCGTCGCGATCGATCTCGGCATCGCGGTGGATGATCTCGACGCGCTGAAGGCCGCGATCGGCCGCGCCCGTGACGCCAATGTCGACGTGCTGGTGACGCTTGGCGGCGCGTCGGTCGGCGACCATGACCTCGTGCAGAAGGCCTTGGTCTCATCCGGAATGGAGCTCGGCTTTTGGCGGATCGCGATGCGGCCCGGCAAGCCGCTGATGCACGGACGCCTCGGGCCGCTGCGCGTCCTCGGCCTGCCCGGCAATCCCACGTCCTCCGTCGTTTGCGCGATCCTGTTCCTGCGTCCGCTCCTGGGCACCTTGCATGGCGAAATCGATCCGGGCGCGGATCCCAGCCACTCGGCCCGCCTTGGGGTCGATGTGCCGGCCAACGGCGCCCGCCAGGACTACATGCGCGCCGCGCTCAAGCACAGCGACGACGGCTTCCTGGTCGCGACGCCGGTCGACAATCAGGATTCCTCGCTTGTGAAGACCATGGCCCGCGCCGACGCCCTGATTGTCCGCCCGCCCAAGGCGGCGCCGGCGAAAGCGGGCGACCTGTGCCGTGTCATCCCCTGCCACGAGCTCGGGGTTTAGGTTTTAGCCGCGGCCGATCATCAACCGAGACCGGGTGGCCCTTTTGCCCCCGATTTTGGCTTCGCGCGTTTCGAATCCCTTGCCCGCAAGAAAGCGCCCTGTTCCGCGACGGGGCGCATCCCTCAACGTGAATTGTGGCCGGCCCGAAGTTGACGGACCCTTCCTAATAACACGCCCACTGCGCGTTCGGGTTCGTACACTCAATGCTCAAGGAGCACCGAAGGCCGTCCCTCCTGCAGGCTGCACAACTCATATCAGTGCAATACCTTACTTGAGACGGTTGTGGCGCGGCCCCGCTTGCACTGGGCCGATCGCCCGGATGCGACAAGACGAAATTATACCCTTGAGCGACGTGGCCGCCGCCCGCCGGACAACGCCCTTTTTGAGGATACCCATCGTAAAACATGCCGTTGCATTTGTTGCAGAATCGCCAGTCAGGTTGAGCTATATTGCTGGCTGCGGTGTCGTGATGGAGGACGAAAGTATACCCTTGCGCGACGTGACCGCCGCCCGCCGGACAGCGGCCTTTTTGAGGATATCCGTCGTAAAACATAGCGTTGCATCGATTGCAAAAGCGCCACGATGTTTGCGTGTCGTGCATGGGCGGGGTGTTGAACGGCAGCACGAAATTAAATCCCTGCGCGACATGGCCGCCACCGGCAGGACAAAGCCCCTTCGCCTGATATCCGTCGTAAAACAAGCCGTTGCATTTATTGCAGAAGCGCCATTGGTTTTGGCCAACGTCGCCGCCCGCCGGAATGCCGTCAGCGATCGCCGCTGTCGGTCGGAAGGCCACCCCCAAGCCTCCGACAATCGAGAGGCTCATGCCACTCTTTAGGAAATGACGCCTTGACTGACGCGACAATCCCGTTGGCGTAGCAGGGAAATTTCGTCCTGACTGCGACATGTTTTGCTCCCTCCGGTCTAAGAAGGCGCGGCGCTAGCAGGCTGATAAAACCCAGCCGCCTGTGAATCGTAGAAGCAAACTGATTGACTTCATCGCCGGGCTATAGTGCGCCCGACAGCCTTTATCTATGCCTAAGTTGAATCCTATGAGCTCTTCGCTGCTCTCATCATACATTGTACATCGAATAAAAAGCGGGCCGATGTAGTTCGAAGTTCGTTTGAGTTATTGTCTTAAAATTTCCATCCGTGACCAGACCACTTTAGCGTAAGGCCCACCCTCTGACAATGAGGAGTCTTACCTAAAAGATGGCCGCCAATACCTGGTCATCGAGCGGAACGGTCTCCAAAATCATGCCGCGCTCGCGGCCGAACGCCTTCTCCAGCGCCGCCTTAAGGACACGCAACGGCCTCGACACATCTGTCCGAGACTTCCTTCCAGCCCGACGCCAGATTGGCGTGGGAAGGAATCGACGATGAAAAACTCATGCCTTGCATTTACCGCCGTCCTCGCTCTTGCGGCCGCCTCGGCTGAGGCCGCGGACCTGCCGCCGCCCGCCCTGCCCGCGCCGCCGCCGGCGCCGGCCATGCCGATCGGATCGGCGATCCCGAACAGCGGCTTTTTTCTCGGTCTTGGCGCGAGCGCCAACTGGACGCATTTCACCGACCAGCATGTCTATGCGATCGGAACGTCGGACGTTTTCACCGACGGGATCCTCACCGCTTCCGGCAGCGCCCAGGGGCCAACCCGAATCCCGATGGACAGCAAATTCGCCTTCGCCCCGTCCTTCCAGGGCGGCTATTTCCAGCGCTTCGGGGCGAGCGACTGGTTGTGGGGCGCGAAACTGTCTTACAATTACCTGGGCTCCACCTCGACCAATACGAATTCGATCATCCCGCAATTCGGAACCTACACGACGATCGAAAACCCGACGCCCGTGACGTTCAGCGGCCCCGCTTACGTGCGCTCCGCCCAGACCAGCGTTTTTCAGGAAATCGACTTCACGCCCTTCCTGGGCCACGCGTTTGGTCCAAGTTATGTTTATGCCGGCGCGGGCCCGACCCTTTCGCAAGCCCGGACCCGCCTGAACGGCCTCGTCGGTTTCGCGCTGGTCGGTGGCGCGATCGTCGATCAATCCGGCGCGCCGCAGGACTTCTCCAGTTCGAGCTGGCTCCTCGGCGGCGCGGCGACCGTCGGCGTCACCTACTTCCTGACCCCGACCTGGTTCCTCGACCTCAATTACACTTACGCTTTCACGCAAGGCCACACCGCGAAATTCGCGAGCCCGTTCATCGACTTTTCTTCGACGAGCGTGGGAACATTGGTCGGCAATTCCTCGTGGACGGCGCAGACTCAGCGCGTGGGGCTCACGATCAATAAGGCTTTCTGAGCGGGCTGCTCATCGGGCCCCGGCGTCTTCCATCCGGTCGCGGAATGTTCGGCGTGGATCGGGATGGAAAGGGCGGCTTTTCCCAGGGCGTCTTTCGGTAGGTGAAATGAAGAAGCGCGGACGCCTCTTTGAGTTTTTCCCAACCGCAGGAGCCATGCGAAGCCGGCCGGAATGAAAGGCGACCCAAGCAGCGGCTGGTCAGACCCAGCTCTGGAGGACGCGCTTCGAGGTTCCTCGTCATCTCAGACAAGGAACCGGCCGATTCGAAAAAAGTCGCGTAAGTCGCGCAACATTGTGCGCCGGGCCGCTAGCGCTGTCGTTTCTTGGGCCAGTGCTCTTGCAGCACGACGAACAGGAACGCCGTCGACAAGCCAAACAGCATCGAGCCGTTCAGCGCCTCGATCGCGCCCATCAAGCTCCAATGGGTCGCCAGGAACACTTGGGCGTGGCCCAGGCTCGTCATGGCGTTGAGCGAATAGAGCATCGCGGACGGAAAATCAGACAAGGCGCGAAGCTCGATATAGGCCGCGGCCCACACTGAAGCCTCAACCGCGTGCAGGACCGTCAGAGAGAGCACGGTCACGATCATGAGAACGGCCAGCACAGTCTCCGATCGCCGCCTTTGCAGGAGCAACGGCAGCCCGCCCACGACTCGGCCCCTAATGACGACCAAGCCGAACACATGAACGAGCACGGTGAGCACAATGAGCGGCAATCCCCAGGCCCAGTTATTCGACCAGGCCTCAGCGGCGGCGATATCGATCATCGCGGAATCGCCTCGCGGTCTCGAACGGCCAACGGATGAATGAGGCAGCATAGGAATCTCAAACGTCGCCTCAAATCGACCGCGACATCCCGCTTCAGCACCGCCGCCGTCTCCCATATTCGCCCAACCGTCGCTCCCAGCGCTGGAGTTCCGTCTTCCTCGGGAAGAACCCGACGCCAGGAGCCGAAATCAGCGCCTGACGGTCTGAATTGTCGCACCCGCGGTCCAAAATTGGAACCAAGCGTGGCCTGGCAGGGCGCCCATCGGGCTCACCGACTCGGCGGAGCTTATCTCGCCGAGCGCCAAAATTCCGCGACTGCGACCTTCGCGCCTCACGGCGGGCGACACGTGTTCGTGATCGCTCCAACCCGGGGCTTGCGCGGCGAAGCTGAATGGCGCCTAAAGAGCGGCCGATAGAGGCTGGGCAAGGGAATTCGGGCCGGGACGGGGAGCTTCGCTATCGCTCTGTGTGGTTACGACTTTCCCCGCGTCACAGGGGCGAGAACGGAGGCTGGCGGAACTCCGCGGATCGGCCCGTCATTCGTGCGGCGGCTCGGCGTCGCGCGCGGCGCGGTGAGCCAACACGTCCTTGGGGGCTCAGGTTTCGCGCGAGCCGCGGCGCTTATCCCCGCCCTTGCCCTCTCTGGATGCGCGCCGGTCGGTCCAAATTTCGAACGCCCGGCGGCGATCGTCTCGCCACAGTTCAAGGAGATCAAGGGGTGGAAGATCGCGACCCCACGCGCAAACGAGCCAAAAGGCGAGTGGTGGACCGTTTTTCATGATCCCGAGCTTGACCAGTTGGAGCGGGTCGTCGCGGTCTCCAACCAGACGATCAAAGCGGACGAGGCCAATTACCGGCAGGCGCTCGCGCTCATCAACGAGGCGCGCGCGGGTCTCTTTCCAGCTGTGAATGGCTCGGGCTCAGCGACACGGGGATTGCCGGGCGGCGCGAATTTGACCGCGGAAGCCACCGGGACTTGGACACTCGATGTTTGGGGTCAGGTCCGCCGCGAGATCGAAGCGCAGCAGGCTGGAGCACAAGCCAGCGCCGCAAGTCTCGCCAACGCGCTGCTGGCTGCTCAATCGGCGCTAGCGCTCGCCTACGTCACTCTGAGGCAGGCAGATTCTCTCGAAGCTCTGCTTGAAAGGACGGTTGCCGAATATAAGCATTCGCTGACGATCACGCGGAACCAGTACAACGCCGGGACGGCGGCCAAATCCGACGTCATCACCGCAGAGACACAAGTGCTTAACGCTCAGGCTCAGCTGATCGCCGCGGGCGTGTCACGCGCTCAGAGCGAACATGCGATCGCGGTGCTGATGGGCCGCGCGCCCGCGGATCTCTCGATCCCGCGCGGCGCCCTGGCGACCCGTGTTCCCTCGACGCCGGTCGGTCTGCCGTCGTCGCTGCTCGAGCGCAGGCCTGACGTGGCGGCGGCCGAACAGACCATGCGCGCAGCCAATGCTCAGATTGGCGTCGAGTTCGCCGGCTACTTTCCGGCCGTGTCATTGTCTGGTCTCTTGGGCTATTCCGGCAATCCGTTTGCAACCCAGTTTGGCCCGAGCAACCCCGTCTGGTCATTCGGCGGCTCGCTCGCCCAGCCGCTGTTCAACGGCGGCCTCACTACGGCGCAAGTTGAGGCGGCGCGTCAGACCTATCACGCGGATGTCGCCGCCTATCGCCAGACGGTGTTGACGGCGATACAGCAGGTCGAGGATGCGCTTGCAGGGCTCCGCATACTGGCGCGCGAGGTTAAGGTGCAGGCGGAAAACGTGCGCATCTCACGGCAGGCGACGCAGATCACGCTCAACGAATATCAGGCCGGCACTCAAGCCTTCACCGCGGTCGTCGTTGCGGAAGCCCAGCAATTGACGGCCGAAGAAGCGCTCCTCTCGACCCAAGCGCAAGTCCAGACCGAAGCGGTCAATCTCATCGTCGCCCTGGGCGGCGGCTGGAGCCAATCGATGTTGCCTGACGTGACGGCGCAAACGTCGGCGATTCCGCCGCATTAACCCACGGGCGGTTAGACCCTTCAGCCCGTCGAAAGACGGGCCTGTCTTTGCGGACGGTTTTTGGCGAAGTGAGCGGGCGGGCGATCGAGGCTCCAACCCCGTTCGACGAAACAGCGATCTGCTCTCGGAGGCGGCGCTTCGCGGGCGATTGACATGGCGGGTCGCGAGGCGCGAGAGTCCCTTGCTCTGAGAGGATGAGAATCGCAGACGACCTGCGGGCTGGTTCGTCGCGATCGAGAGGGAGGTGGGGGGTGAACAGCATTCGAATTCGTTTGGCGGCGCTTGCCGCGTCAGCCGCTTTGGCTGGCTGCATGACCCTTGGCGCTCAAGAGAAGGAAGGTCAGCTGGCGGCGGCAGGCTTCGTTCGACAGCAGGCGGATACGCCGCAGAAGTTGGCTAAGCTTCAGGCGCTGCCGCAAAATACGATCGTCTTTTCGCAGCGTAAGAAGGGCAATGTCTACATATATGCGGACGCGGCGGGCTGCGGTTGCGCCTTCATCGGCAATGACGCGGCATACGCGCAATATCAACAAATCCGCACCGCCAACAACATCGCCCAGATGCAAGAGACGACGGCGATGCTGAACCAGGAGGCCGCTATGGATTGGGGGGGCGTTTGGGGTCCCTACGCTCCCGGCTGGTATTGATAGCCCGACGCGAAGCCTCCGCAAGATTGCGGCTCGGGTCCTGACGAGCGAATGCGCTCACCGTGAAGCGTTCGCCGCGGCTGGCGGCAGCGCTTCAGCTTTCGGGCGCCTCGTCTTATCCACGGTTAGTTCCGCGCGCCGACGATTGCCCGCCAGAAGCCGCTATAGGCCAATTCAAAACCGACGATCTCATAACGGAGATCGATGGCGTCCATCACCTCGTAAGCCGAGTTGTTGCAAATCGAGAAAATGATGAGGCCATCCTTCGACACGTGCTGCCGCGCTTGACGGAGGTAGGACTCGGTAATTCGCCCCTGCGGATCGCAAAGACTATAACGCTCGATATCGTTTTCCGGATTCTTGTCGACCAACGGCGTGTTGAAAACGATCAGATCGAAATCCTTTTCATCGATATCTTCGAACAGATCCGACCGGAAAGCCGTCAAGGCGACGTTGTTAAGGCTTGCGTTTGCGATCGTCGCCTCGACAGCGATCGGCGAAATGTCCGTTGCGACCGTCCGCGACGACCAGTTCGCCCCCATGTAGAGCGAGATGATGCCGCAGCCGCACCCGATCTCCAGCGTTTTGGCGATCAGGTTCGAATTCATCGCCTTGATGTTGCGAATGAAAAATTCGGAGCTTGAGTCGGGGACGGGATGGTAAACTCCAGCCGGAACATCAACCACCAAGCCATCGGCGAAGATTCGCTCCGGGACGGCCTGGCGTCGAACCAGGGCTTCGTGCGCCGCGGCGATATCGAACTTGTCGGTGTTGACGAGGTTGGAAATTCCCAGCTTGCGGAGCACAGAGGCGCGCCGCGGCGCAGTCCGCCGCGCGACATTGAGATACCCGATACTCATATTGCCTCGCCTTTTGCTTCTCGGCGCAGAATTGTCCGTCCGGCGGCGTACCGGAGGTAAAGGGCCCCCGCCGTTCTAAGTCATACGGGTCAACAATCTTGCTTGTTTCAGCTTTCTCGTCCGCGCTCGCTGTCGTGCCAGTCGCGCAACAACCAATGCGACAGCGCGGTGAGCAACAGATGAATTGTGATACCCGCCACAGAAATCAAGAGCAACGCCGCAAACATTCGCGGAATGTTGAGGCGAAACCCCGATTCTACAATGCGATAGGCGAGCCCGGAGCCCTGTCCGGCCGACCCGGCGGCGATTTCAGCGACAATCGCGCCGATCAGCGCCAATCCGCCGCTGATCCGAAGGCCGGCGAGAAAATACGGCAGAGCCGAGGGCACTCGGAGAAGCATGAACTGCTGCATGCGCGAGGCGCGATACATCTGGAAAAGGTCCACCAAATTATGGTCCGCCGAAGACAGCCCGAGCGTCGTATTCGCTAAGAGGGGAAAGAACGCCACCAAGAAGGCGCACACCAGGACCGCGACGCCCGGCGTGAGATAGATCAGCAGCAGAGGCGCGATCGCGACGATCGGCGTCACCTGCATTGCGACGGCAAATGGATAGAAAGCCCGTTCGACCAGGCGCGACTGCGCGAAAAGAAGAGCCAGCGCGACGCTCCCAATGACCGCCACCCCGAGCGCTTTCAGCGTGATCGACAGGGTCACCCAGAGCGACGACGACAGAGTCGGCCAATCGGTGATCAAGGTGGCTATGATCAGGCTCGGCGCCGGCAATAGATAGGATGGAACGGCAAAATACCGAACCAACGCTTCCCAGGCGAACAGCCCCAAGCCCAGGGTTATGGCCGGGACCGCATAGCCGACAAAGTCGTCCCGGCTCACTGCGCCCCAGCCTTAAGGACTTTGGGCGGTCGATCCCCCATGGCCATATGAAGCGCTTCAGAGGTCTGGACGCAAGTATCTGCATACGCCTTGCACAGACGAAAGCCGGCCTGTCGCGATTCGGTTGGCGATTCGACGGCGATTTCCGCAACCGCCCGCCCGGGCCGCGCCGCCATCACCACAATCCGGTCCGAAAGATAGACACTCTCGAACACCGAATGGGTGACGAACACCACCGTCGCCCCGAGCGTCGTTCGCAGCGCCGCTAGATCGTCGTTCAGCTTCAGGCGCGTGATTTCGTCAAGCGCGGCGAACGGCTCATCCATCAACAGGACCGTCGGCCGCGTCACCAGAGCTCGAGCGATCGAAACGCGCATCTTCATGCCGCCGGACAGTTGGCGCGGGTAGGCCTTGGCGAACCCACCGAGCCCGACCTGCTCCAAGGCCTCTTCCACTCGAGGCCGAGCCTTTTCTTTCGAGACGCCAGCCAGGCGCAGCGGTAGCCACACGTTGGTGAACACGTCAGACCAGGGCGTCAGGGTCGGCTCCTGGAAGACGAACCCAAGCTCCGGGCACTTCGCCAGCCAAACAATCTCACCATGTGTCGGCGTCGTGAGGCCCGCGAGCAAGCGCAGAACCGTCGATTTGCCGCACCCTGACGGCCCGAGCAAAGAGAGGAACTCCCCCGCCCGAACGTCGAGGTTGAGACCCTCTAGGGCCGCCACCTCATTCGCAAAGACTTTATGAACCCCCCGCAAAGTCACCAGCGGCGGCGCCGCTACAGGAACGGTGGCTTCTTTCGTGCTCAGAGTTGCGATCTTGTTCATGATGCAAACCTGTTATTCCGCCGCGTCCGTTCCGGCCGCGACATCCTCCCCATGTTCCGCAAATCGCATGCCGTAAGCTTCACCATGAGCAGCCGCCAAGAACTGCCAGCCGCCGCACCCATCGACGTAGCGCCGTTCCCCGCTTCGCCTGCGTCCCTGCAAGATCACCCTCGCGCTCGACCGCTCAAAACGCTTGAACGGCGGACATCATAGACCTCACTTTTTCAGCCAAACAACAGGTAATGCGAGAACAAGTTAAGTACAAGTGTCGATAATTTGCTGCATTGCGGCGCCCCGGCTGAACAGCATGGTGTTCTTGACGCCGGAGGGCGCAGCGTGCCATTCGCGTCCAACTACGGCGCGCCGCCTCAGCAGCTCCACAAGAGACCAAAACTGAACACTGGCGCGGCCATTTCGTTCCTTCGCTCAAAGTCCGAGTTATGGCCAAGGATTACGTCGCCCGCAATCTCGAAGCGCCGATTCTCGATCGTCTGTTTCCCAATATGATCGAGGCTGAAAAAAGCGCTTCCACATGGCCTTACTTTCGTAAGCAGATCGACCACCCTTTTCGCGTCGACCGACGCAATCCGACGGTCGGGTTCATCAACCGCGACGAGGCTTCGATCCTCCACGCCAACGCGCGCGCGTTCAAGGGGCGGCATGGAATCGAGATCGGAGCGTGGCGCGGATGGTCGACCGCCTATTTGATCGCCGCGGGAATTGCGCCGCTCCATGTCATTGAACCATTGCTCGCCGACACGGAATGGCGCCAAGAGTTCGAGGGCGTTGTGCGCGGCGCCGGCGGAGCGTCGTCGACAATTCTCGTTCCCGAAAAGAGTCCCGAGGCGATCGCGCGGCTGGGCGAAGCCGGCGTTCGTTGGTCTTTCGCGTTCATCGACGGCGACCACGACGGCGAGGCCCCAACCCGAGACGCGCTGACGTGCGCGCCCTATCTCGAAGCGACGGCGATGATCCTCTTCCATGACCTCGTGTCGCCTCATGTGGGGGCGGGTCTGCGCGCGCTGGCGGCGAAAGGCTGGAAAGTCATGGCCTACCAGACCGCGCAGATGATGGGCGTGGCTTGGCGCGGCGCGATCGCGCCGGTGGCGCACGAGCCGGACCCTTCGCAACATTGGGATGTTCCCGATCACCTCGACGGGATTCCTGTGTCGGGCGTCGCCTCTCGCTAAGGAAGCGGCTGCCCGAATCGAAAAGGAGAGACCTATGCTCCGGGACATATGCGCGGTCGCGCTCTTCGCCGCGCAAGCGCTCCTGCCCTCTCCCCTCCGAGCCGACGAGGCGCAGATCGCCCGCGGCCGCTATCTCGTCACCATCTCCGGATGCTCAGATTGCCACACCCCCGGCGCGCTTCTCGGCGCGCCCGACATGCAGCGCTACCTCGGGGGATCGGACGTCGGGTTCGCTGTTCCGGGCGCGGGCGTGTTCGTCGGGGCGAATCTAACCTCGGACAAGGACACCGGCCTCGGCGCATGGACCGACGAGCAAATTGTCACGGCGATTCGCGTGGGCAAAACGCCCGACGAAAGACAGCTCAGCCCCGTCATGCCCTATCCGGCCCTCTCGCACCTCACGGACGCGGACGCTTTGGCGATCGTCGCATTCCTCAGGAGTCTGCCGCCTGTCAGCCATAAGGTCAGGAATTTTGGCCCCAACGAAAACGTGACGATCAGCGTGTCTGCGATCCTGCCCCCGGAAGCCTACCGGACGCTGCCCGCCGCGCAGAAGTAGCGGCGGTCACTTCGGACGCAGGTCGAGGCCGACGCCCTTGTTGACGAACTGGAGCGTGTAGGCCCTCTTGTAGTCGATGCCTGGCTTGACCACGCCGGCCTTGACCATCGTGTTGTAGAAATCGCTCCAGCGCGCATCGGTCATGGCGCCGATTCCCAGTTTCAGGGCGTCGCCTGAATCGACGATGCCGTAATCCTTCATTTTTTTGATCGAGAAAGCGATCTGCTCGTCCGTCATCTCCGGGTTCTCTCGCTTGATCGCCTCATTGGCTTTCGAGTTGTCGCCGTAGAGATAGTGGTACCAACCGATGGTCGAGGCGTCGACGAAGCGCTGCACGATGTCGGGATGCTTCTCCACGATCTCGCGGCGCGTCTCGACGATGGTCGAATAGGTGTCGTACCCGTAATCGGCGAGCAGGAAGACATTGGGCTTGAACCCGCCCTGCTTCTCGACCTCGAGAGGCTCTGAGGTCAGATACCCCTGCTGGATCGATTTGGGCTCGGCGATGAACGGGGCCGAGTTGAAATTGTACGGCTTGATGTTCTCGTCCTTGAAGCCGTAGGCGAGCCGCATCCAGGCCCAGAACGTGTTGACGGCGCCGGCGCTCACGAAAGCCGGGTTTGCGTTCGGGAGGTCCGTCCATTTGTCGTGGCCGACGCCCGGATGAGACATGAAGATTTGCGGATTCTTCTGGAAATGCGCGGCGACGGCGATCGTGGGAATATTGTTCTGCACGGCGAGGAAATCGCCGATCATGTCGCCGCCCATGAAGAACTCGATCTTGCCGGCGATGAGCAGCATGCCGCCGTTCGACGTCGGGCCGCCCTGCATGATCGTGACGTCGAGTCCGTATTTCGTGTAGGTGCCGTCGACCAGCGCCTGGTAGTAGCCGCCCGCTTCCGGGTCCGCGACCCAGTTCGTGCCGAAGGTCACCTTGTCGAGGGCGAAGGCGGGTTGGACGGCCGCGATCATACCCGCCAACGCCGCCCCGATCGCAACGCGCATATGGAATCCCTCCCGCAGTTTCATTGTCTCGACGACTCCGCAGCTTCGCCGCTCGCCGTCGTCGGGCTCAGACGCCACGCCGCACGCATGGTCGTTCTCGCCCGGCCCACCATAAGGGCCGAAATTTCAGGCGTCGAATAGATTTTTGGCGCCTCATCGGCGGGGATTCCTTCGCCCGTCGGGGCTCTTCACCGATGCAAGACGCACGCCAAAAAGCCTTTACCTTTCGTCGCCCCTCGCCTATGCGAGCCCCCCTTCACCGCCAACGGAGCCGAGCCCGCATGCGTCTGTGGATCAAAGACCCGCTCGCCATCCTCGCAGCCGACGCCGAACGCGGCGTGGTGATCGAAGGCGGCGAGATCGTCGAATGCGTCGGGCGCGGCCGGTCGCCTGCCATCCCCGCCAACACGACGTTCAACGCCTCGCGCCATGTCGTGCTGCCCGGGCTCGTCAATGCGCACCATCATTTCTACCAGACGCTCACGCGCGCCCATCCGGCGGGCTTCGGCAAGGAACTCATCCCGTGGCTCGTCACGATGGAGCGCCGCTGGGACCGCATGACCCCGGAGTCGCTCAGGCTCGCGATCCGCTTGGCGCTCGTCGAGCTCATGCTCTCCGGCTGCACGACCGCAGCCGATCATCACAATCTCTTTCCCCCGAACCTTGTGAACGCGATCGACATCGAGGTGGAGGAAGCGACGAAGCTCGGCCTGCGCATGACGGTCACGCGCGGATCGATGGGCATTTCCGAGAAGGACGGCGGCTTGCAGCCCGACTCGATCGTCCAGGATTCGGACGCGATCCTCGAGGACAGCGAGCGCGTGCTCGGCCTCTATCACGACCCGAAACCCGGCGCGATGATCCGCGTCGCGCTTGCGCCCTGCTCGCCGCTCGCGGTGCCGAAGCGGGTGATGGAGGGATCGGCCGAGCTTGCCGAGCGCTACGATTGCCGGCTCCACACGCATCTGTGCCAATCGCTCGACGAGGACGTCTACGCCGTCGAGACGTTCGGCATGCGCTCGGTCGACCTTCTGGAGGAAGCGGGATGGCTAAGCCCCCGGACCTGGGTCGCGCATGGCATCCATTTCAACGCGGGCGAGATCGAACGGCTCGGCAAGGCGGGGGTGAGCGTCTGCCATTGCGCCGCCGCCGACATGGCGTTCGGCATGGGGGTCTGTCCGACGAAGGAGCTCGAGGCGGCGGGCGTCGCCATCGGCCTCGGCGTCGACGGGTCGGCCTCGAACGATTCGTCGAACATGATGGAGGCGGTGCGCCACTCGCTCATGCTCCAACGCCTGAGCTACGGACCCTCGGCCGTCACCCCCTACGACGCCCTGCACTGGGGAACGCAAGGCTCGGCCCGCTGCCTTGGGCGCGACGACGTCGGCGCAATCGGGCCGGGCATGCAGGCCGACCTCGCGCTCTACACGCTCGACGAGCCGCGCTTCTCGGGCGCCCAGGACCACATAGCCGCGCTCGCCCTCTGCGGCGCCCACCGGGCGGACCGGGTCATGGTCGCGGGCCAGTGGCGGGTGATCGACGGGCAACCGGAAGGCGTCGACACGGCCGCCCTGATCGCCAAGCACAAGGCGGCGGCGCGCGCCTTCGCCTGAGGGAACCGAAGGCCGGCGCCGTCCGGCTCAGGGTCCGCAACCTAAACACGAATTTCCGGGCCAGCGACCCACCAATAAACGCCTGTAAGCGCTAATAAACTTTAGTAAATTTACTAGCGCTTACTAGCGTTTATTTTTTCGAATCTGGACTTTTCAATGGGTTACGGGCCGATTCAAATAAGAAATCCGGCTCTCTCCGAGCGGGTTCGCGTCGAGGTTGTGACGCCCAGGTCCGAATGCAGCCTCCTCTCATTCTTGCCCTCAGCGGCTCGACCCGTCGCGAGCGCAATCCGACGAATGGGAACCGTATACCATCAATTCTGCTTTTCGTAAATTCGTTGTTCATATTGTCGGATAAATGCGTTACGATATCAAATGACTAAGAGCATACCATAAACCAAAAAGAGAATTACTCCTCGTGATTTACAAATTACTTCTCGTGATTTACAAGAGCGGCGCTTGTCGGTCCTCGCTCTCGCGGCCCGCCTTCTTGAGGTTCTGCGTATGACCGAACGGGACGTGGGCGTTTGCCTTCAATGACTTCAGCGGCGGTGAGGATTTGCAGCTTGAGGAATTTTCGCCCGCCCGTCTCACAGAAGCCGGCGGAGGCGGCTTCCTTCTCCTCTCCCGGCTCGGAGCGGGTGACTCCTCGCCGCCTGCGGCGCGGCGCCTGCAGTGTGATCCACGTCACACCCTTTCGTCGTGAACTATGCTTTACAGGCGCCGCGAAAAAAGACCGCCGTGGGGGGCACGATGGCGGCATGTTTGGAGATGCGACGATGTCGCGAAATCTAGCGAATACAGGATTCTACGACGAAGGCGTGATCGACGACCGGAACGAGCGCCCGTTGGTGATCGCGTTTGTCACGAGCGTGACGGTGTGGCTGCTGGCGTTTGCCGTCGTGATGGCGCTCACTCATATGGGCGCCTAGCGCTATCCTGGAAGCGCGCCGTTCGTTGCGGCGCCCGCGGCGCGAAAAGCGAAGCTGAGGCGCGCCGTTAGCGACTCCTGCGGTGGAAGGGTAAGGAGCCGCGCCGGCTGATGAGGTTGGCGCGCCGCGAGCGCCCGCCTTCCGGGCTCTCGCTGCATGCGCCCCGCCGCTCGAAACGTGCTTGCCTCGCGGCCAGCTTTCGCGTATGAGCGCCGCTCTTGGAAAACCGCCCGGCGACAAGGGCTGCCGTGGCGGTTTTTTCGCTCATTCCGACGCGAACGGGGCTCTTCGGCCCCGGCAAAATTCAAAAGGGCGTCAAGCCTTAAGGAGAGCCAAATGCCCAAGTTGAAGACGAAATCAGGCGCAAAAAAGCGCTTCAAACTCACCGGGACCGGCAAGGTCGTCTACGCCCAACGCGGCAAGCGGCACGGCATGATCAAGCGCACGGCCAAGCAGATCCGCGATCTGCGCGGCACGTCGGTTCTCTTCAAGACCGACGGCGACAAGGTCAAGAAGTTCTACCTGCCGAACGGCTGAATCCATTTCCCGGAGATTTGAACCATGTCGCGCGTCAAGAGGGGCGTAACCGCCCACGCCAAGCATAAGAAGGTGCTCAAAGCCGCCAAGGGCTTCTTTGGTCGGCGGAAGAACACGATCCGCGCCGCCAAGGCCGCGGTCGACAAGTCGATGCAATACGCCTATCGCGACCGCAAGAACCGCAAGCGCGAGTTTCGCGCTTTGTGGATTCAGCGCATCAATGCGGCGGCCCGGGAGCATGGCGTAACCTACAGCCGGCTGATCTCCGGCCTCGCCGCGGCGGGGATCGAGGTCGACCGCAAGGTTCTGTCCGACCTCGCCATCACCGAGCCCGCAGCGTTCGCCGCGATCGTCGAACAGGCCAAGGGCGCGCTGCCCAAGGCCGCCTGAGTTTCTTCCCCCCTCTGGGGAAAAAGCGCCGCTGGAGCGTCGGAAGGACGCCGGTCCCTTCGACGGCCCCGTGGCGCGGGATAGGGCCTCCTTAAGAGAATTCGCGCGTGGGCTGGGCCTTCTCCCATCGAAGCGGGAGAAGCCCGCCCGGAGTCCATGAGGAATGTCGGACCTTTCCGCCCTTGAACAGGAGACGCTCGCCGCGATCGACGGCGCGGGCGATGAGGCCGCGCTCGAGGCCGTGCGCGTCGCAGCCCTGGGCAAGAAGGGGTCGATCTCCGCGCTGCTCGCGACGCTCGGCAAGCTCGCCCCCGACGAGCGCAAAGCGCAAGGCGCCGCCATCAATGCGCTGAAGGATCAGGTGACGGAAGCGCTCGGCGCGCGACGCGCAGTGCTCAAGCGCGCAGCGCTCGAGGCTCGGCTCGAACGCGAGGCTCTCGACGTCACCCTTCCCGTCCCGCTGCCCGGCGTCGAGACCGGCCGCATCCATCCGATCAGCCAGGTGATGGACGAGATCACCGCCATTTTCGCCGACATGGGCTTCTCCGTCGCCGAAGGGCCGGACATCGAGAGCGACGATTACAATTTCACCAAGCTCAACTTCCCGCCCGGCCATCCGGCGCGCGAGATGCACGACACGTTTTTTCTCGAGCCGGACGCCCAAGGCGAGCGCAGGCTCCTGCGCACGCACACGAGCCCGGTGCAAGTGCGCACGATGCTGAGCCAAAAGCCGCCGATCCGGGTCATCTGCCCCGGCCGCACCTACCGGCGCGACGCCGACCAGACGCATACGCCGATGTTCCATCAGATCGAGGGCCTGGTCGTCGACGAGAGCGCGACGCTCGCCAATCTCAAATGGGTGCTCGAAGAATTCTGCAAGGCGTTCTTCGAAGTCAGCCGCGTCGGCATGCGCTTCCGCCCGAGCTTTTTCCCCTTCACTTCGCCGTCCCTCGAGGTCGACATTCAGTGCCGCCGTTCGGGCGGCGAGATCCGCTTCGGCGAGGGCGAGGATTGGCTCGAAATTTTGGGCTGCGGCATGGTCCATCCCAACGTGCTCACGAACTGCGGCCTCGATCCCGAAGTCTACCAGGGCTTCGCCTGGGGCATCGGCCTCGATCGGCTCGCGATGCTGAAGTATGGCCTGCCGGACCTGCGCGACTTCTTCGATGCGGACCTGCGCTGGATCAACCACTATGGCTTCAAGCCGCTGGACGTCCCGACGCTCGCCGGGGGTTTGAGCGGATGAGCGGAGCGGCCTTGTCGCGACAACGCTGCGCGAATTGAACAGCGATGAAATTCACCCTCTCCTGGCTCAAAGACCACCTCGACACCTCGGCGTCGCTCGCCGAGATCGTCGATGCGCTGACCCGCGTCGGCCTCGAGGTTGAATCGGTCGACGACCCCGCCCGCAAATACGATGGCTTCGTCGTCGCTTCGGTCATCGAAGCCAGGCAGCATCCGAACGCCGACCGGCTGAAAGTTTGCATTGTCGAGGCCGGCGGCGGCCCCGTCCAGGTCGTCTGCGGCGCGCCCAATGCGCGCACCGGCATGAAGAGCGTGTTCTCACCTGTCGGGACCTATATTCCCGGCAAGAAGCTGACGCTCGCCAAAGGCGTCATACGCGGCGTCGAGTCGAACGGCATGCTCTGCTCAGCCGCCGAGCTCGAGCTCAGCGAGGATCACGACGGCATCATCGAATTGCCCGACGACGCGCCGCTCGGACTGGCGTATGCGCAATATGCTGGGCTCGACGATCCGGTCATCGACGTTGCGGTGACGCCGAACCGTCCAGACGCCACGGGCGTCGCCGGAATCGCGCGCGACCTCGCTGCGGCCGGGCTCGGCAAGCTGAAGACGCCGACGCCAAAGCCTTATGAAGGCGCATTCGACTGCCCTACCCGCGTGCAACTCGATTTCGCCCCTGCCGACAAGCATCTCTGCCCGGCTTTCGCTCTTCGCCTCGTCCGCGGCGTCACCAATGGCCCCTCGCCCGAATGGATGCAAAAGCGCCTGAGGGCGATTGGGTTGAGACCGATCAGCGCGCTCGTCGACATCACCAATTACATCACCTTCGACCGCGGCCGCCCGCTGCATGTGTTCGACTTCGCCAAGGTCGCCGGCGATCTCACGGTGCGCCGCGCTCGCGAGGGCGAGAGCGTGCTGGGGCTCGACGGCAAGACCTATGCTCTGGACGAGAGCATGGTGGCGATTGCGGACGCGAACGGCGTCGAGTCGATCGCAGGCATCATGGGCGGCGAGCATTCGGGCTGCGATTCAACGACCCGCGACGTTTTGATCGAAAGCGCGCTCTGGGACCCGACGACCACGGCGCAGACGGGCCGCAAGCTCGGGATCGCCACGGACGCGCGCTATCGGTTCGAGCGCGGCGTCGACCCCGATTTCTGCGTCCCCGGCTGCGATCTTGCGACCGAATTGGTGTTGTCGATCTGCGGCGGCGAGGTTTCTCGCATGATCGTGGCGGGCGATCCGGCGACGCCGCGACGTTCGATTCCGTTTCCCTATGGCGAGGTCAAGCGGCTGCTCGGCGTCGACATCCCGCGCGAAGAAGGCGAGGCGATCCTCCG
>Ga0153954_1000079_pt1 | contig 86305 bp, 67 predicted proteins | sample TSFL038MetaG_FD_102277 | JGI IMG/M metagenome (GOLD analysis project Ga0153954, IMG submission 102277) | Attine ant fungus gardens microbial communities from Florida, USA - TSFL038 MetaG | ecosystem: Host-associated > Fungi > Mycelium > Unclassified | place: USA: Florida, Wekiwa Springs State...
ACGGCATGCAGGACCGTGGTGTGATCGCGGCCGCCGAAACGCCGCCCGATTTCCGGCAACGAGCGCAGGGTCAGCATCTTGGCCAGAAACATCGCCACCTGCCGCGGCTTGACGACGGCGGCGGTGCGCCGCGACGACAGGATGTCGGCGCGGGACACGCTGTAATGGCTCGCGACCAGCTTCTGAATGTCCTCGATCTTCACCCGCTTGAGTTCGTGCGTCCGGATGAGGTCTCGAATGGCGATTTCCGCCGTTTCCACCGTCAGCGGCGCGCTCGCGGGCGCAGAATGGGCCCGCAGCCGATTGACGGCGCCTTCAAGGTCGCGGCCATTCGAGCGAATGGCGCGGGCCACAAAAGTCAGCACTTGCGGCGAGACGTCAAAATGCGGCTCTTCCGCGCGAGCGGCAGCCACGCGCGCCTCCAGAATTTTCAACCGCAACGGTTCATCAAGCGCGCCGATTTCAACGCAAAGCCCAACGCTCAGGCGTGAGCGCACGCGTTCGTCCAGCGATTCCAGATCGTTCGGAGGGCGGTCGGCGGCGACAATCACCTCTCTCCCTGCGTCGAGCAGAGCATTGAGCGCATGACCGAATTCCGCCTGAATATTCTTTCCCTGCAGGAACTGCGCATCATCGAAAATGAGGAGATCAATCGCCCGCAGCCGCTCCTTGAAGGCGATCGCCGTCTGCGATTGAAGGGCGGCGACAAAGCCGTACATGAATTTCTCGGCCGTCAAATAGATGACCGAGCGCCCCTGTTGCGCGGCGGTATGGGCGACGGCCTGCAACAGATGCGTCTTGCCAAGGCCGACGGCTGAATGCACGTAGAGCGGGCAAAACGCCGGCGTCCCAGTGCGACTAGGGTTGGCGACGCGCTGGACAGCGTTGAAGGCGAGTTCGTTGGACCGGCCAACCTGGAAAGTCGCGAACGTCAGTCGCCAGTCGAGCGGAGAGCCAGCCAGAGCATCAACGCCCACAGCGGCCGCGGATGCGCGGTTGGTGACACGGCGATCGGCTGCGGCGCGCTCGACGGACGGCTCGATGGGCTTGGCCGCCGTCTTCGTCGGCAAGACGCAATCCGTCGCCGGGCATTGGCCCGTCGGGACCGTCGGCGCGGAGGAGCGCACGGAAATGACGATTTGCACGACCGGGCCAACTTCGGCGTTCAGCGCTGCAGCGACCTGCCCAGAATAGTGCGTGACAATCCAACTTTTGAGAAAGCGCGTCGGAACCGAAAGCCGGGCCTGCCCGGCGCCGACCGATTCCAAGGCGAGACTTCCAAACCAGCTGTTGAAGACCGCGTCGCCGACCTCCGCGCGGAGACGGTCACAGCACCGCCGCCAAGCTTCGCCGAGCGGGGGACCGCCGAATCCGCGTTGGTCAAAGGAACCCGGATCAGGTTCGTCATACATGTCCATCATTGTATCTCAGCGTGAGGTGGGCAGCCGACAATGCGGCAGCGCCGAGGAAGGGAGACGAGCGTCGCGCTTACGTCTGCGTCCAGGGCAAAGAGCCCGCCTTCCAACCGCCGACTCCGCCTCTTCTGTGGGCAGCATCAAGCGGACCTTCAAACCCATCCGAAACGTTAAAACAGGGACCCCAGCCCGCGCTGGTCATCGCGATCGCCGCATTGCGCGAGCGGGCGCCCGAACGGCACAAGAACAGGAGTGAAGCGCCGCGCTCGACGCCCGCCGATTGCAGGAGCGCCTCGAGACGCGCGCTAAAGCTGGCGTCGACCGTCATCGAGGGATAGCTTTGCCACTCCAAAAATATTGGCGTTTTGCCAAGCGCCTGAATGTCCGGCGTCCCAACGTAAAGCCACTCTGCCTGGGTCCGAACGTCGACAAGAACCGCCGTCGACTCGCCTTGAAGAAGCGCATAGGCGTCAATCGCGAGTAGATCTCCAGCGTATCCAGCGAAATTCTGATAAGACATTGCCTCTCCCTCCGCAGCTTACACTGCGGATATACGTTTGTTCTCGTCCATTCTTGAAAAAAGGCCAAGAAAAAAATTTGGCCCCATTCCGCGCCCGAACTACCCCTGCCCACTTTCGTGCTTACGCTCTTCCCCAGCGAGCGTCTAACCGTGTCGTTTGCTTGTACTTATCTAAGCCAGACACGTATTAGTGGACCAAAACAGCTCTCAATTCTTGTCGCCGCAAAGATTATGGCACGGGTCAGCCGTTGACGCAACCTTCACCCGGCGGCGGAAAAACGACATAGGAATGGTGAAAGTGGACAATTATTGAACATTGTTGTTATGTTTTTACGCAAGAGCTTGATTCAAGACACAAGATCGCGTCCCGGTTGTAGACCGCCGACCTCAAATTGTCGCATCGGGGCAAACTCGTGTCGCGCCAACCAAGCCGGCGCCAATTGCGTCGGATTCGAAGCACTCCTCGCTTGGCGATTAAGGGGTTGGCAATTATGAATTTTTTGTGAGCGGCTTAGCAAAACCGACAGCGTCGCTAATCCGTTGCAAAATTGTTATGGAGCATCTCTGCGTCGGGCTTGAGCCAACCCCTTATATTCTGTCCGAGCGCAATGGCTGGTCACCCAGGGATCTGGACGGCGTTGAGACCTCGGCCTTCACCCGAAGCGATGACGCCATAGAATGCCGGAAGAGCGAGCAGATAAGCGAAAGCAGCAACTTCGATTACTGCGGCCAGGCCAAAATTGGTCGCAATTACGGGCGCCGCCGCCGCGCCGATCACAGAGAAGCAGCCATTCACCCCCCACGCCCAGACGAACAGGTGATCCTTGCCGAGGCGTCCAAGAGTCGTCATCGCGACTGGCATTGGGAAGCCCATCAGGAAGGCGGGCGGCGCGATCAAGGCGAAGCAAATGAGCAAGCGAGCCGGATAGGCCATGGCGCCGATCGCGTCGAGCGCCTGCCCGAGAAACAGGCCGTAAAGGGTCAGCATGGCCCCCACGACGACGAACAAAACGGGCATCACAGTCCGCATGCGCGGCAAGACTCGCTCCGAGATCAGCGCGCCAAGACCCGAAAACACGAGCATGCCGGTAATGAGGACCGAGGCGGAAATCGTCGGGTTTCCGAGCGCCATGACGAAGTGGGCGATGAGCCCAACCTCGACCATGATGTAGCCTGCGCCGAGACAAGCGAAATAAAGCACGGTTAGCGCCTTGCCGCGCGAACTCGAGAAGATGGTCCGCCACCCCCAGATCAAAGGTATGACGAGCAGCACCGCCGCCGTGAGGCAAGCAACGCCCAGCGTCGCCCAGACCAGGAGATAGCCCCACTCGTCCTGCAAGAGCTCCAGCCTATCGAGTACGCGGGGAAGATCGGCCGTTTTGACATAAGCCGCGAAATAGGGGGCGTCGTTGGTGAGCGCGCGCGTATTGAAAACGTAGCGGTCTGCGACCTCTGGCCACTGGCCAGCGATGAGCGCATGCCAGGCGAGCCGCCCCATCACCGTCGCAGGCAGAACGCCGTCGTCCGCCTTGCCCGACGGTGGCGCGTCATCGGCCTTTCCGGAAGGGGAGTCGGTCTCGTCGCCAGTGGCGGCCGACCCACCGCCTTCCGAAGGCTTCGCGGCCGGCTGCCCCCCAGCGGCGCCAGCGAAAATCTGCTCGACGTAACCGGCGAGCGTGCTGTCGGTCTGCGATGAATCATAGAAGAAACCGGGCGAATAGATCTCGTCAAACGACATGGCGCGGGTATGAGCGCGCAGCTTCTCGATCTCCTCAGGGGTGAAGCCGCCGTTCTTGTAGAGCACCGTCGCCGTCGAGAGATAAGACGAGGCCACGAAAAAGGAATTGGCCAAATGCGCGGGGTCCACCTCGCGCGCGGCTGCGGCCATGGTTGCGTAGAGCTTCAGAACCGACTTTGGCGGCTCCTCCTTGTTCCACAATGTGACCGAAAGCACGCCGCCGGGAGCCAGCGCGCGCATATACGTCTCCATCGCCTCCTTGGTGTAGGAGAACTTTTCCGTGATGGCGAAGCCGCCGGGATTTGAGAGGCCAACCGAATCCGCCAGGCTGAGGTCGATGACGTCGAAGCGCTCGTCGGTGTGCGCAAGGAAGTGCCGGCCTTCGTAGTCGATGACACGGACCTTGGAGAGAATGTCGCCTGTGAATTTTTTGATCACATCTGCGTGAAACGCCTGGAGGACCGCACGGTTGCCCTCGGCGACGGTCACCTCCTTGGCGCCGGAATGCAATGCGACCTCGGTCGAGATGCCGCCCCCGAACTGGACAATGAACGTCTTCGGATTGGATTTGATAACGTAAGGGTAAACCATCGGCAGATAGTGGAAATACGCGGTCTCCTTGTCGGTCAGATCGCGCATAATGCCGATTGGGCCGTCGCCATCGATATAGAGGCCCAGATACGCGTTGGCCGGCATGGTTGGCAGGTTGAATCCGGCGTTGTCCGACAGGCCCGGGGCGAAATGCAGATAGGAGCTCGAATAGGCCTCAAGGTAGCCAAAAGGCGAAGCGCTCTCGTAGACCTTTTTGGCGTCCGGGAACTTGCGGGCGTAGGCCACGCCTTTGTAGTCGTTGGTCGCAAGCGTCTTCAGGCCGAAAGCCTGCGGCGCGACGAAGTGGCCGAGGAACGCGGCCAGGCCGGCGACCGCAAACGGTATGAGCGCCGCGCGTCCGCCCGGCCCGAACGCCCACGCCAGGCACGCCGCGAACCATAAACCCAAAGGCGCGACGATCAGGTTGGCGGGCGTAAACACGTACATCGCCAAGAGGAAGACCAACCCGCAGAGCCCTGCCCCGGCCAGGTCGGCGAAATAGACACGGCCGAAGATGCGGTTGCTCCTGAGGAAGACGCATCCCAGGAAAAAGGCGCCCGCCAGGAACGGCGTCAGTTCCGCGAGGAAGATCGCCAGCAGCTTCCACTTCTGGGCGGAGTCGGAAACGAGAAAAATCGCGTTGAACCCAAGATGCTGCACATAGAGGTTCGCGCCGACGGCGAGCGGGCCAAAGAGCGCCAAGGAAACGGTCGCGCTCCAGCGCCAGTTGCGAGCAAACCAGTCCTTGGCGACGGTCATAACGGCGCTCGCGAGGCCGAAGCCCAGCATCGCCAGGCTCACAACCAGCGAGCCAAAATGCGCCCAGCTGCCCACGGCGAAGACGCGCATGACGTCGATCTGCAAGGCGATCACTGCGCCGGCGCCGAGGCCAACGGCGAAATAGAGCCCGAGGCCGGCGCGCGGATCGAGTTCCGCATCCGGCTCAGCCTGTGCGCCGAGAATGTCGGCGGTCTGGACTTTGCTTGAGTCGTTCATTGCGTCTCGAAGCGCCCGGTCAAGCGCAACGGGAGTGAATTTCGGCCCGAGGGCGCCGCCGCCGGAGCAAATCTTGCGCGTGCGGCACGCTAGTTGTTGTGCGTGCCGACGATTTGGTCGCCTTCAAGCTTCGTGAACGGAACGAATGGGACGATCCGGCCGCCGTAGATGTCCGAGCGCGCGACCGTCATCTGGCCATCGGCGGCCTCGCTCTTGACCACCTTCAGCACCCGCTGCGCTCCGGGCGGCCCAACGGGGATGACCATGATTCCGCTTGGCTTCAGCTGTTGCAACAGCGGGGGCGGAACGTGGTCGATGCCGCAAGTGACGATGATCTTGTCAAACGGCGCCGCCTCTTCCCACCCATAATAGCCGTCGGCGGCCTTGCTCTTGATCGCCTCGAATTCCTTGTAGCCGTCCTTGATGAGCTGGTCGTAGATCGACCGTGTGCGGTCGGCGAGCGGCTTGATAATCTCGATGGTGTGGACCTGGTCGGTCAGGTGCGAGAGATAGGCAGACTGATAGCCGGAGCCCGTGCCAACCTCGAGCACCTTTTCCCCCTGCTTGGGATCGATGCTCGAAGTCATCCGGCCAACAATGTGAGGGCCTGAAATCGTGACGCCATAGCCGATGTCGAGAAAGGCGTGATCATAGGCGCGGTGAAGATTCTGCTGCAGCACGAATTTTTCGCGCGGCGTCAAAAGAAATGCGCGTTTGTTGCGGTCGTTGGCGAGATCCTCATTGCGAACCATCGCGCCGAAGCGATCGAATCGCTCGCCGAGGAACTTCGGATCCTCTCCGCGTTGTGCGACGCCCCAAGCGATAAACTTCTCCCGATTGTCCATCGGCGGGGCCATATCGAAGGTGAACGGCGTCGGAACATCGGCCATCGCCAGGCGCGGGGCGAGCGAGCCCGCGATCAGACCGGCGGCGCCGGCAATAAACTGACGTCTTTGCACCAATGGCCTCCTCAAACGGCTTGCGCGGTTCGATTCACGGTGGCCTGATATCCTAAATAGAAAGAAAACGCGACACTCGCGCCGGAGAAATTCGGCGCTAATGACACGTTATTAATGTCCTCGTAACGCGCCGACTAGGAAATCACTGAGCGAACGGATCGCGCGCCCATTCCTTGAGGGTCCGCGTATGACGGACCGGCGCGAACGCAAGCGCCGATTGGGACCGATGTTCGCGCCGAGCGACATCGTTGAAGGGCGACCCGACGATGCGGATGTCCGCACCCTGCCTCCGGACCATGGCGAACAGTGTCGCGGCGTTGGCGGGCGAGATCCGGACGCAGCCATGCGACGCCGGCCGGCCCAAGCTCCCGACCGCGTCCGTGCCGTGGATCGCATATTGGCCATAGAAGAAGATGGCGTGCGGCATCGGAGCATTGTTGTACTTGGCGGAGTGGACCATGGCGTACATGGCTCTGGGGCGGAAGACGCCGTTCGGGGTCGCATGGCCGGCCCTGCCCGACGAAATCGGCCACACGTAGGTTTCGCCTGAGCCAGAGTGAACCGTCATCGTCTGCGAACTGAGATCGATGTCGATCGCGACATGGGCGTAGGCGTAGCTCGGCGCTGCGATCAACATTGCGAGAGCAAAGAGCCGCACGAGTAGCGTCCCCATTTTTGCCGTCCCCCCTCGATCGTTTCGGGAGTTGAGCGCCAAACCCAAATCACGGCTCAATTTTCGCGGCTGCGCTCTTTCCCCTTGGCCCTGCGGATATTCCTAGCCTCGAAGAGGCGGCGACACAAATCATTGCGTCAAATGCGCGATCGCGCATTCGTGGTCCTCAAGGTCTTCGGCGTGTCCGCCCCCCTCCAACGAAAACTGATCGGCGAGCAGAATGAAGCCAGGCTTTTCATCGAAGGTCGCCCCCACCGCGGCGAGGCTATAAGCGCCCATATGCTGCCTGGCGCCTTCGACGCCATCCGCGAGAAGCTTGAGGGGGGCGGCGTCGACCAGATCTTTGGAATCGACTCGACGAGCAAAATAGATCCGTCCTTGGAGCGGAACCGTCATTGCGCGCCATTGACCGTCGAGAGCGCTGGCGTATTCGGCGAGAGCCTTCACGACCGGAACGGCCATGCAGTCGACATGGACATGCAATTGTTCCTGACTGCGCGCCCATTGCGAATTGATTGCGAGCCCAACGGCTTCGCGCGGCAGCGCGCGGCCGAGGCGCCCCTCGACCAGCGTCTTGGCGGCCCAGGCCACGGCGAATACGGGAGGCGCGTCAGGCGCGAGCATTTGCGGATCCTCGATGCCCACGATGCGCCGCGTTGGGATGGCGAGCATCTGGGAGACGCCGACGCGGTCTTTCAGAATCGCCACCCCTTGAGCGACGCCGCCATCGAGATCGACGCGCTCACAAGGCTTCGGACCCAGCCCCGCCTCCATGTTAGGCACGCACTTGCCGTGCACGATGTTCCACAGCGCCATCGGATCGGCGCGAGCCGGAATGTCGAACGCCGGCAGGCACGCGAAGGCGATGAACGCGAGCGCCACGCCAGCCATTCGTCGCGCGCCTCGTCCCATCCCGCCGTCCGCCGCGAGGGGCATGCAGCGGCCCGCTTCGCCCGACCGCCAGAGTCCGATGTTCACCCCGCCCCCCGTTATCAGGCTCGCCCGACCGATCCCCGCCGGGCTATTGCGAGCCGGCGCCATTTGGCGCTCGACCGCCGCCGAGCGAAAAGCGCCCTTGCGTCAAAAGGGCGCCCGCTCCTCTAAATGTGGATCGCCCGTTTCGCGACCGCCATCGCCGCCTCTTTCACCGCTTCCGACATCGTCGGATGCGCATGGCAGGTGCGCGCCAGATCTTCCGACGAGCCGCCAAACTCCATCAGGACCGCGATCTCGTGGATCATCTCGCCCGCCCCGAATCCGACAATGTGCCCTCCGAGCACGCGATCGGTCGCGGCGTCGGCGAGGATTTTCACGAAGCCGTCGGTGTGCCGCATCGCGCGCGCCCGCCCGTTGGCGGTGAACGGGAACCTGCCGACCGCGTAGGCGACGCCCTCTTTCTTGAGCTCCTCCTCGCTCTTGCCGACCGAGGCGACCTCGGGGCTCGTGTAGACGACGCTCGGAATGACGCCGTAATTGACGTGACCGGCCTGCCCCGCCAGCAGTTCGGCCACGGCCACCCCCTCGTCTTCGGCCTTGTGCGCCAGCATCGGCCCACGGATCACGTCGCCGATCGCATAGATTCCCGGAACGTTGGTCATGAAATGCGCGTCGACGACCACCTGCCCACGCTCGCTCTTGACGCCCAAAGCTTCCAAACCCAATCCGTCCGTGAAAGGCCGTCGTCCGACGGCGATGAGCACAACATCGGCGTCGAGCGTCTTGGCCTCGCCGCCCGCCGCGGGCTCAATCGTGGCCTTGACGCCGGCGCCCGTCCTCTCGACCTTTGCGAGCTTATTGCCCAGGTGGAAGGCGAAGCCCTGCTTCTCCAGCGTGCGTTGCATGAACTTGGAGACCTCGCCGTCCATCCCCGTCAGGACATGGTCGAGAAACTCGACCACCGTCACTTCGGAACCCAGACGCCGCCAGACCGAGCCGAGTTCGAGGCCGATCACGCCAGCGCCGACGACGATCAGCTTCTTCGGCGGCGAGTCCAAGCTCAGGGCGCCGGTCGACGAGACGATCGTCTTCTCGTCGATCTCGACGCCCGGCAGCCGCGCGAAGTCGGAGCCGGTCGCGATGACGATCGCCGTGGTCTCGAGCGTCGTGTCCTTGCCGTCGGCGCCCTCGACGATAACGCGCCCGGGCGCGTCGATGCGGCCCGCTCCGCTCACCCAGTCGATCTTGTTCTTCTTGAACAGGTAGGCGACGCCGTTGACGTTGGCCGCAACGGTCGCGTCCTTGTGCTTCATCATCGCGCCGAGATCGAGCTTTGGCGGCGCAACGACGACGCCCAGCGGCGCAAGCCCGTGGCCCGCCTCGTCGAACATTTCGGATGCGTACAGCAGCGCCTTAGACGGAATACAGCCGATATTGAGACACGTGCCGCCGAGCGTCTTCATCTTCTCAACGACAGCAACCTTCATGCCGAGCTGCGCCGCGCGGATAGCGCAGACGTAACCACCGGGGCCGGAGCCAATGACGACGAGATCGTAGGTCATAACCTTGTTCCACATTCGTGTCGTGCGTCCCTGCGCAATTCAAGGCGCCGCAGTTCGCTCATTTCGCCCCCATCTCGCGTTTCAGAGCCGATGGGCTAGGCCAGTCTTATCGCGGTCCCTCGAAGTGGCGAGGCGCGCTTCGCGAGCGCCTTATCAAAGGTGACGAACGCCTCGCATTCGGTTGCTTGCGCAAGGTGCAAGGCGTCGGCGACGTCCAGACCCTGTTCAGCGTAGTCGAGGGCGCGTCGCACGACCTCGGCGGAGCCCACGGTCACTCGCTCCATGGAGCAGAATCGCCTCAGTTCGCGAATGACTTCCCCGCGCGGCAACTCGTAGGCGTCGCGCAGCACCCACTCCGCCTCGAGAATGACGGTCATGGGCACGAACACATCGCCGTCGCTGAAAATTTCCAGCGCCCGTCGCGCCGCCGCCTCGTGGTCGCGGGTAAGAAACCGAATCACGACGTTCGTATCAATCGCGAGCATGACGCCGTTTCGCCGCGCTCCGCAGCGCCCTCTCGATGTCCCTATCGCTCAAACTTTTGCCGTGATGCGAAAGCGATCCGAAAACATCCTCGGGTTTGGTTGGCGCGAAAGGGCTCGCCGCCCGCAACAGAATCCCCTCGCGGGTTTCCTCGACGATAAGCTGCTGCCCAGCGCGCCACCCCCGACCGTCGCGGATCGACTTGGGCAGGATCACCTGCCCTTTAGTCGAGACAATCGTCGTGCACGGTTTTGCCTGAGACATCGGCAGGCCCCAGCTGGTAAGACGCTTGTAAGATAGGAGCGACTCATGAATCCTGCAAGCCAGGCTGGCGGATCACAGCGCAAGCCGGATCAGCATCGCGACCAGCGCAGCGATCGAAAAGCCCCAGACGATGCTGCGCCCATAGGGCGCGCCGGCCAAGTAAAGCGGCAGGTAAGCGATCCGGGTCACGATCCAGAGCGCGGGCCAGATTCCCGCCGGATGGCGCGTCGCGATGAAGGCGAGGTCGAGCGCCGCGAAGACCGGAAAGCTCTCCATATAGTTCGAGAAGGCGCGGGCGGCGCGGCCGCCGATCGGAGTAAGCTTCAGCGCCGGCGCCGGTTCGTCGCGCGCGCTAATGAGCCAGGCGTGCGGCCTGCCCGATAGCCCCGCCTGGCAAAAGAGATGGACGAGCCACAACAGCACGCTCAATTCGAGACAGGCGAGTTCGCTCAACCCTTCGCCCCTTCCGCTGACAGCCGACCGGCCGGACGTCCGCTTCCTCTCGCGATGCTCAGAGGTCGAGCACGAGGCGCGCCGGGTCCTCGAGCGCTTCCTTGACGCGCACGAGGAAGGTGACCGCCTCGCGGCCGTCGACGATGCGATGGTCGTAACTCAACGCCAGATACATCATCGGCCGGATCTCGACCTTGCCCGCGACAGCGATGGGACGCTCCTGGATCTTGTGCATGCCAAGGATGCCGGATTGCGGCGCGTTGAGAATCGGCGTCGACATGAGCGAGCCATAGATGCCGCCGTTGGTTATGGTGAAGGTTCCGCCTTGCAATTCTTCGAGCGTGAGCTGGCCGTCCCGGGCCCGCTTGCCGAGCGCGGCGATCGCCTTCTCGATCTCGGCGATGCTGAGCTTGTCCGCGTCGCGCACCACCGGCACGATGAGCCCCTTGTCGGTGCCGACGGCGATGCCGATGTGGTAGTAATTCTTGTAGACGAGATCGGCTCCATCGATTTCGGCGTTGACCGCAGGAATCTCCTTCAGCGCCTGAACGCACGCTTTGACGAAAAAGCCCATGAAGCCGAGTTTCGCGGCATGCTTTTTCTCGAAGGCTTCCTTGTAGCGGGCGCGCAAAGCCATCACTTCGGTCATGTCGACTTCGTTGAAAGTCGTGAGCATGGCCGCGGTGTTCTGTGCGTCCTTGAGTCGGCGAGCGATGGTCTGACGCAGCTTGGTCATGCGCACCCGCTCTTCGCGAGCGCCATCATCGGGCGTGGTCGTCCGCGCTGCGGGCGTTGGAGCCGGAGCCGTGGCGGGAATTGACGCCGCCGCGGGCGCTGCGACCGGCGCAGGCGCTTGAGCTGTCGCGATGGCCGCCAGCACGTCGCCTTTCAGCACCTGGCCGCGCTTGCCGCTCCCCGCAACCGAGGCAAGATCAATCTTGTCTTCAGCGGCGATCTTGGCGGCGGCTGGCGCGGGCGGCATCGCCGTTGCGGCGGGCGCTTTGGCCGCCGCGGGCGCGGGTTTGGCGGCGACGGCCGGCGCGGCTGCTTGAGCCTTCGCCGCCCCTCCAGCCGCGAGTTGGCCAAGCAACGCGCCGATCGCGACCGTTTGACCGCTCTCCGCGACAATCTCGCTCAAAACGCCTGCGCTCGGCGCGTTGACCTCGAGCGTCACCTTGTCGGTTTCGAGCTCCACCAGCGCCTCGTCGCCTTGCACCGGATCGCCAACCTTTTTGAACCACTTGCCGACGGTCGCCTCGGTGATCGACTCGCCGAGCGTCGGAACACGAATTTCAGTCGCCATTTCGATCGCGCCGCGAGGCGTCCTTCTTTGTCTTCAGGGAGATACGGACGTGATGGGCGCGAGCGCCTGACTTGGGCGCACGGCGATCCCCAGCATCGGCCAGTTTTCGTAAGCAAAACCGCATTTGGCGACGATGACCGGATCGTCCGCCTGCATCAATTCAAGCATCGTCTGGGAGGCCGCCTCGATGATCGCCACACCGTATCCACCCGCCGGATCGGCGACTGGGCCCATCGCGATCACCACGCCGGTCTCGACCCGAGGCGTCCAGTACTCGCGGTGGGCGCGCATCAGCTGGGCTTCGTCCGGCGTCATGTCCGAGATGAAGGTCGTCCGCGGCGGCCTCAGCTTGCAGAGGAAGTGGGGCATGTCGAAACGGCTTCGCTCAGGCGAGGCAATCGTTGAGAAGCGCCTTGAGCTGAGCCAGATGCTTCGACATGAGGCCGGTCGCGGTCGCCGCCGACGCGGGGCGCCCGGCGTAGCGGATACGCTTCGACCGACCCCCGACCTGGCCCAACACCCATTCGAGGAATGGCTCGACGAAGCCCCAGGCGCCCATGTTCTTGGGCTCCTCCTGGCACCAGACGATCTCGGCGTTCTTGAAACGCGAGAGCTCCTTGACCAACGCTTTGGCGGGGAAAGGATAGAGCTGCTCGACCCTGAGCAAATAGACGTCGTCGACGCCGCGCTTCTCGCGCTCATCGTAAAGATCGTAATAGACCTTTCCCGAGCACACGACGACGCGCCGGATTTTGTCGTCTTGGACGAGCTTGATCTTTTCGCCCCTATGCGTCTCCGCGTGATCCCACAAGAGCCGGTGGAAGCTCGTTCCCGGGCCGAAGGCTTCAAGGTTGGAGACCGCGCGCTTATTGCGCAGCATCGACTTCGGAGTCATGGCGATGAGGGGCTTGCGGAACTCGCGCTTGAGCTGACGCCTCAACGCGTGGAAAAAGTTGGCCGGCGTCGTGCAGACCACGACTTGCATATTGTCCTCGGCGCAGAGCTGGAGATAGCGCTCGAGGCGAGCGGACGAATGCTCCGGTCCCTGGCCCTCATAGCCATGCGGCAACAGGCAAACGAGACCCGACATGCGCAGCCACTTCTTCTCGCCCCCCGAAATGAATTGGTCGAACACGACCTGCGCGCCGTTGGCGAAGTCGCCGAACTGCGCTTCCCAAAGAACGAGCGCATTCGGCTCGGCGAGTGAATAGCCGTATTCAAAACCGAGCACCGCCTCTTCCGACAGCATCGAGTTGATGACTTCGTAGCGCGCCTGGCCGTCGCGGATATGGTTCAGTGGAATGTAGCGCGCCTCGCTCTGCTGATCGATCAGCACGGAATGGCGCTGCGAGAACGTGCCTCGCTCGCTGTCCTGGCCGGACAGGCGAACCGGGAAACCCTCGTCCAAGAGCGAGCCGAAGGCCAGCGCCTCAGCGGTGGACCAGTCGATCCCCTCGCCGGTTTTGATCGCCGCGCGCCGATTCTCGAGGAAGCGGCCAATGGTTTTGTGAACGTTGAAGCCTTCCGGCGCCATTGTGATGCGCTCGCCGATCGCGCGCAGGCGATCGAGGCTCACGCTAGTCTTGCCTCGCCGGTCGTCGTCGGCGATCTCTCGCGACGCTTTCACGCCCGCCCAGCGGCCGTCGAGCCAATCGGCCTTGTTGGCGGAATAGGATTGGCCGGCCTCGAATTCCGCCTCGAGCCGTTGGCGCCAATCCGCGCGCATCTTGTCGACCTCGCCCTGGGTGACGACGCCCTCGGCGATGAGCTTCTCGGCGTAGATCTGCTGGGTCGTCGGGTGCGAGCGGATCAGTCGGTACATGATCGGTTGGGTGAACGAGGGCTCGTCGCCTTCGTTGTGGCCGAACCGGCGATAGCAGAACATGTCGATGACGACGGGCTTATGGAACTTCTGCCGATACTCGATCGCGACCTTGGCGCAGAAGACGACCGCCTCCGGATCATCGCCGTTGACGTGAAAAATCGGCGCCTCGACAAGCTTGGCGACATCGGAGGGATAGGGCGAGGAGCGGGAATAGCGCGGATAGGTGGTGAAGCCGATCTGGTTGTTGACGATAAAATGCAGCGAGCCGCCGGTCCTGTGGCCGCGCAGGCCTGAGAGGCCGAAGCATTCGGCGACCACGCCTTGTCCGGCGAAAGCCGCGTCGCCGTGGATCAGAAGCGGCAGCGCCTTCGACCGCTCGATGACGTCGTCGAGTTGATCCTGTTTCGCGCGCACCTTGCCGAGCACGACCGGATCCACGATCTCGAGATGCGAGGGATTGGCCGTCAGTGACAGGTGAACGGTGTTGCCGTCGAATTCGCGGTCCGAAGACGCGCCAAGGTGATATTTGACGTCGCCCGAGCCGTCGACTTCATCGGGCGAAGACGAACCGCCTTTGAACTCATGGAAGATCACCCGGTGCGGCTTGCCCATCACCTGGCTCAAGACATTGAGCCGGCCACGATGGGCCATGCCGAGGGCGATGTCCTTCAAGCCAAGCTGGCCACCGCGCTTGATGATCTGCTCGAGCGCCGGAATCATCGCCTCGGCGCCGTCAAGGCCAAAGCGCTTTGCGCCCGAATACTTGACGTCGAAGAAATTCTCGAACCCCTCGGCCTCAATGAGCTTGCCGAGGATCGCGCGCTTGCCTTCCCGCGTGAACTGGATTTCCTTGTCAGGCCCCTCGACGCGCTCCTGAATCCACGCCTTCTCGGCCGGATCGGAAATATGCACGAATTCGAAGCCGATCGTGCCGCAATAGGTTCGCCTCAGGATGGCGAGCATCTCACGGACAGTCGCGTATTCGAGTCCGAGCACGTGATCGATGAAGATCTTGCGATCGTAGTCGGCCTCTTGAAAACCATAGGTCGAGGGATGGAGTTCCTCGTGATCCCTCTGCGGCTCAAGGCCGAGCGGATCAAGATCGGCATACAGATGGCCGCGCATACGGTAGGCTCGGATCATCATGAGCGCTCGCACGGAATCGCGAGTCGCGCGACGAATATTCTCCTCGCTCGGCGCCGCTTTCGGCTCTTCCGCCTCCGCTCTGGCGCGCAACTTCTCGGCCAACACCTTTTCCGTCGCCGGCCAGTTCCCGTCCAATGCGTTAATGAGGTCGCCCTTCGGGGTCGCCGGCCAATTCGGCTTACGCCATGAAGCGCCGCGCGATGTCTTGGCGATGCTCGCTGGATCATCACCGAGCGCGGCGAAGAACTCGCGCCAGCTCGGTTCAACCGACTGCGGGTCTTTTTCGTACTGCGCCTGCAAGGCTTCGATGTAAGCGCTATTGGCCCCGTACAGAAACGAGGTTTGCAGCAGCGCCTGATTGACGTCCTGACGAGCCACGAGACGGACTCCCTTACTTGCCGTGCAACAGATCGACCAATGTCTTGCCAAGCCGGGCTGGAGATGGCGAGACCCGCACGCCCGCCGCCTCCATCGCGGCGATTTTGTCCTCCGCCCCCCCCTTACCGCCGGCGATGATCGCGCCTGCGTGCCCCATCCGCCGCCCCGACGGAGCCGTGCGCCCAGCGATGAAGCCCACGACTGGCTTTACCCGACCGCGTTTCGCCTCGTCCTTCAGAAACGCCGCGGCGTCCTCTTCGGCCTGACCGCCGATCTCTCCGATCATGACAATCGACTGGGTCTTGGAGTCGGCCATGAACATGGCGAGGACATCGACAAATTCCAAGCCTTTGATCGGATCGCCGCCGATCCCGACGGCCGTGCTCTGCCCCAGGCCCTCGCGGGTCGTCTGAAAGACCGCTTCGTAGGTCAAAGTGCCCGAACGCGAGACGACCCCCACGCTGCCGCGCGAAAAAATATTACCCGGCATGATGCCGATCTTGCATTCGCCCGACGTAATCACCCCTGGGCAGTTGGGACCGATGAGAGTAGACTTCGACCCCTGCAGCGCCCGCTTGACGCGCGCCATGTCGAGGATCGGAATGCCCTCGGTGATGCAGACGATGAGCGGCGTTTCCGCGTCGATCGCCTCGCAGACGGCGTCGGCGGCGCCGGCCGGCGGCACGTAGATCACGCTTGCGTCGGCCCCGGTTTTTTCGCGCGCTTCAACGACCGTGTCGAAGACCGGCAGCCCAAGATGGACCGACCCACCCTTTCCCGGCGAGACGCCGCCCACGAGTTTGGTCCCGTAAGCCATCGCTTGCTCGGAGTGGAACGTGCCATTCTTGCCTGTGAAGCCTTGGGTGATGACCTTCGTGGCGGCATTGACGAGAATGGACATGAGAAGCCTTCGAGTGGTGACGGTTCAATTCGATCCGGACGGATGTTCGCGGCGCACGGGCCCCATACGCCAGGGCCGCCCACGCCGAGGAACCCTACGGCGACGACCGCCTGGCTGTCCCGGGTAGTCCCCCGATAACGCCGCCGCGTTATTTTTCATATCAGGCTCTGTCGCACAACCTATGTCTAACCTTGCGCCGCCTCCATTCATTTTCGCTCGTCTGAACCGGGCCGCGTCGTAGCCTCGTCGTCTCAATCGCCATCTTGTCGTGCGAATGCGCCCAGATTCCGGTCAGCTCCAGCGCGATATTGCGTCGGAAAGATGTGGCGATGACCAGCGACGCCGATGAAGCGGCAAGCTAGCGTTTATTGGCGTTTACTCCCGCTTATCGCCGCTTATTTCGGCGGACGTCACGCTTGCGTGAAAGCGCGCGATGGCGTCCAGCGTCGCCTCCGGCTGATCGGCCTGCGGCGCGTGCCGGCAGGCGTCAAGGACGAGGGTCCGGACGGGCATTGGCGAGCGCACCTCGATGGCTCGGACCTGGGCCAAGGTTCCATATTGATCGTCCGCGCCCTGGATGACGAGCGCCAGGACGCGCCAGCGCCCGACGCATTCCTCGATGTTCCAGGCTTCGAAGCCGGGGTCGAGCCAGGCGTCGTTCCAGCCCCGGAAGGCGCACTCGACATGGGCGTGGTATTTGGCGAGCTTGGGCTTAAGGTCGCCGGTCTCGTAGGCCTCGCGCGCCGCGGCGATCGAGGCGAGGCCCATCGGCTCGGTGAAAAGATGCGGCGCCATTAGGACGAGCCCTTTGATCCGCGGATCGGCCTGCTCGCCAGCGTAGATCGCCGCGATCGAGGCGCCGTCGCTGTGCCCGAGCAGAATCCCGCTTTGGAGCCCGATGGCGTCCAGCGCCTCGGGTAGGCTCGAGCGCGCTTCTCTTTGCATATAATCGAGCGGGCGGGGCAGATCGACGGGATCGGAGCCGCCATAGCCGGCGCGCGAATAGGCGAATACTCCATGACCGGTCGCCGCCGCGAGCTTCGCCGGAAAGTCGCGCCACAGCGCGACGCAGCCAAGCCCTTCATGCAGCATGACGATCGTCGGCGCCTCATCTGGCGGGGGCCCGTAAGCGATCGCCTCCAGGCGCGTATGGCTCACGACGAGGTCGCGGCGAACGCCCTCGATCCAGGGAAAGGCCGTCATGGCGCGCGTCGCGTCACGAGATCCGAGCCGCCGCCCTAGCGCGGAAGCCCGCGGCTCGATGGCCTCGGCGACGCGCAGAACCTCTTCGATTCTCTGTCAATTTCGGGACACATTGGCCGACCAAAATCGACATGGATGCGGCGAGAACAAGGGCTGTTCTTCGTTCCGCCTCCACATATTTGTTGATTGTCATGGCGAACCTATGGTACATTACTGACGGGACGAAAGTGCAATTTAGGCGGGAGGCGCAGATGCCCTCACAGGCTACGGTGCTATATGACAGGTTGAAGCCGGATGTCGGCGGCGTCGGCCTCACGCCGTCCGAGGCCTGTCGGCTCCTTGCGATTTGCATCGATCTGATTGACCTGTGCTCCAAAGTGACAGGAAAGATCGATCCGGCGATTGCTTCCGTTGTCGGCTATGCGCGGGATGAAGCGCTGGCTGAGGCGCTAGAAGTCGGTTCATGACGTCTATGGCTTGTGCCTATGGGAACCATCACAATCGAATCCGCTGCGATCAGGCTGACAGATACGATCCTCGGATATAACGAGCAGGATCTGGAAGAAACGCTCAAGGCGATCGCGTCCGATGTGGGTGTCAGGCACATCGCTTACATGCGCTTCGCTCCGGATAAAAGCTCCGATGCTAGTCTTCTCACGGGGACGGTGACATATTCCTTCCAATGGCAGACCCGGTACTTTCTGAAGCAATATGTGTTGATCGATCCGGTCTTTTCCTACGGAAGCAAGGCGGTGCTCCCGTTTGATTGGGACGAGTTGCCGCGTGACGATCCTGCAATACTGTCGTTCTTCACGGACGCCCAAAATCATGATGTGGGCCGCAATGGGTTATCGATCCCAGTCCGCAACAGGAGGGGGGTCTACTCTCTCGTGTCCTATACGAGCAATCATTCGAAGGAGGAATGGCAAGATTTCAAAAAGCTCAACATGGTAAAGCTGCAATTGATATCTGTTTTGATTGATTCTGCCGCCAGTGTGAATTTAAAACTAAGTAGTCCTCCCGTCAAACTATCGAAGCGTGAAGAACAGTGCCTGATTTGGGCCGCTCGAGGGAAGACATATCAAGATATTTCAGACATACTAAATATATCATTTGGCAGCGTGAAGAGTTATCTTGATACTGCAAGACATAAATTGAATTGCGCAAACTTGACGCACGCGGTTGGTGTCGCCATTGCTACTGGCGTTATCCCTGCGAAAGCTTTACAGGGCTCGTCTTTTAAGTGATTCTCAGAATGTCAACTCAGCTTCTATGTGGAATTGCAAGGGTTAATTTTTAAGGTTAACACTCGTGGTCTCGTAGCAAGGGAGATGCCACGATGTTGAAGATTATAGAGGGTTCGCGAGCGTCTATGTTTCCTCAGGAAATGGACGCAATGTTTCGTAATAGGGCGCTGACTTTCTCCGAACGTCTTGGGTGGGACGTTGCTGTGAAGGATGGCTATGAGAGGGACGTATTCGATGACGCCAATCCTTTGTACCTGGTGTCGGTAGACCCACATACAAACGAGTATTGGGGTTCCCTGCGACTGCTGCCGACAACAGGGCCGAACATGCTGCGCGATGTTTTTCCCTACCTGCTCGAAGAAGGTGAATACATCGAAAGCGCAACAATTTGGGAGAGCTCAAGGATTTGTGCGGTGGCCGTCGACGGCCAGCCGCAACGCAGCCGGAATGGGGTCAACTTCGTGCTCAGCGAGCTCATCGCTGGCATTGGAGAGGTCGCCATCCTTGCTGGCTTGACCCAGATCGTGTCTGTGTTCGACGCTCGCATCTATCGGGTGTTGAAAGCCGTCGGCTGCAACCCGCAACTGATCGGCAAGCCTCGCCGTATCGGCGGCACGATGAGCTACGCGGGCCTATTCGATACCGGCGAAGGGCTCTTGCAGGCTCTCAACGCGTTCCGTGAAGAACTCGGAATCGAAACGCCGGAATCGAACGAACTCTCGAAGGAGTTCGCCTTCGCGGCGTAGCCAAGCAGGACTGGCCGCAAACCAGAGCGATCCGCTCTGAACAAACTGTAGCGCAGGCGCTCGCCGGCTGCGCTACTCCACGGACTCCTGGCTTTTCGCTAACTCCGACACCAGCGAGACGATAGCCTCGCGCAGAGCTGGGTTTTTGACGCTGATGAAAGCCCGATGGAGGCGAAGGCCCTGATCCGGCAAGGTGAAGCGGACCCCGTCTTGAGCTGCTGGGCGCCGCTCGCCGTCGTCTAATCCAAAAAAATACACCGGTTTAACGCCCAAAACCTTAGAAAGGCGCAGTAACCGATCCGCGGTGATCCGTTTTGCGCCTTTTTCATACGCGTGAATATCTTGGGGATCGATTTGCAGTTTCTCGGCGAGTTGTTCTTGCGACCAACCGGCCCACGCCCGCCTGTCACGCAGACGACACCCGAGCGAAATATCGATTTGGTTGGAGGTTTTGACCACGATCCCGTTCCCAGCGCGATTCCGCGACGCTGTCGTTATCGACTAATCCTGAACTGCCCTAACGCCTCAACGTTCGGTCGTCGTGATGGCGACGGGCAGCCCGGGTCAACATATTGTGGCCCCCTTCGCGACGATCGCTCGCAAACCGACCGGTTTTCGGTTGGGATGGCCAGCCTCTGCGGCCGATTCAAGAGACGCCTACTAGCCAATTCATCGCGTTGAATAGCGAAACGCGCATGGGTGTCAAGACCCGCCGCTCTTCGGTTGAAAGAAGGAGCCCGTCGGCGCGAAGCGAGGCTCGCCCGGAGCGGCCCGCCATTCCGTCCCGGCAGCGCCGCGGACTTGCTGTGCGCATGGGGCTGTCCGACTGGTAAGCGCCAGTAGCCGCAAGTAAGCGCTAGTAAATTTGCTAGCGCTTACTAGCGTTTTTTTCTCCGAATCGAGCCTTTTCAATAGCTCACGACCCGATTCAAATAAGAAAACCGCCTCGCCTTCGATCGAACGGCCGGTTCGCCGCTCGCGCCGCCGCGTCTCCGGCTAAGCCGGACCAGATCCGCCTTTCATTCTGAATATCACAAAGCAAGCATTGCGGCAAGGAAATGTTGGCCGGACCTCGCCCTCAAGGGGACGCGGCCTCGATCTCGTCGCATTTCGCGTCCGAAACGACAGCTTTTTCCGACCATAAAGCAGCTTCGCGCCAGCTGGAGCGACGGGATCCGTCCTGAATCCGCCTAGCGCCAGGCGAAGTCCATAAGCCGCCACAAACTGCGCCGGCTCTTTGCCGAACCCTCCGGCCCATGCCACATTGGCGCGATGGCCATGGCGCGGGGCGGCGGCGAATGGCGAAACTGTTTCTTTCCTGTGTGTCGGATGAGTTCGGCGACGATCGCGACGCATTGCGCCACGCGCTGACGCGGCACAATGTCGGGATCAAGATCCAGGAGGATTTTCAAGCGCCCGGCGGCGATACGCTCGCCATGCTGGAGGCCTATATCGAGAGCTGCGATGTCGTTGTCCATTTCATCGGCGACATGGCGGGTTCGACGCCCAAGCCCAGCAGCGTCGACGATCTCTTGAAGCGGCGGCCCGAGCTCGCGGCGCGGCTCATGGAAAAGGGTATGGGCCGCGCAGCGCTCGGACGCCTCACCTACACCCAATGGGAGGCGTGGCTCGCGATCGGCTTCAACAAGGACGGCGCCAAACAGAATCTCGTCATCGTCACGCCGGCGCATGGCGTGAAACGCGGACCAAAGTTCGCGCCGACGGACGCGACGCGCGCTTCGCAGGCCGATCATCTCAATGGCTTAAGGCGATCAATGTCTATCCCGCGAAGCCGTTCACCAGCGCCGACAATCTTGTCGCGCGCGTTTTTGGGTCTGCGGTTCTGGACGCCCTTAAGCAAGCGGGACCGATCACAAAACCCCGCAACCTTCCCTTCGCCTCGCTCGGCGCCCTATTCGCCGGCCGTGACGAGGATCTTGCCGATTTGCATACGGCGCTGCTCAACGCCAAGGGCGCGCCGGTCGCGCTGCACGGTCTCGGGGGCATCGGCAAGACGCGGCTTGCGATCGAATATGCGTGGTCCCGCGAGGCGATTTCTTCGGCGCTTCTCTTCGTCGGCGCGAGCGACGGCGCCGCACTCAACGCGGGTTTGGCGGGGCTGACGGCCTCCGAAATTCTCGACCTGCCGGAGAAGGAGGCGCGCGACGACAGAGCCAAGATCGCGGCCGTCCTGCGCTGGCTCGAGGCGAATCCGAAATGGCTCATGATCCTCGACAATGTCGACGACCGCGCCGCCGTAGCCGAGGTCGCGAAGCTCATGCCGCGTCTCAAAGGCGGGGACGTCATCATCACCGCGCGGGCGTCGAATTTTCCCGCAGGCTTCAGCAAGCTCGAAGTCTCCACGCTCGACGAGAACGCTGGGGCGCAATTCCTGCTCGACCGGACGGACGTCGATCGCGACAAGAGCAAGGACGATGCGGCGCTGGCGAGAACGTTGGCGCGGGAGCTTGGCGGGCTAGCACTGGGATTGGAGCAAGCAGGCGCGCAGATCGCGACCGATCGCATCGGCTTCGCCCGGTACCTGAAGCTTTGGAGCGAAAGCCGGGAAAAGGCGCTCGCTTGGGCGGATGCGACGGTGACGGGCTCCGACCGGACGCTCGCTACGACCTGGGCGACAGCGGTCGCACGGCTTTCGCCGGAGAGCCGTCGGCTGCTCGACCGGCTCGCCTTCCTCGCCCCCGCCCCTGTCCCGGATTCGCTGCTCGACATGGTCGTTCCCGGCGAAGCCCCCGACTCTGATCCATATCAAGCACGCAGCGGCCTCTACGCCTATTCGCTCATTTCGAGCGTGACCGCGGAGGACGGGGCGCCCGGCTTTGTCGTTCACCGGCTCGTGCAGGATTTCGCTCGGCGCGCCGTGAGCGAGGAGCGCCGGGCGCAGGCTTTGCGCGAAGCGCTGGAATGGATGAACGCGGCGTTCATCGGCGATCCCGACGATATACTAAGTTGGTCGGCCCTTGACCCGCTGGCGCCCCACGCGCTCGCCGTCGCACATGCGGCGGACGCATTGGAGATCGCTGAACCGACAGCGCGGCTGTTCAGGCAGCTGGGAATTCTTTTCGACGTCAAGGCCAAATATGCCGAGGCGGAGCAGGTCAAGCGTCGCGCGCTCGCAATCGATGAGAAGACCTATGGTCCAGATCATCCCAATGTGGCCAGCGACCTCAACAATCTCGCACTATTGCTTTTGGACACCAACCGCTCCGCCGAAGCCGAGCCGCTCATCCGCCGCGCGGTCGAGATGAGGGAAAAAAGCTACGGCCCGAATCATCCAGATGTTGCGACCCCGCTCAACAATCTTGCGGTGCTGCTTCAAGCCACCAACCGGTTGGCTGAGGCAGAACCCCTCAGGCGTCGTGCGCTTGCGATCAATGAGGCAACCTACGGCGCCGACCATCCCAAAGTTGCCATTGACCTCAACAATCTCGCCGAACTGCTCAATGACACCAACCGGCTCGCCGAGGCCGAACCGCTCATGCGCCGCGCGCTCGCAATCGACCAAAACAACTTCAGCCCCGACCATCCCAATGTGGCGAGGAACCTTAGCAACCTCGCCGCGCTGCTTCTCGCCACGAACCGGCTCGCTGAGGCGGAACCAATGATGCGCCGGGCGCTCGCGATCGACGAGACAAGCTACGGCGCGGATCATCCGGTCGTGGCGATCCGTCTTAATAATCTGGCGCAGCTGCTCAACACGATGAACCGCTTGACCGAAGCCGAACCGCTCATGCGCCGCGCGCTCGCGGCCGACCAAAAGAACTTCGGGACGGATCATCCGAATGTAGCGCGGGACCTTAACAATCTTGCTCAACTGTTTCAGGCTACCAACCGGTTTGCCGAAGCGGAACCGCTGATGCGCCAGGCGCTCGCGATTTGGGAAAAAAGCCTCGGACCGGACCATCCAAAAGTGGCGTCGGCCTTCAACAATCTTGCGCTTCTCCTGCAAGCCACAAACCGCCTCGCCGAAGCCGAACCGCTCCATTGCCGCGCTCTCGCGATCAACGAGGCGAGCTACGGCCCGGATCATCCGGATGTGGCCGGGAACCTCAACAACCTCGCGGAATTGCTCCGGGAGACAAACCATCCCGCCGAGGCCGAACCGCTGATGCGCCGGGCGCTCGCGATCTGGGAAAAAAGTCTCGGGCCGGACCATCCAAAAGTGGCGTCGGCCCTCAACAATCTTGCGCTTCTACTGAAAAATCGCCCCGCCGAAGCCGAACCGCTCCATTGCCGCGCTCTCGCGATCAGCGAGGCGAGCTACGGCCCGGATCATCCGGCTGTGGCCGGGAGCCTCAACAACCTCGCCGCATTGCTCCGAGCGACAAACCGCCTCACCGAAGCCGAACCGCTCTACTCCCGCGCGCTCGCGATCTGGGAACAAAGCCTCGGGCCAAATCATCCAAAGGTCGCGTCGGCCCTCAACAATCTCGCACTTCTGTATGAGGCCACGGACCGGTTCGTCGAAGCCGAACAGCTGTATCGCCGCGCGCTCGCAATCGACGAGAAAAGCTACGGTCCCGATCATCCAAAGGTATTAATCCGCGTCAACAATCTCGCGCTGCTGCTTCGGGACACGAAGCGCCTCGCCGAAGCCGAGCCGCTCTTCCGCCGCGCGCTGGCGATCTGCGAGACGAGCCTCGGCCCGGACCATCCCAGCACTGTGACCGCGCGCGACAGCCTGGCCGGGTTGGAGGCCGCCCTTGGCAAAGGCTGGTGAACGGTGAGCCGCTCGGTTCCAACAGCGCCTTGCCTGTGGAGGCGGGCGGCCTGCTTTGGAGGCGCCTCTGGATCCCCGCTTTCGCGGGGATGACAACGGCCCCTTATCCGGCGCCGCGGCGCCCCCTCTCCCTCGGGGTGAGGGCGGCTTGGCCCCCAAGCGGCGCGAGCCCTCATTCGGCCAGGGTGGGCGCCGCCTTTACGAGCGGGCGGCGCTGACCAGCGTCGGGTCGGGCTTGTACAGGGTCGGGAACATCCGCTTCAGATTGGCGATCTTCGGCTGGTCGTTATAGACGATGTAGGGATAGGCCGGATTCTTCGCCAGAAAATCCTGGTGGTAGTCCTCGGCGCGGTAGAAGGTTTTGCCGGGCTCGATCGTGGTGACGATCGGCGCCTTAAAAGTGTGCGCCGAGCCGAGCTGCGCGATATAGGCCTTCGCCACCCGCGCCTGTTCTTCGTTCCCCGGGAAGATGGTCGAGCGATATTGAGTGCCCTCGTCCGGCCCCTGGCGGTTGAGCTCGGTTGGATCGTGCGCGACCGAGAAATAGACCTGCAGGATGCGCCCATAGGTGATCTTGCGCGGATCATAGGTGATTTGCACCGATTCCGCATGGCCGGTGTCGCCGTTCGACGTCATTTCGTAATGCGCGGTCGCCTTTTCGCCGCCGGCATAGCCGGACACGGCGTTGGTCACGCCCGCGACATGCTGGAAGACGCCCTGCACGCCCCAGAAGCATCCCCCCGCGATCACCGCGACCTCGGACGTCTTGCCGTCCGCCTGCTCGTCGACGGCGGGCGGTGGCACGGAATGTGCTTCCTGTGCGGTCGATCGGGTGACGACGAAGCCTGCGGCGGAAAGGAGGCCAACGAGCACGAGGGCCGGAAGAGCGGCGCCTCTTTTGAAGGATGAAATCATAGGCTCAACTCCATTGGCGATAATACCGATTCGTCAAACGCCGCTCGCTTACGCTCTTACTATGGCGGCGGCGCGACGAGGCGCGTCAATCGCGCATACGTGGCATCACACTTGCGAGAGGCGTCCGGCCATAAACTACGCACTGCTGACGTGCTGATCGCGCGCCTCAGGTGGTCGCCGCCGGCTTGAAGGTCAGCGCCAGGCCGTTCATGCAATAGCGTAAGCCGGTGGGCTTCGGTCCGTCATCGAAGACATGGCCCAGATGGCCGTCGCACCGATGGCAGGTCACGGCCGAGCGGATCATGCCAAAGGACTTGTCCACGTGCGTCGTCACCGCATTGTCGAGCGGCGCCCAAAAGCTCGGCCAGCCGGTGCCGCTGTCGAACTTGGTCGAGGACGAGAACAGGTCCAAACCACATCCGGCGCAGGCGAAAACGCCTTTCCGCTCCTCATGCAGAAGCGCACTGGAGAAGGGATGCTCTGTCCCCTCCTTACGCAGGATGGAATATTGATCGGGGGTGAGCTTCGCGCGCCACTCGGCGTCGCTCAAGGCGATGTGGTCCGTACCGGCGGCCCTCGCCGCGCCCCCATGCGGAAAGCCTGTTTGCAGGAGACTTGCGCCCGTGATCGCGGCCAGGCCGCCAAGCGCCGTTCGACGCGTCACCATCGTTCACCTCGCCGTTTCCCGGGGGGCCAAAGGGACTGGCCGCGCCCTGTCCGAACTGTTCTCATTACGTCCGGGAACGGAGCCGGTTACAGGGGCCTCGGCAAAATTCTTCTCCCTCATGGCCGAATGACCCAGAGCGCCCCCGCCGAGAGTTGACCGGCGAGCGCCCGCCGCTCAACATACCCGAGCGTCGCGATCAGCGCCCTGTCCGCGCTTTCTTCAAGAGGAAACCCCAATGGCCGCCATCAATCCGGTCGTCGATCTTTCGATCGATGGCGAAGTCGCGCTCGTGACGATCAACTCCCCGCCGGTCAACGCCTTGTCGCAAGCCGTCCGCGACGGCCTCAATCAGAGCATCAGCCAAGCCGACGCCAATGGCGCCGTCAAGGCGATCGTCATCATCTGCGACGGACGGACCTTCATCGCCGGCGCGGACATTTCCGAATTCGGCAAGCCCCCTGCCCCGCCCCAGCTTCCCGAAGTGCTCGACACGATCGAGAACGCCTCGAAGCCCGTCATCGCCGCTCTGCATGGCACGACGCTCGGCGGCGGGCTCGAGGTCGCGCTCGCGGCGCACTACCGGATCGCCGTCCCGTCAGCCAAGTGCGGTCTCCCCGAGATCAAACTCGGCATTCTTCCGGGCGCAGGAGGCACCCAGCGCCTGCCCCGGCTCGTCGGCGTCGAGAAAGCGCTGGACGTCATCCTGTCTGGGACGCCGTTCGGGGCGCGCGACGCCAAGGCATGGGGCGTCGTCGACGAGCTCGCCGAGGACGGCAAGCTGCGCGAGGGCGCGATCGCCTATGCGAAGCGCCTGATCGCGGAGAAGGCGCCGCTCAAGAAAGTGCGCGACCGGTCGGACAAGATCGAAGCGGCGCGAGGCCATCCAGAAATCTTCGAGGCGATCCGCAAGGCCAATGCGCGCAAGTTCCGCGGCTTCGAGGCGTGGGAGGGCGTGATTGAATCGGTGAAAAACGCGGTCGACCTGCCGTTCGACGAGGGGCTCGAGAAGGAGCACGCCATCTTCAGGAGGCTCGTCGTCACCACCCAGTCCAAGGCGCAGCGCTACGTCTTTTTCGCCGAGCGGGCGGCGGCGAAGGTCGCCGACATCCCAGCCGACACGCCCACGAAAAAAATCGCCAAGGTCGGCGTGATCGGCGCCGGCACGATGGGCGGCGGCATATCCATGAATTTCCTCTCGGCCGGCATTCCCGTGACGATCGTCGAAACCTCGAAAGAGGCGCTCGACCGCGGCGTCGCGATCATGCGCCGCAACTATGAGAACACCGCCAAGAAGGGCCGCATGACGATGGCCGAGGTCGAGGAGCGGATGGGCCGGCTCACGCCGACGCTCGACTTCAATGCGCTCAGCGACGCTGACCTCGTCATCGAAGCGGTGTTCGAGGATATGGATCTGAAGAAAAACATCTTCGAGCGGCTCGACACAATCGCTAAGCCCGGCGCGATCCTGGCTTCCAACACCTCCTATCTCGATGTCGACGCCATCGGGGCGATGACCAAGCGGCCCGAGGACGTGCTCGGCACGCACTTCTTCTCGCCCGCCAATGTCATGCGCCTGCTCGAGATCGTGCGCGGAGAGAAGACGTCGAAATCCGTGCTTGCGACCATCACGCAGCTTGCGCCGAAGATCGGCAAGGTCCCCGTCGTCGTGGGCGTCGCCCACGGCTTCGTCGGCAACCGCATGCTCGCTCAGCGCCAGCGCGAGGCGCAGAAGCTCATTTTGGAAGGCGCGACGCCTTCGGACGTCGACCGCGTGCTCGTCGATTTCGGCCTGCCGATGGGGCCGTTCGCGATGAGCGATCTCGCCGGGCTCGACATCGGCTGGTCGGCGGCGACCTCGAAGCGGGCCTCGATCCGTGACATTTTGTGCGAAGAGGGTCGGCGCGGACAGAAGACCGGCGCGGGTTTTTATGACTACGACGAGGCGCGCAACGCCAAGCCTTCGGCGAAGGTCGAAGGAATCATCCGCGATTTCGCCAAGGCGAAGGGGATCGAGCAGCGCAAGATCAGCGACGCCGAGATCCTCGAGCGCTGCATCTATCCGATGATCAACGAGGGCGCGAAAATCCTCGAAGAGGGCAAGGCGCAGCGCGCCTCCGACATCGACATCGTCTGGATCAACGGCTACGGCTGGCCGGTCTATCGCGGCGGCCCGATGTTCTACGCCGACACGATCGGCGTGAAGGCGGTGCTTTCCCAACTCCAGGCGTTTCGTGGCCGATTCGGCGACGACTTCAAGCCGGCGGCGCTTCTGGAGAAGCTCGCGGCCGAAGGCGGGACGTTTACGAAGGCGTGACGGCTTTGGCGCGCAGGCCCTCGTCCGGCGCCATAGCCCGTCGAAAGACGGGCGTCTTCGACGCCCTATCGCGCCACCTTCCCCCAGAGGGGGAAGGAAAGCCGCGCCACGCTTCGCGCCGACCTTGTTCTGGCGACAAGGGGCGCCGTCGTTTAGCGCACCTTCTCCCTCGCGGAGAAGAGCCTGCCCCCGGGCGAAGACCCGGGGGTGGCCCGAAGGGCCGGATGAGGGCTGCGGCCGATGAAAACTGACGCCGGCGTCTCATCCAGCCAGCGCTCGCACGCCCGAGCGATGCGCGGCGCGCCGACGGACGTCGAGTTGCGCCTGTGGCACCTTTTGCGCGATCGTCGCTTGAATGGGATCAAGTTTCGCCGTCAGGTTCCGGTCGGCCCGTATATCGTCGACTTTCTCTGCGTTGGGCTTAAGCTGATCGTTGAAGCCGACGGTTTCCAGCACGCCGAGAGCCTACGCGACAAGGCTCGCGACGCTTATCTTGCGGGCCAAGGCTGGAACGTGCTTCGCTTCTGGAACAATGAAGTGCTCCTGAATCGTGACGGCATGCTCGAGACAATTTTGGCGCATGCGAGACCCTCATCCGGCGCTTCGCGCCACCCCCGGGTCTTCGCCCGGGGGTGGCGCGCCGAAGGCGCGACGGATGAGGGTTACGCCAGCTAAATCTTAACATATGGACGCCTGACAAAACTGCGGAGATCCAACATGCGTGAAGCCGTCATCGTCTCAACCGCCCGCACGCCGATCGGCAAGGCTTATCGCGGCGCGTTCAACGACACCCAGGCCCAGACGCTTGGCGGTCACGCGATCGCGCATGCGCTGAAGCGCGCTTCTGTCGATCCCGCAGAAATCGACGACGTCGTCATGGGCGCGGCGATGCAGCAGGGATCGACCGGCGCCAATATCGCGCGCCAGTGCGCCTTGCGCGCCGGACTTCCGACCAGCGTCGCCGGCATGTCGCTCGACCGGCAATGCGCTTCTGGCCTGATGGCGATCGCGACCGCCGCCAAGGAAATCATCGACGACGGCATGAGCGTCACCGTCGGCGGCGGGCTCGAATCCATTTCCCTTGTCCAGAACGACAAGATGAACCGCTATCGCGCGCAAGACCCATGGCTCGTCGAGCATCGCGACGACCTCTATATGACGATGATCGAGACGGCCGAGACCGTGGCGGAGCGCTACCAGGTGACCCGTCAGCGGCAGGACGAATATGCGCTCCAGTCGCAGCAACGAACCGCCGCCGCGCAGGCCGCCGGCCGCTTCGACGCCGAGATCGCACCATTGCCCAGCGTCATGAAGGTGACGGACAAGGCGACCGGCGCCGTTTCCGATAAGTCGGTCACGCTCAAACAGGACGAAGGGCCGCGCGCCGACACGACGCTGCAAGGCTTGTCGGCGCTGAAGCCGGTGTTCGCCGACGGCCAGAGGATCAAGGCCGGTTCGTTCATCACCGCCGGCAACGCGTCGCAATTGTCGGACGGGGCGAGCGCCTGCGTGCTCATGGAAGCGAAGCTCGCAAGCCAGCGCAATCTCGAACCGCTCGGAATCTATCGCGGCATCGCGGTCGCAGGCTGCGATCCGGACGAGATGGGCATCGGCCCCGTCTTCGCCGTGCCGAAGCTGCTCAAGGCGCACGGCCTCAAGGTTGACGACATCGGCCTCTGGGAGCTCAACGAAGCCTTCGCCGTCCAGGTGCTCTACTGCCGCGACCGGCTCGGCATCGACAACGACAAGCTCAACGTCGACGGCGGCGCGATTTCGGTCGGCCACCCCTATGGCATGAGCGGGGCGCGCCTCACGGGCCACGCGCTGATCGAGGGCAAGCGACGCGGCGCGCGCTATGTCGTCGTGACGATGTGCGTCGGCGGGGGCATGGGCGCGGCGGGGCTGTTCGAGGTCGCCTGAACGCGAAGGGCGCGTCCCCATGGCCGAATCGACCCCCATGGCGCCGCTCGCGGCTTTTCGCGGGCAAAAACCGCCGGCGCCGCCCTGGTTCGAACGCGTGGTCGCCATCGAGCCCGAGCGGACGTTCGTCGCCGTCGAGGGCGCGCAGGTTGAGACCCTGGCGTGGGGCGAACGCGGCAAGCCGGGTCTCATCTTCCTCCACGGCGGCGCCGCGCACGGCGACTGGTGGAGCTTCATCGCGCCGTTCTTCGCGGGCGAGCGACGCGTCGTCGCGCCCTCCTTCAGCGGCATGGGGCGTTCGGATTGGCGCGACGCGTACAGCTTCCGCCAGTTCGTGCGCGAGGCGCGCGAAGCCGGGCGCGAGGCGGGCGCGTTCGACGGCGGCCCGCCAATTGTCGTCGGCCACTCGTTCGGCGGCCGCATCGCTGTCGGGATGGCGCATGATTTCGGCGACGAGCTCGCCGCGGCGATCATGGTCGATCCGCCCTTGTTCGCGCCGCGGAACCAGCGCAGTCCCGCCCCGCCGCGCGCGACCACCCGCGAGCACAGCGTTCGCCCTTCGCTCGACGCGATCGTCGCCCGCTTCCGTCTGGCGCCGCCGCAGGCCTGCTCCAATCTCTTCATTCTTGACTTCATTGCGCGCCGATCCGCGCGCAAGGCCGTCGATGCGGAGGGCGCGGCGGGCTGGTCGCTCAGCTTCGATCCGCATTTCTGGGAGAAGTTCGGCAGGCTCGACCCGGTCGCGATGGTCAAGGGCGCGCGCTCGCCGCTCGCAATCATCCGCGGCGGCAAGTCCCAGCTCTTCCAGGCGGAGGACGCCGCGTATGTCCACACCTTGATCCCGCCAAGCTCGCCCTATGTCGAGATCCCCGAAGCCGAGCATCACGTGATGATCGACCAGCCGCTCGCCTTTGTCGCGGCGTTGCGCGCGCTCTTGGCGGCTTGGCCGGCCGCGAAAGCGGATTAGCGGTGCGCCCGAGCGGCGCCGAACGTTCCTGCATTGTGACGAGCGTCACTTCGCACAGCGGAGCCGACGCGATATGAACGAAAAGATTTCACCTGCGCGGAACGCAGGCAATTTGATTGCTGAAGCAAAAACGGGGGGCTCCATCGTGGATGATGGCCTGCAAGGACTTGCGCCGGTCGAGCCGCGGAAGCCGGCTGGGCTCATGCCGAACAGTCAGCATCAGACGTTTCACGGTTTCATGAAAGGCGCCCCTTACGAGCTTGCGATCGTCGAGTTCGACGACGAGGGGCGATGCTACGATCGCGGACAGATGGACGCCGTCGCCGAACGCCTCGAAGCGCTCGCGCCATATGACCCGCCAACGGCCGGGCAGGACGTGATCCTGGTCGTGTTCGTGCACGGGTGGCAGCATGACGCGCGTTCGGACGACGACAACCTGACCCATTTCCGCGCGCTGCTCCGCCAGACGGCCGAATACGAGAAGGCCGCGACCGCGCCGGGCGCGAAGCCCCGACCGGTCATGGGCGTGTTTGTCGGCTGGCGCGGCCTGTCGGATTACGGTCTCGGCGACGCGGTCGCCGACGCGACCTTCTGGGGCCGACAGGCGGCTGGACAGCGCGTCGCGGTTGGCTCGGTGCGCGAATTATTCGGGCGGCTGCGTCATTATCGCAACCGCCAGCAGAAGCGCGGCGGAAACCCGCTCCTGGTGATCGTCGGCCACAGCTTCGGCGGCATGATCGTCTTCTCCGCGCTCGCGCAATCGCTCATTCAGGCCGCATCGGCGCCGGTCGGCTGGATGACGCCGGAATTCGCCGACCTGGTGCTGCTCGTCAATCCGGCCATCGAAGCGGCGCGCTACATTCCGATCTACGACCTCGTGACAAGCGCAGCTTTCAAGGCTCGCACCACGAAGCAGCTTCCGGTCTTCATCTGCGCGCAGGCGGAGAACGATATGCCGGTCGGAATCGTGTTCCCGCTCGGCAATGCTCCGCACGCGATCACCGAAGCGACGATCGGCGAATTGGAGCAGTGGTGCGTTAGGCACGCGCTCGGTTTTGTGCCCGACTTCCGCACTCACAAATTGGCTGGCCCGACGGCCGACAAGCCCTTCGTCCTCGATCCGCCCGACACGCTGCAAGCCAATCCGTTCTGGGTGGTCGGAGCGGCGAAGGAGGTGATCGACGGGCACGGCGGCATCTGGCAGGCGCCGTTCCTTCAGTTCATCGCGAGCCTCGTCTTCAAGCATGTCGACGCCTCGAAGGAAGGCGGCGCGGCGGCGCCCACAGCTGGCGGCCCGTCGGGCAATCTCGCGGAGTTCGCAAAGAAGATCGGCCCAATTCAGGTTCCCAAACCTTCGTCGTGATCCAAGCAGAAGGAGACCTCGCCATGACAGTCGAACTGGCAAGCATTGGCAACGTCTCGGTGACGCAAGACGATGATGGCCGCGTATTCTGGTCATCCAAGGCCGCCGTCGACGCAGACGGCAGCAATGGCCAACAAGGCAATCCATTCGCCTATCGCGCCGATGACCGCGGACTTGACGCGCTCGCCAACGCCGGATGGCCCAACCATGGCTGGAGAAGCGTTCTCGTCGATGACGGGCACGGCGCGCCCACCGACGATGGGCAGGGCAACTGGTACTCGCAAACCACCTACGCGTGGCGGGGTCGGCCTCTTGCGACCCGCTATGTCGACGCGACCAGCGTTCCCTATGTTGTCGTCAATCCGATTGTGAGACAGAAGGCGGTTGGCGTCGTTATCGGCTGCCGGGCGCGCGTCACGCGTGGAGAGACGTCGATCGACGCCGTGGTCGCGGATGTGAGCGGCGCGGACGACATCGGAGAATTGTCGATAAAGGCGGCGCAGTTGCTGGGAATACCGGATTCGCCCCGGCATGGAGGAGTTTCCGGAGGGGTGACCTTTGAAATGTGGCCGGGGACTGCCGCCTCCCTGGATGGTGAAGACTATGAGCTCCAGCCAGCCTAGCTGAGTTCGGCGGCTCGAGTTCACTCGAGCCGCACCGTCACGGCGTCGGACGCGCCCTTGGCGTCCGTCACCGACACATGCGCGAAGCCCGCGCCGTCCGGCTTCCAGGACGACTGGCGTCGGATCTCCGCTTCGCCGATCGGCGCGCCGTTGACGAACCAGGTGAACGGCGGCGCGCCGCCGAGCGCTTTCAAGGCGAGCGGATGATTCTGGGCGCCCTCGTCAAGGCCGAGGTCGATGCGCGCGCCGTCCGGCGGGAACGCAATCTTCAAGGACGCGCTCTCCGGCCCAGCGAATGTCTTCGGCGCGTCCTGGCGCAGACGGCGCAGGGGCGGTGGCAGTTCGGCGGTGATGGCCGCTCTCAAGAGGCCCTTCGGGGCCGGGATCGGCTCGACGCTTCGCCCCAGCCGCTCGAATGCGTCGAACAGGATCGGCGCGGCAGCTTCGCGGCCGATAAGGCCGGCCGTCGGGCCGTTGTCCGGCCGTCCGACCCAGACCGCGATCGTCGTCCGCCGGTCGAAACCGATCGCGAGCGCATCGCGGAAGCCGTAGGAGGTGCCGGTCTTGAAGGCGATGCGGCCTTTGAGCGCGTTGGCTGGCGGCGGCGCGCCGCGCAAGATGTCGGCGACATAGTAAGCCGCGACCGGGTCGGTCACGCGGCGTTCGCCGATGATGGGCGCCTCGCCGCCGAGCCGCTCGATCAAGGGCGGCGCCTCGCCGCCGCGCGCGAAGCCCGCGTAGAGCCGCGCGAGATCGGTGAGCGTAATGCCGAGCCCGCCAAGACCGATGGCGAGGCCGATCGGCGTATCCTTGGGCAGCGCAATCTGGGCGCCGGCGCTGTGCAGCCGCGCGAGAAAAGCAGCCGGGCCGACCTCGGACAAAAGCTCGACGGCTGGAAGGTTCAACGACATCTGCAGCGCCTTGCGGGCCGTGACCGCGCCCTCGTAGCCGAGATTGAAATTCTCCGGCGCGTACGCCCCGTAGCGCATCGGCCGGTCGAACAGCCGTGTCTCGGGATGGGCGAGGCCCTGCTCGAAAGCCAAAGCATAGATGAAAGGCTTCAGCGCCGAGCCGGGCGAGCGGGGCGAGCGGGACATGTCGATCGCGCCGTCGCGTGAGGCGTCGTCATAATCAGCCGAGCCGACGCGGGCGCGAATCTCGCCTGTCGCATTGTCGACGACGACGATCGCCGCCGACAGTTTCGCCCCGAGACGGGCGACGTTTTCCTTCGCCAGGCTCTCGAGCTGCGCCTGAAGCCGCGCGTCGATCGAGAGCTTGATGACTTTGGCTTGGGGCGCGGCGGCGACGGCTTCCTCGGCGGCGTGCGCGGCGAGCTGAGGGAAGGCCATGCGCGCCTCGGGAACAGGCTCGCGCTTGGCGGCTGCAACGTCGGCCGCGCCGATCAGCCCATGCGTCGCGACCCGGTCGAGCACGCGGTCGCGCGCGGCGCGCGCCGCTTTCGGCGAACGATCCGGGCGGCGCGCTTCCGGCGATTGCGGCAGCGCGACGAGAAGCGCAGATTCGGCGATGGTGAGCCGGAGCGGCTCCTTGCCAAAATAGGCGAGCGAGGCCGCGCGCACGCCTTCGAGATTGCCGCCGAACGGCGCCAGCGTGAGATAGCGATCGAGCACGCCCGGCTTGCCGACGTCGCGCTCGATCTCGAGCGCCCGCGCAATCTGCCGGAGCTTGGCGCTGACCGTGCGCTCGGGCCGCGGCTCGATAAGGCGGGCGACCTGCATAGGCAGGGTCGAACCGCCCGACACGACATGGCCGCGCATCAGCCATTGTCCGCCGGCGCGAACAAGCGCGCGCAGGTCGACGCCGTCGTGCTCATAGAACCGGCCGTCCTCGTAGGCGACGAGCATCGCGAGATAGCGCGGATCGACGTCATGTGTGGTGGCGGCCAAGCGCCAGCGGCCATCCGGCAGAGTGAACGGCCTGAGCAGCCGGCCGTCGCGATCGACGACGATCGTCGAGCCCTCGCGCGAAGGGCCAAGATCGAGCGGGCCGAGGCTTGCGACATAGCGGTTCCATGCGACGGATGCGCCGAAGGCCGCGCCTGCGATGAGCACGATCGCGGCCGCAAAGACGCAAGCAAGCGCGCGAGGGCGCATTACGGCAAGCCCTTGCCGCGGAGAGAGCCCTCATCCGGCCGCGCCTTTGGCGCGTCCACCTTCCCCCCGAGTGGGAAGGGTTGGCGCTCCCTTCTCCCTCGGGGAGAAGGTGGCCCCATAGCCCGTCGATAGACGGGCGTCCTATCGGACGCCCTGTGGGGCCGGATGAGGGCCTTGCCGGGTGAGGGCGCCCGCCGCCTCACTTCGCCTTGACCTCAAGCTCGCCAAAACCGGTGCGGCCGTAGCGTTCGGGATCGTACATGTCTTCGGCCGTGGCCGGCGGATAGAGGTAGCGGCCCGGCGCGACGGCGCGCACAACATAGGCCATGGTGATGAACGCCGACTGGCCTTCGGCGCGGTCAAACGCCGCGACGAAGCGGTCATCGCGATACTCGGTATGGGCAGGCTCAGCGTCCTTGCTCAACCAGGAGAAGGCCTCGACCGAACCGCCGTCCACGAGCGCCGGATTGTCGATTTCGAGCCCGGCGGGCAGCCGGTCAACGACGAGCAGCCGCGCAGCGCGCGCCTGCGCCTCGGTCACCTTGAGCGACACCACCGCGCGCTCGTTCTGCGCCATGCTTGGCAGCGCATCGAGTTTCGTCCCGTCGAGTTTGTAGAAGGACCGTTCGATCGCATAGCCGTTGGCGGCGGCCGGGTCCGGCTCGATCGGCGCGCCGGACACCGACACGACGAGTTGCGCCGGGTTCTGACCCGCGTTCGAGATGACAATCGACTGCCCGGAGAGCGTCGGGCCGCTCCAGCGGCGATAGAGCGCGCCGTTCACCGCCTCGCCGTCGACGCGGAACTGCGCGAGGCTCGCATGTTCGGCGAGCGCCTCGGCGGCGAGCGTCATCCAGTTCATTTCCTGGGTGCTGAGATATGAGCGGTTGGCCCGCGCCTGCTCGAGGACCGCGCCGGCGCGCGCGATGGCGTCGCTCGACACATTGCCGAGATTGGCCTCGGCGACCAGCGCGAGGACGGCAGCCGCGTCGCGCAGACGCGAGCCGTAGTCGGCGCGGAAGGCGCCGTCGTCGCGCTCGGCGTCGAGGACTTTCAGCGCCGCGCCAAAGGCGTTGGCGGCGCGCGCCTGATCGCCAAGCATGGCGAGCGCGGCGGCGAGCTGGGCCTTGGCGAGCGGGCTCACGAACGCATCAAGTTTCGCGTCGGTCAGGTAGCGCAGATCGCCAATGACCGGCCGGCCGTTGCGGGCGAGAACATAGAGCGCATAGGCGATCGAGGCGGAATTCTCCTTCTTCGGTTCAGGCGTGTTGACGACCTCGTTACGCAACCGGTCGAGCGCCTGATCGAAGGCTTGGGCGGGCACGGCGAAATTGCGTTCGCGCGCGCGCGTGAGAAAGTCGCTGACAAAGGCGTCGAGCCAGGCGTCCTCGTCGTTGCTGTCGGCGCTCCACATGCCAAAGGCGCCGCTCGCGCTCTGCCGGCTGAGTTCGCGGTCGATCGCCTGGTTGATGCGCGCGTCGAGATTGGGATCGACGCCAAGATGCTCGATCGAGGCCAGACGATTCACATAGAGCAACGGCATGGCGACGCTCACCGTCTGCTCCGAACAGCCATACGGATAGCGCTGCAGGGCGGCGAGCAACGCCGGCGCGTCGAGCGCGCCAAAGGGCGAGGCGGAGATCGCGATCGAGCCCGTGCCGGGGATGAAATCGGCGAGAAGATCGCCCGAAATGGTTTGGCTTCCGCCGCCCGGCAAAGGCGTCACCGTGCGACGGTAGGAATCGGGCGCGCCCGATGCGATGCCTAGGCGGAAATGCTGAGTGAGATTCGTCTTCGGGCCTGTGAGCCTCAAGTCAAGCTCGGCTGCGCCGACGCCGGCCGCCGTGACCGGCATCGCGAGCGATTGACGCTGACGCGCGTTGAGGCGCACCGTTTTCGTCATCGCGTCTGCGTCCGCAGTCAGCGGCCCGTGGATGTCGAGATCGACCTTGTACTCGCCCGCGTCGCCCTCGACATTATCGATGTCGACATGCATTTCGGAACGGTCGCCGACATTGAGGAAGCGCGGCAACGTCGCCGCGACCACGACCGAGTCGCGCACGATCACGTCGGCTTGGGCCGACCCAACCTTGTCCTTCGACCAGGCGACAGCGGTCAGCCGCACCGAGCCGTTGAACGCCGGCAAGTCGAACGACACGGCGCCGTTCCCCTGATCGTCCAGCTTGACGACGCCCGAGAACAGCGCGAGCGGCTCCTGCGTCGGCAGATTGCCTTCCACGCCGCCGGTCGAGTCGCCGCCGACATGAATGGCGCCGGCCTCGCCCTGCATTCCGTCGATCAACATGCCCCAGAGATCGCGGATCTCGACCGGCAGCTTGCGCTGCCCAAAGAAATAGGCGCCCGGGTCAGGAGTCTTGAAGCCGGTCAGGTTGAGAATGCCGACGTCGACCGCCGAGACGGTCACGCGCGCATCCTCGCCCGGCGCAAGGCCAGCCAGATGAATGGGCAGCGTCATGGATTGACGCGGGCGCGCGAGCGCCGGCGCGTCGAGCTTGACGTCGAGCGCGCGCGAGCCGCGGTCGATGGCGAACCAGGCGACGCCGATCGCGCGGCTCGGCATGCGTTTGGCGCCGACATCGAGCGGACGATGGGTGAGCGCGACGGCGTAGGCGCCGGGCCCCCAATCGGCGCCGACCGCGAACGGCACGACATTGTCTCCGGATGCGAGATCGACATCGATGAAGCGCTCGATCTTCTCGCCAATGAGCGCGATGGTCGCCTTGCCGGCGAAGGCTGAGGCCACGCGCAGCTTCGCCTCGTCGCCCGCCGCGTAATTCGTCTTGTCGAGCGTGACGACGACATTATCGGGCGTGTCGGCGCTCGCCGTTCCCGACCAGCCGACGTCGAACGCAACGCTCGTCTCCTCGCCGTCGAGGGTCTTGATGTCGAGGCGATGCGCGCCCCAGCCGACGCGGCTGGAGAACTTGGCGGCCATGTCGGCGCCGATGTCGATCGTACCGCTCGCGATGCGTTTCGACGACTTGACCGGCTCAAAGCTCCAGCGGCCGTCGGCGTTGAACCATTGGTAGTCGTTGGTCACCTGATAGAGCGACCAGGACGCACCCTTGCGCGCGACGCGAGCGCCGTCCGGCTGAACCGCGATCGCCTCGAATGTCGCGACGTCGCCGGCGCTGATCGAAGCGTCGAAATCTCGCTTGACGCCGACCATCACGCCCTTCGCGCGCACGGGCAGCACAAGCGTACGCTCGACCGTGCGCCCGCCGGGCTCCCCGACGTCGACGATCAGCTTCGCCTGAAGCGGGCGCGTGCTCGAACCTTCGGGCAACTCGACCGAGACGTCGGCGTGGCCTTTGTCGTCGGTTTGAACCTTGTCGGAAAACTGGCTCTCGATCGTGGTGAAATCATCGTCCGCGAGCCCCGCGACATAGCCTGGAAAACCCGCGAGTTCCCCGCCCTCGACGGCCTGCAGCCGAATGGCGCCCGTGACGTCGAGTCCGCCTGCCGGCGCGCCATAGAGGAAGCGAGCGTCGAGCGAGAATTCGACGGGCTCGCCCGGATCGATGAACGGGCTCGCCGGATGCAGGGTGAAGTCGAGCCGCTCAGGAACATAGTCCTGCAACATGAACTCGACCCGGCCAATGCTGTCGCCTTTCGGATCGGCGTAAGCCTCGATCGACCATTTGCCGGCCGCTGAACCCGGCAAGAGCGGGATCGCGTAGGCGCGCCCACCGAGGCCCTGGTCGGGCACGGTCGCCCGTTTGTACTCGACGCCGTCGGGCCGCTTGACGACGAGCGTCAACGGCAGACCGGATTTGGCCGCGCCCTTCGAGTCGCGTAAAAGCGCCGCGACGAACACAGTCTCGCCCGAGCGATAGACGCCACGCTCGGTGTAGAGGAATCCGTCAAGTCCTTTGGGCGGTTCGCGCCCCGCAACGCCGCGATCGCTCAGGTCGAAGGCGTTCTGAGCGAGGCTGAGAAAGTTGTAGTCGCCGGCAAGCGTGGCGACGAGGAGGCCTGGCGCCGAACCGCCTTTGCCGCGCGAGAGGCCGGGATCGAAATCCACCCGTCCGTCGGCGCCGGTCGTCTTCGTCGCCAGCACTTCGTTGTTGCGCGCGATGAGCCGGAGTTCGACGCCGGGAAGCGGCCCGGCCGAGCCAAGCGACTGCACAATTGCATGAACGCCGTCATCGCCCGAGACCGCGGTCAGTCCGAGATCGGACACCACCATCCATTGCGCAGCAAGCTGCACGCTCTCGTCTGGGCTCGCGTCGGCAGGGCTCGCCGCGCCCTTCCAGGGCCGCGCGGTGACGACATAGATTCCAGGCTCGAGCTTGCCGACCGCGTCGAGCACCGGAAAGTCGGTCACGACGTCCTGGTTGAGCTGGGACGCGACATCCATCGTCCCACTCCAGACTTTCGCTCCGTCCTGCGAGGCGATCTCTTCCGCGCGCGAGGAGTCGATGGGTTTGAGAAAATCGTCGCGCGTGACGGTCGCGAGCAGATTGCGATCGCCGACGCGATAGACGTCGATCGAGACCTTCGCCGTGTTGACCGTGACAAGCGGCGCGCCCTTCTGGCCCTCGCGCGGAAGCACGTAAGCCTTGCCCGCGAAATGCGCCTGCGGCGAACGATCGCGCACGTAGATCTCGTAGTCGGCGGAAGCAAGCAGCGATTCGCCGACCGCCGAGGGCAGGCCCTGGCGCAGCACGATCGCGTAACGCTCGCCATGCTTGAGGCCCTCGACGCAGATCTGCTGATCCTCGTTCGAGATCGCCGTCTCCGACGACCCCGACACGGCGACATAGGGCGAGAAATCCGTCCGGCGCGCGAGAGCTTCAGAGAAGTTGAAGCAGACGCGCGGCAAGGCCGACTCGTTGTCGACCTTGTAGTCGAGAATGCGGAACCCGTGCTCGGCGCGCATGGCCTCGTAGGTTTTGCGCACATCGACAGAGTCGTGGCGCTCGAGCGAAGCCTTCAAGGCGTCGAGCGCCGGGCGCCATTGCTCATGGCGCGCCAGCAGATCGGCAAGTTGAGCGAGGGCCGCGGCCTGGGCGTCCGGCGCCGCCGAATGCTGATAGGCGGCATAAGCCGCCGTCGCGCCCTGGCTCACCATTTGGTAGCGATTGTTCGCCTTGGCGTCGTCAGCCGCAGCAGCGATCCCGGCATAGGCCAACCAATTGGCTGGGTCCTTCGGAGCGGCGGTGATTGCGGCGCCTGCGAGCTTCTCGGCGTCGGCAAAATTGGAGGCCATGACGGCCTTGGCGGCTTCGCTTAGCAATTGCTGCGGCGTCTTGCCCTTGACCGCACCGCCTATGCCCGCGGTCTCCGCCCGCAAGGTCTCGGTCAGGCGCACGGCGTCGCTCGCCATATCCTCGCGCATGAAAGGCTTCGTCTCGGCCGCGACGGCGCACCCGGCGATGAGGGCGAGAAGGAAGGCGAGCGAGCGCAGAGCGTTGAGCATAATTCGCCTCCGAAGCGCAAAGTGGGCGGTTCAGCCGCGTAAATCTAGCACGCCTGACGTCCGGCCCACCAAACAGACTTGGGGAAGCGCCCTTGCATCTTGATTTCACCGCGCGGCCGTCGCCTCTTATGAAGCCGCGAGCGAAGACCTCCCCCGCGACGCGCCGCGCTCCTCAGCGGATTTGGAGAGAGATATGAGACCAGCGCTCCGTTGCGCCGCCTTCGCACTGGCATTGGGGCTTTTCTCGCCGCTCGCCCCGGCGCAGACGCCGCCCTCGGCCTCGGCCGACGACGCCGCGATGGCGGCGCGGAAGGCGGCGTTTCTGGCTCTGCCGGAAGCAACCCGCAAGGCCGTGCAGGAGGCGCTCGTCTGGCTCGGTCTTTACGTGGGCGTCAACGACGGCGAATTCGGCAAGCGAACTCACGACGCGATCATCGCGTTTCAAGGAAGCGTCAAGGCGCCGCCGGACGGCGCGCTGTCGCCGCCGATCCTGAGCGCCCTGCTAGCGGCGGCTCAGAAGGCGCGGGAGGCGGCCGGCTTCCAGGTCGTTAGCGATCCAAAAACGGGGGCCAGGATCGGGGCGCCGCTCAAGCTCCTCAACGCCCGCGGCGGCGCAAGGCTCGATTTCGCCTCAAACGCCGACGCCGACCTCGGCGCCCTCTATGCGCGCCTGTCGACGCCGACGCCGACGCGCAAGGTCACGTACAAGGCGATCAAGCCGGACGCCTTCTTTGTCGTCACGGGGCAAGAGGGGCCGGTCAAATTCTACACGCGCTTCGACAAGAGCGCGACCGGAACGCCGCCAATCCGTGGCTTCACCTTCGCCTACCCGGCCTCGCGGGGGGCTTATCTCGACCGGGTGGCGATCGCAGTCGCGAATTCATTCGAGCCGTTCCCGCAATCCGCTCCGCAGCTTCCAACAAACGCCGCCGCGCCTGCCGCGCCAAACGCAGCCCTGCCTCCAGTTGCACCCTCACCGTCCGCGACCGCGCTCATCGTCGCGCCCGGCAAGGCGCTGACGGCGCTCAAGGCGGGCGACTGCGCGAATCCGACCGTCGCAGGAAAGCCCGTACGGATCGAGCGAACCGACGCCGCGACGGGCCTTGCGATGCTCACCGGGAATTTCGGCGCCAGTCGCGGCGCGCCGCTTGTCGGCGCGCCGGCGCAAGACCTCGTCATCCTCGGATTTTCCGGCCCGCGCCTCGTCGCAAGTCCGGCCTCGTTCACCGGCGACGACAGGCAGCCGGCCGCCACGGCCGCGCTCGACAAGAGCGCCGGCGGCGCTCCCGCCTTCGATCGAACGGGGGCGCTGGTCGGCGTCGTCGCGCCGATCGCGGGCGAGCCCAAGCGGGTCGGCGGCGTCGCGCTCGCCGGACCTCACGCGTTGATCGCGCAAGACGCGCTTCGCGCCTTCCTCGGCGATGCGAAGCCTTCGTCAGGCGGAGCCGACCCGCTCAGCGCGGGCGACATCGCCGCCCGCGAGAGGGAAGCCCTGATCGCGGTCTTCTGCCAGAAATAAATGCGGCGGCGACGGCGGACCCTTCAGTGTGGAACAACCGGGATGATGCCAGGGAAGACGTACTGCTGGAGAGCGACCAGAACGCCGAGGATCAGAGTCAGGATGATGCTGTGCCAGAAGGTGCGCGCAAACACGACGCCTTCCTGGCCCCGCAGATCGGTGACAGAGACGCCCGTCGCGATATTTTGCGGCGAGATCATCTTGCCCATCACGCCGCCTGACGAATTGGTCGCGGCGAACAGCACCGGATTGAGGTCGAGCTGCTTCGCCGCCACCACCTGAAGGTTGCCGAACAACGCGTTGCCCGACGTATCGCTGCCCGACAGGAACACCGCGATCCAGCCAAGGAAGGGCGAAACGAACACGAAGGCGTGGCCGACCGATGACGCGCCGAGACCCAGCGTATAGGCCATGCCCGAATAGTTCATGAGATAGGCAAGACCGACGATCAGACAGACCGTGAGCACCGCGATCCAGGCCTGCTGAATCGTCTTGACGACGCAGCGCATGAACGCCTCGGGGCCGACGCCGACGAGAGCCGCCGTGATGATGGCGGACAACAGAATCGCCGTGCCAGTCCCCAGCGGCTGGAACGCCCAGACGGCGGCGTAGGGCTTGTCATTATAGAGCGTGATCGAGATCGCCTTATCGAGGCCAGGCCAGTGGATCGACTGCTGTGCGATGGCGGCGATATTGAACGTCGTCCAGATAATGACGACGGCGCTGACGATGATCCAGGGCAGCCATCCCTGCCAAGGTCCCACATCCAATCGCACGTGACCGAGGTCGGCCTGCCCGCGCACCGCGAATTCGGGATCGGGCGCGGGCTTCCACATCTGCAGAAAACCGAGCGTAATGATCAGCGAGCCCAGCGAGGCCAGGACGTCGGTGAGCGCATAGTTGATGTGGTTCGACGAGATGTATTGGCAGAGAGCAAAGGAGCCGCCGGCGACCAGAAGCACAGGCCAGAGCGCCTTGATCGACCTCGCCCCGCCGTACAAACCCATCACATAGAACGGCAGCAGGAGCGCGATGAACGGCAATTGCCGCCCAACCATCGCGCCCAGAGTCGGCGCAGGCAGCCCAGTCACCGCGCCGAGCACGGTCACCGGCACGCCGAGCGCGCCGAACGCGACCGGGGCAGTGTTGAAGATCAGCACCAGCACCAAAGCGTCAAGCGCCGGGAACCCGACGAGGATGAGCAGCGACGAGGTGATCGCAACGGGCGTTCCGAAGCCGGCGATGCCTTCCAGGAGCGCGCCGAAGCAGAAGCCGATCACCACGAGAACGACACGGCGATCGTTGGGAAGGTGATTGAGGACCCATGCCCGGAAGGCGTCGAAGCGCCTCGACTCGACGGCGATGTTGTAGAGGAGGAGCGCGTTGAGGACGATCCACATGATCGGCCAGAGGGCCAACACGACGCCGGCCGCGACTGAATTGAAGGCGAGGTCGGCCGGCAGGCTCCATACGCCGATCGCGATGATGAGGCCGACGATGAGCCCCGCGAGCGACGCTTGCCACGCCGGCCGGCGCAGAACGCCAAGCAGCAAGAGAACCACCGCGACCGGCAGCGCCGCGACGATGAACGACAGCGGCAGGCTGCCTGCGACTGGCGTGAGCAATTGTTTGAACATTGTGTCCTCCCCAGCCGGTCGGCGGTCGAGCCCTCCGGTTCGACGCGCAAAGCAGCCCCTCGCCGATTCTCATAAGGCGCCGCAGCGGCAAATCAAGGTCCCGTCAGGGGCCCTGCGTATTTTCTGCGTCGCGCGTCTCGAGCGGCTTTGAACCTCGAAAGCCTTCGCTAGCCGTCGATGTCCCATTTTTCGGCGCTCGCGCCGGCAAGCTCACGCACGCGCTCTTCGTCCGCGCCGAAAGCGCGCGCGTCACCCTCGTACACGATTTTCCCGTCGTCGAGCACATAGGCGCGATCAGCGATCTCGACCGCCGCACGCACGTTCTGCTCGACGAGCAGGACCGAGACGCCCTCTCGGCGCGCCGCGACGATGATCCTGAACACATCCTCCACGATGAGCGGGGCCAGACCCTGCGACGGTTCGTCCAGCATGATGAGCTTGGGGTTCAAGAGCAGAGCGCGCGCGATCGACAGCATCTCTTGCTCGCCGCCGGAAAGCTGCGCGCCCTTGTTGGTTTTGCGTTCAGCAAGGCGGGGAAAGGCTTCGTAGACGCGGCTCACCGTCCATGGCCCCTGCCGCTGCACGGGAACGAGCAGGTTCTCCTCGACGGTCAGATTGGCGAAGATGCGCCGCCCCTCGGGCACATAGCCAATTCCCGTTTCCGCGATGCGATAGGGCGGCGATCCGGTGACGTCGGCGCCGAACGCTGTGACCTTGCCCTCTCTCGGGCGCGTGAGCCCGATCAGGCTGCGCAAGGTCGTCGTCTTGCCCGCGCCGTTGCGGCCAAGCAGCGTGACGATCTCACCCTCGCGCACCTCGAGGCTGACCCCGTGCAGGATATGACTCTTGCCGTAAAAGGTGTGCAGCCCCTCGGCTTTGAGCGCGATCATGCCGCAGCCTTGCCGAGATAGGCCGCCTGGACCCGTTCGCTGTCAGCGATTTCCTGGGGCGCGCCCTCCGCCAGCACCCGGCCCTCGGCCAGCACCATGATGCGGTCGGCGAGGTTGAAGACAACCCGCATGTCGTGCTCGATCAGCATGATGGTCAGTCGTTCCTGCTGATGGAGCCGCCGGATCAGCCGCGCGATGTCATAGGTCTCCTGGTCGCCCATGCCCGCCGTGGGTTCGTCGAGCATCAAGAGCCGGGGTTTGAGCGCGAGCGACATCATGATCTCCGTCGCCCGCTGGTCGCCATGCGACAGCGCCCCTGCCCGCACGCTGGCCTTGTCGGCCAATCCGCCCAGCCGCAAAAGCTCGGCGACCCGGTTCGCGACCGCGGCTCGCGCTTCTCCGGCGAGCCAGGGCCGAAGCCGATGACCCGCCGCGGCCTCGACTCCGACGCGAATATTGTCGGCGACCGAAAGATCGGGAAAGATCTCGGTGATCTGAAACGTCCGCGCCATTCCGCGCCGCACGCGCTCATCGGGAGCGCGCGCGGTGATGTCCTCGCCTTCGAACTGGATCGAGCCGGTCGTCGGCGCGAACAGACCGCTGATCAGATTGAAGAACGTGGTCTTGCCCGCGCCATTCGGGCCGATGATGGCGCGCAACTCGCCGGGCTCGACGATGAGCGACACATTGTCGATCGCCACGAGACTGCCGAAACGCTTCGACGCGCCGTCGACTCGAAGCAGGGTCACGCCCGCGCTCCGCGCAACATGCCCAGAACTCCACGCGGAAAGAAGCGCACCACCAGCACGAACACAAGGCCGATCACGGACATCCAGTTCTGCGTTTGGCTCGAGACATAGTCCTGCAGCGCGACAAAGATCGCCGCGCCGACCAGCGGACCCCAGAACGAGCGCATGCCGCCCAAGACCGCCATGATGACCAGATTGCCCGAAAGGTCGACGCGCAAGGCGCGCGGATCGGTGAAGTTGTTCAAGAGCGCATAGAGCGCTCCGGCGGCGCTCACGAACAGGCACGAGATCACGAACGACAGCCAGACGTGGAACTCGATCGGCACGCCGAGAAATCGCGCGCGCCGTTCGTTCTCGCGGATTGCGATCAGCGATCGTCCGAAGGGCGAATTGAGGAGGAGCGCCATCGCGCCGACGCAAATCGCAAAAATAACGAGCGCGAAATAATAGAAGGCCCTGTCGTTCTGATAGATGTCGAACTCGGCAAAGCCAAAATTGATGGGGAGGCGATGCCAGCCGGTGAGCCCGTCGTCGCCCCCCGTCACCGCATTCCAGCGGAAGGCGATGAAATAGAAGACCTGACCGAAGGCGATCGTCACCATGGCGAAATAGACGCCGCGCAGTTTCACGATGAGCGCGCCAATGATCATCGCCGCAATCGTCGCGACGACGACGCCGAGCAGGATGGCCGGAATCGATCCCACGCCGAGATATTTGATCGCCATCGCCGCTCCATACGCCCCGAGACCGAAATAAGCCGCGTGGCCAAACGAGAGGACGCCGGTGAAGCCAAGAAGAAAGTTGAGCGACATCGCTGCCAGACCCATGACCACGATGCGGGTCGCGAGCTCGGTGTAACCGCCGATCGCGTTCATCCAGAACGGCATGGATACAAGCAGGAGGCAGACGAGGACGTCGAGAGCTCGAGACCGGAGCGCGTTCAATGCAGCCTTCCCTCTTCGCCGAGCAGCCCCCGGGGTCTCACGAGCAGCACGAGTCCCATCATGACGTAGATCACCGCTTCCGTCGCTGAGGGGAAGTAAACCGCGGCGAGGCCAGAGACGACGCCGATCAACAGGCCGCCAAGCAGAGTGCCGAGCAGACTGCCGAGACCGCCCACGATGATCGCCACGAAGCTCGGCATGATGAGATTGGCGCCAATGGTGGGCGAGAGGCCCAGGAGGCCCGCAGCCAGCACGCCGGCGAGGCCCGCCATGTAGATGCCGATGCCGAAATTGAGACTGCGCAGCACCCTGACGTTGACGCCGAGCGTCGAGACCGTGTCAAGGTCGCGCGTGCCCGCGCGGATGCGCATGCCAAGGCGCGTATATTTCAGCACCGCGAACAGGCCGCCGACCGCCACAGCGACGATGACCATCATGAACACGCGATAGCCGGTGAGGAAAAAGTACTGGCTCGAGAGCGACGTCATGAGCCACTGAGGCACCTGAAACGGCACGCTCTGCGCCCCCCAGAGGAGGCGGGTCATATCCTCGAAAATGTAAGCAAGGCCGAAGGTCAGAAGCAGGCTGTAGAGCGGGTCTTGTCCGTAGAGCGGGCGGATCAGGATACGCTCGACGACAAGGCCGAGCGCCGCAGTCAAGAGGGGCGCGACAAGGAGAGCGATCCAGAATCCCGTGTACGGGATCAGCGTGTAGGCGAGATAGGCGCCGAGCGCCAGGAAGCCGCCGTGGGCGAAATTGATGACCCCGCTGAGGTTCAGGATCAACGAGAGCCCAAGCGCCATCAGGGCGTAGAACGCCCCGACGATCAGCCCGTTGAAGACGTTGAAAAGAACAACCTGACTCATGCGCAGGGCTTCGCCGTTCTCGGAAGGAAGGGCGGATTGTCCTCTGCTGCCCCGGCGACGTTCACGTTGGCCACTTCATCTTGCACCCGCTCTCCTCGAGGCTCTCCGCGGCCTTCGCGCCGTCGACGACTTTAGTGACCTTAAACAAGTCGTCCGCCGTCGCGCCACTGGCCTGGGCTTCGCCGACGAACAGCGACGCGAGGAGCTGATTCTGGCCCGCGCGGTAGAAAGCCGGATTTGGCCCGAGCGCGACTTCGGGCGGCAAGTGAAAGTCCTGGAGAGCTTTCGCCATGTCGAGCGCCTTGAGCGAATTGGCCTTGGCCGCCGCGAGCGCGCAGGTCCACACCGAAACATAACCGAACCACGTGCGCGCGGTCGGCACTTGGCCCGTGCGCTTCCTCGTGGCCTCGACGAATTCCGCGACATGGGGCACGCCGGGCTGGTTCCAGTACCATTCCATGACCCAGACGCCGATCCGGGCCTGAGGCGAAAGGCCTTGAAGAGGCTCCAACTCCTGCTGCGCGCCAGCGAGGTGCACCTTGCTCTCAAGTCCGAACTGCACCGCCTGCTTGAGGGCGTTCAGCATGTCGTCGCCGCCGAGCAGAAACATGACGACGTCCGGGTTCGCGGCCTGCGCCTTGATGAGATAGGAGGAGAAGTCCACCGAGCCGACCGGCGTCAGATCGCCGCCCACTCTCACGCCCCCCAGCGGAGCCGCCGCTTTCATCATGCCGGCCTCCAGCGTGTGGCCGAAAGCGTAATCCGCGGTGATATAGTAAAACTTCTTGCCGTACCGTTCGATCAACGCGGCGGCGACGGCGTTGGCCTCCATCTGCGTCGTGTTGCAGACGCGGAACACGTTCCAGCGGCAGCTCGAGCCGGTGACCGCGTCGGTATGGCCGCCAGGCACGATGTGGAGGATTCCCTTTTGATTCGAGACCTCCGCCATGGCGAGGGAAAGCGCGGAGTTCACGTTGCCAAGCAGGAAGTCAATTCTGTCGCTGTCGATCAGCTTGCGCGCCTTCAAAACCGCGACCCCAGCGTCCGCGCTGGTCGAATCCTCGACGACGAGCTGGACTGGTCGGCCGAGAATGCCGCCCTTGGCGTTGATCTCGTCAAGCGCCATCTGGCAGCCGACGAGTTCGTTCTTGCCGAGCGCGGCGTAGGCGCCGGTCAACGGATTGTCGAGCCCGATCTTGATCCCCTGCCCGGCGGCCCGCGCTGGGCGCACGAAAGGCGCGGCGACTTGAGCGCCTGCGAGAGCCAACCCCGACCTGACAAGTGTGCGACGGCTTATCCCCTGCGGATTGGCTCGGGCCATGCTTCCCTCCCTGGGGCGGCGTTTTCGAACGCTCAGGTTGGCCAAGTCATCTTGCAGCCGCTCTCCTCGACCGAACTCGCGATCTGAGCGCCGTTGACGACGTCGGTCACGTGGAACAAATCCTCCGGCGACGACCCGCTCGCCTGGGCGTTGCCCACGAAGAGGCTGGCGAGCAACTGGTTTTGCCCAGCCCGATAGAATGCCGGGTTTGGTCCGAGCGCGACTTCCGGCGGGAGATGAAAATCCTGCAAGGCCTTCGCCATGTCGATCGCGTTCAGCGAATTGGTCTTTGCGGCGGCGAGCGCGCAGGTCCACACGGCGACATAGCCAAACCAGGTGCGCGCGGTCGGCACGTGGCCGGTGCGCTTCTTGGTCGTCTCGACGAATTCCGCGACATGCGGCACGCCCGGCTGGTTCCAGTACCACTCGAGCACCCAGGTGCCGATCCGAGCCTCCGGCGGCAAGCCCATGAGCGGCTCGAGCTCCTGCTGAGCGCCCGCGAGATGCACCTTATTTTGCAGCCCGAACTGAACCGCCTGTTTCATCGCGTTCAGCATGTCGTCGCCCTGGACGAGGAAGACGATAACGTCCGGGTTCGCGGCTTGCGCCTTGATGAGATAGGACGAGAAGTCGACCGCGCCGAGCGGCGAAAGGTCGCCGCCAACTCTCTCTCCTCCCAAGGCGCCGGCGGCTTTGACCATGCCCGTTTCAAGCGTATGGCCGAAGGCATAGTCAGGGGTGATGTAATAGAACTTCTTCCCGTATTGCTTGATCAGCGAGGCGCAAACGGCGGCGGCCTCCATCTGCGTCGTGTTGCAGATGCGGAACACGTTCCAGTGGCAACTCGAGCCCGTGATGGCGTCGGTATGGCCGCCCGGCACGATATGCAGAATCCGCTTTTCGTTCGAGACCTGGGCCATCGCGAGCGACAGCGCCGAGTTCACATTGCCGAGCAGAAAAGAGACCTTGTCGCTGTCGATGAGCTTGCGCGCCTTCTGCACCGCCGTGCCGGCGTCGCCAGTGGACGAATCCTCGACGAGGAGTTCGACCGGGCGGCCGAGAATCCCACCCTTCGCATTGAGCTCGTCGAGCGCGATCTGGCAACCGACAAGCTCGTTCTTGCCTTGCGCCGCATAGGCGCCCGTCAGCGGGTTGTCGACGCCGATCTTGACCGCATCGGCGGCGCGGGCGCGGATAACGAACGGGCTCGCGAACTGGGCGGCCGTGAGAACAGCCCCCGATTTGAGGAGCGTCCGGCGAGCGACGCCGGCGCGCCAATGGGAATTGGGCAAGATTTTCTCCCTCTTCGGCTGACTTGGATTCAGCTCGGGTGAACGCGCGTGCGCCTGACGACGCCGCAGCTTATTGATCGTCGGGCACTCTGTACTTGCGCCGGTCAACCCGTCAAGCAAAAGGCGGCGGGCGTCGGGAATATCTCTGGTTCACGCTGGCGGCGATCGTCGACCGGGCGACCGCCGCTCGCGAGCGAAGACGCGATCATCCGCCAAAAATGACGCGGCGGAACCGGCTCTGGGCGATGATGAAATAGACGACGCCGATGATCGCCATCGCCACCAACGGACGCCACACGAGCGTTATGTCCGCGCCGCGAAACAGCACAGCTTGCGCGAACGACACGAAATGCGGCGTCGGGCTGATCGTTTGCATCACATATTGCAGCCAGACCGGCATGCTCTCCATCGGCGTGCTGGAGCCGGAGAGGAGCTGGGTGACCATCAGCACCGGCATGGCCAAGAGCCCGAACTGACCCATCGTCGTGGCCAATGTGCCAAGCATGATGCCGAGCGCCGCCACCACAAGCGCATAGATCGCGGCCCCAAGCAGGAACAAAAGCAGAGATCCGTTGATCGGCGAGCCGATCCACCAGTGAACCACGAACTGCAGCGAAAACATCGCCGCCACAAGGATCACGAGGCCATTCGCGAACATTTTCGCCAGCATGATCTCGGTCGGCCCGAGCGGCATGACCAACAGATGCTCGACCGTACCCTGCTCGCGCTCACGGATGAGCGCGGCGCCCGTGAGAATGACGGTGAGCAGGGTGATCTGATTGATCACCTGGGTCATCGCCGAGAACCACGACGTTTTCAGATTAGGATTGAACGCGGCGCGAACGACTAGGTTGATCGGCGGCCCAGAGTCTCCGCGACCCGAAATGAAGCGCTGGATCTCATTGGCGATCGCGGTTCTGAGATAGCTCGCGCCATTGCCTGCCTGCGCCACGGCCGTCGCGTCGACATTGATCTGGATTCCGGTCTGGCGCTGCGCCCGCACGTCCGCCTCGAAATTCGGCGGAATCTCAACCACGAACAGGAGCTTGCCCTGATCCATCACCGGATCGATGTCGGCGGCGGTGATCTGCACGGGCGGCTGGAATGTCGGCCGCCGCAGAGCCTCGGCGATTTGACGCGACAGGCCCGATCCGTCCTCGTCGACAATGCCGACCGAGAGGTTCGTCGCTTCCGTGACAGCGCCCGAGGCGACCGTGTTGACGGAGATCGTGAAGGCGTAGAGGACCAGGATCAGCATCACGGGATCCGCCCGGATGCTGCGCAATTCCTTGATCACCAGCCTGAAAACGTTGGTGAGGTGGTCCGCGAAGGTCAGCGGCTTCGCGTCCGCGAGATGGGGAGCGGGAGGCGAGGCTTGCGACATTTCAAGCCTCCTTCTTGCGCAGGAGAAGAAGCGATAGCGCGAGGAACACGAGCCCGATCAGGAGCAGCGCGGCCGCATTGAACCAAAGATCGGCGATGCCGAGCGCCTTGGCGAACACCCCAACCGTGATCGGTTGATACCAAGCGGATGGAAACGACAAGCCAATGACCCGCGCGCCGCCGGAGAGGGACGAGACGGGAGCGAAAATCCCGGAGAAATTGACCGCAGGCACGATCGACAGGATCGCGGTCGCGAAGACCGCCGCGACCTGGGTGCTGACGAAGGACGAGATCAGCTGGCCGAAGCCGGTCGTCGCAAACACATAGAGGATCGTTCCCACGAGCAGCATCAGGAACGGACCCTTGAGCGGCACATGAAAGAGGAAGATCGACATCGCGAGCAGCACGAAAAAGCTCACCATCGACACGGCGATGTACGGCAATTGCTTGCCGATCAGATATTCGAACCGCGTGATCGGGGTCGAGCGGAAATTGGCGATCGAGCCGGTTTCCTTCTCGCGCACCACCGCGATCGCCGACATGATGGCGGGGATAAGACAAAGAACGAGCATGAACACGCTCGGCACCATCGCGTTCACGCTGAGAAACGCCTGGTTGTAGCGGAAGCGCACCTCGATATCGTCGCTCTTCCAAGCGTTCGGGCTGCCTGGCCGATGCAGGCTGCGCTGCAATTCCTCGCCCTGTTTGCTGACCACGCCCGCGACATAGTTCTTGGCGGTCTCGCCGCGAAACGTCATCGCCCCGTCGACCGTCGCGTCAACCTCCGGCTGCCGATTGGTGAGAACGTCGCGGCCAAAGCCGGGCGGCACTTCGACCACGATCTGCGTGTCGCCGCTTCTCAACCGCCGCTCTGATTCTTCCGAGGACTTGATCGGCGGCTGCATCGAGAAATAGCGCGATCCCTCGAAGCCCTCGAGCAATTTGCGGCTCTGCGGCGTGTCGTCCTGATCGAAGGCGGCCGTCTTCAGATTCTCGATATCGAACGAGATGCCGTAGCCGAACGCCAGCATGAGGACGATCGGTCCGACCACGGCGAAGGCAAGGCGGATCGGATCGCGCAGGAGTTCGACCGTCTCGCGCCGCGCATAAGCCCAGAGCCGGCCGATGCTGAAGGCCTTCGGCGGGGCGATCGGCGCCTCGGCGGTCTCGGCCTCGGGCGCCGGCGCCTCGACCTTCTTCGACCTGTCGATGCCTGCTGCTTCCGCAAGATAGCCCACGAAACAGTCTTCGAGAGAGGCGCTGCCGCGCTCCTTGACCAGTTCCTGCGGCGCGCCCACGGCAAGCACCCTGCCCGCATGCATAAGCGAGATGCGGTCGCAGCGGTCCGCCTCGTTCATGAAATGCGTGGTGATGAAGATCGTCACCCCGTCGTTGCGCGAAAGCTCGATCAGGGTGCGCCAGAACTGGTCTCGCGCAATCGGGTCGACGCCGGACGTCGGCTCGTCGAGGATGAGGATAGCCGGTTCATGGAGGACGGCGACCGCGAGCTGGAGCCGCTGCTTGATGCCGAGCGGCAGACTGTCGGGCCGCGCGTTAACGAAAGCCTTGAGGTCGTAGCGCTCGAGCAAGTCCTCGATGCGCGGAGCGATCTTCTCCTTCGGCAGGTGATAGAGCTGCGCGTGCAGCTCCAGATTCTGCGCAACGGTGAGTTCGCCATAGAGCGAGAAGGCCTGCGTCATGTAGCCGACGTTGCGCCGGGCCTGCATGTCGTTCGAGCCCATCGGCTCGCCGAACAGCTTGCAGGTTCCGCTGGTCGCTGGCAGGAATCCGACCAGCATTTTCATCGTCGTCGACTTGCCGCACCCGTTCGAACCGAGAAAGCCGAAGATCTCGCCGCGCGGGATCTTGAAGCTCACGTGGTCGACGGCGACGAAATCGCCGAACCGCCGCGTCAGCCCTTCCGCCTCGATCGCCGGGGTCTCGTCAGGCGAAGCGACGCGCGGCGGCACGATGACCTTCTTGTGCAAGGCGCGCTTGGCTTCCGGCATGAGCGCAATGAAGGCGTCGTCAAGATTGCGCTCTCCGGTCTTGTCGAGCAGTTCCTTGAGCGCGCCCGTCGCGATGATCTTGCCTTCATCCATCGCCATCAGCCAGTCGAAGCGCTCTGCTTCGTCCATGTAAGCCGTGGCGACGATCACGCTCATCTGCGGCCGGCGCGCGCGGATGGTGTTGATGAGGTCCCAGAACTGGCCGCGGGACAGCGGATCGACGCCGGTCGTCGGCTCATCGAGGATGAGGAGATCGGGATCGTTGATGAGCGCGCAGCAGAGGCTGAGCTTCTGCTTCATGCCGCCAGAGAGCTTGCCGGCCGGGCGCGCCTCGAACTTCTCCATACCCGTCGCGGTGAGAAGCTCGGTGATGCGGGCGCGCCGCTCCTCGGCGCCCTGGCCGAACAGGCGTCCGAAGAAATCGATGTTCTCGAGCACGGAGAGCGTCGGATAGAGATTGCGGCCGAGGCCCTGCGGCATATAGGCGATGCGGCCGCGAATTTCCTTCAAGTTGCGCTGATCGGCGACGTTCTTGTCGAAGACGAAGACCTCACCCTGCTGGATGGTCCTGACGCCCGCGATGAGCGCGAGAAGCGTGGATTTGCCGACGCCGTCCGGGCCGATCACGCCGACCATGATGCGGGCGGGAATGTCGATCGTGACATCGTCGAGCGAGACCGTCGCGCCATACCGGTGCGATACGGCCTTGACCCGTGCGATGGGTTCGACGGTCATTTGGAATCGGGCGTTTTGGTTTCGGCTGCGTTGTTGTCGGGAGTCTTGGCTTGAGGCGCGGCGCCATCGGAGGCGGGGGCTGCAGTGGTTTTGTCCGCCGGCGGAGCGGGCAGTTTAACCTCGAGCTCGGCTGGCCACGGGACGTCGCCCTTGGTGCGCACGAAGCCCAAGCCCCGGACGCCAGTTTTCACCCGCGTGTAAAACTGCTGGAGAACCTGCGGATCGACCCTCAGCTTGACGCGAAACATCAGTTTCGCGCGCTCGTCCGTGGTCTCCACGGTCTTTGGCGTGAACTGCGCGTCGGCGGCGACGAAGCTCACGCTCGCCGGAATGACGTAGTCGGGCACAGGATCAAGGATGATGCGGGCCTCGTCGCCAACCGCGAGCCGGCCGGCGTCCGCGGCCGGGAGAAAGATCGTCATGTACACGTCGGTCAGGTCGAGAATCGTGACGATGGGCGCGCCAGCCGCAACCACCTCGCCAGCCCGCGCCAACTGGTATTGCACGCGTCCGACCCGCGGCGAAACGAGCGTCAGATCGTCGATGATCGACTGGATGCGGTCGACCTCGGCTTCTGAGTTCGCGATCGCCGAGAGCGCCTGATCGCGCTGCGAGGTGAAGCTCTTCACCGCGGCGACTGCAGCATCCAAGTTGCGCTTGCGCTGCTCATAGGTCTGCTTGGTGATATGGCCGCTCTTGATGAGTTCCTCGCCGCGCTGGAAGTCGGATTTGGCGAATTCGAGGGCGCTCTGCCGGGCGGCGATTTCCGCTTCCGCCGCAGCGAGCGCGTCATTGGCCTTCTTGACGTCGGCCTTCGCCGCCCGCAGTTGCGCTTCATATTCGGGCGAGGTGAGCTTCGCGATGACTTGCCCTTGCTTGACGCTCGAGCCTTCCTCAACGGTCACCTCGGCGAGGCGCCCTGCGTATTTTGAAGAGACGTCGACTTGAGTCGCTTCGATACGACCGTTCGATTTCACGATGCCGTCTGGAAGCGTCTGCCCGCGCAGGCGCGCAATGAGATTTCGAACGAACCCTTGGGCTTGCGCCGAAGGAGCCCACGAGAGACCCTGCTTCGGCTCGACGCTCATAGCGAAGGCGCACAGCCCGACGCCCAACGAAACGGCCGCTGTCGCAATGCGGCGACGAAGTCTCATCGCGGGTCTCCTCCACACATTGCCGCGCCCGGTTCTCGAAAGGGATTGGAAACCCAGAGCGCGAAACCGCTTCGACCGAGCGTACACTCCCGGTCAGCCCGACGCGCCAACGCCGATGCTCTGAATCCGGGCCCTCGACCGCTTTACTAGGGAAGCCAGTACATGATGTAAAGGAAGAACGGGAGGAAAACGATGGCCGCAGGAAAAACTCTAAAGGAAACTAAAACGTCGAAGGATAAAGACTTAGATGGTCCAGCCAAGCTGAGCAGCAAGGACTATGAGCGCGAGCTCGCATACCTGCATGGAGAATTGGTCAAGCTTCAGCTCTGGGCCGTCGCCAAGGGCCTGAAAGTGGTGGTCGTGTTTGAGGGCCGAGACGGCGCCGGCAAGGGGGGCGTCATCAAAGCGATCACGGAGCGAGTCAGCCCGCGCGTCTATCGGGTCGTCGCCTTGCCCGCGCCGAATGAACGCGAGAGATCGCAGATGTATGGTCAACGCTATATGCGGCACCTGCCCGCCGCGGGCGAAATCGTCATCTTCGATCGCAGCTGGTACAATCGCGCCGGCGTGGAGCGCGTCATGGAATTCTGCACGCCGGAGCAAGTGAAACGCTTTTTCGAGGTGACGCCGGAGTTCGAGAAGACCATGGTCGATTCTGGCATCCAGTTGATCAAATATTGGCTGGAAGTGAGCCCAGAGGAGCAGACGCGCCGGCTCGAGAGCCGGATCGACGATCCACGCAAGATCTGGAAACTGTCGCCGATGGATTTGAAGTCGTATAGCCGCTGGTACGACTATTCTCGGGCCCGCGACGACATGTTCAAAGCCACCGACACGCCCTGGGCGCCTTGGCATGTCGTGCGCTCCGACGACAAAAGGCGGGCCCGACTGAACGTGATCTCACACCTCTTGAAGCAAATCCCCTATCTAGAGCTGCCCCGCGATAAGCCAAAGTTGCCGAAGCGACAGAAGGCCCACGGCTATGTCGAGCCAGACTACCCTTACAAGTTCGTCCCTGAGCTAAATTGGTGAGCACGGGAATCGTCACTGCGAGGAGCCATAGGGCGTTCTTAAAGGACGCCCGCCTTTCGACGGTGTGTTCCCTGGATGGCGTCGCTGCGCTCGCGATGACGGCGCAGTATAAACGCTTCAGAACACCCGCTCCCCGAGCGCAACCTCGGCGAGCGGCGACAGCAGAATGACTTCAGAGCGCGCATTCTTTGCGCCGAGGATCAGCACTTCCGACTGGAAACCCGCGATGTTGCGCGGCGGCATGTTCACGACACAAACGACGAGGCGGCCCACGAGGTCCCCCTCCGAATAGCTCGTGATTTGGGCGCTCGACCATTTCCGTCCGAGCGGGCCGAAATCGACCTCGACCTTGTAGGAGGGATTGCGCGCGCGCTCGAACGGCTTGACCGTTACGATCCGGCCAATGCGCATGTCGACCTTGGCGAAATCGTCATAGACGATCGGGGCCGGATTTTCCATTATCTCGCTTCGCTCGGGTCGGACTCAAAGAAACGTCAAGCCTTCAAGGCCTCTTGATGCGCCTTCGCCAAGTCGCCCAGGCTCTCAAAGCGAAAGTCGTACTTCGGCGCGCGGGCGAGGGCCATGGTCGCCCCCGACCCCTCCTGGCCGTGGCGCCGGTGGATCCAGCATGACGCGAGCCCGATCTGATTCGCAGGACCGTGGTCATGAAACAGGCTCTCGGCGGTATGCAGGATCTCGTGCTTCTCAATGCCGAGCGTCCTGAGCTTCGCCAGCATGTAATCGAAATTGCGAGCCGCGGGCTTGTAGGAGCCGCAATCCTCGGCTGTGTAGACCGCATCGAAATCCACGCCGAGCTTCTCGTTGCTGAACGAGAAACTCTCGTTGTCGACGTTGGACAAAATCGCGAGCTTGAAGTGTCGCTTTAGATACTGGAGCGCCGGGGCGGTGTCGGCGAAAGCAGGCCAGTTCCGAACTGACCGACCATAGGCGACGCAGTCGCTCCAGCTCACCGCAACGCCCCATTCCTCGGCCAAGCGGCGATAAACGGTCGCCAGCAGGTCACGATAGAGCCTCGTCGGCGTCTGGATCTGCTGGGACGATTCGTGGCGGGCGTGCGCTTCCAGAATGTCGTCGCGGGAGAGCTGCCGGCGCGCTTTGCTCGTCAACGGCTTAAGCGCCTCGACCATTCCCGATTCCCAATCGATCAGCGTGCCGTAGCAATCGAAGGTCAGGACCTTGAAGTCGCTGAGTTTCGCTGGCTGCGTTGCGTTCGATGATGATGCGGAGGAGGTCATTGGATCGTGGCGGAGCTTAAGCGGAATCGGGCCGACGATCGCTTCCTTGCCATTGAACTTTTCCTCTGTCTAGGCGGCTTTCACTCCGTGTCCGTTGATCTTCCACCGTCGAGATTTCGCGGCGTTCGGGCCTCGGTTTCCAATGAAACCTGATGCGTCGAGAAGCCCACGCGGCTCCGACGCGAAGACCGTGGTTCTTTCGGCGAGGGCGATCGAGCGGCGGGCTTCTCTTGCGCAGGCGCCCTTCGCATGGCAAGGCTTGGCCTGAACCTGATGAAATGTCCGGCCGACTTCTGGGAGGAACCGACCTTGCTGATGACCCGTCGCCACGCGATGCTGGCCTCCACGGGCGCCTTGCTGGGCACGACGCCGTTCGCCCGTCCGGCGCTCGCGGAGAGCGGCCCAATCCTGATTGGCTGGCTGGCGGCGCTGACCGGACCGAGTTCGGCGCCCGCGATCGGCTTTGACCGCGGCGTCAGATTCGCCGCCGACGAGATCAACGCTGCAGGCGGGGTCAAGGGGCGCAAGGTCGAGATCGTCACCCGCGACACCCAAGGCGATCCGACCAAGGCGGTCAACGCGGTGCAGGACATGATCGGCCGCCAGAAGGTCAACTCGATCTGGGGCCCCACCAATTCCGGCGAAGCGCTTGCGACGACCGCTGTCATGGCCCGCGCGAAGATGCCGAACATGCACCCTTGCGTGGTGGACACCCTTATCGATCCGGCGAAATATCCAAACGCGTTTCGCATCGCGCCGTCGAACGGACAGTGGGACGATGCGGTGCGCAACTATTGCCTGAATGTTTTGAAGGTGAAGGAGGTCGCCGTCGTTGGCGACACCACCGGCTATGGCGTTTCCGCAGTGGCGGCGTCGGTGGCGGCGTTCAAGAAAGACGGCGCCAATGTCGTCTACCAGGCTCAAATCGACGCGACGCAGCCGGACGTGACGCCGGACATGCTGCGCATGAAAAACGCCGGCGCCAAGGTCCTCGTCGTTTGGAGCGTCGCGACCGGTATGGAGGCGAGACTCATGAACGAGCGGGCCACGCTCGGATGGGACGCGCCCATCATCGGGCACCCCGCGCTCGGCTCCGGCGACGTCCGGCAGCTTCTCGAGAAGCCGGCCAATTGGGACAAAGTCTATATGGCGGGCTATGCGAGTTGCAGCTATGACGCGAATGGCAAACTGCCGCCGCGGACCGCCGATTTTGTCGCGCGACTGGCCGGAAAAGTGTCGCTCCAGGACAGTTCGCTTTGGTGGGTGGCTGCCGGCTACGACGCCGTCAAGCTCGTCACTGACGCTGTGAACGCGACCGGCTCGTCAACATCCGAGGCGATCATCGGGTACTGGAATGGTCTGCGAGACTATCCCGGGATGTTCGGCACGTACACATGGACGCCGCAGCAGCACAACGGCTACCCGACCAAGGAAGTCGTGATGTCGCAGGCGAACTCGCAAAAGGACGGGGCGTTCAAACTGGCGCCCGGCTACGCCTGAGCCCCCGTGTTCTCCTCGATCCTTTGGACGGGCCTCGCGATCGGCGCGATCTACGCTCTGATCGCGGTGACCTATAACGTCATGTTTTCGGCCTCCCGTGTGATGAGTTTCACCGCGGGTCAGGTGGGGATGCTGGGCGGCGTCATCGGCGCTTGGCTCATTCTGCGGCTGCACATGCCGATCATCATTGGATTTCCGCTCACTTTGCTCGGCTGCGCCGCCGTTGGCGTCTTGACTGAGATCGTCGCGGTGCGCCCGGTGATCGCCGGGCTCGAGAAGCACCTTTATGTGCTCTCGACGCTGGCGCTCGCGCTGATGATGCAGCAGTTCACCGCAATCGAATGGAGCACCGAGCCGCAGCCATTTCCTCGGATCGTCGGCGCCGGCTTCGCCCTGGACGAAAAGTTCTGGTTGCCGCTCCTCGCATGCGCGGCGGTGATCGTCGGGCTCGAGCTCCTCTATCGCCACACGCTCGTCGGGCGGGCCTTCCTGGCGATCGCCGAAGACAATTACGCGGCCCGCGCGCTTGGCCTGCCCGAGCGGGGCCTCCGCATCGCCAGTTTCGCGCTCGCCGGCGCCATTGCGGGACTGGCGGGCTTTGCGGGAGGACAGCTTCTTCTGGCCTCGATCGCTAACGGACCCATGTTGAATTTTTACGGTTTCGTTCCGGTGGCCCTGGGCGGTCTCGGCAACAATCGCGGGGCGATCGTAAGCGGCCTCTTGCTCGGCGTCTTTCAGCAGGCCGCCAACTTCCTGTTCGGCGGCGTGTTCGTCTCGGTCGCCGTCTTCGCAGCCTTCATCGTCGTGCTGATGGCGGCCCCGCAGGGCCTGTTTGGCGCCGCGCCGACCCGCCGCGTCTGATGCGCTCTCGCCTGCCCGCCCTTCCTTACCTGTTGATCTTCGCCGCCGCCGCGGCTCTCCCGCTCGCGGGCGACGACTACATCGTGCTGATCGCCACCCGCGCCGCCGTCTATTGGGTGCTGGTCTCGGGCCTGAACCTCGTCGTCGGCTTCGGCGGTCAGCTTGCGATCGGGTGGGTCAGTCTCTTGACCATCGGCGCGTACACGACAAGCGTGTTTGTCGCTCGCGGTTGGCTCGGCGCATTGCCTGCGCTTGTGGTCGCCGCCCTCGCCGGCGCGGTCGCCGGCGCCATCGTCGGCCTGCCCGCGCTGCGGCTGAGAACCTTTTATTTTGCAATGGCGACGCTCGGCTTCGCGACAATCGTCACGCAAGTGGCGCTCGCCTGGACCGGCGTGACCGGCGGCGGAATCGGCATTGCAGGCCCGACCCTTCCAGCCCCGCTCGACACGCAGATGGGCTTCTACCTCTTCTGCCTCGCTCTTGCGGCGCTCTGCACCTGGATGACGCTCAACGTCGCCGCGAGCCGTTTCGGGCGCGCGCTGGTCGGATTGCGCGACGCCGAGGTTGCGACCGAGGCGATGGGCGTCTCGAAGTCGCGCCTTCTGATGACGGTTTTCCTGTTCAGCGGCGCGCTTGCCGCTGTGGCCGGCGGCCTGTTCGCGACGCTGCAAAGCTACATCACGCCCGACGCCTTCACCTTCGATCTGTCTGTCCTGTTCTTCATCGCGATCCTGATCGGCGGCCGGGGATCGATCCTCGGGCCCCTGCTCGGGACGATCCTGCTCACGATCTTGCCTGAACTCGCCGCCCCTTTGGTGGCGTGGTCGACGTTCCTGTACGCCGCCCTCCTGCTGGTGATCGTGATCGTCCTGCCGGGCGGGATCGCGGACCTCCTCGATCAGCGCCGGCGCCGCAAACTGCCCGAAAACCGCCAGATCGTTCCCCGCCCCGAACTCGTTGCAAGCTTGATCACGCGGCAAGTCGATCGCCCTGCGTTGATCATCTCTGGACTGCATCTGAGCTTCGGGGGCGTCCGCGCAATCGATGGCCTCGATCTCGAACTGCGGCCGGGCGAGGTGCATGGGCTCATTGGCCCGAACGGCAGCGGCAAGACGACGACTCTCAACGTCATCAGCGGCTTCTATCAGCCCCAGGAGGGCGGCGTGCGGGTTGGCGACGCTCCGCTGTCCGGCGGCCCGCAAACCCGCGCGGCCCTCGGCATTGCGCGCACCTTCCAGACGCCCCGCGCGATCGGAGAAGCCTCCGTCATCGAAAACGTGATGATCGGCGGCACGGTCGAAGGCCGCGCGAGCTTTGCGGAAACCGTGCTCGCGTTGCCGCGTCACTGGAGCGACGAAAAGACGCTGCGGACGCAAGCCGAGCGGTGTCTCAGAATCATCGGCATCGAGGCGCTCGCGGATGAGCGCGCGGATCGGCTGCAGCATAGCGAACTCCGGTTCATGGAAATCGCTCGCGCGCTCATGCTCTGCCCCTCATTTTTGCTCCTCGACGAGCCCGCCGCTGGCCTCTCGCCCGACGAGATCACGCGGCTCGGCGCGCTCATCAAGGCGATCAGAGCGGCCGGCTGTGGCGTCCTCCTGGTCGAGCATCATGTCGATCTGATCTTCGACGTCTGCGACCGCGTCACCGTGCTCAATCTTGGGCGCGAGCTTGCGGCCGGGACCCCGTCCGAGATTCGCGCGCATAAGGAGGTCGTCAGTGCCTACCTCGGCGGATGACCTCGTGCTCGATGTCGCCGGACTGCACGCTGGCTACGGCAAGATCGTCGTGCTGGAGGGGGTCGATCTTCGCATCGGACGCGCCGAGATCGTCGCGCTTCTCGGCCCGAATGGGGCGGGCAAGACAACCCTCTTGCGCGCCGTCTCGGGTCTGCTGACGCCGACTTCCGGCACGATCACGTTCAACGGCCAGGACATGCGAGGAGCGGACCCGCGCGCGAGCGTCCGCGCCGGGCTCGCTCACGTGATCGAAGGCCACCGCGTTTTCACGCAGCTCTCCGTGATCGACAATCTCTTGCTTGCTACTTACGATCTGCCTCGCGGCGAACGTTCGGCGCGCGTCGAAGAGGCGCTCGGGCTATTTCCGGAGATCGCCGCCAAGCGACACGAACGCGGCGGCGCGCTCAGCGGCGGACAACAGCAAATGCTCGCGGTGGCGCAGGGTCTGGTGCGGCGTCCGCGCCTTCTGATGCTCGACGAGCCCTCCGCAGGCCTCTCCCCCGTGCTTGTCGACCGCGTGCTGTCTGTCGCAGCCCGTCTGCGCGAGACCGGCGCGGCGGTGCTGCTGGTTGAACAGCTTGTCGAAAAAGCGCTCGCGCTCGCCGATCGGGTTTACGCCTTGGCGCGCGGCCGCATCGTGCTCGCCGCTTCAGCCTCGGAGCCCGACTTGCCGCATCGGCTCGAGCGCGCCTATTTTGGTCACGACGTCCTCACAAACACGGATCGCTGAGCTCGCAATGAAGATTGTCGCTATCGAAACTCACCACATCCGCGTGCCCTGCGACATAGGCGCGGCGCCGACAGCTTTCGTAGGCGTCGGTTGGTCGACCCTCGATACGCTGTTTGTCCGCGTGGTCACCGACCAGGGCCTGGAAGGTTGGGGCGAAGGTTTCGGCCACGCCTGCTGCCCGGCGACGCGCGCCGTCATCGACACGCAGCTCGGCCCCGCGGCCCTCGGCGAGGACGCGCGCGACATCCGCGGCCTTATGTCGCGTCTTGCCCAGCGCATGCACCTGTTCGGACGCAACGGCCCGCACGTTTATGCGCTGTCTGCTCTCGATATCGCGCTGTGGGATCTCGCCGGCAAAGCCGCGAACTTGCCGATCTGGCGCCTCCTTGGCGGCGCCCCGGTTGGGACGCTGCCGGCCTATGCGAGCCTGCTCCGCTACAGCGCTCCAGCCGAGGTCGGCAAAGCCTGCGCGAGGGTTTTGGAGCAGGGCTACAAGGCCATCAAGCTGCATGAGATCGACGTGCCCCAGGTCGCTGCCGCCCGCGAGGCTGCGGGTCCGGACGTCGACATCATGCTCGACACCAATTGCCCCTGGACAGTGGATCAGGCGATCACGATGGCGCGGCGGCTGCAGCCCTACAATCTCGCCTGGCTCGAGGAGCCGGTGTGGCCGCCGGAGGATTATGCCGGCCTCGCCCGCGTCCGTCTGGAAGGGGGCGTCCCCATCTCATGCGGAGAGAACGCAGCGGGTCTGTTCGACGTCAAGGCGATGCTGGATCTTGAAGCCGTGGACATCGTCCAGCCGAGCGTGGTCAAAATCGGCGGCGTCACCGAAGTCTTAAAAATCGCGGCGGTCGCGGAATCCAAGGGCGTTCGCCTTGTCCCGCATTGCGCCTATTTCGGACCGGGGTTCCTGGCGTCTCTGCATTTGGCGGCGACGCTCGCGCCAGCAGGTCCGTTCGAGCGCCTGATCGTCAATCTCGAGGCGAGCCCCTACCACGACCTGTTTGACGTCAAGGGCGGTCGCGTCACGATCCCCAACGGCCCAGGCCTCGGGCGCGATCCGGATCTCGACATCCTTCGACGCTATGCGCTCTCGGCGCCGACCGTTCTGCGCCAGTAAGGATCGTCTCAAGCCTGAGCCAAGCTTCACGAACGCGCGGCCGAAAAAGGCGCGTCCGGGACGTTGATCGAGCTGGATGAGGGAGTGATGCCGCGATTTGCCGCCAATCTTCACTACCTTTTCAATGAATACCCGTTTCTCGACCGCTTCGCCGCGGCCGCAGAGACGGGATTCCGCGCCGTCGAGGCTCAAGTGCCGTACGACTGGCCTGCAGCCGAACTCGCGCGGCGCCTCGAGGACAATGGCCTCGAGATGGCGCTCATCGACACGCCTCAAGGGAATTGGGAGCACGGCGAGCGCGGGCTCGCGGCGGTCCCTGGACGCGAATCGGAGTTTCGCGACGGCGTGAAACGCGCGGCCGACTATGCCACGGCGCTCCGCTGCCCTTGCGTGCACATCATCGCAGGGACGACCCCCGAAGGCGTCAAACGCGAGGCGATGACGGCGACCTATCTGCAAAATCTCGCATACGCCGCCGACCTCCTCGGTCAGCGCAATGTCGCGGCGGTGATTGAACCGATCAACCCGTATATGGGCGACGTTCAAAACGGCGAAAGCTACACCACTTACGGCATGCGCGGCTTTTTCCTGACCAGCACCGCCCAGGCGGTCGAGGCCATAAAAGCCGTGGGCCACCCAAATCTTCACCTGCATCTCGACATCTATCACATGCAGCTCACCGAGGGCCGGTTGACCGATACGCTGCGCAAAGCGATCGGCCGCAAAGAAGGACCCGGGCAGCTCAAGCACTTGCAGGTTTCCTCCGTGCCCGGGCGCAATGAGCCGGATGGAGGCGAGATCAATTTCCCATTCCTGTTCGACTTGATCGATGAGCTGGGGTTCGCCGGTTGGGTCGGATGCGAATACAAGCCAAAAGCGGGCACGCTCGACGGGCTTGGGTGGGCGTCACGATATGGCCTGGCCGCTCGGCGAGAACGAACCTGACCGCTCGCTTCGGATTGTTGGCGGTTCGCGGCGCGATCCTACGCGCCTGACGGGAGAGCTCCATGAAAATCACTGGCCTACGCACTGTCGTTGTCGACCTGCCGATCGAGCCGCCAATCCTCAGCGCCATCTTCGCGATCCGCTCGACCAGCTGCATTCTGTGCTTCCTGGAGACCGACCAAGGGCTTGTCGGCGAGGGGTTGGTGCACGCGATCAACGGGCATCGCGTCAAAGTCCTCCACGAGATGGTGCGCAGCCTCGAACCGCTGGTCGTGGGGCTCGACCCGACGCTGGGCGGAAGCGTCAATGCACGGGCGTGGAAGGAGCTGAACTTCCTCGGCTATGAGGGCGTGACGATCCAAGCGCTGGCCGGGATCGACGAGGCTTTGTGGGATCTGCGCGGCAAGGCCGCCGGGCTCAATGTCAGCGCGCTGATCGCCGGCGTGCGGCCCGCCGTGCCGACCTACGCCAGCGGCGGCCTATGGCTCTCATCATCGATCGACGAATTGCAGCGCGAGGCTGCGGACTTCCTCGCCGCGGGCTTCCGGGCGATGAAGACGCGCGTTGGGCCGGGCCAGCCCGAAACGATGGTCGCCCGCGTCCGGGCCGTGCGTGAGGCGATCGGGCCGAACATCGGCCTTATGGTCGACGCCAATCAGCAGCTGAGCGTGCCCGAGGCCATCCATCTTGGGCGGGCGCTCGAGCCTCTGAACCTCACGTGGTTCGAGGAGCCGGTGATCTACTACAATCACGAAGGCGAAGCCGCCATTTCAGCGGCGCTGGACATGCCGATCGCCAGCGGCGAGACCGTGTACACCCATCGCGGCGTCCTACGCATGTTGCAAGCGCGCGCCGCGGACGTTGTCATGCCGGACGTTCAGCGGATGGGCGGACCGACCGAGTTCCTAAAAGCCGGCGCATTGTGCGAGGCGTTCAATATCCCGATGTCCTCGCATCTCTTCCCCGAGATGAGCCTGCCTCTGCTCGCCGCGTTGCCGAACGCCTATTACCTTGAGCACATGCCGTGGTTCGAGCGGCTCTACGGAAAGACGATCGAACTTGATGGCGAGGGCCGGGCGATCGTTCCAACGGCGCCGGGCTGGGGCGTCAACTTCGACCGAGCCGCTGTCGCTCGCTACAAGGCGGCGTAAGGCTGCGGCCAGATTTGCGAGCGCCTGCAAAGGCGCCGCAGCATCACGTTTGTCTGAGAATTGTGGGTGGTGGAGCCAGACGGAATCGAACCGACGACCTCTTCAATGCCATTGAAGCGCTCTCCCAACTGAGCTATGGCCCCGTTCTCCAAAACCCGCGGCTCCGTTGGGGCGGAGCTGCGCTTCTTTCCGAGGGCGGCGGTATAACCGCAAAGTTGGCGCCGCCACAAGAGCCGCCGTGAAAAAAGCCGCTGGTTCTTCGGCGGTCAGCTTTCCTCATCCGGCGCAATGTCGCCGTCGATGAGGTTGCTCACGTCGTCGTGGTCTTCCTCTTCCTCTTCCAGGAACGGATCATCCGCCGCATCGTCATCGGCGTCTTCCTCGACGTCGAGGTCATCGCCGACTGGCTCGGCTGCCGCCTTCTCCTCGCCGGCTTCGACTTCGTCGAGCGAAACGACGTCGACGCCAGCCGGCGTCGAAATCTCGTTGTCCTCTTCGTCTTCAGCCTTGGCGGCTACCCGCGCCCGCGGCGCGCCCTGGAACACGGTTCCGCATTTCGGGCAGACAATGGGGTCCTTGTTCAGGTCGAAAAACTTCGCGCCGCAATTTTGGCACTGGTGCTTGTTTCCGAGTTCAGGCTTGGCCAAGGCGATCTATTCCCGGTGGTTGAGGAGGGATTTCGGCGGGGTTCGGTTAGTCGCCGCTCCCGGCCCTGTCAATGCGGTATATGGATCGACGGTCGACAGTTTCCAGCGCCGGTGATACGAGCGCCGTCCGTCTGCTTAGCCGCTCGCCGGGCGGAAGGAAGGTCGCACGTGTCCGCCCACCCGTCGCACGCATCCGCCGCGTCGCCGCTCGCCGCCAAGCGCGCGCGACCGCTGAAAGGGCGGATCCGTCCTCCGGGCGACAAGTCCATCTCGCATCGCGCGTTTCTGCTCGGCCTTCTCGCCTGCGGCGAGACGAAGGTCGAAGGACTGCTCGAGGGCGACGATGTCTTGAGGACCGGCAAAGCCTGTGAGGCTCTGGGCGCCCAAGTCGAGCGTCTGGCGCCCGGTTCATGGCGCGTTCGCGGCCCCGGGATCGGCGCGCTTCCGCCGCCGCGTGAAAACCTCGACTTCGGCAATGCGGGCACCGGCTGCCGGCTCATGATGGGCGTCGTTGGCGGGCACGGAATCACCGTGACCTTCGACGGGGACGCCTCGCTGCGCAAGCGGCCGATGCGGCGCATTCTCGACCCGCTGAGACTCATGGGGGCGCAGGTTCTCTCCGAGGCGGAGGGCGGACGCTGTCCGATCGTGCTCAAGGGCGCGCGGGATCCGGCGCCGATCGAATATCGCACGCCGGTCGCCTCGGCGCAGATCAAATCGGCTGTGCTGCTCGCGGGCCTCAACGCGCCAGGCTTAACGACCGTGATCGAAGCCGAGGCCTCGCGCGATCACACCGAGAAAATGCTGGCCTATTTCGGCGCCGAGATCGAGGTCGCGGCCGAGGGCGAAGGGCGGCGGATCACGCTCGTCGGCCGGCCGGAATTGCGTCCGACGACGGTCGTGGTTCCGGGCGACCCCTCGTCAGCGGCGTTTCCCATCGTCGCCGCCCTCATCGTTCCCGGCTCGGACATCATCGTCGAGGGCGTGATGATGAACCCGCTCAGGACCGGGCTCCTCACGACGTTGAAAGAGATGGGCGCCCATATCGAGACGCTCGACGAGCGCCTCGAAGGCGGCGAGGAGGTCGCGGACTTGCGCGTGAGGCAGGGCACGCTTCGCGGCGTCGACGTTCCCGCCGCGCGCGCGCCTTCGATGATCGACGAATATCCGATCCTCGCCGTCGCCGCCGCCTTCGCCTCCGGCTCGACGCGCATGCGCGGCCTGCATGAGCTGCGCGTCAAGGAGAGCGACCGTCTCGCTGCGGTCGCCGCCGGGCTCAAGGCCGCGGGCGTTGCTTGCGCGATCGAGGGCGACGATCTGATTGTCGAAGGCGGCCGGCCACGGGGCGGCGGAACGGTCCTGACCCATATGGATCACCGGATCGCGATGAGCTTTCTCGTCATGGGGCTCGCGACCCTCGAACCGATGACGGTCGATGACGTGGCGATGATCGCGACCTCGTTCCCGGAATTCCGCCCGACGATGGAGCGGCTCGGCGCGGAGTTCAAGTGACCGCGCCGGGGGCGCCGATTCCTGGCGCCGACCGCGTCCTTTCAATGCGTTAGGCCAAAACCGGTCACAGCTCCGGCCGCGGTTCTACCGTGTTGCGGGGCATGTCTGCCCCGGCGGCGGAGAAACCATTTAAACATCGTTAATATGTATTACTTGCTTGCCTCGCTGCTCGCCTGGAGGCCATGGGAATTACAGTGACACTTCGGAATCACCAGAATCACAGCAACACTTTGCTAATTACTGAACTCGTGAAGGCGCTTTTCTCGATAGCGCAGCCGTCCTAACCGACCGTGACCAGCGTGACCGAAGCGCCGAAGGCGAAAACCCAAAATGCCGAACGAACAGCGTGTGAATGAAAGGGGTTAGGTAAAGTGTCACCGTAACCCCACCGTAATTCCCGTAATCCGTAATCCCCACCGTAACCCATAATTCCGCGTAATCCCGGTAAGCGCTGCTTCCTCGGCCTCCGCCCCCGTCGGGTCACAGCGAACTGCGCGTGCTTTCAGGTTCGAAGCTAATTCGAAGGCGCATCCCTGTCGCCTTGGCGAAGCGCTGCAGGGTCCGCGTCGACGGCATGGTGCGTCCGCTTTCAAGCCGGGCAATAACGGTCTGCGTCGTTCCCATGGCTTTGGCGACGTCCTCCTGGGTCATGTGCGCGGCGTCGCGGGCCTTAAGCAATGCTGAGGCAAGCGCAAATTCTTCCTCAAGGGCGTCATAAGCCTGCCTGTATTCGGGCTCCTTCATCCATTTTTCATGCAGATCCTTCAGCTTTGTCATTCGATCTCCTTCGCCCGTCGCCGGGCCAAATCAAGCTCGCGTTGCGGCGTTTTCTGCGTCTTCTTCACAAAAACGCGGACGATCACGACACGCTTTCCGGCGGCGGCGACGTAGATCGCCCTGGAAATCCCGCTCGCTGCGCTGACGCGGAGCTCCCAAAGCTTGCCTTCGAGGTGTTTGACCGTCCCCGAAGGAAGATTCTGGAAGCCGTACGCCTCGATGAGTTGGAAAACCCTAACCAGACGCGCCCGCATGTCGGCGGGCAGGTCCGAGACTTCCGCGTCCACGGCTGAATTCAGCGTTTCAACCGTCCAAATCATGGATCACTATAGCGTTTTTGCTATGATTTGCAATTCCAAAATTTTAAACAGGTTCTCCTGTTTCGGCTGCGGCTCGGCATCGGCTTAACAAGCGCGTTCGTTCGCGATGATCTGGCTAGCCCACGCTCACCCACCGCCCCTCGTGGGCGGAGCGGGCGATCGCGTGGATGGCGCGCTCGATGGCGAGGCCTATCTCAAAATCGATCGTCAGCGCAGGACGCCCGAGGATGGAATTGAGAAGTTCGCGCGCCTCGACGACCTTGAGATCGTTGAAGCCCATCTGATGGCCGGGGGCTGCGATGAAGCGCTCATAAGGCGGATGCGCCGGGCCCATAAGGACCTGCTTGAACCCCTGCCCTTCCGGCGGGCCCTCCGCCAGGTAGATCCTGACTTCGTTGAACCGTTCCTGATCGAAGACGATGGCGCCGCGCGCGCCGAAGAGCTGCAATTGCAGGCGTCCCTTGCGCCCCCAGGCCGCGCGACTGACCTGGATCGTCCCCGACACGCCGTCGCTCATCCTGAGAAGCGCGGTCGCGATGTCGAAGGTCTCGACCGGCCGGCGCCCCGCGCCATCCGGGCGATCGGCATAGGGTTTGCTCATCTCGCCGAAAACCTCGCGTGGGCGCCCGATCAGGGTCATGATCAGGCTCATGGGGTGGACGGCGAAATCGTCCAACGCGCCATAGCCCGCGCTCGCCTGACTGCGCCAGGAAAAGGGCGCCTCCGCGTCGGCCATGAAATCCTCGTCCATCTCGAGGCGGAAGTGGGTCAGCCGGCCAATCGCGCCGCTCTTCAGGAGTTTCATGATGGTGCGCGCGGCGGGGCTCTGGATGTAATTGTAGCCAAGGATCGCGACCCGGCCGGAAGCGCGGGCCGCGGCCGCCATGCGCTCGGAATCGGCGAGCGAGGGCGCCATAGGCTTTTCGCACCACACATGCTTGCCCGCTTCAAGCGCTGCGACCGCCATCTCCGCATGCAGGGCGTTGGGGGTGGTGATCGAAACCACCTCCACTTCCGGATCCGCGATCAGGGACCGCCAGGCGTCGGTCGAGCGCTCGAAGCCGAACTCGTCGGCTCGGCGCCGCGCCAAGCCCTTCTCGACCTCGCACAGCATCACGCGCCTAACGATGGGGGCGTCGCCGAACACCGCATGAACGCCCGTCCATGCGAGCGCGTGGCACTTGCCCATATAGCCCGTGCCGATAAGTCCGACCCCAATCGTGCGCATGGCTCCGTCCCCCGAAGGCCCTCACCCCAACCCTCTCCCAGAGGGAGAGGGGGCGCGCGCGTCACGCGCCAACGCAAACATTTCATACGCGACTCGAATTGGAATATCTGTTCTATTCACCTCAGCGCCGGCAGAATAAAGCTGGCGAGCGTGGGCTTAGCGGAAGCGCGAGGGGCAGCCATGAGCGAGCGCGCGGCAAGCGAGGCCGCCGAGAGCTTCGACGACTTCCAGCGGCGTCTGATTGAAATCGAGCCGCGCCTCCCCAAGCGTCTGCGCCAAGCCGCCGCTTACGCGCTCGACCACCCCGACGAATTCGCCCTCGGGACGGCGTCGGCGCTGGCCCGCAACGCGGAAGTGCAAGCCTCGACGCTGGTGCGGCTCGCGCAAACGCTCGGCTTCATCGGCTTTTCCGAGCTGCAGGAGGTGTTTCGCTCGCGCCTGCGCAGCCGTTGGCCCGATTATTCCGAGCGTCTCCAGGCGCTCCAAGAGAACGCCCGCGACAGCGGCGATCCAAGCCATCTTCTCTTCGGATTCGCCGATTCCGCGACCGCCTCGATCGCCCGGTTGCGCGACACCGTGCAGCGGCGCGAGCTTGACGAGGCGATCACGATCCTCGCAGCCGCGCGGACCATCCATTGCCTCGGTCAGAGGCGGTCGTTCTGCGTCGCCCATTATCTGACCTATGCGCTCTCGCAGCTTCGCATCCCCTGCTCCCTCATCGACAATGTGGGCGGCCTCCGGCCTGAAGAATTGGCGCAGGTTGGCGCAGACGACGCCCTGATCGCCGTCAGCTTTTCCCCCTACACGCCCTTCACCGTCGATCTCGTCAAGCACGCGCAGCGCGTGGGCGCGCCGATCGTCGCAGTCACCGACAGCGCGCTCTCCCCGCTCGCCAGGCTGGCGAATGTCCGGTTCGAGATCGTGGAGCACGACTTCGGATCGTTCCGGTCGCTCTCGGCGACCTTTTGCCTGGCGATGACGCTCGCCGTGGCGGTTGCAGAAAAACGCGCCCAAGCGGCCGTTTGACGCGCCTATTCGGCGAGGGCGCGTCTCGCGGTGAAAGCGACCTTCGGCACCATGAACGCCGTCGCCGCCACAAGAAGCGAAATCGCGGACATCGACACGAACGTCAGGTGAAGCGCCTGTTCGAGCCCGGCGCGAAGGCCCGGCTCCCCGACCGCTTCCGAACCTCGCTCGAGCACGTCCCGCAATTGATCGGACGTCACTCCGGCATGACCCGACCGCAGGAGGCCGAAATTGAGCACCGCGCCAAAAACAGTCGCGCCAAACGTGCTGCCGAGGCTGCGCGCGAAGAGATAGGAGGCGGTCACGCTGCCGCGCTCGGACCAGTCGACGATCTCCTGGATGAGAATGATCGAGGAGCTCGAAAGAAGACCCATGCCCAAGCCGACGACCATTGAGCCAAGGCCTGCGACGATGGGCGAACTGTACTGGTTGAGGACAAGGAAAACGAGCGAGCCAGCCGGAATGAGCACCCCGCCCAGACGCAACACCGCGCGCACGCCGACCGTACGAAAAGCGCGCACGCCGGCGGTCGCGCCGATCGGCCACCCGAGCACCATCGCCGAGAGGGCGAAACCGCCGATCAGCGGCGATTTCTGCATTACGCCCTGCACGAACACCGGCAGGAACGTGGTGAGCCCGATCATCACCATGCCGGAAAGAAGCGAGGCGGCGTTGGCGGCGGCGATGGGGCGGCGCCCCCAAAGCTTGAGCGAAATCATCGGCTCCGGCGACCGACGCTCCTGCAACACGAAGAGCAAGACGGCGACTGCGGCGATGAGCGTGGTGAGACCGATTTCGAGCGTGCCCGAGGTCGAGAGCGCCGTGAGATCGGCCATGATCGCGGCGATGGCGACGGTGAAAATGCCCGCGCTCAAATGATCGATCTTGCCGCGGCCGCGAGCGCTCTTTTCGTGCAGAAAAATCCAGAATCCGGCCGACGCCAGAACGCCGATCGGCAGGTTCATCCAAAAGATCCACGCCCAGGACATATGCTGGATGATGAGGCCCCCCGCCAGCGGCCCAAGCACCGCCGACAACGCCCAGACGCTGGCCAGCCAGCCTTGAATCTTCCCGCGCTCATGCGCCGAATAGAGATCGCCGACAATCGTCATGGCGGTCGGCTGAACCGAGCCTGCGCCGACGCCTTGCACCAGCCGGAACACGATCAGGGACGGCATCGACCAGGCGAAGCCGCACAGGATGGAGCCGAAGAGGAACGCCGCTATGCCGACCAGCATCACCTTCTTGCGGCCGACGAGATCAGCGAGCTTGCCGAAGACCACGGTGGTCGCGGTCTGAGTGAGCAGGAACGCCGAGAAGACCCAGCTGTAGAGCGGCAAGCCGCCCAACTGGCCGACGATCTGCGGCATGGCGGTCGAGACGATCGTCGCCTCGATCGCAACCATGAAGTTTGCCGCCATGACGGCGACGAGCACGAGCGGACGGTGAGTCGCGGGGGGAATCATCGGGGGTCTTGGGAAGTTGCGCTCGCTTGTAATGGAGAATCGGCGTCGACGCCAATCCCAATCTCGTGAAGAAGTTGGTCGGCTTCATGGAACGTTCTCGGGCTCGTCCGGTTTCGTCAGCGCCGATAGTGCGATAGCCTGTGCGGACTCATGGAGATTTTAGGATGCCGCTTCGCCGTTTGGGACGCACTGACCTTTCGATCGCGCCGATAGTGCTCGGCGGCAACGTTTTTGGCTGGACCGCCGACAAAAAGGCCTCGTTCGCCGTTTTGGACCGCTTCCTCGACGCAGGACTCAACGCCATCGACACCGCCGACGTCTATTCCTCGTGGGCGCCCGGCAACTCCGGCGGCGAATCCGAAACCATCATGGGCGAATGGATGAAGGCGCGCGGAAACCGCAACCGCGTCATCGTCATCACCAAGGTCGGATCACCGATGGGCAAGGGAAAGGAAGGGCTCAAGGCGCCCTACATCGCCGAGGCGGTGGAAGCGTCCCTCAAGCGCCTTGGGATCGATGTGATCGACCTTTATCTCTCGCACTGGCCGGATATGGCGACCCCGATCGAGGAGACGCTGGGCGCCTATCAGCGGCTGATCCAGCAAGGCAAGATCCGCTGGTGCGGCGCGTCGAACCTGAGCGCGAAGCTGCTCGAGGCGGCGCTTCAAGCCTCGAAGACCAAGAACCTTCCACGCTACGAGGTCTTGCAGCCCGAATATAATCTTGCCGATCGTCACGAGTTTGAAGGCGGCCTCGCCGATCTCTGCGAGCGAGAGCAGGTTGGCGTCATCACCTACTTCAGCCTGGCCAAGGGCTTCCTCAGCGGGAAATATCGCAGCGAGGCCGACCTCTCGAAGAGCGCGCGCGGCGAGGGCGTCAAAGCCTATCTCAATCCGCGAGGGTTTCGAATCCTGGACGCGCTCGACGCGGTCGCGGCGCGCCACAAGGCGACCCCGGCCGAAGTCGCGCTGGCATGGGCGATGGCCAGGCCAGGCGTCACCGCGCCGATCGCCAGCGCCACCTCGATCGAGCAAGTCGACAGCCTCGCCCGCTCGACCGAGCTCAAGCTGACCGCGGCGGACATGGAGGCGCTGAACGCGGCCAGCGCGCCCTGACCGAGCCGCCGGCGCGTCTGGAATCGACCGCCCGATCCGTGCGCGCGATCTCCGTGAACGCCCTTGACGCCGCGGCGAAACGCGTCCGCCCGCGCTCGAGGCCGAACTGGCCCGGCGCGAAGGCGCCGACCGCGTCGCCATTGACAAAAGCCTCCTTCGCCAGCGCGAGGTCTCGACGGCAGGCGGACGGCGCCGACATTTCGTGTCGACATTTCGTTGCGGATAATCAGAATCAGGGCTACACTCGACCGATGGCCGATTGCGCTCCTCCTCGCCGCCGCTCGATGGCTCTCGACTCCATGGGTCGAATGGAGGTTGGGGTCGAATGGAGGTTGGGGTCGAATGGAGGTTGGGCAAGGAGCCCCGTGAAATTTACGCGCCGCGCGAATCGCCCGTAACCCATTGATAAGTCACGATTCGGCGAAGAGAATCCAAGGAAATCCAAGCTTTTCCTAACGTGGAGTCAAGGGGTTGCAAAACCAGGCGGCGCCCCAAGCGCCCCGGTCCAAGGCAATCCAAATCGGGAGCGGCCGGCCGGTCAGTCCGGCCGGGCGTCGCGCAATTCGCGCCTGAGAATCTTGCCGACATTGGTGTGGGGCAGCGCGTCGCGGAACTCGATGTGGCGGGGGGTCTTGTAGCCCGTCAAATGGCGCCGGCAATATGCGACGAGATCGGCCTCGGTCAGGCCCGCGTCCTTGCGCACGACCACGAGCTTGACGGCCTCTCCGGTCCGCGCGTCCGGGACGCCGACGGCGCCCGCTTCGAGCACGCCCGGATGGCCCATCGCCACCTCCTCGATCTCGCTCGGATAGACGTTGAAGCCGGACACGTTGATCATGTCCTTCTTGCGATCGACGATGGCGACATAACCGCGCTCGTCCATCCGCGCGACGTCGCCGGTGCGCAAAAAGCCGTCGGCGGTCATGACCTTGGCGGTCTCGTCCGGCCGGTTCCAGTAGCCCGCCATCACCTGCGGGCCTTTGATGCAGAGTTCCCCCGTTTCGCCGACCTCAAGGTCGCGGCCGTCGTCGTCGCGAATGGCGATCAAGGTCGAAGGCAGCGGCAAGCCGATCGCTCCATTGTACTGATCGATATTGAGCGGATTGGCGAGCGCGGCGGGCGAGGTCTCGGTCAGACCATAGGCTTCGATCAGCGGCTTGCCGGTCAAGGCCTGCCAGCGCTCGGCGACCGCGCGCTGCACCGCCATGCCGCCGCCGAGCGTGAGATGGAGGTTCGAGAAATCGAGGCTGGCGAAGTCCTTGTTGTTCAGGAGCGCATTGAACAGCGTGTTGACGCCGGGGATGGCCGTGAAGCGCGTTCCGCGCAACGCCTTGACGAGCGCCGGAATATCACGCGGATTGGCGATCATGAGATTCGAGGCGCCGATCATCAGCGGCACGAAGCCGTTCACCTGCAGCGCAAACACGTGATAGAGCGGCAACGCCGCGACGAACATTTCGCCTTCAGGCTGGATCACCGGCGCGAGCCACGCATGAATCTGGCGCAGGTTCGCGACCATGTTGCGATGGGTCAGCATCGCGCCCTTCGGAACGCCTGTCGTTCCGCCCGTGTATTGAAGAAAGGCGATGTCGTCCGGCTTGACCGGAGCGTCCGCAAGCGGGTGGCGCGAGCCTGAGGCGAGGGCGCGGTTGAACCTGACCGCTTGGGCCAAGCGAAAGGCGGGAACGGAGCGCCGGACGTGCCGCAAGACGGAATTGACGATCAGCCCCTTGGCGCCGCCCAACTGGTCGCCGACGCCGGTGACGATAATGGTTTTGAGCGCCGGCGCCCCATCGATCGCCTTCTCGAGGGTGCCCGCGAAGTTTTCCAGAACGACGATCGCCTCGGCGCCCGAATCGGCAAGCTGGTGTTTGAGCTCACGCGGCGAGTAGAGCGGGTTGCAATTGACCACCACATAGCCCGCCCTGAGCGCCCCAAACGCGGCGATCGGATATTGCAGCACGTTCGGCAGCATCAGCGCGACGCGCGCGCCCGGCGCAAGATGCGCCACGTTCCGCAGGTAGCTTGCGAAAGCGCGCGACTTCAGATCGAGCTCGCCATAGGACATGGCCTTTCCCATGCTGATGAAGGCCGTGCGAGCGCGAAACTTGCCGAGGCATTCGGCAAGGAAATCGCCGAGCGAACCGATCGTCTTCAGGTCAATCTCGGCCGGCACGCCCTCTGGATAGGATTTGAGCCATATCCGTTCCATGGGTTCCCCGTTGTCCACGCAAATCGAGCGGCGGCCGCGAAGCGACGGCCGTCGCCGCTTCAGGCAAATACCGTATGGGACATGAGGTTGTCGACGCTGCCGGAGCGGCTTTGACGAGCGAAGCCCGTCAAAGCCTTCGAGAGACCGCAGCGGAGCGCGCGAATCCTCCGCGCGATCGATCGGGGCTAGAGCAGCGCCTTTTTCGGGTCGCCGACCATGAATTCGCGCGTCGCCGGGTCAACCGCGTTCAAAAGATCCCGGATGAATCTATCCTGGATTTTGAAGCTTTGATCTGCCGGAACACCCAGCGTGGACACCCGGAACAGGACGCCGTCGGGAACCCATCCGCGAAGGCCGTAGCCGAGTTTCAGCGCCTGGCGGGCCCAATTGCTGTTCGAATTGTCGTAGCCGATCCGCATCCAGTAGCTGATGGGCTCAACGCGCTCCTCCCGCTGGGCGACCAGCCGCATCACGTTGAGCGGCGGCGCGGAATCGGAATAGTCGAGCGCGAAAGCCTTTGGCCGGGACACCCGGAACCCCTGCGCTGTGTAGCAGACCTCCGGATGATGCAGCTGCAGGCGGTCGCTCTGGCTCTCGCCATAGGCGACCATGAGCATCACCACATGTCCGTCCGGGTCGACGAAGCCGCGCGAGGCTTCCTGGTTATAGAGCGTGGCTTCGAGCGAATCCGGCGGCGGCGGGGTGACGACGTTCAGCCCTGCGACCGGCTTCCAGTCGCCAAATTTGGTCGGCAGGTGCTTATCGATGTCGAAGACATCGTGTGTGCGCGCCATCAGATTGTGGGGCGTCAGCGCAACCGCGAGCAGCATCGCCCCCAGCATAGCCGCACAGGCCAGAAGGATGTTGGTCGAACGCGTCATTCCAAGCGCTCCGTCGCACGCGAACCCCGCATGCGGCACGGAACATAGGGGCTCACCCCGCCCGGCGCAATGTCGGGGCCGTGAGTTCCGGCCGGCCCATGGCGGGAAACGCGCGGATTGCGGCGTTAACCCCAATCGGGCGCCGGCGGCCGCCACGCCTGGCGCTTGGTCAGCGCGCCCGGCGAAGAGGGCTTGCCGGGCTCGAGGATTTGAGGTCGAAGAGACCTTCCCTGTTCATGCCCGCGATCCACGACCGATCGATAAATCCCAATGACCATGAGGCAGCCCATGACCAGCGAGGACTTGCTTGAGCGCCTAGGCTTCACGCGAACGGAGCGATCCCAGGGCTCGCTCTCCGTCCGCTCGCCGATCGACGGGGCCGAGATCGCCCGCGTCTCCGAGACCCCGGCCGCCGAGGTGGCCACGATCGTTGAGAGGGCGCACAGGGCCTTCCTCGCCTGGCGCGAGGTCCCGGCGCCGAGGCGGGGCGAGCTTGTGCGCCTGTTGGGCGAAGAACTGCGCGCCTCGAAGGAGGCGCTGGGTGCGCTGGTCACGCTCGAGGTCGGCAAGATCGTCTCCGAGGGCCTGGGTGAAGTGCAGGAGATGATCGACATTTGCGATTTCGCCGTCGGCCTCTCGCGGCAATTGTATGGGCTCGCCATCGCCTCCGAGCGCCCCGGCCACCGCATGACCGAGACCTGGCATCCCTTGGGGCCATGCGCCGTCATCTCGGCCTTCAATTTCCCGGTCGCGGTCTGGTCCTGGAACGCCGCGCTGGCGCTCGTCTGCGGCAATCCCGTCATCTGGAAGCCCTCGGAGAAGACGCCGCTCTCGGGGCTCGCGACGATGAAAATTCTCGGCCGCGCGCTCGAGCGCTTCGGCCCCGACGCGCCCGAGGGCTTGGCCCAAATCGTCATCGGCGGGGCGGCGGTCGGCGACGCGCTCGTGTCCTCAAAGCGCTTGCCGATCGTTTCCGCGACGGGCTCGACCCGCATGGGCTCGATCGTCGGGCCGAAGGTCGCGGCGAGGTTCGGGCGTCCAATCCTCGAACTCGGCGGCAACAACGCCATGATCATCGCGCCCTCGGCCGATCTCGACATGGCGGTCCGCGCGATCGTCTTTTCCGCCGTCGGCACGGCGGGGCAGCGCTGCACCTCGTTGCGCCGGATCATCGTCCATCGGTCGATCCGCGCCGATCTCACGCACCGCCTGGTCAGGACCTACGCGAGCCTCAAGATCGGCGATCCGCGCCAGGACGGAACGCTCGTCGGTCCGCTCATCGACCACGCCGCGCGCGACAAGATGCAGGCCGCGCTCAAGCGCGCCGAGGAGGAAGGCGGCAAGGTGCACGGCGGGGCGAGCGTTGCGAAAAACGTTCCGAACGGCGGCGCTTATGTCGAGCCTGCGATCGTCGAGATGCCCAACCAGTCGGGGATCGTGCGCGAGGAGACTTTCGCGCCGATCCTCTACACGCTGGGCTACGACGCGCTCGATGAGGCGATCGCGATCCAGAACGACGTGCCCCAGGGCCTGTCGTCGTCGATCTTCACCCTGAACCTGCGCGAAGCCGAGACGTTCCTGTCCGCCTCCGGTTCGGACTGCGGCATCGCCAACGTCAATATCGGCCCGTCGGGCGCCGAGATCGGCGGGGCTTTCGGCGGCGAGAAGGAGACAGGCGGCGGGCGCGAGAGCGGCTCCGACGCCTGGAAGGCCTATATGCGCCGCCAGACGAGCACGGTGAACTATTCGGCCAAGCTGCCGCTCGCGCAAGGCGTGCGGTTCGATGTCTAGCGCGATGGGACACAGGCCCTCATCCGGCGCGGTAGCCTGTCGGGAGACGGGCGTTCTTCCGAACGCCCTATGGCGCGACCTTCTCCGGGAGAAGGGTTCCCCCTCTCCCTCAGGGAGAGGGGTTCGGGGGTGAGGGCTACGCCAACCCCACGGCGCTCTGATGCCTGACGTCATCGTCATCGGCGGCGGACACAACGGCCTTGTCGCCGCCGCCTATGTCGCCATGACCGGCCTCAAAGTGACGGTGCTGGAACGCCGGGCGCAGATCGGCGGGGCGGCCGTCACCGAGGAGTTCCACCCCGGCTTCCGCAATTCCGTCGCCGCCTACACGGTCTCGCTCCTGAACCCCAAGATCATCCGCGATCTCGAGCTTCACGCCCATGGGCTCCGCATCGTCGAGCGCCCGCTCTCGAACTTCCTGCCCCTGCCCGATGGGCGCTATCTGAAAGTCGGGCCAGGCCGGACAAAAGCCGAGATCGCGAAATTCTCCAGCCGCGACGCCGAGCGGTTCGACGCGTACGAGAGGCGTCTCGAGCGCGTCGCCGAAGTGCTGCGCGCACTTGCGCTCGAGACGCCGCCCAATCTCGCGGCCGGACAGGGGCTAGCCTCTGGCGTCGCCAGCCTCATCGACGCCACCAAGGTCGGAAACCGGCTGCGTTCGCTCGGGCTCGAAGGGCGGCGCGACCTCGTCGAGTTCTTCACCCGCTCGGCCGGCGATGTTCTCGACCAATGGTTCGAGAGCGACCCGATCAAGGCGATCCTCGGCTTCGACGGCGTTGTTGGAACTTATGCGAGCCCCTACGCCGAAGGCACTGCTTATGTGCTCTTGCATCATTGCTGGGGCGAGGTGAACGGCAAGCGCGGCGTCTGGGGGCACGCGATCGGCGGCATGGGCGCGATCTCCAAGGCGATCGCGGGCGCCTGCGCCGCGCGCGGCGTCGAGATTCGCGTGAACTGCGCCGTGAAGGAGATCGTGGTCGAGAAGGGCCGTGCGGCGAGCGTCGTAACGGAGAAAGGCGAGAAGCTCACGGCGCGCGCGATTGTCTCGAACCTGCACCCGAAGCTCACCTTCGACCGGCTTCTCGATCCGGCCGTCCTGCCGGCCGACTTCCGCGCCCGCATCGCGGCCTATCGCAGCGGCTCGGGCTCCTTCCGCATGAACCTCGCCTTGAGCGAGCTGCCGAGCTTTTCCGCCCTCCCCGGGCGCGTCGCGGCCAAGCATCACGGGAGCGGAATCGTGATCGCCCCACACCTGGCCTATATGGAGCGCGCCTTTTTCGACGCCCGGCTCTCCGGCTGGTCGGCCGAGCCGATCATCGAAATGCTGATCCCCTCGACGCTAGACGATTCGCTGAGCCCCCCAGGCGCCCACGTCGCCTCGCTCTTCTGCCAGCATGTCGCGCCGCGATTGCCGGACGAACGCTCGTGGGACGAAGCGCGCGAAACGGTCGCCGACCTCATGATCGATACCGTCGACTCTTATGCGCCCGGATTCAAGGCGTCCGTCATCGCGCGCCAAGCGCTCTCGCCTCTCGACCTCGAGCGGGACTTCGGCCTTGTCGGCGGCGACATCTTCCATGGGCGCCTGAGCCTCGACCAGCTCTATTCGGCGAGGCCCGTTCTCGGACACGCGGACTATCGCTCGCCCATTCGAGGCCTCTACATGTGCGGCGCCTCGACTCATCCGGGGGGCGGCGTCACCGGCGCCCCCGGCCACAACGCAGCGCGCGAGATGATCCGCGATTTCCGCGCCGGGCGATGGAGAGCCCGCGCTTAAGGCGGCTCGCGTGATTGCCTGGTTTTCGGAGCGGGTCTTGCTCTGAGCATCCGATCCGGCTTACACCCGTTAGTCTCCCCTCCGGACGCTTCGCGCCGACGTTCGCATCGAAGCCTGCTTCGATTTCCCGAGATGGCGCGAGCGAGCGTTCAAAACGACGGGCGCATGCGCTTGGTCAGCGCAAACGATCAACGGTCCAAACTCACAACGCGTTAGGAGATGGCGACGATCGATCGCAAACGGAGAAAGCCGGCCCCGAAGCCAGCGATTCGCATTCAGTACGGGGCGCTTCCTTATCGCTTTACGCAAGCCGCCGCGCTCGAGGTGCTCGTCGTCACGACGCGGCAGTCGAAGCGCTGGATCATCCCAAAAGGCTGGCCGATCAAAAGACTGACGCCCGCCGGGTCTGCGGCGCGCGAGGCGTTCGAGGAAGCCGGGGTGACGGGAAAGATCGGCGCGAAGTCGATCGGCAATTTTCGCTACGCAAAGGCCAACGGCAATGGGGCGGAGCCGGACTACGACGTCACGGTCTTCCCGCTGCTCGTCAAAAGGCAAGCCGCCGCCTGGCCCGAATCGAAAGAACGCGTGGTTCAGTGGGTCGACCCTGAGACCGCGGTTTCTTTGATCGGGGAGCCGGAGTTGAAGGCGCTGGTCGCCGCCTTCGCGAAGCGGATGAGCGCCGCAGCGAACAAGCTCGCCTTTTGAACCGCCTGACTGGACGGGCTGAAAAATCTCCCGGCGCGGTCAATCGTCCCGGTCTTGCGGCGCCGGGTTAGGGCCGAGAGCGCGCGCCGCGCCGCAGCTTTGCAGAACGCGCTCGACGAGCCGCGCCGTAGGCGACCCGGGCGCCGTTGGGAACGGGTCGCGCGCTCACGATTGGAATCACTAGCACTCATTGGACGATGCTGCTAATCCGTTGATATGGCACGATTTTTGCGGAACAAAATCTTGAGCAGCGACGTCTCACGTGAGACGATCGTCGCACGATTCTTTGGAGAAGCCACATGGCAAGCGCTGAGTTCCGCCGCCAGCTCGAAGGATACGGCCTGACGACCGCGAGCATCCTGTACCGAATGCCTGACCACCCCGAGATCCTGCAGAACTACATCTGGCAGCAACATGATCTGCACCCGCACTTCCCCGAGCTCAAAAAGTTTCTCGATTTCTGGACGCGCGAGCTCGACGGCCTGCTCCATTCGGTGACGGTGGCGCATGCGCGACTCATCAGGCCCGCCGAGTTCAAGACGGTGAGGGCGGAATTCCGGCTGAACTGAGAGACCGGAACTCGATCCCCGGCGCTTGTCGAACCGCGGCTATTCGTGGCGCGCTTCCATTGCGGAGCAAGGCAGACCCGATTCGCTTCGCGCTTACGACGATCCGCTGGCTGGCTAGGTGTCCGCGGAGAAATCCGCCCCCGGCAGCGTCTTCATTCCTTCTTCGGTGAATGCGAATCCAAGGCTCCTGAGCAGGCCTCGAACCTCCGGCTTTTTCTCGATCGCCGCCGATTCATCCGCGGTTATGGCTGTTCGCCAGCGGAGGTCATGGAACAACGTTTGCGACTTCTGAGCATAAAACTCGGCGTCCGCTGTTCTGAAGTGACCCGGCACATGACCATACCGGTTCCCCTTGAGTAGGGCGTCACTGGCCCCGTTCGCGGCAAATCCATGGTGCTCGATATTCCAATAACTGAGATTCTCCTTCGTGAACTCCATGCCGCAGAACTCGAACAACCGCGGGAACTCCGTCTCCGGCAATTGCGCAAGCCCGTCGTAGTTCGCTGTGATGCTCTTCAGACCGGAGGCAACCACGAAATGGCGCAATCCCTCGTTTTCCTTGCGCCATTCATCAATCAGCCCGTCGATGCCGACCGGACCGCGGCGCCTGACTGAGGCGACAAATCCGCGCGGATCTCTGACCAAATGAACGATCCGAATATCAAGGTCCTCCTCGGCGCTGAACAATCGAACCCAGTCGAGATCTTTAGACGTATCAACGACAACTCGTTTTCCGGTGCGAGCAAACGCCAGCTCGAAGGCGCGTTCCTCGGGTTGCGTCTCGATGTCGCCGAGGACCTCGCAATGGGGAAGTCCTCGCGCCGCGCAGATCGTGCATGGGACGCGAAGCGCGTCCCGCCAGCCTCGATAGTACTCGCCCAAGAACGCAGATTCCCGATTGCTGCCGAGAACATATCCTGTCCAGGTTGATCCACTGTACCGAGACGACAGAATGAACACCGCCGTCCGCACCGAAGCCGAAGCGTTTTTCTGTGCCTTTCTCTCCCCTCGGTTGGCGGGGCGTATGGCGACTGATTTCAAGAATTGTCGCAACAAAGCGAACCCTTCCCTCGGCCAGGGCGTTGGCCCCGCGATGAAACAGACGGATCGCCTTCGCCCGGAGGGCTCGCCTATAGGCGTTCGGAACCCAATCGCCAAGTCTTTAAGTGAACGATACGCGCGAAGCGATCGCCTCGGCCGAAATCGAGCTAGGGGACTCGCCCCCTCGGTCGCGAGCCGCTTGGTTGACGGGTCAATGGGCCGATGCTAGCTGCCGCGGTCGACTTACGGCAGGCGCACAAAATTTGGATTTCTCCTTCCTCACATCGTCGGACTTCGAGCCCGCGTTCTGGACCCCTGAGCGGCTGGACCGTCATAGCGCCTGGTGGGGACATGTTCCTTTCGCGTTCTGGTTGGTGGCGAACGCGGAGCCCCGGCTCCTGGTCGAGCTCGGCACTCATCACGGCGTGTCGTACGCAGCCTTTTGCGAAGCCGTGTCGAGGCGCCGCATGGCGACCCGCTGTTACGCGGTGGACGCCTGGACAGGCGACCCCCATTCTGGCGCCTACGAGGAAGACGTCTACGCCGATCTCAAGAGTTTCCACGACAAACGCTACGGCGCATTCTCACAGCTCCTGCGAACGAGCTTCGATGACGCTTGCGGGGCTTTCGCCGACAGAACGATAGACCTTCTGCACATCGATGGCTATCACACCTATGAATCGGTGCGCCACGACTTCGACACTTGGCGCCCCAAGCTTTCCGACCAGGCGATCGTCCTTTTCCACGACACCAACGAGCGGCAGGCCGATTTCGGGGTCTGGCGATTCCTCGCTGAACTGAAAGAGGAAGTTCCGGTCTTTGAATTTCTCCATGCTCATGGCCTCGGTATCGCGGCCGTTGGCGCGCGGGCGCCGGAGGCGGCGATGCGGTTGTGCGGTCTTGTAGCGGAGACCGAGATCGCCGCGGCGCGCGAACGGTTTGCGTTTCTCGGCGCGAGGTGGGAGGGCGTTCGAGAAAAGGTCGAGATGGACGCGCATGCAGGCAGGCTGCACGCACATGCGCAGGCTCTTGAGGCCGCCCTTCACGAGAAGGAAGCGCAAGCCCAGGGCTATAGAGAGAGACAAGCGGACGCCGAAGCGCGGCTGCGCGGGCTCGAAACGGTGATCGCCGAGAGGACGGCGCAAGCCGAAGCCTCCCGGTCGGAAAGGCAGAGGCTGGCCACCCAGCTCGATGAACTCCATCAAGCCTTTCACCGAAGGCTGCTAGAGTTGGACCGCTCTGAGGCTCTCAAGCAGCATTTTGGGCGGCAGCTTGCCGAGGCGCGATTGAGGCCGTCGAGGGCCTCGGTCGATTTGCTCAAATATCGTCTTCTCGCGCTTCTCTCCCGCTCCTCGCCGCCTCTTTCGCGGAGAATAACGGCGCGCTGGGCGAAGAGCGCGCAAAAGCGCGATCCTCGTCGCTCGCTTCGGGAGATTGGCCTCGTCCCCGCCGCACAAGACATCCCGGCTCGCGTTGCCGAGGCGCGCCCCGCGCCGACCGAAACAGCCATCGCCATCGACGAGAACAAGCAGACGTTCGGAAAGTAAGCGAAGACCTGCTTCACCAAACGTTGCTAACACAGGAACGCGCGGTCCGGTTCCGCGCCGCGCTAACGCCACGGGTCTCGCAGATCATGTCGATAGGCGCCCCGACAAGGAGAACAACGCCTTTGAGTGATGGATCCCTTCATCGCCACTTTCTCAATAATCCCGGAAAAAGACTTCACAAGTGGATGCACTATTTCGACATTTACGAGCGTCACTTTGAACGCTTCCGCGGAAAAGGTCCCATCGTGCTCGAAATCGGGGTGTTCGGTGGCGGGTCGATGGAAATGTGGCGCGAATATTTCGGACCCGGCTGCAAGATCATCGGCGTCGACATCAATCCCGCTTGCAAAGCGCATGAGGCCGAGGACATCGAGATCTTTATCGGCAGCCAGGACGACGCCGCCGTCATGGACGCCATCCAGCTCAAATATCCGCAGATCGATATCGCCATCGATGACGGCAGCCACCTTTCACCGCATCAGATCGCCTCGTTCCAGTTGCTTTATCATCGCATTTCGCCGCGCGGCGTCTATCTCGTCGAGGACACCCACGCCAATTACTGGCCGAATTATGAGGGCGGACTAAAGAGGCCCGGCACGTTCATCGAGTTTTGCAAGGACAAGGTGGACGAAATCGGCGCCGCAACCTCTCAAGGAGCATTGGAGCCCACCCCTTTCACCCTCTCGACCGATTCGATCACGTTTTACGATAGCGTCGTGGTCTTCGAGAAGCGGCGGCAGAGCTCAAGACAAGCGCCGGTTACGCATTGGTTGGGAGCGCCTGGTTAGGCCCTCAAACAGCAAACTAAGGCGTCCCACGCCACGCCGCCTCTCGCACGATCCTTCAAGCTATTCGCCACTCTCCGCGAGCCTGTAGCCCGCCGCCAAAACCGAGGTCGCGAACAGGCGCTCAAGGGCATGCGGCAGATCGCCGTCCACCAATCCGCTCTCCTCGGGCATGTCCGCGGCGAGATGCAGGTCTCTCAACGGTCTCAACGCCTCCGGGCGCACCCAGAACATTGTTCCGCCGAAAAAATCGAGGCGGAACTTTTCCGGTGGAACCCCCATCCGTTCCGCGATCTCTAGAGTCATCGACCGATTGGCCGACCAGGAGAGGTCCTCGGAATACCATTCATTGGGCAGCCGAAACGACTTCGGGCCAATCATTCCAATCGACGGGTCGCGCTCAAACGTGTCGATGGCGGCGCTGGCGGCGCCCGGGGCTGCCAACAGATCAAAGAGCAGGCGCCGCCTCCACATCGCGCCAATAAGGGCCTTGCGGTCCCCATCGATCGATTTCTTGCCATGAACCTTGCAAATGTAGCGATACCGATCGAGACGGCCACGTTCGAGTAGAGTCAGAAACGGGCCAACGTCACGGCCGCGATTCTCGACGACCTCGATTTCGGCCTGAGGATAGCTGCGCCGGATCGTCTCCGTCAGCCGGTCACGCCCCGCCACCGTCGTGACGATGAGGTCGAAGGGGTTGGTCAGGCATCGGAGCGCGCCGGCGATATCCGGCCACGTGTCTTCGTAGAAGATGTGCGCGACAACCGCGACGGTCGTCGCGGCGGTAGAGGCGGTCGCCAGCGGAACCCTCTCGTCCTCTTTCCATCCGTAGAGAAGCTCCGGATGGCTGCGGACGAGGTCGCTATCCATCAGGCCGATGCTCAACGGGTCTCGGTTGTGCCTCGTAAAGCGCTTGCGCTCGGCTTTCGGCCCAGCCGACTGGAGAAAAAACTCTCTGTACTTCAGGTATTTTCGCTCTTTTACGAAGAACTTCAGGCTCAAGCGGGTCCACAGGGCAGGCAAAAGGCCCAGCGGCTCGATGCGAAAGTCAAAACTCTGGATCGGGAGTGAACCAACGCCCCTCGAAGCCACAATGTAATCCAGGCCAAGCGAATAAGGCACGAGCACCCCTTGCCTGTCTGCGCCGATCGTGAGCAGGGAAAGAGAATCCTCCCCCTTTGCGGCGACAGGTTTTAAGCGATAAGCTCGAGGAAACCGTAGAGAAAACCAGCGCATCAACGTCCTTGCCGAGCGCTTCCTCTGCTAAGTGGTTGCGTCCTGCGCTCTTTTAACCACAACGTCAGCGTCCTTCAACCGCACCCCGGCAGGGCGGCTGCAATCGTCCGAGCGCGGATAGGGCCAGGGGCGGTTCAGCTATTTGTGCGGCGACTTCGTGAGCGTGTCCCTCCTGCTTCAACGCGTTGAGCTTCATCTCTGTATGTGATTGTGCAGCGTTGCGTGATCGATCGTGCCAGGACGGCGTCGGCGCTCACGCTCCGATCCAAATCCTGTCAATGAACCCCGTGGCCCGCGGGGCCGAGGACGCTCCAGGCGGCGCCGGGATTGGCGACAACGGTGGACTGGCCGATTGCGCCATTGTCCATGCCCCAGACCGCCACGGAGCCGTTATTGTTCTGCAGCACGAGGTCGGTCGTGCCGTCCTG
>Ga0153954_1000080_pt1 | contig 84930 bp, 75 predicted proteins | sample TSFL038MetaG_FD_102277 | JGI IMG/M metagenome (GOLD analysis project Ga0153954, IMG submission 102277) | Attine ant fungus gardens microbial communities from Florida, USA - TSFL038 MetaG | ecosystem: Host-associated > Fungi > Mycelium > Unclassified | place: USA: Florida, Wekiwa Springs State...
ACCGGTTACGCCTCCGAGCGCCCGCCAGGGCCGATCACCATGCGAAGAGGTTGGAACCGCTTCGAGCAAATGGCACAAGGATGGAGGCTCAGAGACGTGTGCACACCTTAGGGGTTGCGGGAGTGGTGCTGATCCTGCACGATCGGCAGTTGACCGGAGAGGCGGGCTGGGGCTGGTTCGCCTCGGTCGTTTCGCTCGTCAGCATCACGCTCGGCACGCTCTACCAGCGGCGCTATTGCGGTCAGATCGACTGGCGGGCTGGCAATCTCGTGCAATATGTCGCCGTGACCGTGTTCTTCGCAGCGGGAGCCTTCCTGTTCGAGGAGCGCGTGGTGCACTGGACCACCGAGTTCGTGCTGGCGCTGGTCTGGCTTGCGGTCGTGCTCTCGATCGGATCGATCGGGCTGCTCTACTGGTTGATCCGGCGTTCGGCGGCGACTTCGGTGGCGAGCCTGTTCTACCTGGTGCCGGCGGTGACGTCGGCGATGGCCTATGTGCTGTTCGGCGAAAAGCTCGACGGTGTGGCGCTGGTTGGCATGGCGGCCTGCGCCATGGCGGTCTTCGTGGTCAACCGGCGGCCATAGTGATCAGCAAAAGTGACCAACAAAAAGCCTCCGGACTTTCGACCGGAGGCCGTTTGTATTTGGCACTTTGTATTTTGGCGGAAGCTCCTGCCTGAACTCAGCGCTTCGACTTCCTGGCCTTCTTTTTCTTCTTGGCGGTTTTCTTGCTGGCTTTCTTGCCGGCCTTCTTTGCAGCTTTCTTGGCCTTCTTCTTCGAGGCCTTTTTCGCGGACTTCTTGGCAGCCTTCTTTGCTGCTTTCTTTGTTGTTTTCTTTGCTGTCTTCTTGGCGGCCTTCTTCGCTTTCCTGGCCTTCTTGACCGCGGGCGCCGCCGGCGTGGGCATGCTCATCGGATCAAGTGCAGTGTCGGTCTCGAATTTCTCGTCGTCCATGTGTGGTCCCCCAGTGTTTTGACCGCCGTCACGATAGCGGTATTTGTAAAGCTGTCAAAGAGAAGCGTTGCAATCTCGCCTCGCGCAATCTTGCGTAAGTTGCCAGCGCGTTCACGCGCCTGCTTGCGATCGACGATCGGCTCTGGATGGGCTCGGCCGAGCTCTACACCGGTGCTCGCAAGTTCGGGCGGGGGCACTTGCCATGGCTCACGGATCAGGGGGCGGCAATTGTAACCTTGGCTGCTGGGCCCGGCCGCAGCACCGGCATGCACCGCGCTCCCGCGGATTCCGCCGATCTACTGCGCCGGTTTCGGTCTGCGGCCATCCAGTTTCGCCAGGGCATCGTTGAGCACCGATCGAATCCGATCGATCCCCTGGGCGTCAAGGCTGGATGCATCGAGATAGAAATCGAGTCCCTTGATCCGTTCGACCATGACGTCGCCCGCCCTCGCATTCTCGTCGATCACATTGTCGACCGAGTAGGGGATGACCTCGCGGCTGATGCCCTTCATGGTGATCGGCGCCAAGGCATGCGCCTCAATGATCTCGCGGGTGAGCGCGAAAGTCTCGTAGCTCACGACAATGCCGCCGGGCTCGGCGATCGATTGCAGCCGTGCGGCCAGATTGGCCTCTGCTCCGATGATCGTGTAGTCCATGCGATCGATGCTGCCGAAGTTGCCGACATTGCAATAGCCGGAATTGATGCCGATACGCGATCTGAACGGCTGCTCGATGCCGGCGGCGCGCCATTTGGCGTTGAGCTCCACCAGTCGGCGCTGCATGTGCCAGGCCATCCGCAGGCAGGCCTGGGCGTCGGCGCGGTCGCCCTTGGTCTCGGGATCGCCGAAGAAGATCAGCATGGCATCGCCGATGAATTTGTCGATGGTGCCGCCGTGCTGGTGCGCGATCGCGGCCATTTCCGTGAAGTACTCGTTGAGCAGTTGCGTGATCTGCTCCGGCTGCAGGCGTTCGGTGGTCGCGGTGAAATTCTGGATGTCGGAAAAGAAGATGGTGAGCTTCTTTCGCTCTGTGTGGATGGTGACGTCCTTCTGGCCGCTGAAAATGCTCTTGTAGATCTGTGGCGGGATGTAGCGGGAAATCTTCAGCGACAGCGATGCGAGGAAGTCGTTGGCTTGCTCCAGTTCGCGGTTCATGCCCTGGATTTGCAGGGACTGGCGGCGCTGAGTGAGAAGAAAGGAAACGCCGCTGATCGCGGCGAGCGCGAAATAGGCGAGCAGAAATTTGAACGAGAACAGATTGGCGGCGATCGGCTGGCTGATTGACACTTCCTGAATGCCGCGGACATCGCCGACCTTCCAGTCGCGTTTCGGGCTCTCGGGATGCGCGTTGTGGCAGCTGACGCAGGCCGGTCCCATCACCACGGGCACGATCAGCCGCACGCTGTCATGGAAGGCTGAACTCGTCGCCTCCACGAGTTTCTGGTCGGGATTTTCGCGCAGGCTCCGCAGCGCTCCCTTCTCGAAATCGTCGAGCGGATGCGGTGAGCGGTTCTTGAACGGAAAGTCGGAAACGAAACGATAGGTGATATTCTGCTGCTGCTCGCTGATCACCTTGCCGAGCTCAAGCGAGAGTGTCGCAGGGATTGGGATCGCGCCCGGAATACTCTCGTAATTGTGCACCACCTGGGTTTCGCCGGGATGAGCCAGTACCCGGCCGACCACGTTGCTGGCGTAGTAGGCGCGAACGCCGCTGATGACCGAATTGAGGTCGCTCGCTTGCCGGCGCAGTGCGCCGTCGGCGAGGCTCTTCAGGTCGAGCCAGACGGCGATCGGAAGGGCCAACAGCAAAAGCGCAATCAGGACTCCGGTCGCCCAGGGCGAGCGGCTGTCTTGGGGATTCTTGCTTTCCATGGCGGCTCGTCCTGTTCATCCGCGGCCTCTGCAGCCCGTATATTCTGGCCGGTAGTGGGGATGAAATGTCCCGGCCGGGCCTGCGCCGCCATCCCGCAGCGTGACCTATACTTACGCCTCGCAGACCGCAGCGTCGATCAGGCCACCATCTACGTTCTTCAGCGTGATGGTGAAGGCGCGATCAAGGCCTTTCCTTTGGCAACCGAATTGCCGAACTGCAGGATAGGCAGTTCGAAATATCGATAGCTCAAGATGGCTAGTACGATCACGCCGCCGATAGCTCCAAAGCGGAGCGGCTCTTCGATCCAGAGCGGTGCAATATCATAGAATTTGATCGTGACCGATCTGACCGTCATGAACAACAACGGATGTATCAGGTAGATCGAGTATGACGCATCGCCAAGGATGGCGGCAGGATCTTCGGGCGACGTCCCCAAAGATGCGAACCCGACAATTAGGAAAAACAGCGCGATCGGGAAATACGGGCGAGTTTCCCAGTTGAAAAAGAAGCAGAGCAGGACAAACCCGACAATGAGCGGGATGGTTGCGCCAAGTTTGCGGAACGCTGGCAGCGCCAAATAGGCGAGAACGCCCGCGAGAAATTCGCCGTGGTACATTGATAGGTGCGAAATGTACCAAGGCATTTCCAGAAACAAGCTGGCCGCTGCAGAAACGCTGAGGAAGACGATCAGGCCGGCTATTCCAAATAGCGGCACGATGGCAGCGGTCAGCAAATAGAAGACCATCTCGTGCTGAAGGCTCCAGCCGATATCGTAAAACGGGAAGTTTTCGGTCGGCAGCAACGTGGCGGAATAGAAGAAGTAGCCGAGTGATTCAGTAGGCAGCAGCCCGCGCCAACGCCACGCCGCCACGGCGTATAGCGTGAGCATCAGTAGCCAGAGCGGATAGAGCCGGAAAACTCGGCGAATGAGGAAGTCTCGAACGTCGAATATCTCTTTTGTTGCGACGACGCAGATCACGAAACCGCTGATCGCAAAAAAGAGGTCGACACCGACCCAGCCATACTCGGCCAGCAGCGAAATAGGGTGAGCGGTTCCGTGCGGAAATCGTTCCAGCGCGCCCCAAGAATGAAAATAGCAGACACTGAGCGCCGCGATCGCTCGTGCGACCTGAATGCCCGTAAACCGTTGGCTCCCCATCGCGCGCGACCATAGCTAAGAACGTCTTGGCGAGCAACTTGAGTCGGCAGCCGCAATCGAAGGTTATCTTGTCGCAAATGACCAGCAGAATACGGCTTTTTGCTGCTCTTTCCCGCTTTTCGCAGGATCAAGCGAGATTGCCCGTTCGCAAGGAACCGGGCGATCGCCGCCGTTGGCGCGTTGCGGGGCGCGGAATGACGGCGGTCTCATCGACCGCCAGTCCGTTGCGTCGCAATCGGCTGGTGCCGAAAGTCTGATCCGCTATTTGGGTTGCGGCACGATGCGGATGTAGGGCTTCGGCGCTTTCCAGCCCTGGGGATAGATCGTCTTGGCCTCGTCGTCGGAAACCGAGCCGGCGATGATGACGTCCTCGCCCTGTTTCCAGTCGGAAGGCGTCGCCACGCGATGCTTCGCGGTCAGTTGCAGCGAGTCGATCGAGCGCAGTATTTCCTGGAAATTGCGGCCCGTCGTCATCGGATAGACCATCACCAGCTTGATCTTCTTGTCCGGACCGATGACGAAGACGTTGCGGACCGTCTGGTTGTCGGCCGCGGTGCGGGCGCTGACGTCGCCGGCGGTCGAAGCCGGCAGCATGTCGTAGAGCTTCGAGACCTTGAAATCGGTGTCGCCGATCATCGGATAGTTCGGCGCGGCACCCTGGGTCTCCCTGATGTCCTCAGCCCATTTCGAGTGCCGGTCGACCGGATCGACCGACAGGCCCATAAGCTTGACTCCGCGCTTGTCGAACTCCGGCTTCAGCTTGGCCAGCGCGCCCAGTTCGGTCGTGCAGACCGGGGTGAAATCCTTGGGGTGTGAGAACAGGAGCGCCCAGGAATTGCCGATCCAATCGTGGAACTTGATCTTACCTTCGGTGGTTTCGGCTTCGAAATCGGGGGCGACGGCGCCTATCTGAAGTGCCATGTGACAGCCTCATGTCGTTCAAGTTGCAGGGAAATTTGTCTTTGCCAGTATAATAGGCAAGGGCATTGATGTGAACGGGCGTGCAACAGAAGGGTAGATCATTCTCCCGTTTGTGGAACCCTTAGCAACATCTTTTGATCCGCGCCTTCGTGATGAAAAAACCCTTGTGACCGTAGAAAAGGGGGATTGCCCCGATATGGCCATCTATGGCTTTCATCACCGGCCTCGGTCGCCGGTTCCCTGAACCAGGATGGGAGCAAAAGCGACCAATTGGCAACCATTTAAAAAACTCGGAATACGAGTACCGAATCATTAACCACTCGTTTACGCCAGCGCCGACATGCTGGCCGAGAACAAGCAACTGAGAAGTGACGATGTCTGCCGCGAAGTCAGAGGCCGCTGATCCTGCCAGCTCACTACAACCAACCTGCCGCGAGACGGCCGCTCGCGCGCTGGCCATCGTGCGCGATGGCGTGATCACCGGCGAAGGCCCGACCACCAGGGGCCGTGTGCACTTTTCCCGCGCGCTCGATGCCGATGACGCCGGCTGGTGCGCGCGCATCCTGACGGCGGCGGCGGTCGAGCATCAGCCGGTCAGCCGGGCCGAGGCCGAGGCGCTGTTCGAGATCAACGAAGCCGCGACCGAGCGCACCGACGGGGGCCGTTTCGACGACCTGCTGGCCAAGGCGATCGCGCACCATGCTGCGTCCGTTTCGGGCCTGCCGGTGCCGCCGCGCACGGTTGCGCTGTCGCCCGACACCGCCATCGAGAGCTGGGCGCCGACCCATGCCACCGGCGTCAAGACCGAGGTGCTGGAATGGATCGCAAGCCAGATGCGCGGCAAGCGCCGCTCCAACCGCGCCCTGATGGCGATGGTTGCGACGCTGGCCGGCGTTGCCGCGTTGCCGCTCGTGCATGTGCCTTACGTGTTCGATATCGGGATGTAGACTGATCCCGATCGGTTGGAGTTGAGAGACGGCGGGGTTGCTTCCCCGCCGTTTTTTCTTTGCGGTTGGTCGCTCTGCATCAGCCCGACGCTGCGGCCAGGGAAACCGGGCTCAGAACTTGAGCGCGGCTGTCAAATCGCCGAGCTCCGGCTCACCATGCGCCTTCATCACAGCATCCCGTTTGGCGAGTCCTGCCAGGATGGGCAGGTTGAAACGCTTGGTGACGAAGCGCAGGATCGAGGTCGTGTCATAGAGCGTATGATCGACCGTTCCCATCTTGGCGTAAGGCGACGCAATGATCGTCGGGATGCGCGAACCGGGGCCCCAGCGATCGCCCTTCGGCGGCGAGACGTGGTCCCAGAAACCGCCGTTCTCGTCATAGGTCACCACGACGAGCATGTGCGCCCACTGCGGCCCCTTCTCGAGATGGGCGATCACATCGGCGATGTGCTGATCGCCCGACATCGTGTCGGTATAGCCGGGGTGCTCGTTGAGATTGCCTTGCGGCTTGTAGAACGTGACCTGAGGCAGCTTGCCGGCGTCAATGTCCTTGATGAATTCCACGCCGCCCATGCCGCCATCCTTCAAGTGCTCGGCGCGCGCTGCCGTGCCGGGCGCGTACTGGGCGAAGTAGTTGAAGGATTGATGGTGGAACTGGAAATTCGGCACCGGCTTGCTGCGGCCGCCGCCCAACGCATCCTGCCAGGCGCCCGCATACCAGGCCCAGGTGACGCCCTTCAGGCTGAGCAGGTCGCCGACCGTCACATCGTGCTGCGGCGGCAACGTGGTCGGAAGGCCGGGATCTGCATAAAGCGGATCGCCTTCTTTCGCCGGCGGGTTGTTGCTCGGCTGGTATGGCGGCTGCATGGTGTTGACGGCGTAGAAATCCGGCGAGATCTGGCCGTTGTTGACGAATTTCGGAACCCCTTCGATCGCCGACTTCGGCGAACTCGGCGCCTGCGTCAGGGTCACGCCATCCGGCTCAACGGCGGCAATGATGGACTTGGCCGGTCCCTTGTCCGCGTTGGGATAGATCGGCGTACAGGCGCAGACGAGCTGGAAGTGGTTCAGGAATGAACCTCCGAACGCCGCCTGAAAGAAATTGTCGGCAAGAACGTATTTCTTGGCGACATTCCACATCGGCAGCTTCGAGCCATCATAATGGCCCATGACCAGCCCGCCGGAATCGGCAAAAGCCGCAAACTTGTCGTTCTTGCCGCCGTCGATCTGCATCTGGTTCTGATAAAACAGGTGCCAGAGATCGTGGGTGACGACGTTCGGCTGCGTATTGAAGCCCTTGGGATCGTCGATGGCGAACGGCTTGTTCGGTAAATGTTCGGTCTGCGCCTGCGTGACCGGCGGGGTGACGCCCTTCGCGGTCAGCCCATCCCAGACCGGAGGCAATTCGGAGAGCACGGATCCGTCACGATCGCGCTGCACGGCGTCCTCCGGCTTGACGTTCTGCAATCCGTTCGCGCCGGGGAAAGAGCCATACAGGTTATCGAAGCCGTGGTTCTCGGCATAGATCACCACCACCGTATCGATATTGTCGATTCCGGCCGGCTCAGCGTTGGCGGCGCCGCTGTAAACAATCGGCAAGCCAAGCAATAACGTCGTCAATGCGGCAGCGCGCATGATAGATCACCCCCTGAAGAAGATCGCCCCCGCCGACGGTTTTCATCGGATGGCGTGCGAAGCAGAAAAACGCCTCCATTTTAAGCCACCGCTTGTAACATTTGCATGAAACCCGCTGTCCCGGCACGTTCGAACGTCGTGGTTCTGTCATGACGCTGCCGCATCGTCCATGGCGTGCGCAACGAGCCCGACCAGTGAAACCAATGGGATATGCCGTCATCCGAGCCGTCCTGTGCGCGATATCGGCGCTTGTCGCGGCCTCGGTGCTGAGCCGGGCCTCCGAGACCGGCCTGAGCCGCGCAGACGCGTTTGCGCGCGCGAACGCGCTCAGGGCCGTTGGAGAAAAGATTTTTTTCGATGCCTCGCTGTCTGCCTCGGGCCGTATGGCCTGCGCAAGCTGCCACAATCCGGATCGCGCCTTTGGTCCGGCTGATGCGCGCGCCGTCCAGCTTGGCGGCAGGGACGGGCGGCAGCCGGGACTGCGCGCGGTGCCCTCGCTGACATATTTGCAGGCCGTCCCGCAGTTCACGGAGCATTTTCATGAGTCGGAAGATGAGGCTGACGCCAGTGTCGACAACGGACCGACCGGCGGGTTGATGTGGGACGGCCGTGTCGATCGCGGCCGCGAGCAGGCGCGTCTGCCGCTGTTTTCGCCATTCGAGATGGCCAACGAGTCCAGCGCGGATTTGGCGGCGCGCATTCGGCAGGCTCCCTATGCCGACGAGCTGCGCAGGATTGTCGGCGACCGCCGCCTTGCCGATGACGAGGGCGCGGTCGCGGCAGTCGCCGAAGCGCTGGAAGTGTTCGAGCAGGACGAACGGTTCTATCCGTACAGCAGCAAGTATGACGCCTACCTTGCCGGCAAGGCAGTGCTGTCGCCGCAGGAAACGCGCGGGCTTGCGCTGTTCAACGATCCGGACAAGGGCAATTGCAACTCCTGTCATCGCAGCGAGTTCGGCGCCAATGCGACCCCTCCGCAATTCACCGATTACGGGCTGATCGCGATCGGCGTGCCGCGCAATCGCGATATTCCCGCCAATGCCGATGCCCGGTTTTTCGATCTCGGCGTTTGCGGCCCGTTGCGCACCGATCTTGCGGGGCGCGGGCCATATTGCGGTCTGTTCAAGACGCCGTCGCTGCGAAACGTCGCGCTGCGACAAACGTTCTTCCACAATGGGCTGGTGCACAGCCTGCGTGAAGCAGTTGCGTTCTATGTCGAGAGGGACACAAGGCCCGACAAATGGTATCCGCGGGACGGCGCCGGCAAGGTGCACAAGTTCGACGATCTGCCTGAGCAATATCACGGGAACATCAACAACGATCCGCCGTTCGGTGCACGACCCGATAACCGCTCCGCACTTTCATTTAGCGAGATCGACGATATCGTCGCGTTCCTGCAAACGTTGACCGATGGCTATACGGCGAGGTCCAAAGCACGGTGAACAAGGCACGATGAGCAAGGGCCGATCGCCGGCAAGGTGACGCGCCCATCACAAACCCGGACCTCCGTCGGTCCCGCTATCGCGCCGGGCATGAAGCGGCATTCTCGCGGCGCGATACGCCCGAGTGATGCATCATCATTGTCCCTCGGACAATCGAGGGCGCAGGGAATGCCGGGTGTCTGGTGCACCCGCGGCCTCGCGTGTAGAAAAAAACACGCGAGTTAGTCACCACAGGTACGCCGAAACAGTCCGGCATTCCCTGCGCGATGGTTTTACGGCTTATACGCACTCTCCCCGGGGTGCCGGGCTTGATAGCCCCCGTCGTCAGCGGCTTGTCGTCCGCCAACTTGATGCCAGCGTCGGGGCATCAGGACCACGCGATTTCGCCGTACGCATGGGCTGCGCTCGTCCGGCGCGGCCCACACATCCATCGCAACCCGCCTCACGTTTCGTGACGATTGGCCGTAACGTCCCTCGTGTCGAGGCGGGATGACGGGAAGGATGGGACAATTTCCGATTTTCAGCAATGGCGGGGAGCTGCGACAAAGTAACACGACGGGCAGTTTGCGCATGGTGGATATGTGCGGATGATCGTGGCAGTGCCGACGAGGGGATCGATCGGGCCGAGGTTGGCGCGGACGAGGCGACCAGTTCGGTCGGTCAGCGCGAGACTGAGTATCTCGTTGCGCTCGGAGCGCTTCGCTCCTGCTTCCGGCGTCGCGTGTCGGACGGGCTTGGTACCTCGAATTCTTTTTTAAGTTGGATCGATCGGCGGACCGTGGAGATCCTGGCTCTTGCCGATGCCTACGCGAGTCGTTTTGGCACAAACTGGACGTCACAGCCCTGGGAAATTGCGTTACCTTCGAATGCGTAGCCAACGTCAGATGGGACAGCTGGACGTCGTAATCTACTGCAAGGCCCACCCCGATCAGAAGATCATCCAGGCGATCGATATTCTCCTCAAGGACGAAGGAAAGTAGGTGATCTTACGAGGTAAGGCGGACGTGGGACAGCGCGTAAGCCGATGCAGTCCCCACCGCAACCATCAAGCCAGGCACTGCGGGAGAGCACCATGGGTGGCTATGACATCTTCGCCTGGACGTTCTGATCGTCCTCGTCGCAAGCGCAATCGGGTCTTCTGCATCGCGGGCTGGCTGCCGGGGCACATCGCCAAGACCCGCAGCCATCCATGGGCGCGAGCGGTGACCGTTGCGGGCCGGATTACGTTGCTGAGGCCCCGATGGGGAGAGCCTGGCCGGAGCGATCGGGCTGATGATGTCAGTATCAGAGATGCAGGAGCGTTCGAGGCCGCAGCACTGACGGACCTCGTCGAGGCGTAATCCGAATTTCGAACGACAGAGCGAGCGGACGACAAAGGAAATAGCAGATGATCAGAACAGCACTTGTGTCGATTGCCTTAGGGTTGAGCCTGATGCCGGGTGTGTCAGCGTCGGCACAGGGCATCTCCGACCAGCAGGCCTACGAGATCGCGCGCGATGCGTATGTCTACGCCTATCCGATCGTCACCATGGACGTGTCCATGCATCAGTCGACCAACGTACCGAACGCGAACACCATCCCGCTGCGGGCGCCGATCAATCAGTTCGCGCATGCGCGCACCTATCCGCGCGCCGAGGACAGGGACGTCGTGCGCTACAACTTCGACACGCTCTACTCCCCGGTCTGGCTCGACCTTTCGCGCGAACCGATCGTCTTGTCGGTACCCGATACCGGCGGACGCTACTATCTGCTGCCCATGCTCGACATGTGGACGGACGTGTTCAGCGTCGTCGGCTCGCGCACGACCGGGACCAAGGCGGGGAATTTCGCCCTCGTGGCCCCGAACTGGAAGGGGAATCTGCCGCGCGGCATGACCATGATCGTCGCGCCGACCTCGACCATCTGGATCCTCGGCCGCACGCAGACGAACGGCCCGTCTGACTATGACAACGTGCACAAGGTGCAGGATGGCTACAGACTGACGCCACTGAGCCGATGGGGCAAGAGCTACACCCCGCCGGCGAAGACACCTGTCGATCCGGCGATCGACAACAAGACGCCGCCGCTCGTGCAGGTCAACAAAATGGATGGCGTTGCGGTGCTCGGCCGTCTGGCTGAGCTGATGGCGAAATATCCGCCACACCCCAACGATTACCCGATCCTGTTCCGCATGCGGCAGATCGGCCTCGAACCGGGCAAGCCGTTCGACGCCTCGAAGCTCGATCCGGCGCTGGTCAAGACGATCAATACTGCCGCCAAGGACGCGCTCGCGGATCTCGAGCAATCCGGCAAGAGCGGCGCCGGCGTCGGCACGCATGTGAACGGCTGGTTTTATCAGACCGCCACCGTCGGCACCTACGGCACTGCCTACAAGCTCCGCGGCATGGGCACGCTGATCGGCCTCGGCGTGAATTTGCCGGAGGACGCGGTCTATCCGGCCTCGTTCGTCGACGGCGACGGCAAGCCCTATAGCGGCGCCAACCGCTACGTGCTGCACTTCGACAAGGGCAAGCTTCCGCCGGCCAATGCGTTCTGGTCGGTCACGCTTTACGACAAGGATGGCTTCCAGGTGCCGAACGCGCTGAGCCGCTTTGCGATCGGCGATCGCGACAAGCTCAAGTTCAACGCCGACGGCTCGCTCGACGTCTACATCCAGAACGAAAATCCCGGCCCGGACAAGGAATCCAACTGGCTGCCCGCACCGGCGGGCGAGTTCAACCTCGCCATGCGGCTCTACTCTCCGAAGCGCGCGATTTTGGACGGCTCCTGGACGCCGCCGCCGGTGAAGCAGGCGAACTGAGCAAACTTATCGGAGTTGACTGGATCGGCAAGCACGGAAATCCCCAAGGAGGAATACGATGATGAGATCAGCATTCGCAGGAATTGCTCTCGCGTTCACCTTGACGATGGGCTCGTCCGCTTCAGCGCAAAACGTTTCCGACCAGGAGGCGTATGAAATCGCAAAAGACGCCTATGTGTATTCCTATGCGCTCGTGCTGATGGACATCACACAAAAGCAGCTCGGAAACTATGCCGAGTCCACGGGAATCGTCGGACAGTCGCCCGTTAATCAGTTCGGTCATGCCAGGGAGTTTCCGCCCGCGGATTTCAAAGGGGTGGTTCGGCCGAATGCCGATACGCTTTACTCATCCGCGAGCCTCGATCTTGGCCCGGAGCCGCTGGTTCTCTCGGTGCCCGCGACCGATCGCTTTTTCATGCTCCCTTTGTTGAGCTTGTGGACGGATGTATTCGCCGTGCCGGGCACGCGCACGACCGGTCGAAATACCGCGCGCGAGTTTCTGCTGGTCGGCCCACGCTGGCAAGGTCAGGCCCCGGCGGGCCTCGAGATCATTCGCAGCCCGACCCGTTTCGTTGGTGTCGGCGGGCGCACGCAGACGAATGGTCCTGCCGATTATGACACCGTCCACAAGATTCAGGCAGGTTACAAGCTCACGCCGCTCTCGGCCTGGGGCAAAGGGGACTACGTGCCACCCAAGGGCAAGGTCGATCCGGCGATCGATATGAAGACCCCGCCACCGGCGCAAGTCGACAGGATGGATGCGACGACCTATTTCGCCCGCTTCGCCGAGCTTCTGAAGGACAATCCGCCGAGCCCTGTCGATTATCCGATGATCCATCGGCTGGAGTGTCTTGGATTCAAGGTTGGTCAGTCTTTCGATCTTGACGCCCAGCCTGCCAACATCAAGCAGGCATTCGTGCGCGCCGCCGCCGACGGGAACGCCCTGGTGTTGGCCGAGGGCAAGAAGGCCGGCGGCGAAGGACAGAAAGGATGGGTCTATACGACACACAGCGGCGCTTATGGGGTGGACTATCTTTACCGCGCGGCCATCGCACAATGCTGTCTGGGCGAGAACCTGGCACAGGATGCGATGTACCCCTCGCTTTCCACCGACAGCGAAGGCCAGCCGTTCGATGGCAGCAAGAACTATGTCCTGCATTTCGAGAAGGGGAAGCTGCCGCCGGTCAACGGTTTCTGGTCGGTCACGGCCTATGACAAGGATGGCTACTTCATCCCCAACGCCTTGAAGCGTCAGGCGCTCGGCGACCGCAGCCATCTGATCGCCAATGCGCACGGCTCGGTCGATATCCTGATTCAGGCTCAGTCGCCCGGAAAGGACAAGGAGGCGAACTGGCTGCCCATCGCAGCCGGCCAGCCCTTCAATCTGCTGATGCGACTTTATTGGGCGCGTGACGAAGCTCTTAATGGTGGATGGACGCCGCCACCGGTGACGCGTGCGCAATAGACATGGGCAGACCAAGCATCACCGCGGCGTGCGGAATCTCAGCCGAACCATAAGGGAGCCAGTTTTGAGAAGTATCACTGTCCGCAGGGGCGCATCGCTGGCGTCATCCGGCCAAGTGCCGGATGGAACCGGAATTTACTCGCCATAAACCAAGGGGGTCTAATCTTCAGTTGATTGATTGATTGATTGAATCCACCCAGTGGAGACGGTAGTGCCGACGATCAAGACAACGTTCACTGTTCTGACCTGCCTTTCAATTATTGCCGGCCTTGCGACCGCTTTCGCAACGCTCAAATCTCGCAGCGCTTCCGAGGAAGAGGCTGCCGCCTACGACAACCGGTATCGGTCTTATCTGCTCGCCGATGAGTTGCGCCAAAGCTCTGACGACCTGACGCGTCTCGGCCGGACCTACGTCGTAACCGGGGATGCTTCCTACAAGCAGCAGTATCTCGACATCCTCAGTATTCGAAACGGCGAAAAGCCCCGACCGCAAGCCTATCACCGCATCTACTGGGATTTCGTCGCGGGTGGAAACGCAAAACCTCGTCCCGACGAGACGGCTGTGTCGCTTCAAGAGCTCATGAAAAGGCAGGGCTTCACCGACGCCGAATTCAAGGAGCTTGATGAGGCTCAGAAGAAATCGGACGGCCTTGTCGGTCTGGAAGTCGAGGCGATGAACCTTGTCGAAGGGAAAGACAAAAACGGCAAGCCGCTTGCCGCCCCGGACCGATCGCGAGCGATCGAACTGATGCATTCCAAGGAGTACCATCAGTACAAATCCCAGATTATGGTTCCGATAGACCGCTTCTTCGTGATGCTGGAGGAGCGGACTCAATCGAGAATCGACGAGGCTTCCTCGCGAGCCGCGCTTTGGCGCACCGTTTCGCTGATATCTCTCGGGACGCTGGTGATTTTGGTCTTGATGCTCTGCGCCTACACCTATCGCTTCGTGGTTCGAAGCTTGTCCACTTTCCAGAAGACGACGCAGGCCTTATCCGCAGGCAATTTCGAGGTGGATGTGGAGGAGACGGATCGTCAGGATGAAATTGGCGACATCGCGCGTTCGATGGTGGAATTTCGCGATGGACTGAAGCGAGCCAAGGAGTTGCAGGCGACGGAAGAGGCCGAGCGGGAGGCAAAGGATCGCCGGGCGAATCTTCTCGATGGGCTCGTAAAGCGATTCGAAAAGACGATGCAGCAGATCGTCGGGACCGTAAGCGCGGCCTCAACCGAGCTTGAGGCGACTGCGACCACGCTTACGAAAACGGCAGATCACACTCAAAAGCTGGCTGGCATCGTGACCGACGCATCCGGGGATGCCTCGGCCAACGTTCAGTCGGTCGCCGCCGCCACGGACGAGCTCACCGCGTCCATCAACGAGATTGGCCGTCAGATGCAGGAATCGACCAGGATTGCGGCCGCCGCGGTCGAGCAGGCCCGTGCTACCGATGAGCGCATCCACGCGTTGTCCGAAGATGCGAACCGCATCGGGGACGTCGTCAAGCTGATCACGACGATTGCCGAGCAGACCAACCTGCTCGCGCTCAACGCGACGATCGAAGCTGCCCGCGCCGGCGAGGCCGGTCGAGGGTTCGCGGTCGTGGCGCAAGAGGTCAAGGAGCTTGCCGCTCAGACTGCGAAGGCGACCGGCGAGATTGGGGGCCAGATCGCGTCAATCCAGAACGCCACCAGCGCCTCCGTTCTTGCGATCAAGCAAATCGGCGACACCATCTCCCAGGTGTCGAGCATTGCAACAACGATTGCAGCCGCCGTGGAAGAGCAGGGCGCTGCGACGAACGAGATCGCTCGCAATGTGCAGCGGGCATCCGAGGGGACGCGTCAGGTTGCCGGCAGCATTACTGACGTCAACGCCGGCGCGCAGGAAACCGGCGCAGCGTCGTCGCAGGTCTTGACGTCGGCTCAGTCGCTTGCCGCGGAGAGTAATCGGCTGCAAACCGAGGTCGCCAACTTCCTCCAAGAGGTGCGGGCTGCCTGAGGACGCCGCAACTGCAATCCGGTCGCGGCGCCCGATAGCGCGCGACCGGGAATTGCGTGCAGACGAGGTTTGCCGGAAGATTTGAAGGGAGCGAAGGCGGACGCTCCTTTCGGCGTTCGCGTTGACGACTTGGAAGATAAGTCCTCTTTGGGGCCGTCGGCTCTTGGTCAGGCAATCGCGACCGCTCGGTCCGAGGAAGTGGGCGGTGCCCACTGGACCTCACCTTACAAATTCGAAAATGCGTTTCCAGCGCACGGCCGCAGGCAAACGCGGAATGAAGAAGGCCGACTCTCCTTCGCGGACGGAGAAGTATATCATCCATGCGCGGCCAATCAGGTTCTCGAAGGGCACGTAGCCTACGGCTGACAGCACGCGGCTGTCGGTGGAATTGTCACGGTTATCGCCCATCATGAAGTAGTGTCCGGGTGGAACGACGTATTCGATGGTATTGTCGTAGAAACCATTATCGATGCAATCGAGCGTCTCATAGCTGACGCCGTTCGGAAGTCTCTCCTTCCAGCGCTTCACCCGCGCGAGCGCCAATGAGCCGCAGGGATCTTCGCCGATATAATCGCTCATGCGTTCGCGCTCGACCGGGACGCCGTTGATGTAAAGCAGCCCGTCCGTCATCCGGATGCGGTCGCCGGGCAGGCCTATTATGCGCTTGATGTAGTCCGTGGTGTCATCCTTGGGCAGCCTGAATACGGCAACGTCGCCCCGTTTCGGCTCCTCAGCAAAAACACGGCCACTGAAGAGAGGCGGGGAAAAAGGCAATGAATAATGCGTATAGCCGTAGTCAAACTTGGAAACGAAGAGATAGTCGCCGACGAGCAATGTCGGCTTCATCGACCCTGACGGTATGTTGAACGGCTGAAACAAGAATGTGCGAATGACCAGAGCAATCAGGAAACTCGTCAGAAGCGCAGTGATGGAGAAGCCGGCCAGCCGGTCGCAGAGCCACCGCCGAAACAGCCATTCGGACAAGTACCAGCGCCAGTTTCGCCTGGGAAATTCGATCGCATTCAGATGCCCTTCGTACGCTGCCTGCTCCTGGTGTCCGGCCGCATGGATCAGCGACTGTGCGAATGGACGCATTCGCTCCTCTGAGAAATCGTCTGTGGAAATTTGCTTCATCGGGCTTCCGCGATTGTCAAGAATGAACAGCCCGCCACGTCGGCTGTACCGAGGAAGGGCAATCCCGGACGCCGCCAGCGTTTTTCTCACCTTCTCCCAACGTCGCCCGTGCACAGAGAAAAGTATCGACCATCTCAGCCCGAAATAGGAAGGGGGCATGACCCATACCGTTTTGCGCAACAAAGCAGCGTCGCCGGCGAGAGCCATGATCTCGTAAAGCGTACCCGTCGTCGCAAACGGGACGATAAAAATGAGACGTGCCTTTTGAGCCGTCTCCGTGAAGACCTCCTTCCATCGATGATCGGGGACGCTCAACTTGGACGCGCCAACGCCGCCGCCCGCCAATCCGATCGCTACCAGCGGACAGACGCTTTCAAAGGCATAGGCTAATGCAAACTCCAGATCCCAGAACGATCCGACAAGAAGGCGATCCAATAGACCGGGCAGCCGGTTCCGCACCAAAAGGCGCTTCGAAGTAACGAACGATCGAAGATAAAGAAAATATTCGCGATCATTTTCAAGAAGAAGCGCGGCACGGGTGTTCAGGTTCACCTGAATACGTCGCCTGCGTCGCAAGTGCAGGTACAGGACGCCGTAGCCAAGAGCCCATGTCAGCAGGACCAGCAAGTTCAGGGCTCCGGACAGATCCCGACTCATCCGGATCGAGTGCTGGACAATCAGGTTGGCGACAAAAGGCACAACCACCAGAAGAAGCACAGTGATTTTTTCGATCGTGGTGGCCTTGAAGGAACTCAAACGAGCGTCGATTTCAGCATCGGCCTTGGTCTGGCTTCGCCATCCGAGGACCTGTGTTGCGAGAAACAACACCAACGCACCGACGGTCGTCAGTATGATAGCCCATCCCAAGATGACCCGGCGGTTCGGATAGACGGGAGTGTCGGAAACCAACGCCGCGGAAATGACCTCATCCGCATTCGTCAGGTCCGAAATCCCGGCAGCCTTTCGAAGCTCCTGTCGCCATCTGATGAAAAAGTTCACGACAGCCGAAACGACGTTGGCTGACGTTTGGGGATTGGGGGATTGATAGCTGATCGACACCACCCAGGATGTGTCTTCCGTGCTGACACCCAGACGCTGATGCCATATGCGCATGACACGCTCGCGCGTTTTCTCGTCTGCTGTCTTGAAATTTGCGATGTTGGTGGTCGTGAGAAAGAAGGTCGCGAACTTGTCCGATCTCAACAGGTCGATTTGAGCCTGGATTTCGTCTCCCAAAGAGAGATGTTTTCCGTCGAAGTTGACAGGGATGGCGCTTAGCAAAACCTGGGCGTCCGATCGATATTCAGGCGGGTTGAGCCATATTCCGAGTGCCCACAGTGCCAGGATCGAGATCGAGAATGCGACCGTGCGGCCACGAAACCGCCAGAGCAGCGACCACAGCCACGGGACAATGTCGAATTTCATGAGAAGCAATGTCAACGGCGCCAACAAGATGAGCACGAACGTGTCATCCAGGATCGTCCCCAGCTCGACGTTCGTTCGCCTCGTCGCCGATCCCATGATTCTTGCCGATCCCCCGACGTCCGCTCTGACGAGGAAATCGTCGGCGATGGATCGGGCGACCGCTTCGGCGAGAGATGCATTGGCGGACCTGAACTCGATCAGAATGCGATGCGAGCCTGGATCGGCTACGACGTTCAGCCGTTCCCGATAGCTGTTCAGGACACGCTCATAAGGGGTGGCGAGATACGGACCGGCGCCGAAACAGGATTCCGCGGCCCATATCGTGGAATAGTACTGGACTGCCCACTTGGCGGCAGAATGGCCGAGCAGAATGGGATCAAATTCGGGAAGCTCGGAAAGCTTGTGCTGCTTGAGGATTTTGTCGAACATTCCACGCGACAGCAGGATCTGCTCCGCCGTCGACATTCGCGTTGTGGCCGCGAGATCGTTAATTTTAGAGGCTGGCGATGAGCCCTGCGCGTCTTGGACCCATTCAAGCTCGACCCGCGCGGTGTAGGTCGGCGTTGATAAATACCACTTGCCTAACGGTACAAGGAGGACGACGAGGAGCAACGCAGTGATCGAGAGTTTGAAAAATCGCTGCCGCTTCCGTTTCGATCGATAATCACCTCCGCTTGCCAGATCAAATCGCAAAAACATTTCGACATGCATCCTCAAACTTGATCGTCAGGCAAACGGTGATGTGCGGGACAGCACCGAACTGTCGGGAAAATCGCCTGTCGCTGGAAAACATCAGCCAGCATCTCAACAAATTGCCATAAGAGGAACCGCAGAGGAACTGCCTGTCTCGTGCCTTCGCGGATTTGCGACGCCTCGGACAGGTTTGATTGCGGTCGTCGGCCGGGCGGGGCGTGCACGACGTGTGATCAGCGGGCGAGTGCCGCCTTTTCGGAAATCGCCTTTCTCAGGATCCGCGACAACGATTCCACCGAATAGGGCTTTTGGATCAGCTCAAAACCGTGATGGGCGTTCTCCGCCAGGACATTGCTGTAGCCGGAGGTCAGGACCACGGGCAGGCCCGGGAAGCGCTCGCGGATAAGGCCGGCGAGCTCGACGCCGTTGATGCCGGGCATGATCACATCGGAGAACACGAGATCGACGGCGAACTCGTCTTCCGCCAGGATCGCGAGCGCCGCGCTCGCCTCAGCGACCCGGCGAACGGTATAGCCGAGGTCCTCCAACAGCTCGGTGGAAAACTTGCCGACCTCGTCATTGTCCTCCACCAGCAGCACGCGATAGCCGCGGCCGGTGGTCGTCGGCTCATTCTTGATGGCTGCAATCTCCGCCTCGCTGGTCGGCGCCGGGACCTGGGGCAGGTAGATCGTGAATGTCGCGCCGTATCCGGGCGTGCTGGCGACGGCGATATCGCCGCCGGACTGCTTGGCGAAGCCGAAGGCCTGGCTCAAGCCCAGCCCGGTGCCCTTGCCGACTTCCTTGGTGGTGAAGAACGGTTCGAAAATGGCGTCGAGGTTTTCCGCGCCGATGCCGGTGCCGGTATCGGTGACGGAGATCGCGATGAAATCGCCGCTGCGTGCGGACTGTCCGCGCAGCGCCGGGATCCCGCTGATGTTCCTGACCGCGATCGTCAGCTGTCCTCCGTCGTCCATGGCGTCGCGGGCGTTGATGGCAAGGTTGATCAGCGCGGTCTCGAACTGGCCGATATCGGCGATGGTATAGGCGTTGAAATCGCCGATCTCGACCTCGATCTGGATGCGGGCGCCGACCAGCGGGCGCACCAGCTGCGCGATGTTCTCGACCTGGCTGCCGACATTGAAGACCTGCGGCTTCAGCGGTTGGCGCCGCGCAAAGGCCAATAGCTGCGCGGTCAGCTTGGAGGCGCGCTCGACGGTCTCGGAGATCGCATCGACATAGCGCCGTCGCCGCTCCTCGGGCAGCTCGCGGCGGCGCAGGAAATCGGTGGCCGAACGGATGATGGTCAGGAGGTTGTTGAAGTCGTGGGCCACCCCGCCGGTGAGCTGGCCGACGGCTTCCATCTTCTGCGACTGGCGCAGCGCTTCCTCGCCCTGGCGGCGCTCGGTGATGTCGATCGCTTCGGGCACGGCACCGGTTACCGCACCATGCCGGTCGTAGAGCGGCCGGATCGCAAAATCGAAATAGCGGTCGCCGGTCGGCAGGTGCAGGAGCATGTCGAGGCGGACTTCCTCGCCCTTCAGCACCGCGTTGAAGGCGCCGTGCACGGCCTCGATCATGCCGTCAGTCGCGGCGAACCAGGGCGTGTCCCAGAACAGGCTGCCGATGACGCCGCCATCGGAGCGAATGCCGGTGAGGGAGGTCTTGTTGGCATAAAGCACTTTGCCTTCGCCGTTGAGCAGCCATTGATATTGATGGCTGGTCTCGAAGATGGCGCGCATCTGCGCCTCGTTGGATTCGAGCTGCGCGGTGCGGTCGCGGATGCGCCGCTCCAGCGTCTCGTTGAGCCTTCGGAGCTCGGTCTCGGCCTCCTTCGCGGCCGTGATGTCATGCGCCACCCCGATGAAGCCGATGTGCTTGCCGGTCGCGTCCCATCGCGGCTGCGATTCCGACCTCAGCCACCGCCACTCGCCGTCGGCGCGGCGATAGCGTGCCTCCAGCACGAACGGCTTGAGCGAGGTTTCGCCGCTCATCTGTTCCTGCAGGATGTGGGGCAGGTCGTCCGGATGCAGCGCCTTGCGCCAGTCGAAGACGACGGCTTCCTCGAAGGGAAGGCCGAGGAAATCGAGATAGGCCTGATTGGCGAAGGAGCGCGTGCGGTCCAGCTTGGTGACCCAGATCGGCACCGGCGCGCTGTCGGCGATCAGGTGGAAGCGCTCCTCGCTCTCGCGCAGGGTTTCCTGCGCCAGCATCTGGTCGGTGACGTCGATATGCGCGCCGATCAGGCGCAGCGGGCGGCCATCGGCATCGCGTTCGAATTTGGCAATGACGCGAATCCATCGCGTCTCGCCGTCGTTCGGCCGGATGATCCGATATTCGGCGGAGTAATCCTCGTCCTTTCCGTCGCGCGCATCGAAGAAGCGCTTGACCGTGCGCTCGCGATCCTCGGGGTGGATGCGGTTGATCCAATCCTGGTGCGACTCGCTGACGGCGTCGGGCGCCAGACCATGGATCATCATATATTCGGGCGAGCGGCGGCTCTTGTAGCCCTCGCGGAAGTCGACCTCGATGCCGCCGACGCGGCCGATGCGCTGGACGCGCGCAAGCTCCGCCTCGCGATCCTGCAACGCGCGATGCGCGGTGTCGCGTTCGCGCGCAATCACTTCCAGATGCCGCCGCAGCTTTTCCGCAGCGAGAGTCTCGGGACGGGTGTCGTTCGGGCCGATCATGGATGCCTGCGATCCGAGGGGAGTGTCACACAGGAAGCGAGGCTTGGCTATCTGACACCCTGCCTTGCCGTCTGGCAAAGTGAAACCCCGCGACGGCGGCGGGCAGGGCGGCTGGGCCTTGTCGGCGTCGGGCAAGCGCACGAGCCCAACGCCGCCGTCGCGCCGGTTGACTTTTATGGAACAAAAAGAGAACATTGTAACCTCGCGGTTACAGGAACGAAGCCATGCCTCCCAGCTCGCAGCCCGATTTCACGGAAGAGAGCGAGCTGGAAGCGGCGGTCGATCAGGCGATTGCGGGCTGTGACGGCGATCTGCGGGCCACCATCCGCGCGCTGATCGTCGCCAACAATTTCCTGGAATCGGAGGTGAGCGAGCTTATGAAGGCCGTCTCGCACGCCTATGCCCGCGGCCGGTTTCATGCTTATTCGGGCTGAGCGTCCGGAGCAGGTTCGTCTGCGACGATAGGCGGTTGCCACCGCCCCAATTTGCTGTAGACGCAATTGTGGCGTCCGCCCCCGCATGCCAGATTGCGGAGCGGGCGCGCTCAGCAAAAGTGGGAACCGGTTTTGCCTCCGGGCCCCGCCAATTCAAGTTGGCGCGTAGTCGCGCGCCAAACCCGCCCAAGGACCAAGCCCAGGAAGATGTTCAAGAAAATTCTGATCGCAAATCGCGGCGAGATCGCCTGCCGGGTGATCAAGACGGCCCGTCGCATGGGAATCAAGACGGTAGCCGTGTATTCCGAGGCCGATCGCGACGCCCTCCATGTCGAAATGGCCGACGAGGCTGTGCTGATCGGGCCGCCTGCGGCCGCCGAGAGCTATCTGTTGATCGACAAGATCGTCGATGCCTGCAAGAAAACCGGCGCCGAAGCCGTGCACCCGGGCTACGGCTTTCTGTCCGAGCGCGAGGCATTTCCGCGCGAGTTGAAGAAGGCCGGGATCGTCTTCATCGGCCCCAATCCGGACGCGATCGCCGCCATGGGCGACAAGATCGAGTCGAAGAAGGCGGCCGCCAAGGCAAAGGTGTCCACGGTACCCGGCCATCTCGGCGTCATCGACGACGACAAGCATGCCGTGAAGATTGCCGACGAGATCGGCTATCCCGTGATGATCAAGGCCTCCGCCGGCGGCGGTGGCAAGGGCATGCGCATCGCGCGTTCCAAGGCCGAGGTCGCCGAAGGCTTCAACCTTGCCAAGGCCGAGGCCAAATCCTCCTTTGGCGACGACCGCGTCTTCATCGAGAAGTTCATCGTCGATCCCCGCCACATCGAGATCCAGATTCTCGGCGACAAGCATGGCAATGTGATTTATCTCGGCGAGCGCGAATGCTCGATCCAGCGCCGCAATCAGAAGGTCATCGAGGAGGCGCCGTCGCCGCTGCTCGACGAAACCACCCGCCGCAAGATGGGGGAGCAGGCGGTCGCGCTCGCCAAGGCGGTCAACTACGATTCGGCCGGCACGGTCGAGTTCGTCGCGGGCCAGGACAAGAGCTTTTACTTCCTCGAGATGAACACGCGACTGCAGGTCGAGCATCCGGTGACCGAGCTTGTCACCGGCATCGACCTGGTCGAGCAGATGATCCGCGTTGCCGCCGGCGAAAAGCTGATGCTGGCGCAAAAGGACATCACGCTGACGGGATGGGCCGTGGAATCGCGCGTTTATGCCGAGGATCCCTTCCGCAACTTCCTGCCCTCGATCGGACGGCTGGTGAAATACCGTCCGCCGGAAGAGAGCAGCGCCGGCGGCATCACGGTGCGCAACGATACCGGCGTGCAGGAAGGCGGCGAGATTTCGATCTTCTACGATCCGATGATCGCCAAGCTCGTCACCCATGGGCCATCGCGCACCGCCGCGATCGAGGCGCAATCGACCGCGCTCGATGCCTTCTATGTCGACGGCATCCGCCACAACATCCCGTTCCTGTCGGCGCTGATGAACCATCCGCGCTGGCGCGAGGGAAAGCTTTCCACCGGCTTCATCGCCGAAGAATTTCCAAAGGGCTTTTCGGCGCCGGTGCCGCAGGGCGAGATCGCGCGCCGCCTCGCGGCCGTTGGAGCTGCGATCGATCACGTGTTGGGTGAGCGCAAGCGGCAGATTTCGGGCCAGATGAACGGCCGCCCCGTGAAGCGCGAGACGCGGCGGGCGGTGTGGCTCGGCCGCGACGAGATCCTTCTCGATATCGCGCGCGAAGACGGCGGCATTGCCGTGCGCTTTGCCGGCGCCGAAGGCGCGCCGGGCAAGCCGCATCTGTTGAAATCATCATGGATGCCCGGCGAGCCGGTCTGGCAGGGTACGATCGACGGCGCGGACATCGCGGTGCAGGCGCGGCCGATCCCGAACGGCATCCGGCTCGCGCATCAGGGCGTCGAAGTGCCGGTCTATGTCTTCACCGAAACGGAAGCGGCCTCCGCCCGCCTGATGCCGGTCGTGACCGCGGCCGATACCGGCAAGAAGCTGCTGTGCCCCATGCCGGGCCTCGTGGTGTCGATCGCGGTGACCGAGGGGCAGGAGGTCAAGGCCGGGGAGACGCTTGCGGTGGTCGAAGCCATGAAGATGCAGAACGTGCTGCGCGCCGAACGCGACGGCACGGTGAAAAAGATTCACGCTTCGCCGGGGGCCACGCTCGCGGTGGATGCGCTGATTCTGGAATTTGCTTAACGACGTCATTCCGGGGCGGTGCGAAGCGCCGAACCCGGAATCTCGAGATTCCGGGTCTGGTCCTTCGGACCATCCAGGAATGACAGGAGTTCTTTGGGGAACGTCATGGCCTTTCGTCAACGCCGAGAAAAACTGCGCTCCATCCTTTCGACCCCGCGCTGCATTCGACCGGGCTCGGTCTATGACGCGATCTCGATCCGTATTGCCGAGGACCTCGGCTTCGAGGTCGGCATGTTCGGCGGCTCGATCGCCTCGCTTGCCGTGCTTGGCGATCCGGATATCACGCTCATCACGCTGACCGAGCTTGCCGAACAGATGCGGCGGATGTCTCGGGCGGCCGCGCTTCCGGTGCTGGTCGACGCCGATCATGGTTATGGCAACGCGCTCAATGTCCGCCGCACGGTGCAGGAATTGGAAGCGGCGGGGGCAGGCGGGCTCACCATCGAAGATACGCTGCTGCCGCAGGCCTTCGGCGAGAAGAGGACGCAGCTGATCTCGCTCGAAGAAGGTGTCGGCAAGATGAAGGCCGCGGTCGACGGCCGCAGCGATCCGACATTGGTGATCCTGGCGCGCACAGGTGCGACGTCGATCACCACGCTGGGGGACGCGATCGAACGCGCGCGCGCCTATGAAGCGACTGGGGTCGATGGGCTGTTCTTCACTGGCATCAAATCGCGCGATGAGGTCGCGGCGATTGCCGCGGCAACGCGGCTGCCGATCGTGCTCGGCGGCGCGCCGGAGGAGATGATCGACCTCGACTGGCTCAGGGACAAGCGCGTGCGGATCGCGCTGCAAGGCCACGCGCCGGTCGCGGCGGCCACGCAGGCCGTCTACGACACGCTCAAGGCGCTGCGCGAGGGGACGCCGCTTACGGGGTTGAAGGGCCTGGCGTCGGCCGAACTCACCAGCCGCGTCACCCGCGAGACCGAAACCAAAGCGCGGGCGGCGGCGTTTCTTGGATTGAGATGAGCAAACACCGCGCCATCCTTCACGTCACGGTCCGCGGCCGGGTGCAAGGCGTCGGCTACCGCGCCTGGGTCGAATACCAGGCTGCCACCAGCGGGCTGGAAGGGTGGGTGCGCAACCGCCGCGACGGCAGCGTTGAAGCGGTGTTCGCCGGCCATCCCAAGGCGGTGGCCGAGATGGTGGCGCTGTGCCGGCACGGCCCGCCTGCGGCGAAGGTCGAGGTGGTTCTCAACGAAACCGCACATGAAGAACAGCTCGGCTTGCGCCAGGCAGGCGAGGCGTTCTCGGTGCTGCCGACGGTTTAGGGCGCGTACTCCCAAAGATGCACCTTTAGGCCATCGTTGAAATGCAGGTCGCAGGCGCAAGGTAGCGCAGCAATTTGACGCCGATGACGTTGCGCGGGGGCGACCATTTCAAGGATGGTCGGCGGCGCGTATGGGCATGAACATCGATCCGGATGAGCACGACCTTAGTGCGTTCGAGTCGCACGATCGTAAAATGATTCGTCGACGTATTTGTGCCAATCGGTCAATTCCTTCTTCGGCACGCCATATTGCGCCCGGATATCGAGCGCGTTCTTGGCGCCTACAGGATCGAATTTCGCGTGTGCCTGAAATCCCTCCAATTTCGAATGCATGGCGTCCCAGGCCTTGTCGATGACCGGGCGCGGCGAGTTCGGGATATGCCTGGCGTAGATGTCCGCCGCCTCCGCGCGGTTGGCGGGATCTGCCAGCCAGTCGTTGGCCGCAACATAGGCTCGTATAAAGCTTTCCAGACGATCCGGATGCGCCGCTGCCCATGAGCGTCGCGCGACGCCGGATAGCGCCTGGTAATTGCCGAGGATCGCCTGAATGTCGCCGAGGCGATGGAAGCCGTTCTCTTCGGGCAGTATTTCCTGCGGCGAACTCACCATCGTGCCGGCAATCTTGCCTTGCGTCAGCGCCTGCACACGCGAGGCGGTGCCGCCATGCTTCTCGAGCTTGTAGCTGCCCTGCGGCAGGCCGTTTTGTTCGAGCAGGCGGTACATCAAAAGACTGTAGCCCGTGGTCAGAGCATCGACGCCCAGTGTCTGATTTTTCAGATCCGCAAATGATTTGACGGAGGGCTGGACGATCAGGCGCAGCGTGCTGGATATGCCGCCCATGAACACGAAGAGATCCGGCGGTGTATCGAAATGGACGTCTCCCTGGTCTTCCTGATAGGCGACGACGTTGTCGAAGGGGGTCATTGCGATATCGAAATCGCCGGCGAGCAGCCCCTTGACCTGGAAGACAGAGCCGGGCGTTTCCGTCACCTTGACTGCGAGACCCTCTTTTTCGAACAAGCCCTTGTCCTGTGCGACAAATACCGGCCAGCTCAATCCGCCAGGGAAAATAATCAGGTTTAACGGCGTCGTCGGCTGCGCCATCGCCGGCGTCAGCATCCATGTCAGCAGAAGCGCGAGTGCGAAACGTTTCATGAGAGGCAAGGCATTTCCTGATGTTTTTATGGTTGCAGCCGATCGCCCTGTTCACGGCCAGCTGGCAAAGGATTTCGGCGCGAACGATCCGACCTGGATCTCTTCGTCGGGACCGGCCGGATCGGTGAAAAGCCGAATCTTGATGGCGTAGTCGTCGAGGTAGGTGATCGGCGGTCCGATACGAAATGGCCGATCGTGTCCAGGATAGATCACGTCGGCGAGCGTCAAGGCTCGCAGGAGACTATCTTTGGCCCGTCCCTCGGACGTGCGTTGATGGCGGATCTCCCCGGCCGCGGCGTCGCCGGCGCAGGTGACGGCATCGCCTGCAAGCAGCGCGTTGCCGACCACCGCGCCGATCGATCCCGGAGAATGTCCGGGCAGTTCGATGAGGCGAACGCCAGGAGCAATATCCTGCTCGCCTGCCACGGGGCGCAGCTTCAATCGTCGCAGCGCACGTCCGATATAGCTCGGGGTTTCCGCATCATGCGCATCCGGCGTCTCCGCGTAGGCGAGTTCTTGCTCGTGAATCACAATCTCGGCGTTCGGAAACAGGTCGGCGTTGGCAGCATTGTCCCAGTGAACGTGGGACAATACGACGGTGTCGATTTCGCCAGGGTCCACGCCAAGCTTCTTCAATCGCCCCTGCAGGATAGGCCGATAGGCGTAGGGGCCGGTGTCGAACAACAGGTTCCGGCCGTCGGCACGAACAAGCGCGACCGTCGATATCCCCGTCAGAAACTTGTCGGCGCGGGCGGGCAATCCCGTGAACAACAGCGTGATCGAAGGCGCATTCATGATCGGATCGCCGTTTTTGCGGAATGCTCTGTCGAGATCTCCAGTTCCAGATCCTGGCCGAAGGGCTGAAAGGGGAAGGTCAGATGATATCGATATTGCGCGAGATAAGTGACCGAGCCGCCTTGCAGGCGGAATGGGCGGTCATGACCGGGATAGAACACGTTGCCTGAGGCCAGTGCCCGGTCGAGACTGGCTTGCGCCTTGGCGGGATCGAAGAACGCAACATCGGGAACGTGCCGCACGGCGTCTCGTGCCGACCACAGGGCGTCGCTTGCAAGCACGGCGCGTTCCTCTCCGTTGTCGACGACGAGCCCCTGCAGACCTACGGAGTGCCCGGGTAGCAACAGCGTGCGGACACCGGGAAAAAGCTCCTGCTCTTCGTCAGGCAGGAGCGTAACCCTCATGTCCCTCAGAATTTCCCGTACGTAAGGCGGCGTGCCCCAGTCGTTGGCGCGGGGCGACGCCGCGTATTCGAACTCGACTCGGGGCGTCAAAATTTCCGCGTGTGCGAACAGATCGAGGTTCTCAACGTGGTCCCAGTGCAGATGCGTCAGGAACACCGCATCGATATCCTTCGGCGCAAGGCCTCGCGCCTGGAGTGCCGCGATCAGCATCGGCCGGACACGAAACGGCCCCGTGTCGAACAGAATGGTCCGACCCGCGACATGAAGCAGCAGCAGCGAGCAGATGCCGAACAGAAAATGATCAGTTTTTGCGGGCAGGCCGGGAATGAGAAGGTCGATCTTCACGCTGAATTTTCCGTGCCCCCGGGCGGCCGACTTTAGCGGCATTGTATCTTGCCCCTTTGTGCCCTATTACGCATGCCGAAATCAATTATGAAATTGGGAGGTGTTATGAATTTTCGCGCTTTGATGTCGGGCACCGTCGTAGCCGCGCTTGCGGCAGCCGCGCTGGTGGCCGCACCGATCCAGGCTCAGGCACCGACCCCGGTCCGCGCCGCCTATATCCCCGTGGTCACCTGGCTGCCAGCCTGGGTTGCGAAGGAGATGGGATTCTTCGCCAAGCACGGTCTCGATGTGACGCTGAGCGTCGCGCAAAATCTGTCAATCCTCCCGGGCACCGTGGGACGACAATTCGAATTCGTCCCCAGCACCGCGCCGGATCTGTTGAAGGCCGTTGCCAGCGGCCTCGACGTCGTGGCGGTGGCGGCCTCGGTGTATGAGACCGAAGACAATGTCTCGACCCAGTTGATGGTCGCCAAGGACTCCGGCATTACGTCGGCCAAGGATCTCACCGGCAAATTGATCGCGACCCCGACGATCGGCGGCGTCATTCACGTCTCGGTTCTCTATTGGCTGAAGAAGAACGGCGTCGATCCCGCCAGCATTCGCGCCGTGGAGGTCCCGTTCCCCAACATGGCGGACCAACTGAAAGCCAAGCGGGTCGATGCGGTCGAGGCGCTCGAGCCGTTCGTCGGCGCGCTGAAGGCAAGCGGCAACGTCGCCTTGACGGCGCCGTTGTTGAGCGCAGGCAAGGAAGTGCTGTTTCCGTTCTGGATCTCGTCGGGTGAATGGGCGCGGACGCACGGTTCGACGGTCGCCGCCTGGAAGGCTTCGCTCGATGACGCCATCGCCTACATCAAGCAGAACCCGGACGAGGCGAGATCGATCGAGGCGAAATACACCAAGCTCCCCGAAGCGGTCGTCAAGGCCACGCCCTTTCCGACCTATCGCACTGCGATCACGGCCAAGGACATCGAACTGTGGGCCAACGTGCTGAAGGAGGTTGGGCAACTCGATAAGCCGGTCGATTCAGCGAAGCTTGTCGTGGCGCAATAGCAGGTTCCGACATATCGATGTCTCAACCCGTATTCCAGTGCCGATCGGCGAGCGTCACGCTGTCTTTGAGCTCCGGTCCTCGTCCGATCATTTCCGGCATCAATCTCGACGTTCACGACGCCGAGTTCCTGTCGATTGTCGGCCCCTCGGGTACGGGCAAGACCACCTTGCTGCGCGTACTCGGCGGCCTTTTGCCGCCGACTAGCGGCGAGATGCTGATCAAGGGACGCGTGATGACCGGTCCGCCTGATGACGTGGTGATCGTTTTTCAGGATTACGGCAACGCATTGCTGCAATGGCGGACAGTTGCGGGAAATGTCGCTTTCGGGATCGAGCGCAAATTGTCGCGCGCCGAATGCGCCGATCGCGTCAACGATGCACTCAACCTGGTTGGCCTGCTGGTGCGCGCCGGAGACTATCCTTGGCAATTGTCGGGCGGCATGCAGCAGCGGGTCCAGATCGCCCGCGCGCTGGCGCTGCGTCCAGCCGTGATGCTCATGGACGAGCCGTTCGCGGCGCTGGATGCCATGACCAAGGCGAGCCTGCAGGATGAATTGTTGCGCTTGCGGGACCGAACCCGAACCAGCTTCGTCTTCATCACCCACGATATCGAAGAAGCGATCTATCTCGGCGACCGCGTCGCGGTGCTCAACGGCAGTCCGGGCCGCATCGACGAAGTGATCCCGATCGAGCTTCCCGGCCCACGCGATCAGATCGTGACGCGTGCGCTGCCGGAGTTCTTGAAATACCGATACCGGCTGCATGAGGCGATCGGTCATGGGTAGCCGCTGGACCACCCTGAGCGTCAATTGGTCGGGACTATCGGTATTCGCGCTGGTCCTGGCGGGGTGGGAGGCCGCGGTTCGCTCGGGCATGATCGCGTTTGAATTCCTGCCGGCACCGTCGGCCATTCTTATGGGCGTGGTCGAGCTGGTGCAGGATGGCATCCTGTTGCAGGATTTGCTTCATACATTGCTGTCGATCGCCATCGGATGGACGATCGCGATGATCATCGGGGTCGCTGTCGGCCTGTTGCTCGGCTTTTCGCCATTGGCGCGAAAATATGGGCTGGCGAGCATTGAAGTGCTGCGGCCGATCCCGGGGATTGCGTTTGCCCCGCTGGGACTGCTTCTGTTCGGCTTCTCGCTGCAGACCGAACTGGTCGTGACCGTGCTTCCGACCGTCTGGCCGGTCATGGTCAACACCATGGGCGGCATTGCAAATGCACAGCCGCGACTGACCGACGTCGGCCGTACGTTCCGGCTGAGTTCCTACGAGATCGTGCGCTATCTTCTGCTTCCTTCCGCGTTGCCCTCGATTGTCGTCGGCGCGCGGATCAGCCTCGGCCTCGCGCTGGTCATGGCAATCGTTGCGGAAATCGTCGGCAATCCGGAGGGCCTCGGCTATGGCATCGTGCGCGAGCAGCAGGCGTTGCATCCCGAATACATGTTCGCCTATATCGCCGTCGTCGGCCTGCTCGGCGTCATCCTGAACGCGGGCGTGCTCGCGATCACGAAATCGCTCTGGCCCTGGACAGCTCCGAGGCAATCCGCGTGATGAAGCCGTTTGCGAAGCTCACATGGCTTGGCCGCACGGTATCGCAGTTGCCGTCGGCGTGGGGCCTGTTGCCGCTCATCGTCGCCCTGCTGCTGTGGCAGATCCTGCAAACCGGCAATTCACCTTATTTTCCGCCGCCGTCCGCCTGGTGGTCCGGATTGGTGCAGATCGCAGCGGGTGGTCAGCTGTTGGCTGCCTGCATCGCGACGCTGAAGACGATCGTCGCCGGCCTTGCGCTGGCCATCGTGGCCGGCATCGGCCTTGGTGTCCTGATCGGCACGTCGCCACGTGCAGCGCGCGCGCTCGGTCCGTTGCTGGAATTCTGCCGGGCAATGCCGCCGCCTGCGATCGTTCCGCTTGCGATCCTGTTCCTGGGCTACGATGAGCGGATGAAACTGACGATTGTTGCGCTGTCCGCGATGTGGCCGATTTTGCTCAATACGTCCTCGGCGATCCAGCACATACACCCGCTGCTGCTCGATGTCTCGACGTCGTTCCATCTGTCTCGCTTCGAGCGCATCAGGTTGATCATCATACCGTCCGTCGTGCCGTCGATCCTGCTGGGTATCCGGATTGCGTTGCCGTTGACGATCGTGCTGACGCTGCTTGTGGAGATCCTCACCTCGATCCAGGGCATCGGCGCGCTCATGATCGCGGCCCAGCGAAATTTTCAGTCCGGTCAGGTCTATGGCTTGCTGGTTTTGGTCGGGCTGTTCGGCTTTATCATCAACAATGCGTTTTCCATCGTACAAGCCGTGATTCTGCGGCGCTGGCCCCCACGGAGCGTTCAGGCATGACAGCGCGCGATGCTTTCAGACTTCCAATTGCCGAACCGCGCGTCGAGCAGATCGGCGTCCAGTCGGTCGAGGTCGCCGGCCGTCTGCTCAAGACCTTGGCCAGCCTCGATGGGGCGCAGACGCTGGGCGCGCTGGCGGCCGCCGCAGGATTGTCGCCCGCCAAGGCACACCGATACCTGGTCAGCCTTATCCGCGAGGGGTTTATCGAACAGAGCGCGGCCGACGGGCGTTATGATTTCGGCGGCGCCGCGCGCCTGATTGGCAGGGTCGCCGCGAACCGTCTCGACATCATGCGGATCGGAACGCCGCTGTTGAGCAAGCTGCGGGACGATTTGCGCGAGACCGTCTTCATGGGAGTCTGGAGTGCGCGGGGCCCGATGGTCATCGAGTGGTTCGATATCGTCCGGCCGGTGTCGGTCGTGATTCGTCCCGGCTCGATCCTGCCACTGCATACGTCGGCTTTCGGGCTGGTGTGTTCGGCCTATCTTCCGCCCGCGGTCGTCGCGCCGGCGCTCGAGGCCGAAACGCCGCAACCGAACCTTCGCTCGGGCCGGTTGACCAAGGCGAGGCAAGCCGCGCTGTTCGAAGAGATCCGCCGCGACGGTTTCAGCGTGGTGCGAGGTGACCTGATCCTGGGCCTCGACGCGATCGCGGTGCCGGTGCTCGATCACAGCAACGAACTGGTCGCGTGCCTTGCCGCGGTGGGATCGAGCGGTGTTCTCGATATCACGGCCTCAGGGCGCGTCGTGAGCGAACTCAAGGCTGCCGCCAAACGATTCTCGCAGTTGATCGGCTGAAGCTGGATCGAGGAGGGAGGCTGAAAATGGCCGAAGGCTTGCGGTACGACATCAACGGTCGCGTCGCTTCACTGACGTTGACCCAGCCGGATTCGTTCAATCTGTTGACCGAGCAGATTTTGCAGGCATTTGGCGAGGTGGCCCGACAGCTTTCCACCAACGCCGATATCGATGTGCTGACCATCACCGCTGAGGGCACATCCTGCTTCTCGACAGGGCTGCTCACGCCGGCCTTGCGTGGCAGCCTTACCAAACCGGAAGTCCTCAAGCGCGTCCGTCTGGCCAACGAATCGTTCGATGCGATCGAGATGCTGCCGCAGATTGTTATCGTCGGATTGAACGGCTTTGTGCGGGCTGGCGCCGTCGAGCTTGCGCTCGCATGCGATATCAGGATCGCGGGCGATCACGTCACGCTATCCTCGCCCGAGGCGAAGTGGGGCGGGTTCGCCGGCGCCGGAGCGCCGGTTCGTCTCCCGCGCATTGTCGGGATGGGGCGTGCGCTCGAACTACTTTGCACGGGACGCGAGATCGGCGCGCTGGAAATGGAGCGCATCGGTCTGGTCGATCGCCTCGTTGGCCGGGATGCCATTCACGCCACGCTCGAGGAAATGGCGCGGACTATCGCGGAGAATGGCCCTCTGGCTAACAAAGGCGCCAAGCGAATTGCCAGGATGCGGGAGGCGTCGGGCTTTGCTGCAGCGCGTAAACTATCCGACGAGCTTCGCGCCGCGCTCGAATGGACCAATGACGTCGATGAGGGCATGGCCGCGGTACGCGAAGGCCGCAAGCCTCGATTCACCGGAACGTAGCGTAGTGGAGATAAAGGCATGCCGTTTGCGAACGTCAATTCGGTGCGCCTGAACTATGAGGTGCTCGGCAGCCAGGGCGCCTGGGTCGCGCTGGCGTCGGGTGCGCGCCGGAACTAGATCAGCCGGCGGACGTTCGGGCGCGATGCCATCGGTGCAAGGCGACGCCGGCCCAGATCGCCTCGACCAGGCCGAACGGCCAGGCGCCCTGCAGGAAGCCGTAGGCCGAGCCGAGGCCGCAGGCGGCGGCGAAGCCCAGGATGTAGATGTGACCTCGCTCTTCCAGCGCATAGAACAGCAGCATCGCCGTTACCGCGAATAGTCCGAATATCGTCAGTGCGTCCATGGCCCACCGTTGCGGTGTCGCCCTGTTCTTGACGATTCCCGTCGTCTTGAAAACCAACGATCACGGCAGGCCGCCGCGACCCATCATCGAGCCCGGACTGCGGCCTTGGTCGGCGCCGATCGTACGCCGGCCTTTTCCAGGAGAGGAAGCACCCGATCGATGAAGAAGCCGAGTTCGTTGCCGAAATTGAGGAAAATCAACGCCGCCCCCTGGAAGCCGGCGCGATGGAGATCCTTGATCCCGTTGGCGACGTCTTCCGGACTTCCGACCAGCGGATAGCCGCCATTTCCCGCCGCCATCCTGGCCCGCAACTCGTTGTACAGAGCCTCGGGAAGCGCAGCTTGCCCTTTCCTCGTCGAGATATAGTAGTCGACGCCCGCGTGGTCCGCATTGTCGACAGCGTAGTACTGGTGAAAAGCTTCAGCTTCCTCGCGCGTTTCGCGGCAAACCACATAGGCGACCGCGATGCAACCGGGAGGCTTCTCGCGGCCAGCCTTGGCGGAGCGATTGGCGAGGTCGGTGATTTCGGCGCGGCCCGTTTCGGTGCTCTCGACGACGGTCAGGAGATAGTCCGATGTTCTGATCGCGAAATCTCGTCCCGCAGGCGAATAGGCGGCAGAGAACACGATTGGACCCGGCGATTGGAGCGAGCCGGGCATCCCGGTGATGCCCTCCAGTTCGGGGAAATGCTTGCCGTTGTAGTCGAACGGCTCGGGTGATCCGGCCAGCAGGCGCGACCAGATGTCGAACCACTCCTGGCCCTGCACGTAGCGCTCGTCATGGGGCAATTCCGGGATCCCGAACATGACGAAGTCGGCCTTGTTCCAGCCGCACACGATATTCACACCAGCACGACCGCCACTGACGTGGTCGATGGTTGCCATGGCTTTGGCTGCGACGATCGGGTGAATGATCGGGGTGTGTACAGTCGAAAACACCCCGATACGATCCGTGATAGCTGCGGTGGCGGCAGCGAGGGTAAGAGTTTCGAACGACCATAGGCGGTTGTTGATGGCCCCCGGAATTCCCCTCCACCGGGCTGGCGGTAGAAGGAAATCGAGCCCGCTACGATCCGCCAGTTGGACGACCTCGCGTATTTCCGGCCAGCGACAGGACCAGCGCTCGGGAACGGTCGTAATCGCGTTCCCGCCCTCGTAACTATAGGCGAAGACACCGAGCTTGAAGCCGTTGTCCTCACGCATCGCGTTGCTGGCTTCCTTCATGAGGAGATCCTTTCGTCTTGCAAACTTTGACTGATCTCAGTCGAGGGCGCGGCCTTTGCTCTCGTCAAGGAGCCACATGGCGACCACGGAAATCGCGTTCGCGAGCATCAGGTAGTACGCTGGTGAAAGCGGGTCTCCCGTGATTCCGATGAGCCAGGTCAGGACAACCTGGGTAGACCCGCCGAATACGCAGACGCCGACCGCGTAGATCAGAGCGAAGCCGGTCGTGCGTACGGCGCGCGGCAGAAGTTCCGGCACCAGGACGAGCATCAGTCCGCCGCTGAGGGAATGCAGCCCCATGATCACGCATGTCATCAGGATGAGGGACAGCGCACTCGGCTGCGCGGTGAGGTAAAGGAAGGCTGGATAGGCCGCAAGGATCAGTACGACTCGTGGCCAGATCAGGACGGGCTTGCGGCCGATCCGATCCGAGAGCCAGCCACCCAGGAGGGTCGGGATGACGACACTGATGCCGGCCGCGAACGGCACGAGCAGGGCCGCGCTCGTCGGCAGGTGCAGGGTCGTGATCGCGTAGCTCGTCATGTAGGTGGACACGAAATAGGAGACGGTCCCGCCCAGGATGGTCAGAATGCCGAGGATCACCGTGCGAAGCTGAGAACGGACGATGTCCTTCAACACGGCGCCGGTGGAGTCGTGAACAGAGGCGCCCTCGATCGTCTCCGGGATATGCCGGCGCACGTAAATGCCGACCGGGACGATCAGGAGACCCACGGCGAACGCGACTCGCCAGCCCCAGGTTTCCACGTCCGACTGCGGCAACATGGTCGAGAGACCGATGGCGACGATACCGGCAAGAACGAGCGCGAGTCCCTGGCCCGCATTGGTCCAGCTACCGAAATAACCCCGCTCGGCCGGCGGAGCGACCTCGATCATGTAGCTCGCCGCAGATCCGGTCTCGCCTCCTGCCGCGAAGCCCTGGAGAAGGCGGCCGAGAACGAGCAAGACCGGCGCAGCGAGACCCAGCGTCGCGTAACCCGGCGTGAAGGCGATCAAGGCCGTGCCGAGCGCCATCAGGACAATGCTCAGATTGAGGGCGGTGCGGCGGCCCGAGCGATCGGCAAGCGCCCCGATGAAAATGGCCCCGAGCGGCCTCGTGAGGAAGCCGACGCCGAACGTGGCCACAGAGAGAAGAAGGTTGCTCCAGGGATTGCCGACCGGAAAGAACTGGCGCCCGATCATGACAGCGAAGAACGTGTAGACCGTGAAATCGTAATACTCGATGGTGTTGCCGATCGTGACGGCGAAGATGCCATGTCTTCGGCTCAGGCTTGAGCCCAACAGAGGAGCGGAGACCATGCGATCGGCGGTGAGAGGCTGGTCTGACATCAGTTCTGTCCTCCTCTTTGATTGAGCATGATCTTGTAGGAAAGCCGGTTTCCACTTTTCCGAGTCATGCTCTGGTTTGCCCGGCCGCTAAGGTCATTTGATCTACACGCGTCGACCGACCCGTTCTCGAGCGATCTCGACGAACATCGCCGCGCCGATCGCCATGACGTCCTCATCGAAGTCATAGGAAGGGTGGTGGCATACGGGACCGTCCTGGCCTACGAAGAAGAATGCGCCGGGCCGCTCCTCGAGCAGGAACGAGAAATCCTCGGACGCCATCAGAGGCGCGCAGTTCTGGTCCAAGAGATCCGGGCCGACCACGCGCCGCGCCGCGGCCTCGACGACGGCCACCTGCTCGGCATGGTTGGTCGTCGGCGGACAGCCATCCGCAATCTCGCAGTCTATGCTGGCACCAAAGGCGGCCGCCAACCCGGTACAAAGCTCGGCCACGCGACGCTTGAGCAGCGCTCGGCCCGGCTTGCTCATGGACCGGATCGTTCCCGTCAACACGACTTCGTCGGGGATGATGTTGTCTGCCGTTCCGCCCTGGATCGTGCCGATCGTGACGACCCCGGCGTCGAGCGGGTCCAGCGACCGGCTGATTGCGGTCTGCAGCAGACCGATGAGCTCTGCCGCGATCACGATCGGGTCGTTTCCCTTATGCGGCTGAGCGCCGTGCGCGCCGACGCCGCGAATGACGATCCTGAGGCTGTCAGCGCCGGACAGGATGGTGCCCGGCCTGACGCCGACGGAGCCCGGCGTGCGCTGAGGCATGTTGTGCAAGGCATACACCTCATCCATCGGAGCCGCCGACAGCAGGCCGTCGCCCAGCATGGCGAGACTGCCTTTCAGCGTTTCCTCGGCGGGCTGGAAGATGAAGTGCACGGTGCCGTCGAGCTCGCGACGCTGCGCCAGATAGCTCGCGGCCCCAAGCAGCGCAGCCGCATGGCCGTCGTGCCCGCATCCATGGAAGACGCCTTCGCGAAGCGAGCGGTGCGGCAGGTTGGTCTTCTCCGCCATGGGCAGCGCGTCCATCTCGGCGCGGAAGCCGATCGACCGCGCGCTGCTTCCCGAGCCTGTGAGCGTCGCGACGACACCCGTTCCTCCCACGCCGGACCGGACCGACAGTCCCCAGCCTGCCAGCAAGGCGGCGATGCGGGCGGCCGTTCGATGCTCTTCGAAGCCCAGTTCGGGGTGGCGGTGAAAATCGCGCCGCCACTCGATCATCGGAGCGAAGCCTTGTCGGAAATCGTCAAGGACAGTCATGGTAACCTGCGTGATGCATGCCACTGCGGGGGAGGGGATTGCCGCGCATTCCTCCCGCCTATAGATATCCAACCATCGATATTCTCACTTTGCAACAGTCTCAGTGAGAAACATCCGGGAGATCTGTGTTGCCCAAGCCCAAGGCCGGACCCGAGCGCTATCTCACCTACCGCCTCGACGTGCTCTCGACCGGGGCGATCCGCATTGCGAATGAGGTCTACTCAGCAAGCTGCGGGCTAGACGTTCGCGAACTGCGCGTCCTTCGGCTCATTGACGACAATCCCGGCATCACGTTCAGCGACCTGACCGAGCAGACGAGATTCGAGCGCAGCCTCGCGTCGCGATTGCTGAACGGGCTGCTGCGCGAAGGCCTGGTCGAGCGCGAGAACAGCGCCGCCGACGCACGCGTGTTTCATTTGCGTACGACCGAGGCCGGCCGCGAGCGACGTCACTTGGCAACGCGGATCGGCCAGAAACTGGAAGCACACCTGCTGCGGCCGCTGAGCGAGTCGCAACGGGCCGGGCTCCTCGAAACCATCGAACTCCTGACGGACTGGGTGTACGGCGATTTTGCCCGCGACCTGGACGGCGTCGTCGGCATCAAGCCCAAAATCTGAAAACCCAGGACCTGACCGTTATCGGAGACGCTTGTTTTCACTCCAGTCGTTCGAGCTCGTCATTGCGACGAGCCAACGACGGTGGGACGCAGCTTCCGTCAGCGATAGGGTTCGGACTGTTTGATTCCATTCATTAGATAGGCCTTGACAATAGCTCCGTTCTGTCTGAAATTTCTGTCATGACAGAAATAACCGACAAAAAGAAACTCCCTCCGGTGGTCGAGCGCTTCATCCTGCATTGGGGCGACATGGGCGACCAATGGGGCGTCAACCGCTCGGTCAGCCAGATCCACGGGCTGCTTTATCTGGCGGAGGCGCCGATGACCGCCGAGGACATCGCCGACACGCTCGGCATGGCGCGCTCCAACGTCTCCAACTCGATCAAGGAGCTGCTGGCCTGGAACCTGGTCCGGCGCGTGCCGATCCTGGGCGACCGCCGCGATCATTTCGAGGCCGAGACCGACATCTGGGAGGTGGCGGCGCGGATCGCCGCCGGCCGCAAGGAGCGCGAGATCGATCCCGCGATCGCGGCGCTGCGCGCCTGCGTGTCGGACGCGACCGATGATCCCTCGATCAGCCCGGTCGCAGGCAAGCGGCTGAAGGAGATGCTGGCTTTCACCGAGCTCGCCGAGCGCTGGTACACGCAGATGCTCAACGTGCCGCGTCCGAGATTGGTGGCGCTGATCAAGCTGGGCGAGAAGATCGTCAGCCTCTTGCCCACGGGAAAATCAAAATAGGCAGGTCGTTGGTGGGAGCGTGTGATGGCGTCAGCAAGATTATCGAACCTCGCCAGCTCTTCGCCCGCCGCAATCCTGCTCGACGACCATCGCTTCCGCGCGCTGCTTCCGGACGACGACTGGGGACGGCTGCCGCTCGCGGTATGGCGGCGCTTCTCGAAGCGCCTCGCCGGCGGCAAGACCGTGGTCTATGTCGGCGAGGTCGAAGAAGCCTTCCACAGCCGGATCGGCTGGTGGCTTGCGCAGCTCACGCGCCTGATCGGCGGGCCGCTGCCGACCGGCCGGGAGACGCGCGTCCCGATGATCGTGACCGTGACCGAGGACGCCGCAAGCGGCGGCCAGGTCTGGACGCGCATTTGCTCGCGCAGCGACGGCTTTCCCCAGGTGATCCATTCCGCCAAGCGTTTCGCGGGCCCGACGGGACTCGAGGAATATGTCGGCTTCGGCATCAGCATGGCGCTGCGCCTGTCGGTCGAGCACGAGGCGCTGTTCTTCCGAAGCGCCGGCTATTTTCTCAAGCTCGGTCCGCTTCGCGTGGGGTTGCCTGAACGGTTCACGCCCGGCGCGCTGACGGTCAGTCACACCGATCTCGGGGGCGGAGCCTTCCGTTTCGCGCTCAAGGTCATCCACCCCCGCTATGGCGCGCTCATCCGCCAATCCGCCGTGTTCCGGGAGGCCGCATCATGACGCCGCTGCTTTGGACCCTGATCGCCATCCAGGTCGTGATGGGTGCATTCGATACGCTCTATCATCACGAACTGACCGAACGGCTGCCCTGGCGCGCCTCGCAGCGCCACGAGTTGCAGCTGCACAGCATCAGGAATTTTCTCTACGCCTTGCTCTTTCTCGTGTTCGGCTGGCTCGAAGTCCACGGACTGCTTGCGATGCTCTTCGTCGCGGTGCTGGTGGCGGAGATCATCATCACGCTGATGGATTTCGTCGAGGAAGATCTGAGCCGCAAGCTGCCCGCCAGCGAGCGCATCAATCACACGCTGCTCGCGCTCAACTATGGCGCGATCCTGGCCTTGCTGCTGCCGATCCTGATCGGTTGGGCGCTGCTGCCGACCGGCATCAAGCTCGTCGATCACGGTTGGCTCGGCATCGCCGCTGTCATCTGCGCCGCCGGTGTCGCTCTGTTCGGATTGCGGGATTTTGCGGCATCGAAGCGGCTGGCCCGCCTGCGTTGCGCGCCGGCGAAAGAGCTTGTCGAGAAATTGCCGGCGCGGAAGACCGTGCTCGTCACCGGCGCGACCGGCTTCATCGGCAGCCGGCTGGTCGCGAGCCTCGCAAGTGCCGGCCACCACGTCATTGCACTGGTGCGCAATCGGGCCAGGGCGGAAGCGTTGCCATATCCGATCACACTGATCACGAGCCTCGATCAGCTGTCCTCGGAGTCTGGGATCGATGCGATCGTCAATCTCGCGGGCGAGCCGATCAGCGATGGCCTGTGGACCGAAGCCAGGCGCCGCAAGATCATCGATTCCCGTGTCAACATGACCAATGATGTTGTCGGCTTGATCTCGCGTCTGGAGCGGAAGCCTTCCGTGCTGGTCTCCGGTTCGGCGATCGGCTGGTATGGCCTCTGGCAGGATCAGCCGCTGACGGAGTCAGCCAAGTCCCACGCCTGTTTCAGCCACGAACTCTGCGAGGCCTGGGAGACCGCGGCGCGCGCGGCCGAGGCGCACGGGGTGAGGGTGGTCTACCTGCGCATCGGCCTCGTGCTCGGGACCGATGGCGGCTTCATCACGCGGATGCTGACGCCGTTCGAATTCGGCCTCGGCGGTCCGCTCGGTTCGGGCCGGCAGTGGATGTCCTGGATCGAGCGCGACGATCTCATCCGATTGATTGCGCATGTGATCGCGCGGAGCGAGATCGCGGGTCCCGTCAACGCGACCGCGCCGATTCCCGTCACCAACAGCAAATTCACCGAAGAGCTGGCGCGACGGCTGCATCGTCCCGCGCTGTTCCGGATACCCGACGCATTGTTGCGCCGGATCGGCGGCGATTTCGCCAGCGAACTCCTGCTTGGCGGACAGCGCGTGCTGCCGAACAAGGCGCTCAGCAACGGTTTTGTCTTCCGTTACGAGACCCTGCGTAGCGCGCTCGGAGCGATCTTGTGAGATGCGCGACAGGCGAAGTCAGCGCGGCAGGTTCGCGATCGCCTGGCTGAGCTGTTGGATTTCGTAGGGTTTTCTCAGAATAGGGAAATCGCCGCGCACTCCCGCGGCGGCTTCGCTGTATCCGGTCGCCAGCAGGATCGGCAGATCGGGCCGGATTTCCCGCAGGCGGCGCGCCAGATGCAGGCCGTCGATCTTTCCGGGCATCACGATGTCGGAAAAGACAAGGTCGATCTCGCCGCTCAGGACTTCGAGGAGCGCGGTTTCGGCGTCCGGTGCCCGGCGGACGGTATAGCCAAGCTGCTCCAGCAGGCTGGCGCTGACCGAAGCCACCTCGGGATTGTCTTCGACCAGCAGCACGGTGCCGCTGCCGCCCATCTCCACGACGTTGCTCTTGTCGGCACATGAGCGGGCCTCTCGCCGTGGCAGGAGGATCACAACTCGCGTGCCCTTGCCGAGCTCGCTTTGCACTTTCACCGTGCCGCCGGCCTGGTGCGCGAAGCCGTGAACCTGCGAGAGGCCAAGTCCGGTGCCCTTGCCGACCGGTTTGGTCGTGAAGAAGGGGTCGAAGATCTTGTTGAGCACGTCGGGCGCAATGCCCTGACCGGCATCCTCCACGCTGATCGCGACGTAGTCACGCGCTTTCGGCACGCGCGCGGCGACGTTGTAGGCAGCGATCTTGATCGTGCCGCCCGACGGCATGGCATCGCGCGCATTGACGACGAGGTTGACGAGCGCGGTCTCGAACTCGGAGACGTCCACCGTGACCGGCCAGAGTTCATGGCCGAAATCGAAGTCCAGACGCAGCGCGCTCCCGGCGCCGGTTTCGAGAACATCGCGGATCGCCCTGATCCGCTCGGCCGCGTCGATGGATTGGGGATTGACGCTCTGGCGGCGGGCGAAGGTCAGCAATTGGTTGGTCAGTGCCGCGCCGCGCTTGGTCGCGGCCTCGATCGCGGCCGTCGCGCGCGCCATTTTCGAGTTGCCGTCGCTTCCTTTCTTCAGGAAATGCAGGCTGCCGCTGATGATCATCAGGATGTTGTTGAAATCGTGTGCCACGCCGCCGGTGAGCTGGCCGAGCGCATCCAGCTTCTGGGCTTCGGCAAGATGCTTCTGCATCTGTTCGAGCTTCAGCTGGGCTTCGCGGCGTTCGGTGACGTCGCGGGTAATTTTGGCGAAGCCGACCAGCCTGCCGTCTTCATAGATCGGATCGATGACGACGCTGGCCCAGAAGAACGTGCCGTCCTTGCGTACGCGCCAGCCTTCTTCCTCGTAGCGGCCCTGTTCGCGGGCGATGCGCAATGCGCGTGCGGGCTTGCCGTTTGCGCGGTCGGTCTCGGTATAGAAGCGAGAGAAGTGCTGGCCGAGGATTTCCTGGGCGGAATAACCCTTGATGCGCTGACCGCCGACGTTCCAGCTGGTGATGAGGCCGGTGCGGTCGAGCATGTAGAGAGCGTAATCGGCGACGCCTTCAACGAGAAGACGGAAGCTTCGTTCGCTCTCGAACAGGTCTCGCTGCTTTTTTGGTTTTCCGACGATCATCTGGACCCCGCCGCAGTTTTGACAAACGTTTCGTCTGCGGCTTTCGTTCCCACGCTCTGGGAGACTTTTTGCCGGGCAGGGGGGCGCACCGCCGGGCGGCTTCTCGGCGCGCTTCCTTCGCCAGCAAGAGGACGTCCGCGTCCTCCGATGATCCTAGGATTGTTTTCACCTCCAGCGCCGGATACGCCCTCGTCCACTTCGGGGTTAAGCGGCGATGTTGCATCGAGACATCGTTGCCAGGTACGACGCGCCCGGCCGGGCCTATGATACCGTGCTCTCGGCCAGTTTTGCCGGCGTCGTCGCGCCAAAGATCTCCTCAAACGAGCGCCGCAACGCGATGTCGACATCCGCCAGGGCGAGGGGGTGGCCGAGGTCAACGAGCGAAGTGACGCCGTAGCGGGGATCCGCCACGCCGCAGGGCACGATCGCCGAGAAATGGCTGAGATCCGGGTCGACGTTGATGGCGATGCCGTGGAACGACACCCAGCGTTTGAGGCGTACGCCGATGGCGGCGATCTTGTCCTCGAAGCCCACGCCCTTGTCCGGCCGCCGGACCCAGACGCCGACGCGGTCCTCCCGCCGTTCACCGCGGACGTTGAAAGCGGCAAGCGTCCGGATGATCCATTCCTCCAGCGCCGCCACATAGGCGCGGACGTCGGGCCGCCGCCGCTTCAGGTCCAGCATGACATAGGCCACGCGCTGGCCGGGGCCATGATAGGTGAGCTGACCGCCGCGCCCGGTCGAAAACAGCGGAAACCGGCGATCCAGCAGGTCGTCCGCCTTGCCCGAGGTGCCGGAGGTATAAAGCGGGGGGTGCTCCAGGAGCCACACCAGTTCCGGAGCCTCGCCAGCGGCGATCGCGGCGGCGCGCGCCTCCATGGCCGCTACCGCTTCGAGATATTCCACGGGGTGGCTGGAGATACGCCATTCCACAGCGTCGCCCGAGGGCGCAGCGAAGGTGGTCAGATCGAGGTTTTGCCGGCTATTAACCATTGGATAACCATAACGTGGTGATGTCTATCGCAGAATTTTAGTCCCGATGTCGCCCGGTCAAGCAGTGCCAACACTCGATAAAGTCAACGTCGATCTCATGGTGGTCCTTGGGACCAGCACCATGCCCATCCACCAAGTCATGCGGCTCTCCCGCGGGGCCATCATCGAACTGGACGCCACCGAAGCCGACGAGGTCAAGGTGCTGGCCAACAACCTGCCGGTAGCGTCCGGGGTGGTCCTGGTCGACCGCAACCGGATCGCGGTCGAAGTCAAGCAGATGCTGCCGAAATTACCGGGCAGCCGGTAAGCGGGCGAAAATCCTTGGCAAAACTCTGGATTCAAGGCCTTCGCGGGTCTTGTCCCCCCAAGGTCGATTTGTTACATCGGCGCCGTTGATCCGGCCCGATCCCGTTGGCCGGCTGATACTTTCGCGCTCGTGGCGGAATTGGTAGACGCGCTGCCTTGAGGTGGCAGTCCGTAACAGGGTGGGGGTTCGAGTCCCTCCGAGCGCACCAATCCTAAAAAGCCCCGCAAATTCAATGACTTGCGGGGTTTTTATTTCCTGAATATTGCTTCCACATTAGCAGCACTTCCGCACTGAAGCAGTGTGAATGACACCTTTGTGTGTCAACGGTGTCAACGTTCCGCTGTGGCAACTGTTGTTTTCTTTGAAGCTTTTCACTTACGAGATGGGCGCCCTGCCTAGGGCGTACTCATAAACCCGCGCCGCAGTCAGGCGCAAAGGAGGTCCGCTGTGCCCCTGATAGCGGCGCTCTTGCCGCACGTAAAACTACGCCGGACCATCTATTTGGCAGGCATCCGCCCATCGAGGCGGAACCCAAACGGCGTCTTCTCTTCGGTTTCACGCTGCCTTCTGTAACTTGATCCCGGGGCGCAGCCCGGCGCGCTGCGCAAGCCGGACCAGCATGCTCAGGCTGAACCGGTTGATCTTTCCGTTCTTGATCTCCGATACCCGAGCCTGAGTAACGCCGAGTTGTTTCGCCGCCTCGGTCTGTGTCAATCCGGACTTGTTCAGCCATTTGTTGATGCCCGAAAGCAACTTGGCGCGCATTTCAAGCTCCGCGGCTTCTTCCTCGGAGAAGAGGTCGTGGAATACTGATCTTGCCATTATCGTCACCTGATCTGTCTAAGTCGTGCTTTGGCGAGGTCGATGTCCCGCTTGGCCGTTGCCTGTGTTTTCTTCTGGAACGCATGCAGCACGTGAACTACGTCGCCGGTCGTGGTCAGGTAGATGATCCGGTAAGCGCCGGACGCCTGACGTATCCTGATCTCGCGAACGCCGGGGCCGACCGACGGCATGGGTTTCCAGTCAGAAGGGTTTTCGGCGATCTGAACCTGAAACAATTGATATCCAGCTTCGCGTCGCGCGTCGTTCGGAAAGGCTTCGACATCAGACCGGCTGCTGCCGTGCCATTTCACTTCCTTCATTATCCGACTATGCCAATTCTGGCATAGTCGGTCAATGCGGCTTGGCGTCGGACACTAGCTCTGAAAGACAGCCAGCGGTACGCGTGGGTGCTTGCGGAAAGGCACTTTTAGGCATGATAAGCACCTTGTTGGATGGTGCGTTCGGGTGCATCCCGTCGTGGCGTCAGCGGCGGGAGAGTTACTCAACAAGGCGGACAACGAACGTCCCGGCGTGCGACCCGAGCGGGGGCGATCCAAGTGCGGTTGCTTCAGCCACCGGGGCGCGAAAAGGTCCTCGTCGCCGCGCCGAGATCGCACCGCATTGCCGGCAAAAAGAGCGCAAGCTGGGATGACCTGAGCGACAGGATTACATCCAGTTCGACAGAGTGAGGGCCTGCACCGTCTTCCTTCTCCCGAAGACGAGGAAGCTCAGCAGCGAGAGCGTGAAGGCAGAGATCGCGCCGTAGAGCGTGACCCAGCCGATGCCATGGGCGAGCGCATTGCGCGCTGCGGAGATGGGAAATCCCTGACCTTCTGCGGCAGCGATATTTCCTCCTGAAACCGCATCCGCCAACGTCCGCAGAGTGACTTCGGACGGCGGCTGCGGCGCGCCTGGAGGATATAGTCGGACACGCCGCTCGCGAGAATGAACCCCATGAGCGCGATATTGACGGCCAGCGAAATCATTCTCGCGCTCATATCCATGCCCGACGCCATGCCGGCCCGCTCCGGCGGCAGGGCGGCGGTCGTGGTGTTGCTGACGGTCGTGTTGGTGAGGCCGAGGCCGATCCCGGCGAGGATGCAGCCGGGAAGCAGGGTCATCAGCAAGGCGACCACGAGGTCTGGTGACGTCTTGAAGAGTACGATCTGAAAATCCAGCCCCGTCATTGACTTGAACAGCTCGGCACTGAAATTCTGGGTGCTCCCGACGGATACGGTGCCGACGTTGAGCTTACCCGGATGGGCGCGTGCAAAGCTGATGAGGTCCGCGACCGTCTGGTACGGAGACTTGCTGTTGACAGCGAATGCAAGCGTAAACTCCCCGACCTGGGAGATCATCCTGAACTGCTTGCCTGGATCGTAGGGCAGGTTCGCGAACATTACCGGAGCGATGGCGTTGCCGTTCGTTACAAATCCGAGCGTGTAGCCGTCGGGAGCGGCGGACAGCACGGCGCGGCTCGCGTTGATATCACCAGGGCCCGGCATGTTTTCCACCATGAAACGTTGGCCGAGGTTTTCGGTAAGCTTTTCCGCGAGAATTCGGGCAGGAACATCGGCAACGCCACCGGGACCGTACGGCAAAATGAGGCGCACTGGTCGGTCCGGCCATTTGGCCAAGGCACATTGAGGGACAACCGAAGCCATCAGCGCGATCAGCATGATGACAAGAGTTCGCCAAGCTAAAAGAGCCTTGTCATCCACTCGTGCGATTATCTCTGCTGTCATCGTGGGCATTGCTCTCTGAGGTCGACACCGTGCCAATCACGCGAAGGGTATCGAGGTCCTTAGCGGCCGACAAATCAACAGTTGCGATGGATTAACCGGGAATGCCGATAGAAGGCTAGGTATGGCGTGACACTAGAGCAAACCTCCTAGGTGTCTCAGCAGTTGGCATGATGTTTTCGGAGACGGGCAAGATCCATCACCGGCAACGTCATGTTGAACGGTGAGGTGATCCGACTGGACCGTGCATTGCCGATGGCGGCCAAATAGCGTCACTCAAGCGCTTGGAGAAAACGAACGAAACGTTTAGGCGCTGCCTGGCTCACATTGTGCTGCGTGGGGCGCGAGGCGGCAGATTTGCGTGCAGTGAACGAGAGGGCTGCGAGAGCGCTCGGAACAGTGGAGGAGAGCGCTTGTGGCGAATGCAGGTATGAGAGGTCGGCCGATAGCGCCGTTGGTGCTGAATGAGCAAGAGCGGGCGTACTTGGAGAGACACTTTCGTCGTCATCGTGCTGCCCGGTCGTCATCTGAGCGATGCCGGGCGATCCTGCGCTGTGCGGAGGCCTGTCCTGGCCGCCCTCGAACCATCAACGACGATCAGGTTGCTGAGGTGACCGAGCGGACGTTGCGTACGACGCCACCCGACGTGACGCACTGGTCGATCCGCTCGATGGCTGCGGAAACCGATGGCTGCGGAAGCTGGCTTTTCCCTCAGGCGGGCAAGAGAACCTCAATCTCTCCTTCGACAATGCGAACAGGGTAGGTCTTCAGATCGACTTCAGCCGGAGTGCAAATTGCCTTGCCGGTGCAGACGTTGAACTGACCGCCATGCAGTGGGCACTCGACGATCGCATCGTCGAGCCAGCCGTCGGTCAGCAAAGCGTAGGCATGGGTGCAGACGTTGTCCGTCGCAAAGATGCTGCCGTCGACGTTATACAGGGCGATATGAACATCGGCGATTTCTCGCGCTATCATCTGCCCAACATCAATTTCATCAAGCGTCGCGACCACGCGCCATTCCGAACTTCCTTCATCGCGCGCCATCGCCTTTCGCTCCGTCATGCCTATCAGTCCATCAAACTCTAAGCGACCTTGAAACTCTAAGCGACCTTGGGCCTCATGAAGGAAAGGCCCGCGCCCTGCTTTACCGCCCGTCTCAGCGCCGAAGCGTCACGTCCCCGATTGATCGCAACACCGCCCAGGACCGATCTGTTCGCTCCGAGAGATACCAGAGTCCAGGAATTTGAATCGGGATCACCCAGTATTTCTTGCGTGACGCCAAGGTCAGGAAAGCCGATCGCCTGTATGTTTGTATCGAACTGATCCGACCAGAGCGAGGGTATTTCGTCGAAAGAAGCCATGGAACCGGTCATTGCCTGAGCCGCGACCTTGCCTTGCTCGCCGGATGATTTCCAGGATTCGACCCGCCGAGGCGGGCCGTGCATCACAGGATGCGACGTTACCTCTCCCGCCCCGAAGATCGAGGGGTCGGAGGTTCGGCACTGAATGTCGACGACCAGGCCATCGCAAACTTCCAGCCCCGCACCGGCAGCAAGTTCGACGTTCGGTTCGGCGCCAATGCCGGCCACGACGACATCGGCCTCTGATTCCCACGCCGCACCGGTAATGATCACGACGGATTGCTTCTGGCGCATGCTGAAGGCGCCGGCCGACAGCCGGATGTCCACGCCCCGCACGCGATGCAAACGATCAACCCATTCGCTCACCAGAGACGGCATCCCGCGCGACAGGACTCGTGGTTGCGTTTCCAGGACCGTCACTGCACAGCCGCTCCGGACCGCAGAAGCTGCCACTTCGAGGCCAATGAATCCACCGCCGATCACGGCAATCCGCCGGCCGGCAGAGAATTGCTGCCGGAGAGCCACTGAATCTTCCAGCGTGCGCAAATAGTGCACGTGGACACCGCCAGTGCACGCCACCGGCAGTCGGCGCGCGCGTGAGCCGGTGGCTATCAAGAGCTTATCGTAGGTCAATGCAGCGCCACCTTCCATCGCGATCTGCTTGGCGGCGCGATTGATCGCCACGACGCGCGCGCCCGGGTGATGGCGGATGTTGGTCTGAGTATAGGATGCGGCGCCCGAAAGCACGATGTCCGCGGCGGCTTTGCTGCCCTGAAGAAACTCCTTCGAAAGGGGAGGGCGATCATATGGGAGGCCGGGTTCATCGGACACGAGGTCAATGGTGGCGTCGGGTGCGCATCGTGAAAGTTCGATGGCTGCGCGATGACCCGCAACTCCTCCACCGATGACGATGAAGCGCTGCATTGTCCCTCCCGTTTTTCCGAAAGCGTTCGGACACGCTCAAGCCCGCGCAAATCCGGGATGCCGGCCGCGGCTCGATTGCTTGCCATTGAGACTTCTGTTCTGATAGAGACAGTCTAGCGGGAAAATAGTCAGTACAAGCGGCTCCCAGGCATGCGGCGTTACGAACAAGTCGTCTCGTACATTCGCAAGCGAATCGAGGCGGGGACGTTGAAGCCGCAGGAGCGGCTGCCTTCGGTGCGTGCACTAAGCGAGGCAACTGGCTTCAGCATGGTCACGGTGCACCATGGCTATGCTCTGCTGGAGAGCGAGGGCATCATAGAAGCTCGGCCGCGAGCGGGTTTTTTCGTGGCCTCTCGTTCGCGAAACCTGCGAAGCTTTCCTGACGCCCCCGCATCCAAGTCAGATCTCGCCGACGCTCCCATTTCGATCGATAGCATCAACTTCAAGGTCATGGCTGCATGGCACAACAGGGACGTTGAGGCCTTCGGCGCGGTCTATCCAAGCGGTGACATTTTCCCTCGCAGGCTGATCAACCAGGTATTGCTGCAGGTCCTGTTGCGCGATCCCGAACGCGCTCCCGAAACTGACGCGCCCGAAGGCGATCCCGTTCTACGCGAGATCATTGCAAAGCGGCTGGCGCAGCGAGGGGTTATTGTCCGGCCAAGCGACGTGCTCGTCACCGGGACCGGCCTTCAGGGGCTGGACATCTGTGTCGGGGCGCTGACGCGTCCGGGCGAGACCGTACTCGTGGAAACGCCGACATTTTTTCCCTTGCTGGATGCCTTGCGGCGGCGCCATCTGCTGGCGCTGGAAATCTATTCTCACCCGCGCAACGGCATCGATCCCGATCAGTTCGCATATCTGCTTGAAAAGAATCAGGTGGCGGCATGCCTGCTGATGCCGGTGAATCACTATCCGACCGGCGTCACCTACAGCGAAGACACCATGCGCCGGATCGTCAAGATCGCGACCCAGCACAAGGTTCCCGTCATCGAAAACGACATGTTCGGAAATCTCTCCTACGCCAGCGAATTCACGCCAAGCCTCAAGACCTTCGATACAGAAGGCTACATCATCCAGTTCTCCAGCCTGCCGGGACTAACGCCCTCCGGCTATGGCATCAGCTGGATTGTCGGGGAGCGCTTCCACAGCACATTGCTCGAGCAGAAGTTCTTCACCAATCTGTTTGGCGGCGACGGGCCGTTGCAGCGGGCAGCAGCGGAATTCATATCCAAGGGACACTACGAGCGGCCGTTTCGGAATATCCGCGAAGTGTTGGAACAAAGGATGCAGCGCGGTCTGCGTTTGATTTCGGAAATGCTGCCAAAGGACTGCGCCGTCTCCAGCCCTTCGGGGGGCTTCGTTTGCTGGATCAGGGGGCCGCAGAGCTTCGATGCGGTCAATGCATCGCGCCGGGCGCTGCTCGCCAATATCAGCCTCGCGCCAGGTCCGATGTTTTCACCCGCAGCGTCGTTCAAGAATTTTGTTTCATTGAATTTCTCCTTCGAATGGACACCGGATCGGGTCAAGAAGCTGGAAGGCATCGCAGCCTTCATCCGCTCGCCCGTGGCCTCCTTGACCGCATAATGCCGGACCAAGTCTTCCAGCACCCCGCAAAGACGATCTGTACTGATCCCTTTTTGGGTTTCCTGCCACTGGCAGAACACATTGCTGCCGATCCAAATCGATCAAAACGGGTCGGATAGCGGCGTGGCGCAGCACTGGCGGGACTTGGTCGGCGCGCCCAGCGGCAAGAGGACAAGGCGGGGAGTGGACATGCCAAAGGACAGCCGGCTGAAGGGCATCGATCGTCATATCCATGAAAATTCGCCGAAGCCTGCGTCGCCGAGATCCTATCCGGTTGAGCAGGCGCGCGGTAGAGACCTGATCGAAGGGCCGTATGTTGCAGAACCGATACCGGTGTGTGCCAAGGAAGACTACATCGTTCAGATGTAGCTGTGGTCGCGTGGGCCTCCGTCGTGGACGCCTGGTGATCAAGTTGCTGCGGGCGGACGTCTGCAGAAGTTCGAACTTTGTCCGAATCAAGGAGCAGAAATGAGATCCGTCCGTGGCCTGATCGCCGGCATTGCTGCAACCGTCATCTCGTCGTCGTTCGCGTTCGCGCAAGTGCCGCAGGGGTATCCGGCGGACTATCAAAAGCTCATCGACGCCGCCAAGAAGGAAGGCAAAGTCGTCATCTATTCGACAACCGACGCCAAGGTTGCCGCCCCGATCATCAAGGATTTCCAGTCGATGTTCCCGGGCGTGACGGTCGAATTCAACGATATGAACAGCACAGAGCTGTACAACCGTTACGTCAGCGAGCAGGCCGCCGGAGCGGCCTCGGGCGATGTCGTGTGGAGTTCCATCGTCGACGCCACGTTCCAGCTCGGCAAGGATTACGGTGTCGCCTACAAGTCGCCGGAGGTCGAGCATTTGCCCAAGGCGGCTGTCTGGAAAGATACGGTCTGGGGCATGACTTACGAGCCGGTCGCCCTGATCTACAACAAGCGCCTGTTGAAGCCCGAGGAGGTGCCGCACACGCACGCGGCGCTTGCCCAGCTTGTGAGCGGCCAGGCCGACCGGTTCCGGAACAAGGTGACCACCTACGACATCGAAGCGTCCGGGTTCGGTTTCATGCTCGCCGCGCAGGACGTGCAAGCCAATCCTGGCTATTTCGACTACTTGAAGAGTGTAGCCAAGGGCGGGCTCGTCCTGCAGTCCACGACCGGGACCATGATGGAGCGAGTCTCCTCGGGCGAGAACCTGCTTGGCTTCAACATTCTCGGCTCGTACGCGGAGACGCGCGCCAAGACAGACCCATCAATAGGCGTGGTCTACACGTCCGATTATACGCTGGTGCTGCCGCGTGTGATGTTCGTCAGCAAGAGCTCGCCGCATCGCCACGCCGCCGAGCTGTGGGTGGACTATCTCTTGTCCAGGCGAGGGCAGACGGTCGTGGGCAAGGAGGCCGACCTGCCGCCGATCCGCGATGACATCGAGCTCAACACTGGCCGCGCGGCGCTGGCCAAACAGTTCGGCGACGCGCTGAAGCTGATCCCGCTCAATGAGTCTCTGCTGACCTATCTCGACCAGGACAAGCGGCTCGAATTCGTCGCGAAGTGGAAGGCCGCCATCGGAGGATAGCGCATGCTGGCTCGTTCAGCCCAGATGGCGCCTCGTTACAGCGTGTTGATGTTGACGGCACTCGCCATCGGCGCTCCACTGGCCTTCATCTTCTACCAAAGCCTGTTGTCGGCCCCATTCTTCGTTCCGTCGCACACGGTCGGCTTTCGCGCCTTCCGGTTCATCTTCAACGATCCGGACCTGTACAAGGCGCTGCGTACCAGCCTGCTGCTATCCCTCGGACTGTGCGCCATCGCGGTGCCGCTGGGTGGCGTGTTGGCCTTCCTGATGCAGCGCACCGATCTGCCGGGCCGGCGCTGGATCGAGCCGATGATCCTCGTGCCGGTGTTCGTGTCGCCGATGGTGCTTGGTTTCGGCTACGTCGTGGCGGCGGGACCGGTCGGATTCTTTTCTCGTTTGGTAGAGCGCCTGATCGGCATCGTTCCCTGGAATGTCTATTCGCTGCCGAGCATCATTGTGATCGCTGGGCTCACCCACGTCCCGCACGCCTACCTCTATATCGCAGCCGCGCTCCGCAATGTCGGCTCGGACATGGAGGAGGCCGCACGTACGTCCGGGGCGGGTCCCTGGCGGCTGATGTGGTCTGTCAGTCTGCCGATGGTTCGTCCGGCGCTCATCTATGCCACGATGCTCCTCTTCCTGTTGGGCCTCGAAGTGTTCGGCCTGGTGCTCGTTCTCGGTGATCCGACCGGCCAGCTCGTGATGTCGACCTATCTCTACAAGCTGACGCACAAGCTCGGGACGCCGGCTTATCACCTGATGGCCGCAGTCGCGGTCCTGTTGATCGCGATGACGGTACCTCTGGTGGTGGTGCAGCGCGGGTTGACCAGCTCCGCGCATCGCTATGTCACCGTGAAGGGCAAGGGCCTGCGCGCTCGACCGCTGTCGCTGGGGCCGTGGCGCTGGGTGGCTTGCGCCATCATCTGGGTTTGGCTGTTCGTGGCGACCGGAGTCCCGCTTGCCGGCATCCTGCTTCGCTCCTTCGTCACGCATTGGGGGCAAGGGGTCGGATTTGCCGATGCTTTCTCGCTCGCCGCTTTCATGCAGATCTGGACGCAGCCCAATCTGCTGCGGTCGATCGTCAATTCGATTGCGATCGGCGTCATCGGCGGGGCATTGTCGATCGCCTGTTATGCTGCGATCGGTCTGACCATGCGTCGCACGCGCGACGGCGTGACAAGAACCCTGGATTACCTTGTCATGATTCCGCGCGCCGTGCCGGGGCTGCTCATCGGCCTGGCGTTCCTTTGGGTGTTCCTGTTCTTTCCGCGATGGCTGGGCGATGCGCTCGATGGCGGCATCCTCTCTTTCCTTCCGGCGGCGGACTGGCTGCATGACAACGTCGTGGACGCGGCACGGTCACTCCGCAACACCCTGTTCAGCGTCTGGCTGGCCTACACCGTGGTCTGGGTGGCCTACGGTCTGCGCCTCATCTCATCCAGCCTGCTGCAAGTCGGTCCGGAGTTGGAGGAGGCGGCCCGCGTCAGTGGGGCGGCGCGAAGAAAGGTCACGTGGCATGTGACGCTTCCGCTCGCGCGCGCCGGCTTGCTGAGTGCTTGGCTGCTCATCTTCCTGATTTTCGAGCGCGAATATTCGACCGGGGTCTACTTGCTCTCGAACGGGACCGAAACCATCGGCGCCATGCTGGTCTCGCTCTGGGGCGCCGGCGATATCGACGTTGTCGCGGCGCTATCGCTGATCAATGTCGTGATCGTCCTGGCTGGTTTGGCGCTTGCCTTGCGATTGGGTGTGACCGTCCGTGATTGAGCTCAGCGTCGAAGACCTGCACCTCTCCTATGGCGACGTCGCCGTGCTCAAGGGCGTTTCCCTGGTGCTGCAACGCGGCGAGATCGTGTCGCTGCTCGGCCCGTCCGGGAGCGGCAAGACCACGCTGCTGCGTGCTATTGCAGGCCTTGAGACCCCATCCGTGGGCCATATCCGCATCGGCGATCGGCTCGTGTTCAGCTCCAAGGAGCGAATGGACCTTCCGGCCGAGCGCCGCGACCTGGGGCTGGTGTTCCAGTCGTATGCGCTGTGGCCCCACCGGACCGTGTTCGAGAACGTTGCCTATCCCCTTCGCCTGCGTCGAACCCCGGCGCAGAAGCTGCGCGAGCGCGTGGAGCGCGTGCTGGCGGAACTTGGCCTGGTTCATCTCGCGCAGCGGCATCCACACCAGCTCTCAGGAGGCCAGCAGCAGCGGGTCGCGATCGCGCGCGTGCTGGCGTACAATCCCCAGGTTCTCCTGCTGGACGAGCCGCTGTCGAACCTGGATGCCAAGCTGCGCGATGAGGCACGCGCTTACTTGCGTGAGCTGATCGGTCGCCTGCAATTGTCGGCGATCATGGTCACGCACGACCAGCGCGAGGCTATGGCGATTTCGGACCGCATCCTTCTGCTCAACGAGGGCAGGCTCGAACAGCAGGGCTCACCTGAAGAACTTTACGCTGCGCCCAAGACGCTGTTCTGCGCCGAGTTCATGGGCAGCAACAACCTGCTGACAGGCACCGTGAGCGCGCGGGAAGGTGAGTTCGCTTGGGTCGAGGGCGCCGGTTTCAGGATTCGCGCGCGTGCCGTAGCGGATCTGCGGCCGGGTCAGCCAACGCGTGTCGTGGCGCGAGTCGAGCAGGCGATCGTGACCGACCAACCCGGCGAGAACCGGCTTGAAATGGTGCTGGCGACCAGCATGTATCAGGGCGAACGCTGGGAGCACCTGTTCCGACAACCTTGCGGCACCGATGGCGGCACGGCAGCGAGCCTGCGCGCTTGCAGTGCATCCCGATGCGCCCCCGGGCGCTACTGGCTGGAGCTTCCGCCGGACCGGGCTTGGGCATTCTCGATGCCGATTTTAGAACCCGTCTCGGAGGCGGCCGGATCATGACCACCACTTCACCGAATACGATCGCGATGATGTCCGCGGGCTCGGTTGATTGCGACGTCCATATCGGCGTTCCCGATAACGCGGCGTTGCTGCCCTATCTGGAGCCCTATTGGCGCGAGCAAGTCACTTCGCGCGGCATCGAAGCGCTGGATCTGGCGACCTATCCTCCCAAAAACCCGCTCTCATGCCGCCAGGACTGGAAGTCCGGCAAAGGCAAACCCGGCACCGACCTTGGCGTGTTGCAACGGAACGTGCTCGACGACAGAGGGGTGGCACTTGCCATCTGCCACGCGGTCTATGGCGGCCAGGTCGTCCTCAACGCCGACCTCGGCGCAGCCATCTGCAAGGCCGTCAACCGGTGGGTGAGGGAGGAGTGGCTCGACAAGGAGAAGCGGCTGCGTTCCTCCATCGTCGTTCCGATGCAGGAGCCTGCCCTGGCGGTTGCCGAGATCGAGCACTGCGCCGCTGACAGCCGCTTCGTTCAGGTGCTGCTGCTGGCTTCGGGCGATATGCCGTTAGGCAAGAAATACTACTGGCCGATCTACGAGGCCGCTGTGCGATACAATATGCCGGTTGGCATTCATCCGGGCCACGCTGGCCGCTTCGCCCCGACCTATGTCGGTTGGCCGTCGTCCCACCTCGAGGACTACGCCGCCCAGTCGCAATCGCTTCAGGGACAGTTGCTGAGTCTGCTATACGAGGGCGTATTCAGCCAATTTCCCACCCTCAAGGTGGTGTTGATGGAATCCGGCGTGAGCTGGCTGCCCGGTTTTTGCTGGCGTGCAGACAATACCTGGCGGGCGATGCGCCACGAGGTTCCCTGGCTCGACCGGTCGCCGAGCGAAACGTTGCATGAGCATCTTCGGCTGACCACGCAGCCGTTCGATGTTCCAGACGATCCTGCGACGCTCGATGCGCTGCTGCAGCAGTTCCCTGCCGAGGATATGCTGCTTTATGCGTCCGACTTTCCACACTTCCACTTCGAAGGTGGGAAAGTCCTGCCCTGCGGAATCTCGCACGAGCTCGCGACGCGCATCGCCGTTCGCAATCCAGTTGAGACTTACCCCAGACTGTCGGAGGCTTCTGCATGAGCACGACCCTGCAAACGCGGCCAGCTCCCTCTGCACCCACCCCGGCGCGCGCGGTTGAAAAGATCGTCGACTGCGACATCCATCCGCTACCGCGCAGCCCGACTGATATCCGTAAGTACCTGCCTGAGCGTTGGCGCAGCCACTTCGATACTTACGGCAACTCATTCCGCCAGCCGTTCGTGGGCGCTGACCTCTGGCCAAAGCCGGCCCCTTACATCTCGCGGCGTGACGCTTATCCGCCCGGCGGCGGACCGCCGGGCTCCGACCTTGCGTTCATGCGCGAGCAGCACCTCGACCCGTTCAATGTGGAGTATGGCGTCCTGCAGGTTCTCGCGCCAACGGGCAGCAATCAGCGCAATGCCGAGTATGGCGCAGCGCTCTGCTCGGCAATCAACGACTGGCAGCTTGCCGAGTGGACCGGATTGGAGCCGCGGCTGCGCGGATCGCTCGTGGTGACGCAGGAGTCGCCGGACGCAGCTGTCAAGGAGATCCGCCGCCATGGCCGCAACCGCCAGTTCGCCCAGGTCTCTGTCGCCCAGCGCACATTGGAGCCGCTCGGACGCAAGCGATACTGGCCAATCTTTGCGGAAGCAGCAGCTCATGATTTGCCAATTGGCATTCATACCGGCGGCTTCAACGGGCATGCGGCCGTGCCGGGCGGCGGTTGGTGTTCATACTATGCGGAATCGCACCATCTGATCGCTCTGGGCATGCAGGCATTGCTGACGAGCATGGTGATGGAGGGCGTGTTCGAGGAATTCCCAACGCTCAAGGTCGTCTTGATCGAAGGAGGGCTGTCCTGGATTCCATCGCTCCGCTGGCGGCTGGACGGCCTATGGCAGCGCCTTGGGCGAGAGGTGCCCCACGTCAAGCGCCCGCCATCGGACTACATCAGAGAGCATTTCTTCTTCAGCACCCAGCCGGTCGACGATATCGAGAAGCCGGAGCAGCAGCGCCAGCTCTTCGAGTGGATTGGCTGGGAGCAACTTCTCTTCTCGAGCGATTATCCCCACTGGGACTATGACGACTCGCGGTACGCGTTCAAGTTCACCATGAGTAAGGAGGAGAAGCGCAAACTTTCTTACGACAACGCAATGGCGGTCTTCCGCTTCGACCGGTCCTGACATTCGGACCCGCTGATTGGGAGAGCCCGTATGGCCCGCCATGTCGTCGCACGCATCTCTGATATCCCGCCGGGAGACCGCAAGCTGTTCACCATCGCTGGTCGGCCCATTGTCGTGTTCAACATCCGCGGCGAGTTCTTCGCCTTGTTGAACCGCTGCCCGCACCAGGGGGCCTCGCTGGCAGATGGCCTGCTCACCGGTTTCGTCAACCCGTCGAAGCCAGGCAAATACTGCTACGAGCGCCAGGGCGAGATCATCCGCTGTCCGTGGCACGGTTGGGAGTTCGACATCGCGACTGGCCAGTCCTGGTTCGATCCCGCCAAAACCAAGGTCAGGTCCTACAAGGCGCAGGCCAGCAGCGGCAGGCAATTGGTCCAGGGACCCTACAAGGCCGAAAGCTTCCCCGTCTCTCTGGAGGAGGATTACGTCGTCGTCGACGTGTAAGCCGGGCGGTCGACACCGTTGTTAAATGTGCCTTCAGCAATCGTTCCGCTAAAGGATTCTCCGGATTGGAACGTCCTGATCAATCATCCCCACCCCGAGAGTGCGACGATCAAGATCGCATCTTCCACGCCGTTCGTCCGGATGCTCGATTGCTTTGATCTGCCACATCGGGAAAGTAACGGAAGCGCGTGTCTATCCAAGGTTCGCTGTTCGCGCAACTTCCCTTACCGCCACTTGTCGACCGAAACCGTAGTGCCGCCCCACATCTGCCAGCCCTGCATCATGGCGTTGGCCTCGCCACCGACGACGACCACGTGAACGTCGTCCTTGGGATAGACCTGTACGCGAGCGTCATCCGGCAAATTCAGATAGGACGCGGGCCACCGGTTCTTCACGCCGTTCATCTCCTTGCCTTTCAGAATCGGGATGATGAAGCGCTGATAGTAGTGGTCGTTACGGAATTCACCCATGGTCAAGGTCGCGTGCTGCCACAGTTCATGCTCAGCATCGGCCTTGCTCATGCCTTCCTGCGCAAGTTCGCTGGCGGCGGCCGGAGACAGCAGGGCGACCATGCCGCTCGGCCATTGGAAATAGGCGACGTCGCGCGCCAGCCGCTTCAGATCCTGATGCAGCATGTTGCCGGCATGGCTCCAGCCGCCGTAGAAGACCGTGACCGTGCTGTCGCTTGCCTTGAAGCCGCGCGTCACGTGGAACGGTTCCCACGGGCTCGCTGCTTCGTTCTCCGCGAAGCAGAATGCATATGAGCCGACGTTTCCCTGCGTGCCCATGAGATTGACGCCGTTCTCGCCGCCGCCGAGATTGTAGATGAAAAGTCGCAAAGCCCGGCCGATCGTAGCGTTGGCGCGGTTGCCCGGTCCTAGTGCATAGGTGCCCGAATTCATCCCGATCTCCCGGGCGATGGGGCCATTGACCAGTTGCATGAACGAGAAGGAATTCGTCGAGCGAACGCCCGACGCGAAGTGCCCCGAACCGAAGGCCTCAACGGCGCCAAGCAGGACCGGCATCGCTTCCGGCGGCGCGCCAGCCATGACGCCGTTGATGGCGACCTTCTCGACTGTGACAGGCCAGCCTTCCGGCAACATGGCGCGCGTGACGATTTCGTCGGGCTTGTGGCTCGTTGCCTTCAGCATCGCGGCGACGGCTTCCTCGGTCGGCGGCACGATCGGCAGGCCGTCCGTCCAATGATGCGCGTCGAAATAGCTTTGCACCTGCGATAGCGAACCTTCGACGGCGATCCGATCTGGTGGTTCCGCGCGTGCGATGCGGGAATCCTGCTCGGACGCGACCAATGGCTCGGTGAGAGCGCGGACGACATGGTCGGTGATATCGGCTTCCGATGCGCCAGTGCCCCGATTGGGGACGGACACCAGACGAACAGGAGTTCCGAGCTTCTCGCGGGTGCGCTCGGCGTTTTCGGCCAACGCCGCGAAGTGAAGAACGACACCCGGCAAGCCCATGCTCTCAAGTTTTGCAGACCAGGTGACGCTCCACATCGTGGTCGCGGCCGAATCCGCCGGCACGTAGATGAACGCAGACGCCGCGCGTTTGGCTTCCGACCAAAGCTGCGGTTCGTCTTCGGAATAGGCTGCGTCCTTGTAGCGGTCTACGACCTTGATGTCGGGAAACTTGGCTTTGAGAGCGGCTTCGAGTTCGGACACCACCGTCTCGAAGCCGGAAGGCACGTTGGCCGGCCAGGCATGGATGACGTAAACCACTTTGCCGTTCAGGCCGTCGAGCCGAGCGGCTAGGGGCACAAGCTTGGTCTCCGGCTGATATCCGCGCGGATTGAGCGCGCGATAGATCGGCTCGTCCGCGCCGAAGCTCGCAGCGCCGGTTAAAGTCATCACAATCAACGCCGCGATAATCGAGAAGAGAAATTTCATGTCATTGCCCGGACGATTCACCCTTCTCAGAATATGGGCCGGAACCAGTCAGCGCAATACATACCGCGTGCGCAGGAAAGACCGGACTGCGGCTCGGCACTATGGTGCTCCGGTTCAACATCGGCGGCCAGTTTGCTGCGGGCTTTCTGATCGAATTCATCCGCCGGCAATTCGATCCGTGCATCGTTCCGCTATTCAGCGTTCTCATGTACGCAATTGTGTTCTGCCTGGCCGCGTTCATTCCCTCCGCATCCACGCTTGACGTCACCTGGGTGATTGCCTGAACCAAGGCCTAAAGACCGATAAGTGAAATCTCGTCAGAAGCCTTTGCAAACATCAGGGAGGTTCATTTCAAACGATAGAACAGCGCACGTCCGGTTGGAATGAGTTGGAGTAGAATATCATAGTCACCGACATTTGCAGTCAGGACAACCAGGCCCAGCCTTTGTGCTTGAAGGAACAGCACGCAGTCCTGAAGCGCGCGAAGCTTGCCGTCCTTTTCGTAGCCTTGGAGGCGGCAGAGTATCCCCGACAGCAGCGCAGCACGTCCGAAAACCTCGGTGTCTGGCGCAAAGATACGATGTGGTGGCATCGCCCTGATCTGCTTACCGATCACGTCAATGACGGTAGCGGTTCGCGCGTCGGATGGCTTCAATACGCCGACCGTGTGCATCAGTTCCTGGATCGCGACAGTTGAGTGGTTGACCTGTCGCTGCGCGATCAGATCGTCCAGGATCTGAGGCGAACGATCTTGCATCTGATCGATGTAAACGGAGGTATCGAGCAGAAGTCCTTGTCCGCCGATCAATCTCGGATTGACGAACGGCAGTTCAGTGTCACGTCGTCGCGTCAGCGTTCTTTGTGGATCGAAGCGCGCCCACCGCCGCGCGGCGTCGAAATCGAACTCCGCCACGTCAAAAACCGAGCTTCAGCTTCGGGTCGACCTTGCCGCGAGACTCCTTGAACAGGTCTGCGAAGTTATCCTCAAGCGCGATCGTCGCCAGAGCAAACTCGATCAGGTCCGTATCTGTTTCGATGCCAGTCTGCCGTTTGGCCTGTCTGACCAATGCCGGGCTTACCCTGCCGCCAATACGGCCGCCTTTCTCGTTCAGGAGACCGGACTGTTCCGCCGCCCGCATAACCGCTTCGAACCGCGCCTTGCTCACGACAGATCGGCCGGCCACTGACTCACGACGAACAGTCTTTATCTGTCCGAGGCGACCTTTGGCCATACCTGCCGCACGCTTGCCCCGGCGCGTTGGGGCAGATGCCTTTGTCATGGCATTTTTTTCCCATGTTAGACAGAACGTCATTTTTGTCTAACATAGCGTTTCAGTGCCGGAGCTTCAAGGGCGTGTACCGAGGCCCAGAGGCGGGTGGTTTAGCGGCAGCGTATACTTCGCCGCAGGAAAGCGTGCCTAAGATGCACCCTGCGAGGTCACGGATCATGCGGTCTCATCGGACAGCCAAAAGGAAGCTAGCTGGCGTGACGATTTGCGCGGCACTATGGCTACGCTGTTGCGCAGGAATGGTTCGACCAGGACGTCAAGGGTGTAGACGATTCCAAGCTCATCGCGGGCCGCGTAAATCTGTTTTGTGGTCGTTGCGGGCCGTATAGCCGTCGACCCGATAGAACCACGGTCGAAGGAGATGCTCGTTCAGACGCGAAATCGCGATGAGTGACAATGCAATGCGGCAATCAGGGTCATGCTGTTCGTCGCCCTGTCTCGATATCTTCGAAATAGTGGCAAGCGACGCGACGGTGCGACGGGGCGTCCCTCAACAATGGAACCTCATTCAGGCAGCGTTCGGTACTGAAGGGGCAGCGGCTATGAAAGGAGCACCCGCTTGGCGGATTGACCGGGTCAGGCAGTTCGCCCCTGAAGTCTGACTTGGACACGCGTTCCTGCAAATTGGATAACGCCACAAGCTTACGCGTGTAGGGATGCAGGGGCCGCTGAAACAGCGAGCGTGCGTTGCCAATTTCAACGAGACGCCCGAAATACATGACGCCGACGTCACTGCTCATATAATGCACGGTGGCCAGGTCGTGACCGATGAAAATGTAGGTTATTCCGAACCTGTCCTGCATCTGCTTCAGGAGCTGCAGGATTTGCGCGCGCACGGAGACATCGAGCGCCGAAACCGGTTCGTCGAGAACCACTATCTTTGGATTGATCGAGAGAGCGCGTGCGATGGCGATGCGCTGGCGTTGGCCGCCACTAAATTGATGTGGATATCGGCTGACGGCGTCGCGCCGCAAGCCCACCAGTTCCAGCATACGGCAAGCATTATCCAGCGCCTCCCGGCGGGTCGCGATGCCCAGGGCCAACATCGGTTCGGCGATGATCATTCCTACCGACAACCGGGGGCTCAACGCACCATAGGGATCTTGCAGGACGGCCTGGAAATGGCGACGATAATTGTGCTCCTGCGCCTTGTCTTGCGCAAAAATATCGAGCCCTTCGTGCAACAGAGCGCCCGAGGTCGGCCTTTCAAGTTTCAACAGCATCTTGGCGATGGTGGTCTTGCCGCTGCCCGATTCGCCAACAAGGCCGAAGGTGCTGCCGGCGGGAATACTGAATGACACGTCTTCGACCGCGGTAACGCGGCCACGCGCACCCAACAATGACGTACGCGCCAGCACGAACTGCTTGCCGAGCGAGCGGGCCTCGATTGCCGGTACGATCATGATCGGTCCAGGAGGCGGCAGCAGAAGGCGCGATGGTCCGGACCTACCGGCACTTCGGGCGGCATTCTCTCCGTGCATCCCTGGACGACGCTAGAACAGCGCTCGGCGAAGGCACAGCCCGGACCCAAATCCGAGAGATTTGGAACCTGGCCCGGGATCGATGACAAGACGATGGCGTCATCTTTGAGGACAGGCAGAGAATTCAGCAGGCCCCGGGTATAAGGATGGCGTGGCGCGGCGAAGATCTCTTCCGTTGGACCTTCCTCTACGATGCGGCCCGCATACATCACCACGATGCGGTCGCACACGCGGCGGATGACGCCGAGATCGTGGGTAATGATGATGATGGCCGAGCCTGAACGTTCGCGTATCTCTTGAAACAGGACCAGGATTTCCTCCTGGACCGTAACATCGAGTGCCGTAGTGGGCTCGTCCGCGACTAACAGGCTGGGTGAGGACGACGTGGCCATTGCCGTCAATATGCGCTGCTTCATACCGCCGCTTATCTCGTGCGGGTATTGTCGGACGCGGCTCTCCGGAGCTGTGATATGGACGCGGCGCAATAGCTCAATGGTGCGGTCGCGCAGCTTTCGGGCTGGCACTTTGGCATGGTGCGTTCGGAGCACCTCTTCGATCTGGTTGCCGATGGTGAACAGCGGATCAAGCGAGGTCATCGGATTTTGCAGGATCATTGCAATCTTGCGGCCGCGGAGCTGGCGCATCTCCGGTTCCGTCATGTCGAAGAGAGGTCGCCCCTCGAAATGTACGGTGCCGCTTACGCGTGCGTTCACTGGCAAGGCGCGCAGCAGGGCGGTGCAGAGCGTGGTCTTCCCACTTCCGGACTCGCCGGCGATTCCCACGATCTCTCCGCTTTTTACGGTAAGATCGACGTCCGCGACGGCCCGGATCGGCCTTTCCAGTGGACCATAGGCGACGGTGAGGCCTCGCACCTTGAGAACCGGCTCGATATCGGAGGAGTTGCTCACAGCATGCTCCGTGGGTCGAGCTCGCCTTTTAGCCATTCGCCAACAGCGTTGAAGCTCAAGACAGCGGCCAAGATGGTCAGTCCAGGCCAGACTGTGAGCCACCAGGCGAACTGCATCTCGCTTTTTCCGTCCGCCAGCATCGATCCCCAGGAGACGTCGGGCGGCTGAATCCCCAAGCCCAGAAAGGAAAGAGACGATTCGAGAATAATCGCTCGACCAAAATCGAGCGCCGCGAGCGCTGCGACAGAGTTGATCGCATTTGGAAAGACATGACGTACGGCGATGCGCATACGCGAAACACCGGCAATTCGCGCCAATGTGACGAAATCGCGTTGTTTGATGCTAAGCACTTCGCTGTGCACCAAGCGCGCGTAACGCGCCCAATTTGCAAAAATCATCACGAGAATGATGTTACCGAGACCGGAGCCAAGGGCGGCCACCAGTGCCAGGGCCATTAAAATGAAGGGCAGGGCCAGAAAAGCATCGGCAAGCCGCATGATCACGGCTTCGGGGATGCTGCCGAAGTACCCAGCAATAAGGCCGAGCAGAGCGCCGAGCGTGCCCGCGACAAAAATGGCAGCGGTTGCGGTGATCAGCGAGATGCGCGCCCCGCCGATCAGTCGGCTGAAAACGTCCCTGCCCAGCTGGTCGGTGCCAAGCAGATGTGCGTTCGATCCGTCTTGCATCCAGAAAGGCGGGGAGAGGCTCGCAGCGAAATCAGGTTCGGTCACCCCGTAGGGCGCGATCATGTCACCGAAGACCGCGGCGATGATGAGCAAGGAACAGAAGACCAAAGCCATGACCGGCTTGTTGCGTAGCCAGGGACGACTGCGCATCAAAAGAGAGGCCACGCGGCCAGATGCGGCTCTGGACAGCGCAGTCATCTTTGCACTCGGGGGTCCAGCGCTGCGCAGAGAATATCAACCACGGTATTGATCAGGATGAAAAAAAGCGCGGTGGTCAGAACGGCCGCCTGGACGATTGGATAGTCGCGATTCAAGATCGCATCGACGATGGTTTGGCCGATCCCGGGCCAGGCGAAAACGCGCTCGGTGACGATAGCGCCGCCAAGCAATAGTCCGAACTGCAGACCGAGATAGGTGACGATTGGCAGCGAAGCGTTGCGCAAGGCGTGCTTCGCGACGATCCGGAACTGCGACAATCCCAGCACGCGCTCCATGTGGACGAAATCGCTGCGAAGCACGTCTTCCATGTTGGCACGCGTCAGCCGCGTGATCGACGACGAAGTGAAGAAAGCGAGCGTGACCGACGGCAACACAAAGTTCATCGGAGAACCATAGCCGGTTGAGGGAAAGATTGGCCAGGTGATGGCGAAAGCAATGATCAGCATCAGTCCGAGCCAAAAGGTTGGCACGGCCTGACCAATATTGGAATACAGATCGACAAGACGATCGATCCATCTTCCACGATACATGGCTGCAAGTATGCCAAGCGGCAGACCGATGAGAATTGATATCACCATTGCCATCGCGCTCAGTTCCAGGGTCGGGCGCATGGCGGTCGCGACGATCTCCATTGCCGGCTTGCGATAGCGAAACGAGATGCCGAAGTCGCCGTGGGTGACGTTACGAAGAAAGATCACATATTGCTCAGGCAAGCTGCGATCGAGACCGTATTGCTCTCGAAAGAAGTTTCGATCGGCCTCGGTCGCTTCAGCCGGTAGAACCAGCGGCGTTGGATCACCGGTGAGGCGGGCAAGGCCGAAGATCATAAACGTCATGAGCAAAAGCGTAACGACCGCTTGCCCAAGTCGTTTCAGGACGAAAACAGACATCTTCTTGCTGCGGTCTCGATGCCCTAGTTTTTCTTCTCGACGTTCCAGAGAACCGGCCAGGTGGCGTTCAGCGTCGGATTCCAGGAGACGTTGTTTCGGGCGAGATAGATGTTGCTCACCGACCAGAGCGGCATGGTGAGCGCGTCGTCGTGGATCTTCTTCAGGATTGCGGCTGTCTCGACCTCACGCTCCTTCGAATCTGGGATGTTGAGCGCCTTGCTCAGCATCGCATCGAGATCCTTGTCGGCGACCCATGACCAGAGTTCGGTGCCATATAGCTGTCTGCGCAGACGAACAATGTTGTCCTTGGAATAATCGGGGAAAATCTCCATGCACATGTCAATGGTCGGGTCTTTGGCTTTCGCGCTGGCTACCGCGAGCCATGCACCGAAATCCATGGTGACGAGATCGACCTTTACCCCAGCCTGCTTGAAGAAGTAGCTGACGGCTTCCATGATTTCCTTGCCTTGGGGCATGCGGGCGCCGAGCGGTCCCACGAACTTGAGTGGCTTTTCGAAATCGAAACCCGCCTTTACCAGCATCTCTCGGGCGGCTTTTGGATCGTATTGATGCAGGTCAGTCGTCGCATCACAGCCAGTCGTGCCGGACGCGCAAAACAGGATCTCTGGCGTTGCGTATCCAGACATTACGGTCTTGGCGAGCGCCTTGCGATCCACCAGCATGTTGAGCGCAATCCGAACGTCCCTATTGGCGAGTCGGGAACCGCTCACCGTGTTGAACTGGATTGATTCGTGACTCATCGCGGGACGAGAGATCACGTGGACGCCCTGGATCTTCTGAGCCCGCGCCGCGAGCGGAGGGGGGATGTTGGTGATAAGGTCGGCTTCTCCGGTCTGGACTTGGGCAAGCCGCGCCTGATCGTCAGGGACGATCTTGTAGGTCACGACGTCGACGTGAGGAACGCGGCCCCAATGCTGTTCGAAGGCCTTGATCTTGGTGTATTCGTTTTGTCGTTTCTCAACGAAAGCGAAGGGACCGGTGCCGATTGGGTGCTTGCCGAATTCCTCGTTGCCGACCTTTTCGATATATTTTTTTGGTACGATGGCCCAAAGCGTGTCCATGTTGTCGAGGAAAGCGGAATCGCGCTGCTTTAGCGTGATCTTCGCAGTGTGCTCGTCGATCACCTCGACATCCGCGATATTGGCGGCGAGGGAGCTGGCGCGCGGATTCCGTAGTTCCGGGTCGACGGCGCGTTGCCAGCTGAAACGTACATCGGCCGCCGTTACCGGGTCGCCATTGTGAAATTTGGCGTTCCTGCGCAGCGCGAATTCATAGGTGAGGGCGTCTTGGCTGGCTTTGACGCTCTCCGCCAGCAGAGGAACAAGGTTGCCATTTTCATCGTGACCATAGAGTCCTTCAAAGACATTGTTGAGGACCGGATAGTCTGCCGCTGTCGAACTCTTATCCGGATCTAACGAGATACCGTCAGTCGGTATAGCTACGATCAAATCGGGCTTTTGCTCGGCTGTCGCCTGAAGGTCCAGCGCGACCAGATTAATGATGACCAATAGGATCGCTCTGCCCAGTCTGAGCATCGACGTCGGCTCCCTCGTTTTTGTTATAGTCGTCGTTGTTTTCAGTCAGCCGAATAGCGTGACGACGTCCAATCAGCTCCAGAACAGCAGCTAACAGGATGGGGCCGAATTGTACTAGCAGGATCGTGTTTTGGCCGGCGGCTTGTTTCGCAAAGCGTAACTTGAGACCCAAATTGCAGAACTCGGAGCTGCGGCTCGAGAACGGAATTTGCCTGATATCCAGCTGATCCACGCGGCGGCGGGAGAGCTGGGGGCGCCGAGCCCGTGTGGGTGGCGTTCCGCCAGAGCCGGTCCGGAGGAACCACCCCTCCTTCATTGAGACGAAGCGTTGTTTCCGCACGCCATCGCCGATATTTTCTGCGCTTCTTTTTTCAACCAATTGACCAATGTGGTACGGCGACTCTGGACCATTCGTGCCGTCGTCGCCGAGATCGTCAGCGCTGCGAGTACTTCCTTTCTCGGCCCGTAAATCCCCACGCTGACGGCGCTCATGCCCTGAAGTATCTGCCCGTCGTTGAGCGCGTATCCGCGTCGCCTCGTTTCCAGGACCTGACGCCGCAGGGTCTCCGGCGAGTAGGACGGAAAATCCTTCATCCGCGGTGCATTGCGGCGGATGATACCTTCGACCTCATTGTCCGGCAGCGCTGAAAGCAACATCAGGCCGCCGGCCCCGACTCCAAGAGGCCTGCGCATGCCTACCGACAATGTCAGGACTTTGATCGGATAATTACCTTCTTCGGCATCGATGCATACGAGCTCGGCACCGGAACGAATTGCAAGATATACGGTGTCGCCGCTCAGCTTGGCCAAGGTCACCAGCGAACTGCGCGCCAATGACTGAATGTCACGCCGATTTGCTGAATGTGCACCAAGCGCAAGAAACTGAACACCGAGGAAATACAGGCGCGTCGAACGATCTTGCTCGATAAACCCTTGCGAAATCAGCGTCTGGATGATGCGATGCAATGTGCCCTTGCTGAGGCCGGTCATCTCCTGAAGCTGCGTGAAGCGAACGCCGGCTGCTGCGTTGGTGACGCCAAGACACCGTAGCACCTCTGCGGCCTTCACAATGCTGCGCACCTCGGTGCCACGTCGTACGACCTTCTTGCCGCTCGCGATTAACGACAACGATTCATTTCCTTCCCATATTGCGATGCGGCATCCTCTTGCTGCAATTGCTCACACAATCAGCCGGAGACCGCCTTATAGAACCTTAGTTCCGATATGCGAAACATGCTGGTGCTGCAATCACCAAATGGGACCACCATCAGGTGGGCTTCGGATAAGCACCGCTCGAACCATAACGACAGAACGCCGGAACCGACATGGGAGGGCTCTTGTTTCGCTCAGCCACCAAGATGCAGCGCCTCTGTGCGTTGTTAATCAACGCATCAATCATCGCTCTCAGCCTGCTCTCGATGGAGGCCGGGCGTGCAGCCGAGTACCCGGACCGGCCGGTTCGAATTGTTCTCGGATTTGCGGCCGGCGGTCCGACCGATATTCTGAGCCGAATTATAGCGGACCAACTCAGCAAGAGCCTCGGCGCACCGATGATTGTCGAAAATCACGTTGGTGCCGGCGGCAATATCGCGGCGTCCCTGGTCGCTCGCGCGCCAGCTGATGGCTACACGTTGTTGGTTGGTGGGACCAACTACGTCATCGGCCGATCCTGGTACAAGAATCTCCAGTTCGATATTCTGAAGGATTTCCAGATCGTCTCGACTATTTCGCAAAATCCGAATGTGCTGGTCGTCAGTCCGGGTTCGGATATCAAGACTTTGCAGGATGTCCTGCAGAAGGCCAGAGCCGAACCAGGCCATCTCACATTCGCGTCCTCTGGCGCGGGAACAGTGGTCCATCTGGCAGGCGAAATCTTCAAGTCGCAAGAGAAGCTGGATTTGCGGCATGTTCCGTATAATGGCGCCACTCCGGCCGAACTTGACCTGATGGCCGGTCGGGTGAACATGATGTTCGATAGCCTGGCGGTCGCGCTTCCCTTCATCAAGGAAGGAAAGCTCCGCGCGATCGGCGTTACATCGAAGGACCGATCGACTTATGCGCCGGAAATCCCGACTCTCGCTGAACAGGGATTGAAGAATTTCGATATCACGAGCTGGTATGCGGTCTGGGCACCCGCTGCGGTGCCGAAGGAGATTGTCGAGAAGCTCAATCGCGCGATGCAGGATGCCCTCGCAACGCCTGAGGTGAAAGCCCGTTTGGTAACGCTCCAGGCAGAGGCATTTGGAAACACGCCGCAAGCTTCGGATGCATTCCAGAAGCAGGAACTGACAAAGTGGACTCACGCGGTGGAGTCGCTCGGCCCGCGGTCGGATTGACCTGTCCTGTACCGGCGGTTGACGCGGGCTGGGTCCTGGAAAGGCCGGCAGCTGAGCCGCCGGCCTTTCCTGAAAATCCTGCGACGGAACGTTCGCGGCCCGCATGGTCCCGGCGCCACAGCTATCGCGCAGGGTTTGTTATGTTCGCGATCTTCTCCACAGCAATGCCAAGACCATTCCGGAACCACCGTTCCTGATTTGGGGCGACCGGAATTTCAGCGACGGCGCGATGGCGCGTATGGTGGTGTCGGGGCGCGATCCAACGCAGGCAAGGCCCTGAGCTGAATCAGTATGCCAGCATCTGTCTCAGGTGCTCGCCGATCCCGGCAATCGCGCGCTGAGCTTCGGGAATAAACTTCGAGGCCGTCATGAAGCCGTGCATCTGGCCGTCGAAATGCGAATGCGCGACGGCAATGTCCCGGCTTCGCAGTGCGGCGGCGAATTCATAGGCTTCGTCGCAAAGCGGGTCGTAGCCTGCGGTAATCATGAGAGTGGGTGGCAGCAGCTCGAGATGCTGCGAAAGGCATGGAGAGGCTCGCCAGTCGAGCTGCTGGCTGGAATCGCGGAGATAGAGCTCTCGGAACCAGAGCATGGTCCCGTGGGTCAACAGCAGGTCGGCCGTGAACCTGCGGTGTGAGGCGCTACCCATGCGCATGTCGAGCGCGGGATAGAGAAGGACTTGAGCTGCGAAACGGCCCGGCTTGGTCTGATGCGAGGCGAGGGCGGTCACGACCGCCAGATTCGCTCCGGCGCTGTCGCCACCGATGGCGATGCGGGCTGGATCAATCCCGAGCGTCGTAGCCTGATCCGCGATCCAGTCGGCGGCTGCGAGCGAATCTTCGACTGCGGCTGGAAACCGATGCTCGGGCGCGAGACGGTATTCTATCGAAACCACGGTGCAAGCCGCCGCATTTGCAAGCGCGCGACAGAGGGGATCATGGGTAGCGATACTTCCGAGTGCCCAGCCACCGCCATGAATAAAGATAAAGGCTGGCGCGGGCGAGGTTGACCCCAGGCCGCGGTAGAGCCGCAGAGGGATTGGCCCGAAAGCGGAGGGCGCGGCGCGCTCCTCGATGGCGGCGACTTCCGGCGGGTCGATCTGCGAACCGATCGCTCCGAGGCGCTGCTGCTCGCGGGCCTCGGCGGGCGCCAGCTCCTCATAGGGCCGGCGGCCGGAGCTTTTGAACAGCTCCAATAACAGCCGCGCGCTTTCGTCCATTTTAGCGCATGTCATGTTCGCATGTCATGGATCGGGGTATCGCCACGGAGGCGTGGAGGGCTGCTGGTCGTCCAGGGTCCATTGCGGCAGGGACAGGCCCTCGCCGACGTCCGCAAAGACTATCCTGACGCGGCTGCCGATCCCGACCTTCCTGCTCAGTTCCGGAGGAGCGAGCCTGCCGTCAGGCGTTGTCAGGTTGCCGATCACGCGAAGCGCTTCATGCTCGGTCGGCTCGCCCTTCTGCGTGTCGAGATCGACAAGCAGGTACAGGTAGGGAACGTAGGGCTTGAACGCCGGCTGGATGGCCTGGTGCACCTCGACATAGGAATGCACCGTGCCTTTGCCTTCAACCGCCTGCCACGTCGATTCCGGATTGGCGCACCAGGGACAGCCGGTGGTCGGCGGAAAGCGAAAGCGATTGCATCCGCTGCAGCGCTGCAGCCTGAAATCACGTCGCGCGGCGTGTGCGAAATATGCCTTGTTCTCGATATCGAGGTCGCTGATCGACAACGTCATCCCGAGATACGGTAGTTCAATGCTCATGATGCCGATCCAATTATCCGCACCGCATGACCATGGCGGATGCCGTCTGCGCGCCGGCCCAGCCCAGGTTGGCGGAGACCTCGACATCCCTGACTTGCCGGCAGCCGCCTTCGCGGTAGTCGTAGGTGTGCTGCCGGCGGCCATCGGGACCTACCGGACATGAATCGTCAACGTCGTGGCGAAGCTGCCGGACGTTCTCGACCACCATGCTCACACCATGGGTATATCCCTCGCAGAGATGCCCTCCGCTGGTGTTGTTCGGTCGGCGTCCGCCCAGCCGCATCGTGCCGTCACTGACATACTGACCGCCTTCGCCGATCTTGCAGAACCCATATGCCTCCAGCTGCAACAGCGTGGTGAACGTGAAGGCATCGTAGGAGGCCGTGATGTCGATGTCCTCGGGGCCGACGCCGGCGTTCGGCCATATGATGTCCTTGGCGTAGGCGCCCGCGGCAAGCGTGATCGGGCCGTGCTGGTAATGCATGTCGAGCCGGGGCTTGTTCACCCGGCCGGCGACGCCTCGGATCAGCACGAGCGGTTGTTTGCAATCCTTCGCCCGTTCGGCCGAGGTGACGATGATCGCGGTTGCGTTGTCGGTTTCCACGCAACAATCGAGCAGATGCAGCGGCTTGCAGATCATCTTGCTGTTGAGCACATCGTCCACGGATACGCGGTGCTTGTAGAACGCCTTGGGATTGTTCGATGCGTGCTCGCTATGGATGACCTTCACCATCGCGACCTGCTCAGGCGTGGTCCCGTAATCATGCATGTGACGCATGAAGGTCAGACCGAACATTTGTCCGGGGCTCTGCATGCCGAACGCCGCGGTGTGCAACAAGTCACCGGCGACCGGCAGCGAGGCGCGTGGCCCGGTCCCGCCGATCCGCGTCTGCGAGTATCCGTTCATCGAGCGATAGATCGCCACGGTCTTGCAGAGGCCGGCTTCGATCACGCCAATGGCAATGCCGACAAGCGTCTCAGTTGATGTGCCGCCGCCATGAACGTCCATGTAGAAATTCAGTCGCGTTCCGAGATCTCCGGAAACTTGGATACAGAAGGTCGAGTCGCTGAAGCTGCTGTAAGACAGCATCCCGTCTACATCCTTCGGCGTCAGCCCGGCATCCGCAATGGCATTTCGTAATGCCCACGTGGCAAGCGCACGCGTCGTGCGGCCTGACGAGCGGCTATAGGTAGTCTCTCCCACGCCGACAATCGCATATTTGTCTCGCAGGAATTTCGGCGCGGTCGCATCAATGGTGCTGGAAACGTTCACTCGAGAATCTTTCGAAGGTCCAAGGCTCGCTGCAGTCTGGACGATCCCTGGATCGATTGCCATCGGGGAGGGAACGCATTTCCAGGCAACGAAACAGCCGTTCCGCATCATGAAACTCGGCCGGCGATATGCGCGATTTGGTTGCCAGCGGCCAGGCGTTGGCTTCAATTCGGAAGATCGGGAGGATGGTTCAGCAATGATACCCAAAGGTGCTTTGGACGGCATCCGCGTCGTCGATTTGTCTTCGGTCATCATGGGCCCGTTCGCGGCCCAGCTGCTCGGAGACATGGGCGCCGACATCATTAAAGTCGAGCCGCGCCACGGCGATCAGACACGCATGATTGGGCCGCGCCGTAGTCAGGGGATGGCGTCGGTGTTTCTCAACACCAACCGCAACAAGCGGGGCATCGTACTCGATCTGAAGGAAGATGACGGCCGCGCTGTATTGGACCGGCTGATCGAGAGGGCGGACATCGTGATCCAGTCGAACCGCACCAGCGCGATGAAGCGGCTGAGATTGGACTACGAGAGTCTGAAGGCCATCAATCCAAAAATCATCTCGTGCCAAGTCAAGGGATTCACCGATTCGGGGCCATATGGCGGGCAGCCGGCGCTGGACGACATTATCCAGTCGCTATCCGGATTTGCGATGTTGCAATCGGTGGTAGGCGGAGAGCCCCGCTATGTTCCGTCCGCGATCGCGGACAAGGTTTGCGCCGTCTATGCTGCGCTCGCGATGAGCATGGCGGTCATCCACAAGCTGCGAACCGGCGAAGGCCAGAATGTCGAGCTGCCGATGCTGGAAACGATGGTTGCGTTCGCGACCACGGAGCACATCGGCGGTTATGTGTTCGAGCCGCCGATCGAAAGGATGGGATACGGAAGCATCCGCGCAGGGTCGCGCCGGCCGTACAAGACGCGCGATGGCTATCTCGCGTTCCTGCCATATACCGACGCGCATTGGATCATTTTCTCCGAACTGATTGGCAAGCCGGAGCTGATGCAGGACCCCCGGTTCAAGGATTTCGATTCCCGAACCAAGGCCTTCGACGCGAGCTTCGGCGAGGTCGCAAAGCAATTGGCCTTGAAGACGAACGCGGAATGGACGGAGCTCTTGGAGGGGCGCGATATCCCCTTCGCTGTCGTCAACGATCTCGAGGATCTCGCGAGCGATCCGCACCTGGAGAGCATCGATTTCTGGCAATTCCACAATCATCCGACCGAGGGGCGGCTGCGCATGGCGAGCATCCCGATGACGCTTTCGTCGTCGCCGGGAAGCATCAGGCGGCTGGCGCCTAATCTCGGCGAGCACACCCGCGAAGTTCTAGCCGAGCTCGGCTATTCCAACGCGGAAATCGATTCACTGCTGGCGCAAGAAATTGCTTTCGCCGCGTGAAGATCGGACTTGGCCATCAAGCACTCGACAATCGAACAAGGGCATAGGGTGAAATGACGAAGAATGATTTGAGGCCCCGGATCGCGCGGCGATCGATCGTATGCGGGCTTCTTGCGCTGCTTGGAACGAGTCTGCTGTCGCCTGCGATGGCGGATTTCCCGGACAGGCCGATCCGGATGATCGTCGGATTTGGCACAGGCGGCAACATCGACACGCTCGCGCGTATTCTGGCTGATCAGCTTTCGAAGGATCTGGGCCAGCCGGTGCTGGTCGAGAACAAGCCTGGTGCCGGCGGAAATATCGGGGCTGCCTTTGTCGCCAAGAGTGCGCCGGACGGCTATACGATCCTGCTTGGAGGCACGAACTATGCGATCGGACCGTCCTGGTACAAGAATCTTCAGTTCGACATCACGCGCGATCTGCGCGTGATCACGACGCTGACGCGAAACTCCAACGTACTGGTGGTCAGCCCCGCTTCCGATCTCAAGACATTGGACGATGTCATCAAGCAGGCGAAGGAGAATCCGGACAAGCTTACCTTCGCGTCTTCCGGCGCCGGCACGGTCGTGCACCTCGCTGGCGAACTGTTCAAATCTGAGGCCAAGGTCGAGATGCGTCACGTCCCCTACAACGCAGTGGCGCCGGCGGAGCTCGACATTATGGGCGGTCGCGTCAACATGATGTTTGACAGCCTGCCGGCGGCCCAGCCATTCATCAATGACGGTCGAATGCGCGCGATAGGCGTGACGTCGGCCACGCGCTCTCCGTTCGCTCCTGACATTCCGACGCTGTCCGAACTTGGACTGAAGGGCTATGATGCCAGCAGCTGGTACGCGATCTGGGCGCCCGCCGGCGTGTCTGACGGCATCGTCAACAGGCTCAATGCCGCGTTCGACAGAGCTTTCAAAAATGCGGACGTTCAGGCGCGCATCCGGAATCTCGGCGGCGAGATATTCAACCGCCCGCCGTCCGAATCCACTGCCTTCGTCGCAGAGGAACTCGCCAAATGGACCGCGACTGTCGAGCGGCTCGGGCCGGATCCGAAATGATCGTTTGGTGAGGTCCGCCTCCCAGCATGATGCGTCGGTGAGCCGGACTATCCCGGCTCGCCGTCTACAAACAGAAACGTGGCGATGACACCAAGCGGGCCACGCCGGTCGGCTCTCGCCAGTCGTACGACTTGATTCTCGTGGTCACCTTGCCGAAGGCGGTCGGCGCGCCGAGAAACGGCAAGGGCGCGTCCAGAGCCGGCGGTGTGGAGCCCAGCTCCCTTTGAGCTCGGTACGCCAAGCAGCGCCCCAATAGTGGCATCGGCGCCGAATTGCGCGATCGTTGCCCTCTCTCATTTTGATCCTCGATCGACCTTTCCGTGCCGGACGAGTCCGTTCGATCGCGCGGCGACCGACAAATCGATCCCGCAACCCATCGCACTTGCGCTGATTTTTTCCGTGTTGAGAGCAGACGGATGCGAGCTCCAAAGTGGGGCTGAATCGGCTGGCATCTGTTCCAAACCACGGAAGCGCTGTTTCGCAATCCGGAACAACAAACTCGATTGCGGAGCCCCACCGAGTTCTGTCTTGCAAATGTGTCCGCGGGTCTTAAGCCAATGGAAAACACGCCGGAAAAATCCCGCATTGCCGGGCGAAGGAGACGTTCGTTTGGATAGGTTTTCGATCTGCATCATCGGAGCGGGGCCGGGCGGGATAGCCGCTGGCGTCATGCTGCAACGCGCCGGATTGCGGAATTTCACTATCTTCGAAAAGGGATCCCGTGCCGGCGGCACCTGGTATCATAACCGCTATCCGGGCGCGGCTTGCGATGTGCAGTCCCAGCTTTACTCCTACTCGTTCAAGCCGAAATACGATTGGTCACGTATCAACGCCATGCAGCCGGAGATCCTCGCTTATCTCGAGGAGACGGCGTCCGAATATGGAATTACCGAACGATGCCGGTTTGATACGGGCATTAGCGAGCTGAAATGGTCCGACAAGGAGCAGCATTGGGACGTGAAGACCGAAGCTGGTGAGACACTCCGCTTCAATGCGGTGATCACCTGCGTGGGACTGCTCAATGATCCGAAGCTGCCGACGCTGCCCGGTATGGATGAGTTTGCCGGCCTGATGATGCACACGGCCCGCTGGAAAGATGTGGACCTCTCCGACAAGCGCGTCGCGGTAATCGGCACTGGTTCCTCGTCGGCCCAGATCGTGAAGTCGATCGGACCGCGCGTTGGACACCTCACGGTCTATCAGCGCGAGCCAGGCTGGGTGATCCCGAACGATGATCGGGACGTTTCACCGGAGGAGATGGTCGAGCTGCGAGCCAATCCGCTTCGCGCGCGCCTGAGGCGCTGGAAGATCTACTGGCAACGCGAAATGGCTGCGACGGTCGTGACACCGGGTAGCAAGGTGCATCAAGCCCGCACCCAGACCTGCCTCGACTGGCTCAAGTCCAACGTACGGGATGAGAAGGTCAGAGCTGCGCTGACTCCCGACTATCCGTTCAATTGTAAGCGGCCGGTGCGTGATCCGGACTACCTGCGCACGTACAATCTTGAGAACGTCCAATTGATCGATCGCGCCGTTACCGGCTTCACCAAAGGCGGCGTCGTTGCCACCGACGGGATCGAGCGCCCGGCCGACGTCGTCATTCTCGCGACCGGTTTCAAGGCAGCGGAATTCCTGTCGACGCTGAAGGTAACGGGACGGGATGGCGAGGACCTTCACGAGTTCTGGGACAGCAGAGGGGGGCCGGAGGCATTCCTCGGAGTGGCGACAGAGCGATTCCCGAACCTGTTCATGTTCTATGGTCCCAACTCGAATTCCTCCACTGGCTCGATCATTTTCGTCCTCGAATGCCAGGCAAAGTATGCAGCCCATGCGATCCGGAAGATGGTCCGGCGGGGATGGTCGTCGATCGAGGTAAGGCCTGCAGCACAACGGCTGTTCAATCGCTGGCTCCAAGCCAAGGCCTCGAAGACGACCTGGGTAGGTGGATGCCACAACTATTACAGCGCGCCATCCGGAAAGGTCGTGACCAACTGGCCGTTTTCTTCGGTGATCTACTGGGGTCTTCTTCGCTGCCTGCGTGTCGGAGTGCCGACGCTCTTCACCACGACACACGCGATCCGCAGCACACGAGAAGAAGCGGGAAGTATCGGTCCGCTTGCACGGGCCTCGGAACAGCGACGGCAATGATTTCCTGGCGATCACGCTCCGACCTTGATCGCGCTGCTTTTGTCGGCGCGCTTGCATTTGCTTCCAGGCGCGTTGCGTTCGATCGCAACATCATCGAGTTTCAAGGCATCCAATGCACCTTCGGCCGTCGGCGAGTGGGGGCAGCGGGCGTGCCGCATTGAACGGGAGGGACGACGTGCTTTCGACATCGGATTTGACGCGACGAGCGGCCGGAAGCACGGTCGGGAGCATGATCGCCGCACGTGCCAAGCTCGCACCGAACAAGATCGCGATAGAGAGCAAGGCGGGAACGCTCACTTATGGACAGCTCGATGATCGGGCTAACCGCCTCGCATCTCACCTTGCCTCACTTGGTGTCGATCGCGGCGAACGGATCGCGATCTTGTCGGAGAACCGCGCCGAGTACCTTGAAGTTCACCTCGCCGCGGCCAAGCTCGGCGCCATCGTGGCGTGCCAGAACTGGCGCCTTGCGCCGCCGGAGTTGGACCATTGTATCAGCTTGGTCGCGCCGCGGGTGATGTTGATGTCGCCGCGGCATGCCGGCCTGCTCGCCACCGTCGAGTACAAGGAGGCGACAGGGATCACCTTCGGCAGCGAGTACGAGGCCGCGCTGGCCGCGGCGGATCCGTCTCCGGTGGAGCGCGATGTCGACCCCGAGGATGGTCTGTTCATTCTCTACACCAGCGGAACCACCGGTCTGCCGAAAGGTGCGATCGTGAGCCATCGCGCCGAGTTCGCCCGCGCGCTTCTGCGCGGATATGAATTTGCCATTCCGCTCGGGCCGACAGCGGCGACCTGGATGCCGTTTTATCATATGTCGGGCACGGATGATGCCATCGGCGCTTTGCTGGGCGGCGGCAAAGTCATCGTTCTCGACGGTTTCGATGCGGCAGAACTTGCGGAGCTCGTGGGACGCGAAAGCATTGCCTGGCTCCGCCTGATGCCGGGCATGATCGGTTGCCTTGCCGACGAATTGCGGGCGCGCAAGATCAAGCCGAAGCCAATGCAGCTATGCGGTACAATGGCGGACTTGGTGCCGCGACACCAAATCGCCGAGATCACGACGTTGTTGCAGGCGCCGTTCGTCAACAGCTTCGGCGCCACCGAAACGGGGCTCGCACCGTGCTCCAGTGGCATCATCCCGATTGGTGAGGTCCCGACCGATCTCGGCAAGACGCAAACCTCCTTCTGCGAGTTGCGGCTACTGGATGCCGACGGCAACGAGGTGGCAGACGGGCAGCCGGGGGAGGCGGCCGTGCGCGGACCGACCCTGTTCAGCGGCTACTGGAATGCGCCGGAAGCCAACCAACGCGACTTCCGTGGCGGCTGGTTCCACATGGGCGACATGTTCTCGCGACGTCCTGACAGGAAACTCGATTTCGTCGACCGCTCCAAATACATGATCAAGTCGGGCGGCGAGAACATCTATCCGGCCGAGATCGAACGCGTTCTCCTCAAGGAGACGCGCGTGTCGGATGCCGTCGTGGTGCGCCGGCGCGACGACAAATGGGGCGAGGTTCCGGTCGCCTTCGTCGCGCGCAAGGACGATACGCTGACCCGCGATGAGCTGGTTTCGCTGTGCCGCAAGCAGCTTGCCGGCTTCAAGCAGCCGAAGGAAATCTTGTTCGTTCCCTTCGAGAAGCTTCCGCGCAGCACCACCGGCAAGATTCAGCGCCACGAGATCGAGAAGTGGATCGAAGACGAGTCGCTTGCCGACGTGGTGACGGCGTAGCAAGGCGGATTGGAGCCGCGATGAGCCTGAAGGAAAGAATAGCCGTTACCGGGATCGGGGAGACGGCCTATGTTCGCGGTCCCGGCTCGGGGAAAACGCCGATCGCGCTTCAGCTCGAGGCGGCGCTCAACGCCCTGAACGATGCCGGCCTGTCGCCGCACGACATCGACGGGCTCATTCCGTTTGCAATCGGCCCCATGGTCGCCGAGGATTTCATCACCAATTTCGGTATTCCCGATCTCAATTTCTCGGCGCTGACGCCGCTTGGCGGCGCGAGCGCCGTGGCTGCGGTCCAATGCGCCGGCGCGGCGATTGCTTCCGGTCTTTGCCGGCATGTCCTGATCTCGCTCGGCCGCAACGGTTATTCGGGCACCCGCGTCACGAGCAGGATCGCGCAGATGCCGCAATTCCGTGTGGTCGGTGAATTCGAGGTGCCGGCGGGCGCGATTGCGCCGGCGCAGTTCTACGCGCCGATGGCGCGCCTGCATATGGAGCGGTTCGGCACCACCAGCCGCCAGCTCGGCGAGATTGCGGTGACGATGCGCCGTCACGCGCTTCTGAACGGCAATGCTGTCATGAAGGAGCCGATGACGCTCGAGGATCATCAGAACTCGCGAATGATCTCCGATCCGCTGCGGATGTTCGACTGCAGCCTCGAAAGCGACGGAGCCGCCTGCGTGATCCTGAGCGCGGCCGAAGCCGCGAAGGACCTGCGAAAGCCGCCGGTCTACGTCATGGGGACCGGAGAGGGCCATCCGGAATCTCCAAGCGCCATCAGCCAGCGAGCCGATATTCTTGCCCTTGGCACAAGAAAGGCGGCACGGAAGGCATTTGCCATGGCTGGTGTTTCGCCGGCGGACATTGACGTGGCCGAGATCTACGACTGCTTCACCTACATCGTGCTGCGTCAGCTCGAGGAACTCGGCTTTTGTGCACAGGGCGAGGGCGGCGCGTTCGTCGAGGCCGGTCACATCGGGCTGGGTGGCCGGCTGCCGGTCAATACGCATGGCGGGCTGCTCTCGCAGGCCCATGTCGGCGGCATGAACCATATCGTCGAGCTGACGCGGCAATTGCGCGGGGAAGGCGGCCGGGCGCAGGTCAAGGATGCAGAGATCGGCCTCGTCACCGGTTTCGGCGACATGTGCGACGGCAGCGTCGCCATCATGCGGAGGGGATGATGAGCGGTGACGGTTATCTACATCCGGTCCCGGAGCCGACGCCGGACTCCAAGCCCTATTGGGACGGCCTGCGCGCAGGCAAGTTCATGGTGCAGCGCTGCACCGCGTGCGGCACGCTTCGCCACTACCCGCGGCCATTGTGCAACGAATGCTTTTCGTTCGACTCCGAATGGAGCACGCTGTCCGGACGCGGGATCGTGCATAGCTGGACGGTCTGCCACCACGCGTTCCTGCCGGTGTTCAAGGCCCGACTTCCCTACATCGTCGCTATCGCCGATCTCGAAGGAGGAGTCCGTACCAACTTGGAGCTTTCGGCCCCGGCCGAGCAGGAAATCTGGATCGGGATGCCGGTCGAGATCGCCTATCGAGTCATCAGCGATGCCGTCACCCTACCGGTTTTGATCAAGGCAAGGGCGGATGCCTGACATCATGCACGGGGAGCGGCCTTGATGTTGCGGGAAGCCGGCAACGATCGCCTGATCGAGGAGGCCGAGTTGCGGCGCTCGCTGGGCGAGGCCGATCTTCCCATTCTCCTGATGGCGCAGGTCCAGATGACCGGCGACGAGGCGCTGCTCGACGAATATGCGCCGGCGATTGCGCGGCTCCTGCATCAGGGCACGCCGCTCCCGTCGTCCATGGTTGCGCATCTGCACGACCTGCTCGCCGGGATATTGCTGAAGCCACAGCCGCTACCCGGCGGCGTTTCGCCGACATTGATGCAGAAGATGATGAGCACCTGCGTCGGGCAGAACGTTCCGCCGGAATATGTACCGATGATGATGCAGGATCTCGGATTCGACGAGCCGCCGCAGCTGTCGTGGCGTGCCATCGGCGCGCGCATGCCGGACTTCCGGGTGCTGGTGATTGGCGCCGGCGCCGCCGGACTGTGCGCGGCGATCCAGCTCAAGCGATCCGGGTTGCATTTCGACGTCGTGGAAAAGAATTCGGACGTCGGCGGCACCTGGTTCGAGAACCGCTATCCGGGAGCAGGGGTTGATGCGCCGAATCATCTTTACTCCTACTCGTTCGAACCCGGACATTCCTGGACGCGCTTCTTCGTCAAGCAGCAGGAGCTGCAGGCCTATTTCCGCGACTGCGTCCGGCGGCATGCGCTCGACGACCGAATTCATTTCAATACGGAGACGACGTCGGTCATCTACAACGCTCCGGAGCGCAAATGGAAGGTGCGCACCCATGGACCCGATGGCAATCGCGAGTGGATCGTCGATGCCGTGATTTCGGCGGTCGGCCAGCTCAACCGCCCGGCCATTCCCGCTATCGAAGGCATAGATAGCTTCTCCGGGCCGGCGTTCCACACCGCGCGGTGGCCCGGCGATCTCGACATTTCCGGCAAGCGCGTGGCGTTGATCGGCACCGGGGCAAGCGGGATGCAGGTCGGCCCGACGATCGCGCCGGATGTCGAAAGGCTCATGATTTTCCAGCGCTCGCCGAACTGGATCCGCACGCGGCCGCGCTATCACGAGACTGTCCCGGTCGGCAAGAAGTGGGCGCTTGAGCACATTCCGTTCTATCGCGCTTGGTACCGGTTTCAGTTGTTCTGGTCGAACAGCGACGCGCTGCACGCGGCGCTGCAAAAGGACGCGGCATGGCGTGAGCCGCAGCGGTCGATCTCGCGTCTCAACGAGGATCTGCGCCGGGACTGGACTACCTATTTCGAGGAGAAAGCCGGACAGAATCCGGAGCTCTTGCGCAAGGTCCTCCCCGACTATCCGCCGTTCGGAAAGCGGCCGCTGCTCGACAACAACTGGTTCGAGATGCTGGCGCGTGACAACGTCGATCTGGTGACCGATCCCGTCGCGAAGGTGACGCCGCACGCGGTGCAGACCAGGAACGGATCGGATTACCCGGCCGATGTGATCGTCTTCGCTACGGGATTCCAGGCGAGCCGCATGCTGTTTCCAATGGAAGTGAGGGGAAGCAGCGGCCGCAGCCTGCGCGAGCTGTGGGGAGAGGACAATCCGCGGGCCTATCTCGGAGTGCTGGTGCCGGACTATCCGAACTTCTTCATCCTCTATGGGCCCAATACCAACCTGGGACACGGCGGCAGCGTGATCTTTCACCTGGAGATTCAGGTTCGCTACGTCATGAATTGCCTGAAGCTGATGGCCGAGGGCAGGTTCTGCTCGCTCGAATGCCGGCAGGACGTGCATGACGCGTACAACGAGAAGGTCGACGCCGCCCACGAAGGGATGGTGTGGACACATGCGGGCGTGAACAATTGGTACAAGAACGTCGCAGGGCGCGTCACCGCCAACTCCCCGTGGCGCATCGTTGACTATTGGGCGATGGCACGCGAGCCCAACCCCAAGGACTTCCTTCTCGCATGAACTGGATCTGCCACCGGACCGCGCAAACACCCGGCCAACGATGATGAACCTGACACCGCCACCACGTAACCTGAATGCGCTTATGAAGCCGCGGTCGGTCGCGATCGTCGGAGCGAGCGAGAGATCGCGCTGGTCGAACGTCACTTTTGATAACCTGACGAGACTGTCGTTCGAAGGCGAGGTGCATCTCGTCAACAGGCGCGGCGAGGCCGCCTATGGACGCAAAGCCGCACAGAGCTGCGTCGAATTAGGCGCGGAGATCGACGTCGGCGTCGTCATGGTGCCGATGACCGCCGTTCACGACGTGCTCGCGGATCTGGCCGCGGCGAAAGCGCGCAGTGCCATCATTCTCACATCCGGCTTCGCCGAGCTCGGGCCCGACGGAGCCGCGGCACAGCAGCGCCTGGTCACGCTGGCCAGGGAAGCCGGCATCGCGCTCGTCGGTCCGAACAGCCTCGGCCTGATCAACTATGTCGACCGCGTGCCGCTGTGGACGGCGCCCTGCGTCCGCAATCCCGTCATCGGCAACGTCGCTGTCGCCGCCCATAGCGGTCAGGTGGCCTATCATCTCATCACCTATGCTCAGCAGCAGGGCGTCGGTCTCAGTCATCTCGTCACGACCGGTAACGAAGCCGACGTCGACATCGCCGACTTCGTCATTCATTTCGCCGATGATCCGAACGTCAATTCGATCGCACTCTATCTGGAGACCGTACGCAAGCCGGAACGGTTCATCGAGGCGGTGCGGCGCGCGCGTGACGCGGCGAAGCCCGTGGTGGTCTTCAAGATCGGCGCGAGCGACGTGGCGGCGCGGTCGGCTCGGGCGCATACGGGCGCGCTGGTCGGCGATGACAATGTGTTCAGCGGCATCTGCTCCCAGCACGCTGTGGTGCGGGTCGCCTCGATCGAAGACCTGTTCTGCACCGCCGATGTGATGGGGCGCGCGCGGACGCTCCGGCCGGGCGGTGTCGGCTTCGTTTCCAATTCCGGCGGCATCTGCGGCATCGCCGCCGATACCGCGACCGCGGCGGGAATCGACGTGCCGCCGCTGTCGGCCGAAACGACGGCACGGTTGACGGCCATTCTGCCGTCCTACGCGACGCCGCAAAATCCGCTCGATATCACCGGCGCGGCCGCGATCGATCGTTCTCTGTTTGCCAGGACGCTGCGCGAGATGGCGCACGAGCCGCAATTTGCCGTGCTCGTCGCCTTCGCCGATCTGCCGAACTCGCGGGCCGACACCGACGAGTCGATGCTGGCGGGCCTGCGCCATATCGGAGAGGGCGTCGTCGGCTCGCCCATCCCGGCCTTTGTGATGAACTGCTTCGGCCGTTCCGTCACCGAAGAAGGACGGGCACTGGTCGCGGAATTCGGCCTGCCGTTTGTCGCGGCCGGGCTGCAACGGGGTCTCGCTGCACTCGGCAAGGCAATCTGGTGGTCGAAGCATCGTCGAACGGCGGCCGACGAGGGCAGGGTGGAGACTGGACTGTCGGCCGTTTCGCCCGCTGAACTCGCGACTGAAGATAGCGCGCTCGGCTTTCTTCGCGAGCATGGCGTGCCGACGGTGCCGATCGCGCTGGTGAACGATGAGGCTGGCGCCGTGCAGGCGGCGCACACGCTCGGTGGGCCAGTCGCGATCAAGATCTGTTCGCGCGATATCGCGCACAAGACCGACATCGGTGGCGTCGTGTTGAACGTCGAAGGCGACGATGCCGTCGCAAGGGCCTTCCGCGCGGTGAGGGCGGCGGCACCTGCGGACGCCGAGGTCAAGGGCGTCCTGGTGGCGCCGATGCGCCGCAAGGGCATCGAAATGCTGGTCGGCGTCACCCGGGATCGCGACTGGGGCCTCGTGATCGCCGTCGGGCTTGGCGGGATCTTTGTCGAGACGCTGGGCGACATCAGCATCCGCCGGCTGCCGATCACGCCGACGGAGGCGCTGGACATGCTGGGCGAGCTGAAGGGTGCGGCGCTGCTGGAAGGCCGGCGCGGCGAGCCGAAGGCGGATCGCGTTGGCTTGGCGCGCACGATTGCTTCGATCGGCAATGCCGCGCTGGCGCTCGGGCCGGCGCTGGAGGCTTTGGAGGTCAACCCGCTTTGGGTTCGAGGTGACCACATGGAGGCGCTCGACGCGCTGGTGGTCTCCCGCAACGATGAAACAAATACCGACAATGAGGTGCAGCAGTGAGTGATCTCGATCGCATACCGGTCATCATCGGGACCGGCCAGGTCAACGACCGCGGTGAGGATCTGTCGAAGGCGCTGGATGCCTGCGATCTGATGCTTGAGGCGTTGGCCAAGGCTAATGCGGATACAGGCGGCAAGGCATTCGCCCGGTTCGACACGCTAGAGATGGTGCGGCTCTTTTCCGCGCCGATGAACGGCATCGTCGAACGGCTCGCCGCAGCCCATCCGGGTCTTGCCGGCACGCCGGAATTCGTGGTCGGCCACGGCAATACGCCGATGCTGATCCTGAACCGCGCCGCACTCAGGATTGCGCGCGGCGAAGCGGAGATCTGCGCCATCACCGGCGCTGAGGCCTACCGGACCGAAAAGCGCCTTGCGACGGCGGCGGCCGGTGAAGCCGGCCGTCCCGACATGATGAAGAAGAATTTGAAAGCCGTGACAGCCGACACGAACCTGAAATACGGCGCGATCACACCCATCGAAATCTATCCGTTCTTCGAGAACGCGATGCGCGCCAAATGGGGCCAGACGCTGGAGGAAGCGCAGGCCGAGTCCGCGAAGATCTGGTCCGACTTCTCGAAGGTCGCGGCCGCCAATCCCAGTGCCTGGATCCAGCGTGCCTACAGTCCCGAGGAAATCCTCGCCAACGGCCCCGCCAACCGCAAGCTCAACTTTCCTTATTCGACGCTCATGGTCGCCAACAACAGCGTCAACCAGGGCGCGGCCATCATCCTGGCCAGCTATGCCAAGGCGAAGGCGCTGGGCATTCCGGACGATAAGATCGTTTTTGTCGGTGCGGGCGCGGCAGCCGTCGAATCCCATGACTTTCGCCAGCGCGCCAACTTCTACTCGTCGCCAAGCTTGCAGGCTACGATCCGAGACGTGCTGGCGCGCAATGGCCTTGAGGCCGGGCAGTGCGACCACGTCGAGCTTTATAGCTGCTTCCCGTGTGTCCCGAAGCATGCGCGACGCGAGGCCAATTTTCGTACGGACATCCCGCTAACGGTGTCCGGAGGGCTGACCTTCGCCGGTGGCCCGATTCGGAACTACATGATGCATGCGGCGGCGGCGATGGTCGAAAAGCTACATCAATCAGGCCGCTGCGGCATGCTGTTTGGCAATGGCGGTTACCTGACGGAGGCGCATGCCATTGTGCTCAGCCGAACTCCGCTGCCCGCCGCGCCGCTCACAGAGAGCTTCGACGTGCAGGAGCACGCCGACCGGCTTCGCGGCGACGTGCCATCCTTCGTCGACGCTTATCTTGGCCCGGGTCGGATAGAGACCTACACGGTCACGCATAGCCGCGATGGCGAGCCGTTGTTCGGAACCATCATCGGACGCGGTCCGAAGGGGGAGCGCTTCATCTGCCGCGCCGAGGCCGACGATGGCGACATGATGCGTTTCCTGATGTCGGGCAAGGTCGAGCCGGTCGGGACTTCCGGCGATGTCGTTCCGGGTTCGGATGGATTCCGCGTCTGGCGCATGCACTAGCAATCAAAGCAACGCGGAAGCCGCGTGCATCACCTTTGGAGGAAAACCATGCAAAATGTCAGTCGTCGTGCGCTACTTGCCGGTTTCACTGCCATGGCATCAAGCCGTGCGTTTGGTAGTGAAGAACCACAATTTCCGACCCGTCCTATCAACATCATCGTTCCCGCGACTGCTGGGGGCGGTGCTGACATCAATGCAAGAAGGGTCGGTGAGCTCTTGCGCCAAGTGTGGGGCCAGCCCGTGATCATTGATAATCGCGCCGGTGCGGCCGGATCGATCGCGGCATCCTACGTGTCTCGGGCCGAGAAG
>Ga0153954_1000081_pt1 | contig 83289 bp, 56 predicted proteins | sample TSFL038MetaG_FD_102277 | JGI IMG/M metagenome (GOLD analysis project Ga0153954, IMG submission 102277) | Attine ant fungus gardens microbial communities from Florida, USA - TSFL038 MetaG | ecosystem: Host-associated > Fungi > Mycelium > Unclassified | place: USA: Florida, Wekiwa Springs State...
ACGGATCACGTTGCGCGATTATGAGGGTCCGCTACGCCAACTCACCGTGACGGACCTGGGACACGAGGAACCGACCCTCCTGATCACGAACCAGTTGACCCGGCCGGCCTCCCAACTGATCGGTCGCTATGCCCAGCGGATGCTGATCGAGAACAACATCGAGGACGGGATCGACTTCTTCCACATGGATGCGCTGAGTTCGGCGGTGGCGATGAAGGTGAACTGTGACCTGCAACTGACGCTGATGGCGAGCAGCCTCTACCGATTGCTGGCGGTCCGCGTTGCCAACGGTTACGAGGCCGCCAAGTGCCGGCACCTCTTCATGGACCTGATCGACGCGACGGCGGATATCATGATTACCGAGCGCGAAGTCGTCGTGAAGTTCCAGAAGCGAGCGCACAATCCGTTGCTGATTGCCGCTGGGTTCGACAAGACAGACGTTGTCATCCCCTGGCTGGGGGGGAAGCGATTGCGGCTTGCCTTCGGATAGCCTCGTCCTGGTACCCCGGTCGAGCGTGGTGTAAAGTCAAGAGCTAACCGGTCATCCGGCAGCAAACGCATGGCGCTGACGTCCCCCGCACGTTCTACTCTGTGCATCGCGGGAGACGAGCAATCGTTCCAAAGGCTGTCAGGTAGATCTTGAGAGCGATTCCCTTACAGCGGACTCCTGGTCTGATGGCAGCACCTGACTGGCGACGAGCGGAGGAACTGTTATTCGAGTGGAGCCGAACCGTAATTCAGGATTTCGGCCGCGAGCACTCCAGAGAGTCTTTCTCGCTGTTTGCCTACGTCGTCGATTCCCTGTTCACTGGGGTCAGCATCAATTTCGACACCCCGGCGAACTCGCTGAGTGAAGCGAAGCGCCATCAGCGGCGCGAGGTCAAGGCTCGAAACCACATCTTCGAGCAGGACCGCGGCTGGGAGCGAGCCCGATATTACGTCGCCCATCCGAGTCGGCAGATCGACGACTTTAACCATCGAGGATCATGGCGATATGAACTTATCGAATTCGTGCCATTGACCGAATGGGGGACCTTCTTCGCTGAAGGCGATGATGAACAGAGGGGCGCGGAGCTTGAGGGCCGGGTCATCGTGGCTCTCTGGCGGATCGTCGATCGCCTGGTGCAGGCGAAGGCTTTCGACGGGTTGAGGCGCGTCGCACCATTCCGAATCGGGTTTAAGTTCCACGACGAGGACTTCGTAGTGCTCCGCATTCTGAATTGGCCAGACGACGATGTGGAGAGGTTGAATTGACCTCGCTCTCTGGCCCTTCGGCCGTCCCCGTGCCTCTCATCTGTTAGCCGGTTTCCCCTCCGTGGGCGTCCAGGCTAGATGCAAGTCATTGCAAGGAGAAGCCCGCAGGGAATAGCGACGGCCGTCGAAAGGAAGCCGCCCAGGCCATGGCTGGTGCGTCGGGTGATGAGCCAGGTTTGTACGAAGGTGAGCGCGGTGGTCGAGCCGAGGGCGGCGAGGGCCAGGCCCAGAGGGCCGAGACGGGGGACGAGGAGGGTGAAGAGGATTGCCTGGACGGTCAGGGCGACGGCGTAGGCGCGGGTGGCGAGGTGGACCTCGGCGCGGACGAGGAGGTACTGGAACTGGAACTGCCCCAGGGAACGAATCAGCAGGCGGGCGACCATGACCGCGAAGAGGATCTGGGCACCGGCATAGCGGCTGTCGTAGAGCAAGCGGATGGCCAGAGGGGAGAGGGCGATTGCCACGATTCCGGCGGGGAGGATCAGGCGGGTGACGCGGCGGTCGATCGCTTCGTGCCAGGCGGCCTGGGTGGCCGAATCGCCTCGGCGGGCGAGCATGGCGAAGTAGACGTCGCAGGCCCTCGTCACGAGCGCTTCGAGGACCGAGGCCAGGTTCCAGGCCACGGCATAGAGTCCCATCTCGGGCAACGACACGAACCGGAGCCCGATCAGCCGGTCCATGTTCAGCCAGAGGGCCATCACGAGCGTGTTGATGAAGACTTGACGCCCCAGGTGGCCGATGTCACGAGCGGCCTCGCGATCCCAGCAGAGGCGAGGGCGGATCGGGGCGAGGATGTAGGAAACCAGGACTCCGGCCAACGCTCCGGCCAAGGTGCCGGCGACGATCGCCCAGATCGAGCGGGTTGCCCAGGCCAAGCTCAGGCTGACGGCCGTTCCCACGGCCGTTTGGGTGACCTCGTCAATAAAAAGCGCACGATAATTGAGCGATCGTTTGAGTGTGGGCATCCCCGGGCTCCGCAAGGCGAAGAGACCAGGGCGGATCGAGAGGCCAAGGAGTACTGCGAGCATTTCGGGCTGTCGCGTGAAGGCCGCCAGGGGTGTGGCGGAGGCCATGGCGGCCAGGCTGATCACGATCCCTCGGCCCAGCCCGAGCCACCAGCCGGTCAGCAGGTAGGACGGCTCCTGCCCTCGCCCATGCCGGATCAGGGCGGGCTGGATGCCGAGGTCGGAAAGCCACTCGAGCGTGGTGAGCACCGCCAACGCCGACCCCAAGATCCCATAGGCTTCCGGGGCGAGCAGCCGCGCCAGCATGATGTTGCTGCCGAGACGGATCATCAGGCCGACGAGCTGGGCCAGACCCGCCCAGCCCAAGCTCTTCAAGCCCTTCCGTCGCTCGACCGGCGCCGTGGCGGTCGAGTTGGGATTGGCCGGTGACAACGTCGTCGCAATCGCAGCCGCCATGGTCAAGGACCTCAATCTCATCAAGATAAGGAGGGGGCGTCGATCAACCTTGGTTTTCGCTCGAATGGTACACTTAAAGCGGAGAGTGATTATCTTGTTCGAATGAAATTTGCGAATATTGTAATGTGATCTGATTTTGTAGGGAAGGCCTTGGCCTGCCGAGGCCATTCGCCAACGTCTTGGTAGGCCAAGGCCTGCCCTACGGGGACCGATCCTGATATGTGGCTCTGAGCGGAAAACGGACTTTACTTTTCTGACGATCGATAGTCTCCGTCAGGCCCGCCCGTCGCCACAATCGTCGGGGCGACGGGACGGGTGAGCCAACGGATCGGTGCGGTTGCCAGGTGAAAGAGCTCGGCGAATTGCCAACGGTGGAGATGCCGGCGGAAACCAGGGGCTTCGTAGCGGGGCATTCCCTGCAACGCAGCCTGGAGATAGCCGAGGAGAATGCCGAGACCACCCAGAACCCAGGGGCGTTCCCGCAGGCGATACAGGGCGATCGCGAGCAAGTAGATCGGATGGGTGTCCATGAAGTATTGGCCACGTCCCCATCGCATGCGGCCATGATAGATGTTTTTGAATGAAGATCCCATTTGGCGCAGGTGGATGATCGCCAATTCGGGGTCGTCATAGCTCTCGGCTTTCCAGCCGAGCATTCGGCAACGGTGGCAGTCGATACCGTCCCACATGACTTCGCGTACGAAGCCGCCGATCTCCTCGAAACATTCGCGGCGAAAGAGCTTGGCGACTCCGTGCGAGAACTGGCCGCCAGTTCGTTCCAAGACCAGACGGCCACCGACCGGCACATAGGCCTTGCCGCTGGCGGTGCCGAGTTGCGGGTCACTGGCGAACTTGCGGAAGAGGGTCTCAAAGTAATCAGGCGCGAACTCGAGGTCGGCGTCGAGCTTACAAACGTAGTCGAAGTCAGCCAGGTTGGCTTGGGCCAGGCCTTCGTAGAAGGCTTCGACCACGCCGGGACCGACACGTCGGGGACGATTCTTGGGGCGATGGATGACCTTGATCCAGGGGTAGCGGCGAGCCGCTTCGTCGGCGATGGCGCCGGTGCGGTCGCTGCTGCCGTCGTCGACGATCACCCAGAGCGTCGGCAGGACCGTCTGGCTGGCGAGCGACGCGATCGTGGCTTCGATGTAACGCTCTTCGTCCTTGGCCGGTGAGATGATCAAGAGGCGCGGCGTTCGGGGAGGAATCGGCGTCGATTCGGGAACGGCGGGCATCATCGGCCGGGCTCCTGGGGATCATTCCTGCGTCGGATCGGGGCGGAGGCGGGAGTCAGGCGTGGACGCCGGTCTCTTGCCTCGGTCTCGGTCGGGCTGTCGCTCGCAGACGGCCCAGGCGACTCGAGATTGACCGGGAGGTTACGCAGGTTGCTTGCCAATCCCGCAGCGAAAAGCCAGACCATTCCAAAATCGGGCGCAAACCAAACGGAGAGAAGGGATACCGTCACCGCGGCCATCGACCCGCATGAGACGGCGGCAAAGCTGGCGGTCGGATTTCTCACGTCCCAGGCGAGGATTCCCAGATCGAGAGTCGCGAGGATCGCCAAAATGAGAAAGGCCCCGAGCGCCGCATAGCCGTGCTGGAGGAGGAACAGGATGTAATGGTCGTCGATGGAGCCGAATCGCTGCGCGATCGACTCTTCGAGCTCGATGCCACGGAGTTCGTAGCCGTAGCCGAAGGTGTCGACGTTACGCAGGGCGTGCTCGTAGACCTTGAACAAGAGGATCCGGTGGTTGGTCCCGGTGTATTCGACCTCTTCGCCGTTGATTTCAAGGAGGCGTGTCTCTTCTTTGCTCTCTCCGGCCCAACGCGAGAGTCCTTCGCTAATCAACTCCTTGCCGGCGACGGCTCCGAGTCCGATCACCAGCGCGAGCACGACGAAGTGGACCCGCCAGCGCGGCAACTGGAAGAAGACCGTGACTGCGATTGTCAGGGCGACGGCGATCTGGGCGCCTCGGGAGACGGTGACGAGGATCGCGGCCAGGAGCGCGGGGGTTAATAACAACCACCAGCGCGGCCCTCGTCCTCGCCAGGCGCGAAGCGACGCCTCGACGGCCCACGGGAACAGGAGCACCAGCATCATGCCGAAGAAGATCGGGTGATCCACGGGCCCTTGGGCCCGCTTCAGGCCCCAGCGATAGCCTTCGCCTTGTTCGAGCAGGCCGTAGGTTTTGCCCAGGAGCCTGTTGATCGGGTTGAACTTGATCAGGGCCTCGACGATCGCGTAGACGGAAAGCCCGAGGAAGAGCCTGGCCGCCAGCGGCGCGACCCGGTCGAGGTCTCGCGCCGACCGGAGGAAGATGCGACCCACGAGGTAGGGGAGCAGCCATTTCCGAGCGATCTCGGGACCGGTCAGTGGGCCGAATCGGTCGATTCGGAGTTGAGAGTAGCACTGAACCAGCACCAGGGCGACGATCACCACGTCGGCGGGCAGAAGCCGGAACGTGAAGGCGGGTTCTTCGGCGTCGTCAACCTTGCGGCCGATCGTGAGAGCGATCAGGCCGGTAACGGCGGCGACCGTGCGAAGGTCGAGCAGGAGGGAGCCGCAGGGGAAGGCCAGCCAGCTTGGCAGCAAGAGGAGCGCCACGAACCAGCCGCCCCAGAAGGCCGGGCGACCACCTTGCGTCGAAGCGGTGGCCAGGATCCCAGCCATCAGGCAGAAGGCGGCCAGGAAAAACATCAGGAAGCCGTCTCCGTGAGGAGCCGCTCGGGATACTCGCTGGCGGAGCCGGGGGCTGACGGATAGACAATTACCGGCGACGAGATACCCGGCGTCTCGGCCGCCCAACGGAACAGCCCAGTGAGCCGGCGGACCGACTCATCACGACTGAAATGCTCGTGGGCCCAAGATTGTCCTTGCTCTCCCAGATGAGTGGCAAGCTGCGGATAGGTCAGTAGTCGTGCCAGGGCCAGCGCGAGTCCTCGAACGTCTTCGGGTTCTACGAGGAGCCCGTTCGACCCGTCACGGACAAGGTCGGGGATGCCGACCAGGCGGGTCGACACCGTGGGAACGCCGCACGCCAGCGCTTCGATCAAGACCTGGGGCAAGCCGTCCATGTCACCGTCACGGTCGCGGATGCAAGGCAAGGCGAAGATTTGGGACGAGGCCAGCAGGATTGGCAGGTCCTCTTGCAGCAAGGTGCGGCCGGTGAGCAGGACGACGCCCTCAAGCTTGTGGTCGGCGATCATCTGCGACAGGTGGTACTCTTCGGGACCCGAGCCGGCGATCACACACTCGAAATCGAACCCCTCGGTCTTGAGCAGAGTACACGCCGCGATGAGGTCGCCGAACCCTTTCTTCTCGACGAGCCGACCCACGGCCAAGATGCGCGCGGGCATCGCTTTGGGAACATCTGCGGCCGTTGCGGTGAGCCGGTGCACGTCGATGCCGCAGTAGACCACGGGCAATCGAGCGGGATCGGCCCCGAGATCAAGGTAGAACCGTCGATGATATTCGGAAATGCAGACGATGAACCGGGCTCGTTGGATCTTGGCCTTGAGTCCGACGCGATGGACGAACAGGTCGTTTGCGTGGCCGGTGAAGCTGAAGCCGACTCCCAAGAGTTCGGCGGCGTGCATGGCGATCGACGTGGCGGTATGCGCCCAGTGGGCGTGGATGTGCCGGATCCCCTTGTTCCGCCATTGCAAGGCCAAGAGCAGGGCGGGGATCATCTGGTAGATCAGGGTCAGCCGCTGCCGGATCCCTTCGGCCGGACCGAAGACCGTCCTGGCCAGCATCGACCAGAATCGCCCTCCGAAGCTCAGGGGGGCGGCAAGTAGGGCCAACACCACCTTCTTGGGGGCGAGCGGATAGATCGACTGAACGCGATCGCGAAGGTCACGAACCGTCTCGTCCTGGTAGAAGGTCGCCGTCTCATAGGAGTAGACCGAGACGACTTCCAAGGCAACTCCTGCGCGGAGGAGCCCCATGGCCTCGTTGCAGACGGTCGCGTTGTTGAGGACATCCACGCCGATGTAGCCTATCCGCGATTCCCCGGCCATTGAACTCGCCTCGATTCTATGAATTTGGGAGTGATTGAGCTGGAATCAGAATGCCGGGACCGCCTGTGGCAACAGCCCCTCGTACCGGGAAACCTCGATCCGTTGCTGCGACGAGACCATGACGGCAACGTGCTCGCTGCGAACTTCCTCGAAAAAGTGCTTGAGTTCCTGATTATTTGTCAGTGAATAATCCCAACTAATGTGGCATAGTGGTATGTCTATGAAATGATGGCCGGAATCTTCCCGGAGAACGTGCTCCACGAAGATGCCATAAAGGATGTATTCCGAGAGGTACCATTGCCGGCAGATCGTCTCGAGCCAGGGCCTGCCGGAGACCGACTCGATGTGTCGATAAAGCTTGACCAGGTTGTCTCTCCGCCATGTGATCAAGTTGCCGATGTAGGTTGAGCCAAAGTAATCCGACGCCGGAAGGCCCAGGAGCCGGGCGGCCGTCTGGTGCCAAGGGAAGTGGGTGGGCAACTGCGCTGCGCCCGGGACCCGGAAGAGGCGGAGAAGACCGTTGTGGCTCAGGGCTTCCACCGCGAACGGCCGGATGAAGGCCACGTCCGAGTCCACGAAAACGTAGGCCTCCGCGTCGATGAACTCGGCGACCGATAGTTTGACGAGCTGTTGAAGGATCCAGTTCCGTACCGGCGGGGTTTTGAAGCTGAACCACCAGCGGCGAGCCATCGGCAACCGTCGCAGCCACCAGGGCATGACCGACTCCACGGTCAGAACCGTTCGATTTTCTCCTTCAAGGCTTCGGAAGAGGCCGCGGTCTCGATCGTCCACGATGACGTAGTGGTGAAAGTCTCCCGAGACGTGGCGGTTCACCGAGTCGCAGAGTAGCCGGCAGCGTTCAAAGTCAGGGCCGTAGCTCGGAGTGACGATCGCATAGCTCATGCTCTTGGCTTCTCCCTCAATCAATCCACCACCCGGCCTTGCCCTTCGTTGCGGCCGGTATTGCCTTAGGGTCATCCACGTTTCGTGCCAGGCCTGATTTCGGAGAGATTTCGGCGATTCTCACGAGTTTTTTCACGTGGTGTCTCAATCTGATACGGCGCGTCGTCTCCCGATGAGGCAACGAGGCAGGAAAGGGCAGGTGCCACTGCTCGACTTATCGCCTGAGAACCTTGAAAAATCGGGGAATGCCGGCCTCTCCGATCGTGGTTCGGGCCGTTGGCACACGATCTGCCTTAGGTGGGGATCGTCTCGATGAGTTTCGGAAGACGATCACGAGCGAGGAGTGAAACCGATGTCGGTTTTCAGTATGCCCAACGTTGGGCTTGGGCGATGCCGCCCGCTGTTGAGTTTGGAGCAACTTCAGGCCGAAACATCCATCGGGACACTTCATGGTGCTGGCGTGAAGCGCTTGGTTGACGTCGTCCTCGCGAGTTTGGCACTCGTTGCCCTCTCGCCGCTCTTTGTGGTTCTGGCTGTCCTGGTGAAGCTTGACGGCGGTTCGGTCTTTTTCCGGCAGCGTCGTGTCGGTAAGGACGGGGTTGAGTTCTGGTTCTACAAGTTCCGGTCGATGGTTGTCGACGCCGAGGCTCGTCGCGTCGGCCTGGTTAGTCGCAACGAGCACGGTCGACTCGGTGTGACGTTCAAGCTCAAGAACGATCCGCGGATCACGAAGGTGGGACGCTTCCTCCGTAAGACGAACCTCGATGAGCTGCCCCAATTTTGGAATGTCTTGCGGGGAGATATGAGTCTTGTGGGACCTCGGCCGGCCCTTCCCTCGGAGGTCGCACGTTACTCGGCCGAAGAACGGCAACGTCTCTCGGTGTTGCCGGGCCTGACCTGCCTCTGGCAGGTGAAGGGGAGGGCCGATCTGCCCTTTGATAAGCAGGTAGCACTGGATCTCGAGTACATCGCTCACCGCACGCTTTGGCTCGATCTCTCGCTTCTCTTCCAGACCGTGCCGGCGATGCTTTCAGGGCGAGGAGCTTACTAGGGCGGTTAGCGAGGGGAACGCCTACAAAATCCCGGAAGATCGGAGAGAAATCCCTATGATTTCTGTGTTGGACGCACCATAAGCCAATGCTATGTCGATGGGCGGATGGGGTAGCCCTGGTGGCTTGTCCACCCGTGGGCCTAGACTGACGCCACGGGTGTGCCACCCCATCGGCCTCTTGACTTGCTTCGAGCCACAGGGGCACTCCCTGGCTTGAGTGTATGCTATCCAAGCGATAACCGCTCTAGATGCATCGGGGAGTCGTGCTCGAACGGCTTCCGAACGAGATTCATCGGGAATCCCAGCGTTCAGGTGTGTCGGTGAAAGCTCAAGACGCCTCCGCATGCTACGATAGCCTTCCCGCATGTTGCTCAAGAGGGGCGACGCAACCCAAGTCGGGTCGTCCGCAACAGCGATAGAGGACCTTGATGAGCGACGACCGCGATTTGCTCGCCGCTGTGCTCGAGTCGACCAGCGCCCTTGTCGTGGTGCTGAGTCGTGACGGCATCGTTCTCAAGTTTAACCGGGCTTGTGAACTCGTCAGCGGCTATCGCTTCGAGGAAGTCCAAGGTCGCCGGCTCGGGTCCATCGGTTTGGTTCCCGAGCCGGAACGCTTGTTGGGGTTGGACCGATTCACCAATATCGACCCCCGTTTTTTTCCCAGGTCGCACGAGGGGACGTGGGAATCCCGAACTCGGGGCCGCAGGATTGTGACCTGGACCGATACGGCCATCATGGCCATGGACGGTTCCCTTAAGGCGATCGTCCGCACGGGGGTCGACGTTACCGAGCACCGCAGGGCCGAGCGACGCTTGGCCACTCAGTTCGAGACCCTGCGGGTGTTGGCCGGTTCCGAGGAGGCTGAGGAAGCGATCGTCCACTGTCTGGAAGCGATCACCCGCGGCCTTGGTCTCGAGATCGGCGAGTACTGGGCTCTCGACGAAACGACCAATCTGTTGCGGTTAGCCAAGACGTGGCGAAGTTCGTTGCCGGCTCTCCGAGCCTTCGAACAGATCTCGCGAGGATACGCCTTCGCGAAGGGGCAAGGCTTGCCGGGCCGGATCTGGGCCGGCGGTCCTTCGTCCTGGTGGGTTGAGGACCTGGCGCACGATCCGCAGTTCCTGCCGACGGCTCCTGCCCTCGAATCGGGGCTCCGCGGCGGCTTCGGCTTTCCCATCATTGACGGCGACACCCTCCTCGGCGTGATGACCTTCTTCACGACCGAGGTGCTCTCGAGCGACCCGGCCCTGACGGCCACGATGGCCAGTCTGGGGGCTCAGATCGGCGAATTCCTCCGCCGTCGCCGCGCCGAGGATGAACTGGCGAAGAGCGAGTCGCGCAACGCCGCGATTCTGGAAGCCGCCCTCGATGGGATCATCTTCACCGACGAGCAAGGGCGGATCCTCGAGTTCAACCGGGCTGCCGAGATGACCTTCGGCCTGGCGCGCGCGGAGGTCCTGGGTAAGCCGATGGCCGACCTCATCCTTCCCGCCGAATCCCTTGAGGTCCACCGTCGCGCCCTGGAAGGCTCGTTGACTCCCGGCCAGAACCCCAGCCCGCGCAAGCCGATCGAACTCCCCGCGCTTCGGCATAACGGGGACATTTTCCCCGCCGAGGTGACGGTCGTTCCCTTCCAACTCGACGATCGGCCCGGCCTGACCTCGTGTATCCGTGACCTCAGCGAGCGAAAGTCGGCCGAGCAGTCACTCCGCGAAAGCGAAGAGCGCCTGGGGACCGTGATGACCGAGGCGCCCGTCGTTTTGTTCACCTTCGATGCCCAAGGGGTGATCACGCTTGCCGAAGGCAAGGCGCTCCACGGCCTCGGATTGACGGCCGCGGACCTCGTGGGCAAGTCGATTTTCGACCTCTATGCCAAGGACACCAAAGTCCTGAGCGACATCCGACGCTCGCTCACGGGCGAGGCGTTCGTCGCGTGCGCCGAGGTGAGAGGGATTACCCTCGAGGTGCATTATTCTCCGCTTCGCGGCCCTTCCGGCGAGGATCGAGGAGTGATCGGCGTGGCTCTCGATATCACCGAGCGCCGACGTACCGAGGAACGCTTGCGCATGTTCGCCGCCCTGGTCGAAAACAGCGGCGACTTCATCGCCATGGCCGACGCGAATGGCACCGTCACATATATCAACGCCGCCGGCCGCGCCCTGGTCGGCCTGGAAGCCCGTGATGATCTCCCCGCGCGGACCATTTCCCAGTTCCTCGATGACAAGACCCGGTCCCTGATCGAAACCGAAGCCCTTCCGGCTGTCGTCGCTCAAGGGCATTGGGTGGGGGCGGGGAAAGTCGTCCATTCGAAAACGCGTGCTCTGATCGACGTCCAGATCAGCCTGTTCTTGGTTCGCGAGGCTGAGACCGACCAGGCGCTCTGCCTGGCCACGATCCTTCGCGATGTGACGGAGCGGACTCGCGTGGAAGAAGAACTCACTCGTGCTAAAGACGCTGCCGAAGCCGGCAGCCGTGCCAAGAGCGAATTCCTGGCCAATATGAGCCACGAGATCCGGACGCCGCTCACGGCGATCCTGGGCTCAAGTGACATGCTTCAGGATCGATCGCTTCCCGACGAGCTTCATAACTTGGCCCTGGAGACCATTAGTCGCAACGGTGAGCATTTACTTCAAATCATCAACAACCTGCTCGATCTGTCCAAGCTCGAGGCCGAGCGCTCCGAGCCTGAGTTTGCAATGACTTCCCCCGCGGCGATCCTGGCCGAAGTTCTCTCGGCCTTGAACGTTCAGGCAAAGGGGAAGAGCATCGAATTGGTGGCGGCCGCCGAGGGGCCGATCCCCCGCCAATTCCGTACCGACCCGATCCGGCTGCGGCAGATCCTTTTCAACTTGATCGGCAATGCCATCAAGTTCACGAACAAAGGAACGATCGGAGTCAAGCTCGGGCTCGAGTCTTCAGGGGGATCGGCGCAGGGTCACCTTGTTTTCGAAGTACGGGACCAGGGGATCGGTATGACGGCCGAGCAACTGGCACATCTCTTCACCCCCTTCTACCAGGCGGACAGCTCGCATACGCGCGTCTTTGGCGGCACGGGGCTGGGGCTGTATATTTCCCAGCGATTGGCGGAAAGCCTGGGGGGCGAGATCCTGGTCGAGAGCCGGGTGCGCGTGGGCAGTTGCTTTCGTCTCCGGTTACCGACAACCCTCGACGCCTCCGACGAGTTGTTCGATACCCACGACGACCTTTTCGCCGTCATCGGCTCGCGCGCCTCCGCGGTCGAGTTGCCGGTCGGCCCGCTCTTCGGTCGCATCCTCCTGGTCGAGGATAGCCGAGACAACCAGCGGGTGGTCTCCTACTACCTGGAACGACTCGGGCTTGCCATCGAGATCGCCGAAAATGGCCGAACTGCCGTAGAAATGGCCACGGCTCGCCCCTACGAGCTGATTTTGATGGATATGCAGATGCCCGAACTCGACGGCTATGCGGCCACGCGCAGACTCCGTGACCAGGGTTACAGCCAGCCGATCATCGCCTTGACCGCTCACGCCCTGTCCGGCGACGCCGAGAAATGCCTTGCGGCCGGTTGTGATGATTACCTACGGAAGCCGGTCGAGTGGGAACGGCTCTCCTCCGTCCTCTATCGCTACCTCGATCTGCAGGCCGAGGACCGCAAGCCCGAACGAGAACAAAAGGAAGCTTCCCCGGATGGTCGACTCCCCTCGACCGTTGGCGAGGACCCTCCCTTGGTCTCGGACTTTGCCGGCGATCCTGGTTTCATGGTACTCATCCGAGACTATGTCGACGACCTCGCGATTCGCATCCGCGAGTTCAGGCAGAATTTCGCGGATCGCCATCTCGAGGTGCTCCGGGGTTTAGCGCATAACCTCAAGGGGAGTGGGGGGATGTATGGCTATTCGGAGCTGAGCGAGATCGCCGGTCTGCTCGAGGATGCGGTACGAGAAAATCGTGATACCGATCTGATCGGGGCACTCGTCGACGAGGTCGTGGGGGTGATCGGGCGGATCGAGCGCGGGCTCGTGCTCACCGATGGGGTCAATCGAGGTGAATCCCGTAACGCTTGATTTTGCGATAAACGGTGGCTTGACCAAGTCCCAGAGTGCGGGCCGCTTCACGCACGTTGCCTCGTGAACGCTTGAGCGCCTCTTCGATGGCCTGCTTCTCGATCTGGTCGATCGGCCGAAGGCCTTCGTCGGCCGTTTCGGTGGCCGTCGGATTCGCCGTTGCGGTGTTCGACTCCGGTACCGAGGCAGGGCCGGCTGGACGTTCCGGGGAGGCCACGATCTCGGGTGGGATGGCTTCGAGGCCGATGATCGGCCCGGTGCTGAAAATACCCATTCGCTCGATCAAATTTTCCAGTTGTCGGATGTTTCCCGGCCAATCGTACCGGGAGAGGGCCTGCGCGGCCTCCGGTGAGAATCCGGTGATCGTACGTCCGTACCGCGCGGCGACTCGGCTGAGAAAGTGCTCGGCCAACTGCGGGACATCCTCGCGGCGCTCTCTGAGCGGGGCCAAGACGATGGGCACGACGTTGAGCCGATAGTACAGGTCTTCGCGGAGCTGGCCTTTGCGCACCTGCTCGTGGGGGTCGCGATTGGTCGCCGCGATGATCCGCACGTCGACCGAGCGCTCTTTGCTCGAGCCGACACGCTGGAAGGTGCGTTCCTGGAGGAACCGGAGCAGCTTGGACTGGAGGCCCACATCCATTTCGCCGATCTCGTCCAGAAACAGAGTCCCCTTATCAGCGGCCTCCACCGATCCTTGTTGTGGTTGGTCTGCGCCGGTGAATGCACCCTTTTCGTGACCGAAGAGGGTACTCTCCACCAGTTCCCGGGGTAGAGCCGCCATGTTCAAGGCAATGAACGGTTCATCTTTCCGGCGGGATTGAGCGTGGATCGATCGAGCCGCGACCTCTTTCCCGGTGCCGCTCTCTCCCAGGATCAGGACCGTGGCGTCGGTTGGGGCTACACCGGCGATCAGAGTCCGCAGCCTCTGGATTGCGGGCCCATTCCCGACAAGAACCGGTCCCCTCGCGGCTTCGACGGCTGCGGCTTTCTGGCCTCCTCGGCTTTTCTCGGCCGCCGTGGCTTTGGCGATGGCATCACCGATCAAGACTTTAAGCCGGTTTAAATCGGGAGGTTTCGTCAGATAGTCCGTCGCGCCGAGTTTCATGGCGGCCACAGCGCTGTCGATGGTTCCGAAGGCCGTCATCATGATCGCGACGAGATTGGGAGACTTCGGGATCAGTTCGCGCAGCACCTCGACCCCATCGTGCTCTCCGAAGCGAACATCCAGGAGCAGAACCGACGCTGGCTCTCGATCGAGCGTGCGATACAGTTGCCCCTTATCGACAGCCAGGGCGACGCGACAGCCCCAGCTTTCGAGGTGAAACTTCAAGGCCTTCAGGACGTTCGGGTCGTCGTCGGCAATGAGGATGAGCGGTGTCTTGGGTGTGGCCATCGGTTCGACTAACTTATCCTAAGAGAGTGTGGCCGGCGACTTCCCGCCTGCCCCCCAGACCATGATGATCGTCTTGGCGTCGTGGAACAAGCGCGGCACCTCGAATTCGGATCTCCTTGGTCGCTGGAGTCGGTTCCTTATTTCGGTGCGGCGCCACGGCCCCTTGGAATGAGAGTGAATCAAGACTCAAACCTAACCGCTTGGGCCGTCAGTCGAATCTACCAGCGTTTTGGGACGGGAGTAGTTTTACCATGCGAACCGAGGTTGTCAGGACTTTGCCGAGCGCGTTGCTGTCACTTCAAGATCGACTTTCGCGATTGACGTTCCGGGACGCATGCGAGCTGCTGGGATCGGAGGGACGAACCCTGATCCGGAAGGGGGCTGGTCCTTGGAATTTCGACATCGAGAAAGATGTTTTCCTGGGTCCTGATCTCTTCCGGCTCCGGTTTCCCCGCGTCTCAGCCGAGGAGCCGCAGGTCGTCGTGACGATCACCTTGATGGCCGAGGCTCGCGACCGCTTGCACTGGAACTGTACTCAATGCGACGCGCTTTGCGAACACGTTGGGGCGGCGTTCTCGCTCGTGCTGGAGGAGAAAGTGCTGCTGGGACTCGCGGCTCCTCCCCAGGAACGAGTCCCCTTGGAGAGCCTTGAAGAAGCGGATTTGGTCGCCGCCGCAATCGCGGAGCGGACCGAGCGCGCCAAGATTGAACGTATGACCATCAAGGCCGCCGACGGTTCGCAACCCTGGACCGACTACCAAGTGACGAATCGCGCCAGCGGCAAGACGTATCGCGTGGCCTTGCGCGGTCTGCAACCTGGCGATTCTTTCTGTTCATGTCCTGATTTTAAAACCAACACATTGGGAACTTGCAAACATGTCATCAATGTCATCAACAAGGTGAAACGGCGCTTCCCGTCACAGGAACTCAAGACTCCCTATCGCCGCAAGCACTTGGCTTTGCACCTTCGCTACGACAAGGATGTCAGCCTGCGCCTCCTCGAACCCGAACAGATCGACGACGAGGTCGGAAAGATCATTGCGCCCTTACGGAAAGTCCCCATCACCGACCTCCATGACCTTCTGAAACGGCTCAAGAAACTCCAGAAGCTCGGCCGCGAGATTCTGATTTACCCCGACGCCGAGGAGTTCATCCAGCAGCGCCTGTTCGAGGGGCGGATGCTCGAGAGAACGGCGGAGATCCGCCGCGACCCGGCCAAGCATCCCCTTCGAAAGTCGTTGCTCAAGATCGAGCTTCTTCCCTATCAGCTCGACGGTATTGCCTTTGCCGTCGGTGCCGGGCGTGCGATCTTGGCCGACGACATGGGGCTCGGCAAGACGATCCAAGGCGTCGGCACGGCCGAGCTGCTGGCTCGAGAGGCGGAGATCAAGCGAGTCCTCGTCATCTGCCCGGCCTCGCTCAAGTCGCAATGGCGAAACGAGATCCATCGCTTTTGCGACCGCGATGTTCAACTCGTCGGCGGTAGTATGAGCGAGCGCGGAACTCAGTATCAGGGAGAGGCCTTCTTCACCGTCTGTAACTACGAGCAAGTGCTCCGCGACATCCTGGCGATCGAGCAAGTTCCCTGGGACCTGATCATTCTCGACGAAGGGCAACGCATCAAAAACTGGGAATCCAAGACGAGCCGGGTCATCAAGAGTCTCAGGTCCCGCTTCGCGTTGGTCCTTTCGGGAACCCCGCTCGAGAATCGCCTCGATGAGCTCTATTCGGTCGTTCAGTTCATTGACGATCGCCGGCTGGGACCGGGCTTTCGCTTTTTCAACAAGCACCGAGTTGTGGATGAGAAGGGGAAGGTGCTCGGCTACAAGAACCTCGCCGAATTGCGCGAGACGCTCAAACCGATCCTGATTCGTCGTACGCGCGAGAGCGTCAAGCTCGAACTGCCGCCGAGGACGATCGACGTCATCCGCATCCCTCCGACAGATGAGCAACTCGAAATTCACCGAACGCATATGCAGGTCGTCTTGTCGATTGTGAACAAGAAGTTCATCAGTGAAATGGACCTGCTTCGGCTTCAGAGGGCACTGCTCATGTGTCGCATGGCTGCCGACAGCACGTACCTCGTCGACAAGCAAGCGCCCGGCTACTCGACCAAGCTCGCCCATCTCGAGGAACTCTTCGATCGAATGTTCGAGGAAGAAGGGCGGAAAGTGATCGTCTTCTCCGAGTGGACGACGATGCTTAACCTGATCGAGCCGACGCTCAAAAGACGGAAGCTCGACTTCGTTCGACTCGATGGAAGCGTGCCCCAGAAGAAGCGGCAACTCTTGGTCCAACAGTTCCAGAACAACCCGGCATGTAAGCTGTTCTTGACGACCAACGCAGGTTCGACCGGCTTGAATTTGCAGTCGGCCAATACGGTGATCAATGTCGACCTGCCCTGGAACCCCGCCGTCCTCGAGCAACGGATCGCACGCGCTCACCGCATGGGCCAGAAACAGCCGGTTCAGGTCTACGTGCTCCTGACCGAGCAAACCATCGAGGAAAACTTGCTGGCGACCATCGCCGCCAAGAAGGATCTCGCCTTGGCGGCGCTCGATGCCGAATCGGACGTAGAACAGGTCACTCTCCAGAGCGGTCTTCAGGATCTCAAGAACCGTCTCGAAATCCTTCTGGGTGCCCGTGCCGATGCTCCCGTCGACGAAAGCCAAAAACGCCAAGTCGAGGAGATTGCACGGACGTCATCCGAAGCCCATCGTCAGCGCGTCGCGGCCGCTGGTGGTGAACTCCTTGGCGCCGCGTTCAAATTTCTGGGTGAGCTCGTCGCTCAGCAAGGATCGGCCTTGCCTCCACCTGCACTCGTCGAGAACCTGCGAACGGGACTCGCGTCGTGTGTCGACGAGGATCCCACAGGAAAACCTCGGCTCACCGTGACGCTTCCCGACCGAGAGGCTCTCGACGGCTTGGCCCAGGCGCTCGCGAAGCTGCTGGCCAGCGGAAACGCGATGGCGAATCCCTGATCTTGAGAAATGCGCCTCAGCCTCATTCAAAAGGCTCTCAGCCCCGGATCGTACGACGATCGGGGCTGAGAAGGCCGGGAGTCGCGCACGTCTCAATCAACGAAGCCCGGAGTCCTCGTGTCGGGCGGCGACGGTAGGTCAGGAAGCGGCGGAGTTCGGGGAGTTGCCGGCGAAGGCAGGTATTCCGTCGCGGGCACTACGCCTGTAGCCGGCTGTGTGTACATGGTTGGCTGGAGATATCTATTTGGCTGTGCATACGTACTTGGCTGTGCGTACATGTATGGCTGTGCATGTCCGCCTGGCTGAGCATACGTACTTGGCTGCGCGTACATGTATGGCTGCGCATATCCGCTTGGCTGCGTGTACGCTCTTGGTCGTGCGTACATGCCTGGCTGTGCATACCCTCCCGGTTGTGCATACATACCCGGCTGTGCATATCCTCCCGGTTGCCCGTACATGTACCCGGAGTATCCCCCGCCGTAACCGCCGAAGATCGACCTTCGTCCGTGGCAGGCTTCGGCCGACGGCACAATCGCCGCCGCAAACGTGAACAGAGCTGTAAACATCAGGGGCTTGGAAACCCGCATCTTTAGTTCTCCTCGTAAATCATCACAGGAGTTCGAAATTCTGCAGGCGGAACCAAGCTTATCATGTGGCGATGGAAAGGCGGAGGCAAGCAAAAAAGGTGAAGAAAAATAAAGGAGACTGATCTTTTAAAGTTCACAGAGATGCTTGTAGGAGGGCCGCCGAGCGTTTGGGAATCGTGACGCGGGGGCGATCCGTGTCCCCGCAATTTTCGAGATATCAGCCACGCTTGTCGTCGGCCGGATGTCGACGACAAGCGTGGTTCGGCTCAGAGACGGGGCGGCGCGGGTTTGATCGGGGTCTCGAAGGCGTTGGCCCCTTTGACTTTGACCTTCCGTTTGTAGACGCGATCACCGCACGTTGCGAAAAGAATGTCGAAGTCTTTGCCGCCGAAGCAAAGGTTGGCGATCTTTCCGTTGGGAGTGGGGATGATGCAGTTCACCCGTCCGGCTTGGTCGCAGACCTGGATCCCGAGCCGTGTGGCCACATAGAGCCGGCCGTCCCGGTCGACGCGGAGGCCGTTGGCAGCGCTGTCGTCGGCCGAGTCGGGGACATGGAGGTGGTAATAGCGTTGTTTGTAGGCCAACGAGCCGTCGGATTGGATTTGATAGCTGGTGATCCAGTGCGAGCGGCTTTCGGCAACGTACAAGAGCGATTGGTCGGGGGAGAGGGTGATTCCGTTGGGGGACTTGAGCCCGGTGTCGACCACCCGGGCCTCGCCTCGAGGGCTGATGTACCAGACCTGGTTCGGATCGGTCGCATTCGGACCCGGGTTGGTCACGTAAATGCCGCCATCGTGGCGAACGACGAGGTCGTTGCCCCGGAACCCTTCGGCGATGACCGTCGGCTTGCGGTCTTGGTCATAGGCGACGATTTTGTTTGTCCCGGTGGCCACGACGTAGAGCCGTCCGTCGGGACCGAAGGCTTGTCCGTTCCCCTTTTGATTGTCGTCGAGATACGGGCTGACCTGGCCATCGAGGCCGATCTTGTAGGTCTTGCTGTTGGGGATGTCCGTGAAGAAAACCTCCCCTTGGGCGTTGGCCGTGGGACCCTCGGTGAACTTGTAACCCTCACCGACCAGCGTCCAACCTTCGTCGGGGAGGAGGATTTCCTGCAATTGTGCGGAGCCAGCACCCACCTTGATCGGGGCCGGCCAATCTTTCCAGAGCCAGCGGATCGCGTCGGGGAAGATTGCGGTGGCTTGTTCGCCGTTGTGTCCGCCCGTGCCCCAGACGTGGTTGACTTCATAACCGGCGAAGACGAACGCACGCTCCATTTCCTGGTTGGCCATCCACCAGTCGCCACCAAAGATGTTCAGGTCGGAGCTTCCATCCTGGAGGAAGATGCGAATCGGCTTCGGCTCGTACTCACGCACGAGGGTTGGGTATTCGTTCCCACCCCGAAGTCCGACGTAGGTTCCGATCGTGCTGTAGACCCGGCGGAAATCGTTGGGGCGTTCCCAGGCGGCCGTGAAGGCGCAAATCGCGCCGCTGCTCGAGCCGGCGATACAGCGATCGTTGCCATCTTTGGAGAGTTTGATGGGTCGGCCATCCGAGGTCGTCTTTTTCTCGACCTCAGGCAGCAACTCTTCGAGGAGGAAGCGGGCGTAGTTGTCGCCAAGGCCGTCGTATTCGTAGCTCCGATTGAACCGATCGAGAGCCTGATCGGACGTGGCCTTCACGCGCCCGTGCATCACGAAGACGCCGATAACGACGGGGATCTCCTTCGTGGCGATCAACTTGTCGAAGACGGCGGGAGCGTTGTATTGGATTCCGTCTTGACTGATGTACAAGCAGGCAGACTTGGACGGGTCATACTGCTTCGGCACATACACCCAATAATCACGGACGGTGCCCGGGAAAATCTTGCTCTGATCGAAGACGTACTTGGTGACTTCCCCCTCGGGAGGAGCCGGGTCCGAGGCTGGGCTGTCACCTCGGGCTTCGAGCGTTGCACTCGCGGAGAACGACAGCAGAAGTAGGGCGACCGTTCGTCGGCAGGAACGAGGCATAAGGTGTTTTCCCTCTCGTTGGCCTGGGTCTCGCTTAGTATTTCTCACACGACGGGCGAGATTTTAGCCAACGAGCGATACGGGAGATATTGGGCATCGTCGGGAAAACGGGCGTCGCGGCACATTCCGGGGCGACGTCGAATCAATCCTGCCCATCTCCGCCGTCAGTGACGACGAGGCGAACGGGGCTGAGCCGAGCACTGCTCAAAGCTTAGTGGATCATCCGGCAAGTTCCCTTCTTGTAGGGTGGGCATTGCCCACCAGGGATTAAACCCTGGTCGAAGCCACGAGATTGGTGGCAGTGCCCACCGTACGCGAAAGCCACTTGGCGGATGAGCCACTTAGGAATCACCTTGAGAGGATTTCCTTCAAAGTGTTGTCGATGAACCGAGTATCCACGGGATTAATTCCGCGCCCCGCGAAGTGCCCCCAAACACCCGGCATACGGCGGCAGATGGCGTTGGGCATGTGCTTCACTTCCCACTCGTTGTCTTCCGGTGGGAAATACAGATCGATCTCGGGGGAGAGCACGATCGACTGTGCTCTGATGGCCGCCAAAGCTTTGGGCAAGTCTCCCTGGAAAACCGGGTTGGCGCTGATGTCGGCATTCTGCCACGTCCAGAGCATGGCCAGGAGATTGTTGGCGTCTTTCCTGAGGAAGAAGCCCTCCCAGTAGCCGACCAGGAAATCTTCCAGCGAGGAATAGCCGAGCTCCCGCCACAGTTCCTGGCGGTAGAAGGGCTGTGAGAAACCCCAACCGGCGTAGACCCTCGCCAAGGAGCGCAGCCCTTTGGTCGGCGGACTTGTATACCAGCCGTTGTCGAAGGCGGCGTCCGCCGTGAGCGCCGCCTTGACGCCTTCCAGAAACACGAAATTATGGGGCGAGGTTTTGGCTGACCCGGCGAAAGGAACAATGCGCTCCACCATGTCCGGGTAAAGCGCTCCCCACTGAAATGTCTGCTGCGCGCCCATCGACCAGCCGACCACCAGCTTGACTTTTGTGATCCCCAACTTCTCGGTGATCAAGCGGTGTTGCAACGTAACGTTGTCGTACAGCGTGACGTCGGGAAAGCGCGCTTGGTTGTACGGTTCCGGCGTGTTGCTGGGAGACGAGGAGAGGCCGTTCCCCAGGGCGCTCGGGACGACGATGAAATACTTTTCCGGGTCGAGTGCCATCCCCTTCCCGATCAGCCACTCATTTTCCTGATGCTGCCCAGAATACCAGGTGGGGTAAACAATTACGTTATCTTTGGCGGCGTTCAAGGTCCCGTAAGTCTTGTAGGCGAGTTTCGCATTCCTCAAGGTGGCCCCGCGCTGCAATGGTACATCGCCCAATTCGAAGATCTCGTAGTCCATGGCATCAACCTATAATGAAATTGTTGGCAGCGCGATGCCACGTAAGAAGGTCGGCATCGGAAAATCCTGCCAGGGCGGCTCCCTTCGTACAGAAAGCGACCCTGTGTGGGTACCCCGAGGGTAACCGGAAGTCCACGCGCATGCCAGCCCTTGACCCGACTTATGGATCGAATCCAGAAGACCGCGAATAATACGACACCACTTTCAGAAGAGCGGGCTATGCTGAGAATCGTATTAATTAGTATTCATGTAAAGTGAATTTGTAGGGCAGGCCTTGGCCTGCCATCTTCTTTGTAAATCGCCGAGACCCTTTGGAATATGAGAAGCCTAATCAAGTGTAGAGAATTTGTCGCATGTTTCGCTATAAATGCAGCAAATCAAGTCGAAACGATCAATTGCGGCGACTTGACAACAGGTCCTGTCTCCGAGAGTCCAGGAATCACTTTTTCCGGAGGCCGGAATTTAAAGTTCGTCGTCAGCCAGGGGGTGAGAGGCGGCCTTAGTCGGTTGGCGTTTTGGCCTGGCGACGAGTCGACGCAAGATCGTCCGTCCGACGGTTAACGCTGACGGCTTCCGCTTTCGGTCCGAAAGCGTTGAGAAGTCTTCCGAAAGGATCAGCAAGGGGGCGAGGGAGTGAGATGGGACTCCGCAGGAGGGACAGAGGAATGCTTCGGATTCGTTCTTTTGGAGGACCGAAATCAATTCATGGCATGATGGACAGTGCCCAAAGTGGGTTTGGGGGCGGTCAGGCCTCGCGGTCTGGTGTCTCGGGCTCGGTCGCCGAGGAGGCGGAATCAGCTGAGCCAATTGCCGCATGATCGAGAGGCATGTATGGGGATTCATCACGGAAATCCGAGCGGCAAGGAGAACCGGGGACGGACGTCGATCGCGATCTCTTCGAGAGTGTCATTCGATCGTCGTGGCACAATCTTTCGAGAATTGTGCCACCACGTTCGGGATTGCCGATGTCCTCGGGGATCGCACTTTCAGACTTCAATCAACACGTCGCGGACCACGTCGGGATGCTGTGGATCGTGCGCTTCGGTGTTGAAGCCCAAGAGGATGATCGAAGTTTGGCCGGTGTTCTGAAAGGCGTGAGCGATGCCGGGAGGGATCGTGAATCGGTACGCCTGGCCTTTGGGAATTAAGATGTCTTGAGTCGACCCACCCGTGCGAAATCGGAAGAGAGCAGGGCCGAAGGCGACCGTAATTTCGGTTCCCCGTTGATGATAGTGGTTGCCTCGTACGCAACCGGGTTCGGTCACCGCCAGGTGCACGTTTCGCTGAGCCGGGATCCGATCGGGACCGATCGGCTCCAGCACAAGCCCCCGGGCATCCGTCGGGAAGGTAACGGGCTCGAATGAGACGGTCGACTCCACGCGCGTGACTCCCCTATGCTGTTCCGGAACCCCGGAGTTCCCATCGAGTTGAGTGATCTTCTGGGAACCCTCGACGATCGAGAATATCCCCTGTCGCCCCCCGGCGGTCTTGATCCTCAGTCTTGCTCCGAGGCGAGAGTTTCGATTGTGCCAGCGTATTTTCGCTAATCGGAAAACCCGGCAAAGAACGAAGAACACGCAGACGTCGATTTTTGTTGTTGACGGGGGACAATCACGAAGACAAAATTCAAGACGATCAACGATCCGGTGAGCGGAGGACGGGCCGAAAGGTGCCTTTGGTCCTTTGGGCTCCGCCTGGTCGGTTACTCACCTGTCGCCTCGCCTTTTTGGGCGAGGTCAAGCTTGTCTCGTCTAAGTCCTCTTTTGCAAGGTGTCTCGGTGCTGGGCGTAGCGATGGGGCACGTCCGCCACGATCGGCGATTGCGCCGGTCGCACATCTTTGGGAGTGCCCAGCCTGCGTCAAATTGAGCCACCTTAGTACCGCTGTCCGCCTGTTGGCGAGGGAGCCAATTAAGATGAGTTGCCACCTCGATTTCTCATGGGACGCGATCCCCAATGACGGCGTTTCTGCCTCGCTGGGACTGTCATCCCCCTTCGAGCAGGTAGCGAATGAGGAATTATTTCAAGCTTGGTGCCAAGAGCGACATGAAAGTATTGAATTAAAGCTATTTCTCGACGAGGCCCTTCAACTCCTGAAGCGGGTTCTGAACGAAGGTGAGGTCTCGAACACGAGCCGTCGGCGCGTGACGCAGCTCGTGCGAGCCATCCGACTGGCTCAATCTGCGCATCAAAGCCCCGCCGCCGAATAATCGTCTCTCGCTCAACAATTCGCGAAGTGTAGGATCGGCTTTTGCCTGCCAGGCAAAAAAATGGCCACCCTTCTCCGGGGGGCGTAGCCGATGGTTCCAAGGTCGGTCCGGTTCTTGGCGAAGCCGCCAGGAGCCGGACACGACCGACCGAGCCCCCCGCTGGGGATGGACTCGGTTCGGTCGATCGGGCCATGAGTGGCGAGAAGACGCCCCACCCTGGGAAGGCGTGACTGCCTTCCTGCGGACGTCTCCCACTCGTGATCGTGCTGCCTGATTTCATACCCGTCCTGGGGATGGCTTGAACCCGATTCTCGGTGACACTGGCTCGTTCTTCGGGCTAGTTCTGGCCGATGGGAATTCCGGCAAGCGCAGCTTGGTGGCAGGGATTTGCGAACTCAAAAAGTCGAATGGCCCCAACCCAAGAGGTAAGGAGCCATTTCTCCGAAATCTTCGAGCCCTACGATTGCTGGCTCAGTCAGATGGGGGGCGCCGAAGGCCCCCCGTGGTTCAGCTACCGGTGTACTGGAGCGTGAAGTCGTGGAACTTCACCCGCTTCGGAATCTCGCCGGTCGCCGAGAACAGGCTGACGAGCAGATCGCCGAAGGCCTCGGAGCGAACGCTGTAGAAGTTATGCTTGCCTTCACGACGAGCTTCGATCAGGCCGGAAACGCGCAGCAAAGCCAGATGATGGCTGACGGCGGGCTGGCTCTGGCCGAGACGATCGCACAGATCGGTGACGTGAAGCTCCTGGTTCCGGACCAGGTAGAAGAGGATGCGGAGCCGGGTCTCATCGCTGAGCAGCCGGAAGACCTGGACCAGCTCGCGCACGGACTGTTCAGAAACCTGGGGGGCCGGTGCGGCCTTGGCCGGTGCGCTCTCGCGCTTGACGGATTTGACTGCCATGATTGTCTCCTGTGGTGTTGATGAGCGGAAATTCCCCAATTTCTATCTATTTATAGCTAGCAATGCGTGTGCCAACTTGGCTTAGACGTCGCAATTAATTACAAGTAGGTGCGACACGAGCGATGAGATCATGGATTCATCGTCTTCTAGCATCTTACTCCTGAGGTAACGAACTTTAAAGACGACTATGCGTGATTGTCAATAAGCAAGTTTCGTTTCGCTGCCCACGACCGATGTCGATGTGATGGCGATTTCGTCCGAAAGCAGCGAGACGCGCCTTGGCGTGACGTGGCGTACGAAGGCGATTGGTATTCGGTACGAGCAACCGTTCGATATGTGTCGCGCGATTGCTCGAAAAGAGACCAAATGGTTGTAAATCTTCATTAAGAACCGAATAGCCTGCACAACTCAGCGTCGGTTGGCGACGTTTACGAGAGGCTACTCGCTCGCGGCTCCCCCCGACGCTGGGGAGGTGAATTCGTGAATTTGCCCATCAAATGCCAAGATATAAAGCTCTCCCTGTGAATCTTCGCCGAACGCGGCGATGTTGAGCTTGGGCTTCTTGGTCACGTCGATAATTTCCGCGCTGATGACGGTTTTTCCTTCCGTTTCACGCAGGCCCCAGATGCGGCCGGTGTCGTAGTCACCATAGACGTACACGCCATCAAGCGTGGGGTGAGCCTTGCCGCGATAGACATATCCGCCGGTGATGCTCTTTCCATCGTCGGTGCGGTTCGACCCTGCCTGGCGAGGGGCGTGGGGATATTCGACGAGAGGCGGGCTGATCTTCGAGGCCGAGTCCGGCTTCTGACGGCGCTGAGGCTGGAACGGGTGGAAGGCTTCGCGGATGCTCCAGCCGTAGTTCCCGCCATTCTCGATCCGATGAACCATCTCCCAGAGGTTCTGGCCGACGTCCCCGGCCCAGAGGCTGCCGTCCTTTCGGTCGAAGGTGAATTTCCACACGTTTCGAAGCCCGATGCAGTAAACCTCGGGTGCCCAATGGCCGAATTGTGCGCTTCGCTTGATGGGGTTGTCCTTGGGAATTCCGTAAGCCTTACCGTCTTCGGGATGATCGACATCGATGCGGAGGATCGAGCCGAACCAATCTTTCGGATTCTGGCCGGTGGTCAGCGGGTCGTCGGCCGCGCCGCTGTCGCCGAGCGAAATGTAAAGGAATCCGTCCGGCCCGAAGGCGATGCATCCGCCGTTGTGATTCTCAAACGGATCCTTGGCGCTTTCCCAGATCCGATGCTCGCTCGCGGGGTCGGCCTTGCGGGGGTTCTCTTTTGAGACCGTGAAACGCGAGACGACCGAGCGTCGGTTCACGTTATCCCGCTTCGTGTCGTTGGCGGAGTAGTAGACGAAGAACTGGCCGTTCTCTTTGTATTTGGGGTGGAAGGCGAGTCCGAGCAAGCCCTCTTCATTGCCACGATTGATCGGGTCGGGAAGCTCGAGAAACAACTGTTTGTCCGAAGTCGTTTTGTCGTTCGGAAATGACCAAATTTTGGCGACATGCTGTTCGACGACGAAAAGCAGGTGACTGTCGTCGTTGGGATAGTCCAAGGCAACCGGGCGGTCGAATCGGAGATTGGGGAACGCGACCTTGGTGCTCAGCTTGGGGAGCGTGGTGGGCTCGGCACCAGCGGCAAAGGTGGGAGCTGACAGAATGCCGGCCATGATGGCCAGGATCCCTCCCGCGAACGAAATCCGCCGGGCAGGGAGCACGAGATGCGAAACCATTCGATTCTCTCTCCAAGGGGATAAGATGCGACGAGTCAAACAGGGGGGGGATCGATGAGGAACGAGCAGAATGGCTCGATTCAATTGACGCGTACGTAAACCAGACCGCATGTCCGAATCTCTCGAGTTCGTCTCGAAGACAAGCTGAGCAGAACTCGACCGGGGGATCGTCGGCCCAAGCAGCCGGTCTGGGTTTATCTGTGGCGACCGAGGTGTCAACTTCCCATCCGATTCAAATCGCACCATCACGGCATAGCGGGATCGAGTGTAGCGCCTATAGCAACCATTCGCAAGCTTATGACCTATGTCAGAGAGTCCCATTGTGGCCATGAAGGCCTCTCATTCGTTGCGAGCGGAACTCTGGTTTCGGTTCGGCAAAAAATTCTTCACCCTTACCTGGAGCTCAAACTTGCGTGGACCATTCACAAGATTCTACCGAACCAGCCAAGAGCACCGTTTTACTACCGACCGTTTCAAGTCTTGAATGCCTCGTTTCCTCGCCTCCGACCTTCGCGGAAGATGAAGTTTTTTTCATCTTCTCCATAGATGCCGAAGGGTCTCGAACCCGGGGAAATCTGAGGCTGGGCGGGACTCTCGAGTCTGAAATTGGAATTCGAGCACTCCAATCATGTCACAAAAATCTTGAGAGTCGCCCCTTTCTTTCCACGATTTTCCCGCAAAATTTCGAGATGACGGCCTTGCCTGCGATCGACATGCAGGAAAACGACACGACTCGTCCGGGCACTCCTCGTAGAACGACCTCGCGTGCGCTTCGGAGTATTGCTCCCCTGCACACATGCAGAAAGGCCAGGCGGGTGAGAACGATCGAATGTCTCTTCGGCCTGTTCGTGTTCAAGACGGGCGCGCACTCGGTTTCAGGACAGCTGCCATGTTGGGACAACAAGCGTGAAACACGGAGGCGCGAGCGTAAATCCAGGGCGTTCTCCGACTCGCCGTCCCAAGCCCGGGGTATCGCTAGGAACGTCGGGAGATCGCTGCTTTTCCGCAGCCGAGTCGTTGCCAGTACTGTCAACAAGCACGGAGTCTCCCAGGCGATGGCCATTCTGATTTTCGGTCCTAGAGCACCTTCATGATCATCGGGGCGAGACCCACTCGACCCTGGGCTGGCGTGGCCAAAAACCAACCAGGGGAGATAACTCCCTGCGAGGAGCAAGACGGCTTGCCCTGCGTCTTCGGCGCGGGAGAAAACTCGAACGCCTACAGATGTGCGATTCTCCCGGACATTCTGTGTCGTCTATAACAGGACGCCAGGCGTAGAGGGTAGGGTCACCCCTCTTCAAATTCAAGGCAGGAACACACATGGCAGTCGAATGGTATTTCCGACAGATGGGGCGCGAGTTCGGACCGTTCTCCCCAGCCGAGCTGGTCCAGCAGGCCTCGGATGGAAAAATTGGCCCTGACACCGAGGTGCGAAAGCGGGACGGTACTTGGGTTGTGGCCTCCAAGATCGCCGGGCTTTTCGACTGTGCTGCGCAGTCCAGGCCGAACCCTGGCACTCCCATTGCAACGCCTCCGCCAATCCCTGAGTCGGTATCCACTTTCGTGCCCCCGCCGAACCTTCGCCCCGGTGAACTGAATTTGCGGGGACAATATGAAGTCCTCGAAACGGCCGAATCGGTTGGTTTCAAAGTTGAGATTTTGGCCTACCCAAAGCTTGGCGGAGCCAAAGACTACCAGACCGCGGCTACCGTTTACTTCGCCAACCAGGCGGGGATCAAGCTGAAACAGGTTCGCATGACCTTGCGCGATGGAGAGGCGATTGCCGAGTCGGGATCGCTTCATTTCATGCTCGGCCAGATCCAGCTACAGAACAAAATTGGTGGTGTGTCCGGGTTAGGCAAGGCGATGGTAAACAAGTTTGTCACCAAGGAAGCCGCGTTGATGCCTCGATACCAGGGGACGGGGCAGATCTACTTGGAACCTTCATTCAGCCATTTTCTGATTTACCGACTGTGTGGTGAGGAGATCATCGCCGACAAGGGAATGTTCTACTGTGCGCAGGGGTCGCTTGAGATCGGCTCGGCGATGCAGAGGAACGTATCCTCAGCCTTGTTCGGTGGCGAGGGCTTGTTTCAAACGCGAATCCGAGGCGAAGGGATTTGTGTCCTGGAGTCGCCGGTTCCGGCCGACGAAGTGCTGCGAGTCGACCTCAAGGACGAGACCCTGCAAGTTGATGGCAACTTTGCCTTGATGCGGACCGGTCGGATCGAGTTTTCCGTCGAGAAATCGACGCGAAGCCTCCTCGGCAGTCTCACAAGCGGCGAAGGCTTGCTACAGACCTTCCGGGGCACAGGCTCCGTATGGTTGGCTCCCACCCAGGACGTCTACCAGAGGCTCGCCGCAGGCGGGATCGAGGCCCTGCGGAACGCCTCGAGAACTTCCCACACCGCGACGTAATAGAACGCGCACGAGAATCGAGGACACGAGATTTCCTCGATAGTGTCAGGCAAATGAGGACAAGCTTGGTGGAGCATCCGGCAAGTCCCCTTCCCTTGCGTGAGCACCCCCATCCAACGATGGCTTCTCGTAGGGCAGGCCTTGGCCTGCCTGGGCCGTTCGCGAGAGCCTCGGCAGGCCAAGGCCTGCCCTACAAAAAATTGCCGGATGCACCATTGGGTAACACGGACAAGTAATTACACTTGTCCGTGTTACTCCGGGATACCAGGAGGAGGATTTCCTCAGAAGCGTGACGCAATTGTAGGTGCGAGAAGCTCGCTATTGTCATGCATGAATTTAGCGATTGTTTGCCGAAATGTTAAAATACATTAAGGGAAATCGGTGGTGGTACGAATGTCTCGTGCATGGATTCACGAAACCATGCGAACCACCGTGTACCCGTGCCTTCGGAGACCTCAGGCGACGAAGAGTTCCAGGAGGGCGGGGACTGACGTCGTATTGAGCCGCGCCGGGTCGCCGAAGAGGTTGATGATTTCTTGAATGCGCTCGCTGGGGATCCGAGCCTCGAGGTTGGTCTCGAACTTCCGCACGAGCAGGGGAAACGCTTCGTGACGGCGTCGTCGATGGCCCAAGGGGTATTCAACCTCCACTTTGGGGGTCGAGGACCCATCCTGGAAGAAGACCTGAACGGCGTTGGCGACGGAGCGCTTCTCGGGATCCAGGTATCCCACCGTGTATTGCGGATCTTCCCGGACGATCATCTTGGCTCGCAGCAGGTCGATGCGGGGGTCGGAGGCGGCTTGATCGTCGTAGTGCGACTCGGTGAGGGTTCCGTGAAGCAGGGCGGCCGCCACCATGTATTGGAGGCAATGGTCTCGATCCGCATGGTTGTGGAGCGGACCTCGCTTGTCGATGATGCGAACGGCCGACTCCTGGGTCATCAACTCAATCCGATCGATCTGGTCGATCCTGTCTTGGACGGAGCTGTGAAGCTGGAAGGCGGCCTCCACGGCGGTCTGTGCGTGGAACTCGGCGGGGAACGCCACCTTGAACAGGACGTTCTCCATGACGTAAGAGCCGAGCGGGCGATCCAAGGTCAGTGAACGGCCGCGAAAGAGGACGTCGTAAAAGCCCCACGTCTTGGCGCTCAAAGGAGTGGGATAACCCATCTCGCCGGCCAGGGTGATCATGGCGAGGCGGACCCCTCGGCTCGTCGCATCGCCGGCCGCCCAGGACTTGCGCGACCCGGTGTTCGGCTCGTGGCGGTAGGTACGCAGCGCGCTACCATCGATCCAGGCGTGCGAAATTGCGTTCTGAATATCGCCGACAGCGCCGCTGAGCAGATACGTGGCCACGGCCGTCGAGGCGACTCGAACCAGCAGGACATGGTCGAGGCCAACCTTGTTGAAGCTGTTGCCGAGGGCCAAGACCCCCTGGATCTCATAGGCCTTGATCATCGCCTCAAGCACGTCGCGCACCAGCAGGGGGGCTTTGCCTTCGGCGAGTCGGCCTCGGCTGACGTAATCGGCAACTGCCAGGATCGCGCCCAGGTTGTCTGACGGATGTCCCCACTCTGCGGCGAGCCACGTGTCGTTGTAATCGAGCCAGCGAATCAGGCTACCAATGTCGAAGGCCGCCTTGACGGGGTCGAGCTCATACGAGGTACCGGGGACGCGTGCCCCTCGAGGCACGACCGTTCCCGGAACGACCGGACCCAGGAGTTTGGCGCACTCGGGGGTCTGAAGGGCGAGGATCGCACAGCCGAGTGAGTCGAGCAGGCAGTATCGCGCGGTCTCGTAAGCGACCTCGCCGCCGACCTCGTCCCTCGCGGCGTAATGGGCGAGGTCCACGAGCACCTGATCCGGAGGTTGGGCGGGATTGGATAAACGTGAGTGATTGGTCATGGGATTGTTCTGAGCAAGGGCCTGTCAGCGGGATCACTCGACCCAGGGACTGCGGGGGTGTCGAGGTAATGCACGCATCGTAGGCAATCACGCCGAAGTTGTCGAGGTTGACGGTGGTTTCGCAACCGTTCCCAGCAAAACGGGAAGTCACAGCCTGCAAGCTTGCGTGGCACTGACAAGTGTACGCACTTGTCCGGAGCGCACGGGTAGACTTCCGACAAGTGAGTACACTTGTCCTTGCCACCCTGCATCGCACGTCCTGGAGCGATTCAGGCGTCCTCGCCGCCCGTTGACCCGAAGGTGGTGTTGTAATCGGAAATGCGGATAAAATTGGATGTGTTGATCTTGTAGGAGCGGATCAAGAGAGAAGCCGACGCCGTTCGCGAGGGCGCCACCATTCGGTTCTTGTTCGGAACACGGAGTGGCTCCCAGGGTGCCTTGGGATTTTCGAGGGAGGGAAGATGACGCTACGATGAGGGACGGTGATGGGGAGCTTTTGTTCGTCGTTTGCTCCTGAGGCCGAGATGTCACCAAGCGTGACGGGCGACCAGGGCGGGAGATGCGTCAGGCGACGGATCGTCGTTCGAGGTCTGGTCCAAGGGGTGGGATTTCGTCCGTTCGTCTACGAACTGGCGCGATCGTGCGGCCTGACGGGGCATGTCGGCAACAATTCCTCGGGGGTCTTCATCGAGGTGCAAGGGACGTCGCAGGCCGTCGACCTGTTCCTTCGTGATCTGAGCAAACGTGCGCCTGCGCTTGCGGTGATCGAGACCGTGAGTGTCGAGGAGCAGGCGACGCGTGAAGAGAGCGACTTTGTGATCGTGGCGAGCGAGCCGCAGGCGGAGCTCAGCACGCCCATCCCCCCGGACATCGCCACGTGCGTTGATTGTCTGCGCGAGCTTTTTGATCCGTCCGACCGCCGCTACCGCTATCCCTTCCTCAACTGCACGAACTGCGGACCTCGGTTTACGATCGTGCGTGACCTCCCTTATGACCGGGGGAGGACGACGATGGCGGCCTTCACCATGTGCTCGGCGTGTCGGGCGGAATACCAGAATCCTGCCGACCGCCGTTACCACGCGCAGCCGGTTGCCTGCCCGGTGTGTGGACCTCGGCTCTGGTTCGTCCCCGCCGAGAGAGCAGGAGAGGCCGCCGCGAGGCCCTCGCAAGCCGAGGACTGGCCTCAAGCCGAAGACGCGCTCCGGGCCTTTCACGAAGTGCTGAGCGCGGGGGGGATCGTCGCCGTCAAAGGGCTCGGTGGATTCCACCTCGTTTGCGACGCCACCAACGACGAGGCCTTGGCCCTCCTGCGCGAACGCAAGGGCCGCGTCGACAAACCGTTTGCCTTGATGGCGGGTTCGCTGGCGCGGGCTTGTGATTATGTGGAGATCGACGACGATGAGGAACGTCTTCTCACGAGTCGCGCGCGGCCGATCGTTCTCCTGCGTCGCCGGATCGAATCCAAGGCGGCTCGACCGCTCTCTGAGAAGGTGGCTCCCGGCAACGTGTTTCTCGGGTTCATGCTTCCGTACACGCCGCTCCACCATTTGCTCGTCGAGGATCGGCCACTGGTGATGACCTCCGGCAACGTGAGCGACGAGCCGATCGCGCGGGAGAACGACGAGGCCCTGACGCGTCTGCTCCCACTTGCCGACGCGTTCTTACTTCATGATCGGCCGATTCATGTCGTCTGCGACGACTCGGTGATGCGGGTCCGCGACCGGGGTGAGGTCCCGGTACGTCGTTCGCGGGGATATGCGCCGCTGCCAATCCCCTGGCCTTGGAGCGGACCCGGGTCGAGGGTCTTGGCTGTCGGAGGGGAGCTGAAGTTGACCTTCTGTCTGGCGAAGCCCCCCTACGCTTACCTCAGCCAGCACATTGGGGACATGGGAAACTTCGAGACGCTCGAGGCCTTCGAACGCGCCCAGGAACACTTCCGCGTCCTCTTCCGGGCCGAGCCGGAGCTCGTCGCCTGCGATCGCCACCCTGGGTACCTGAGCGCGGAATGGGCCCGACGCTTCGCCGATCACCATGGACTTCCCTTGGTCGCCGTCCAGCACCATCATGCGCACGCGGCTTCGGTCATGTTGGAAAACGGGCTCGATGGCTCGACCCCCGTGATCAGCCTGATCTTTGACGGTACCGGTTACGGCACCGACGGCGCGATCTGGGGCGGCGAGGTTTTGCTGGCGGATTACCGCGACTTTCGTCGATTCGCACACCTCAAGTACATCCCCCTCCCCGGGGGGGATGTGGCGGTTCGTCGACCCTATCGCGTCGCGCTCGCTCATCTCTGGGCGGCCGAGCTGGCGTGGGATGAAGACCTGCCGTGTGTGTCGGCTTGCCCGAAAGCGGAGCGGGGGATCTTGGTTCGGCAACTCGAAAGCGGTCTCAATTGTGTTCCCACCAGCAGCATGGGGCGACTCTTCGACGCGGTCGCCTCTCTCATCGGCCTACGGCACACGGTGACCTACGAGGCCCAAGCCGCGATCGAGATGGAGTCGAAAGCCGACGAAATCACCGAAGGGCTTTGTGACCGCTTCACCATCGAAGCCCCTGAGGCCGAAGGTCCCCTCGTGATCGATCCTGCTCCTGTGTTGCAGTGCCTGATCTCCGAGCTTCGTCGCGGCGTGCCACCCGAGGTACTCGCCGCCCGTTTCCACAACACCGTGGCGGAGATGGCCCTCGACCTGGCTCGCCGGGCCCGCGATCGAAGCGGCTCGGAGATCGTCGCTCTCAGTGGAGGCGTCTTTCAAAATATGCTTTTGACGGACCTGGTTGTCAGGCAGTTGCGTGAAGACCAATTGCAAGTGATCAGTCATGGACGCGTTCCGCCCAATGATGGCGGTATCAGTCTTGGCCAGGCGGCCGTAGCCTGCGCGAGCCAAAGAAGGTCGGTCATGCCGAGCGGGTAAAAATCAAGGTGTACTGGTAAAATCATTGGTGGGGCGTTGCTTTAGAGCGGTTTCGGCTTGGGTTGCGTGAGCTATCCCGGAGAAAATCGTTCGAGGAGAGCAACGGCGTGCACGAACTCTCGCTTGCCTACAGCCTGGTCGAGACGGTCACTGAAGCCCTCGATGAGATTGGTGCTGGGAGGGTGCGTACCGTCCGGTTGACCCTGGGAGCCTTGGTGGGCGTGGTCCCGGAAGCCCTGCAATTCGGTTACGAAGTTGCGACGCTGGGAACGCCGTTGGAAGGCTCGAAACTCCTGATCCGCGAGGTGCCCGTCGTCATTCATTGCCCCACTTGCGACCGGCTTGTCGAACTGCCGGGTGTTCAGCGCTTTCGATGCCCGATCTGTGAGACTCCGAGTGGGGATATTCGCCAGGGCATGGAGGCACAGGTCGAGTCCATCGAAGTCGACGAAACGGTCGTTGCGGAGGACTAACCATGACCCCTCGAATTGTTGAGCTCCGCAAGGGTCTGCTCAAGAAGAACGATGAGCGGGCGGCCGTGCTCCGCGCTCGGTTTCGCGAGGCTGGTCTCTTCACCCTCAACCTTGTCTCGAGCCCAGGTACCGGAAAAACGGCCTTCCTCGAGCGCACACTCAGGCTCCTGGCAGACACGGGCCTCAATCCCGCTGCGCTCGTGGGGGACCTGGAAACCGACAACGATGCCAAACGACTCGCGCGGAGCGGCGTGCCCGTGAGGCAGATCCAGACCCACGGGGTTTGTCACCTCGAAGCCGACATGGTGGAGCGGTATCTCGAAGACTGGGACCTCGCTACGTTTGATCTCTTGTTTATCGAAAATGTCGGGAATCTTGTATGTACATCCAGCTACGACCTGGGCGAATCGCTTCGCGTTGCGCTGCTCTCAGTCACTGAAGGAGAAGACAAGCCTCTCAAGTATCCCGGGCTGTTCTTCTCGGCCGACCTCGCCGTCATTACCAAGATCGACCTGGCCGAGGCCTGCGAGTTTGACCGCGAGACCGCCTGGTCGAACATCCGCGACGTTCGCCCGGGCTTGTCGATCCTGGAGGTTTCAGCGAAGACGGGACAGGGAATGTCCGTCTGGATCACCTACCTCCACGAGCGGCTCCAGAGCCACCGCGAGGGGCGGGAAGATTCGAGTGAATCGTTGGTCTAGATGTGAAAGTGGTTTTGTATTTATGGTATTTGTGTAAATCAGTGGTTTGATGGAAAAACGGCAGTAGGGACGCCAGCGAGGAGTGCGACGGCGCCTTGGGATCTTTGGGTTGGCCAGGTCCTGGGGCGTCGCTGCGATTCTCTTCGACTATCCTATATTCTCTGGCTTCACATCCCGCATCCCTTTCCTGACAAGGCGGCTGAGCATCTTGTGGTGGAATTCGGCTGAGGTGTTGCAAAATCGGGGAACTCTTCGTGTTCGACGGCACTCTGTCTAGGGAGAAGGGGAGGTAGCCGTTATGTCTCCTCGACCGAGATCTCCCGGGATGTGGTTCTCATAAAGTCTCAGCGACTGCTCTAACCTCATGCCGCGTTTGTGCCGCAAAGTCCTGATTGCCATACTGGTTGCGCTTCACGCGTCGGTGATGGTCTGCGGCACGTGCTTACACGCGTTGCCCGGGTGGGAACACGGGGCAGGGGTTCCTGGGGCGAAGGGCAAGGTCGGGACCCACGACCTCGAGCGTAGCCTCCACGGCTCGGCTCACGACTGCCCGATCTGTCATCTCCATTCGCTGGGACAAATTCCGCTCGACCTCGACCAGGACTGGTCGACTCCTTTGATTTGCACGCGGGACCTGTGGGAGCAGGTCGTCCTAGTTCTCCCATCCTCTCGTGGCCCTGCTTCTCTTCGGGCTCCGCCCTGTTTTGCCCTGAACCTTGTGTGACGGTCGCCGCAAGGGCGCCGGTCTTTCCGCGTTTGTGGCCACGACTTCGCTTGTGCGTCTCGTTGGAAGTGGGTTTCCACGTCCTCGACGCTCGAGTGGTGGTGTGCTGGAACGGGAACTGACGTGAACAAGCTTTGGTTGTCGACCAGGATCCTTTCAGGAATCCCATCGAAGGGGTTCCCTGGGGCCGTCGAACCGAGCTTAGCAATCGACATTGGGCGACAAGGGTATCCCGTGGGTTTGGGAAGGGCTACCGAACGTGAGCACCTCGTTGATGCCTTGGCAGCATCCCTTTGGCTCCTGCGCTGAGGGGGTGGCGGCTCTATCTCTGGACATGGCACCAGGGAGGCGTGGGGCGTTGGACGACATGACGCCAGAAGCACGCAACTCGGACGGGGAGTGTCCGACCCCCGAGCAATTCGCCCAGACGGTGCGGCCCTTGCTCGACGTCATGGTCGCGACGGCGCGGCGCGTTCTCGGTGATGAGGGGGCGGCGTGGGACGCCGTTCAAGAAGCTCTCATTAGCTTGTGGCGCGAGCGCAAGATGCCTCCCAATCCTCGGGCCTGGTTGCTCCGCGCGGTCACCCTCCGGAGCCTGCATCTGGCGCGCACGCGTGCCCGTCGTTGGAGGCACGAGGGGCGAGCTCGCCGCGAACGACCAGAGGCCAGCAGTCGCTACGAACCATCGCAACGCTTGGAGTATGAAGAGATCTCGCGCGCCATGGACCAGGCGCTCTCCGAGATCCCGTCCGAGTTTCGTGACGTGCTGGACCTGAAAACAGTCGCCCAAATGGACTATGCCTCGATCGCCGAGACCTTACAAATCCCGCTCGGCACGGTCCGCTCTCGGCTCAACCGATCGAGGCTGGCCGTCCGCCAAATCCTCGCGCGGTTGATGTCTCAGGATGGCTGTGATTGTCATTGTCGTGATGATTACACAAAGATGTGAGTCGATTTCATAAGTCCGATTCCGGCGGGTTGGCACCGGCCTTCTCCAGGTGCAATCGTATGCCAGCGAGATGAAGCCGAGGAAGGGCAGCCTAGGCCTGCCGAGACGATTGGAAAAAGCCTTGGCAGACCAAGTTGCTACCCGCCATCGCCCAAGGTCCGTAATCGTCGGCGAATGTTTCACTCGCGACGTTAGTTCCTCGTCTCGTCTGGCCAAGCTCGGAAACAAGGCCTTTGCGTTTGGCGAAGGCTCACGATTATTCCCTGCGCTGAGATCTGTCATGACAATGCTCAGAAAACGGGGATACGTACTGGCGCGAAAGCTTCACACGTGGCTCGACCGCCAGATTCGTAGGGTGCGAACCCCTTTGGGGAGTTTAGGCCTGGCGGCGTTGGCGTCGGGACTCTGCGGGTTCTTCCTCCATCCGCAGGGGTTCGTCGTCTTCTTTGGCGTCCTGGCCGTGACCGCGCTCGGGTTGGCCTGGCCTTGGCTCAGCGTCTGCGGATTGAGCGGCTCCCTGATTTTCGACCGCTCCCGGTGCCGGGAAGGAGAGCCGGTCACGGCCAGGCTGACCCTTCGGAATTGGGCTCCGTGGAGCGTCTGGGGTGTTTCGATCAAGACTGGGGCTGAGGAGGGGATTGACGAGGCCTTGACCGGGCTCGCTTATGTCCCCGGTTGGCGTACGACTTCGGTGACATTTCAGTTTATGAGCGGTTGCCGTGGTCAATTCCCTCGCCGGCCGCCTCGGGCGGTCTGTGGATTTCCGTTTGGCCTTTGGGAAGCGTCTCGTTCGCTGGCGGCTCCGGAGTCGCTCCTGGTCTGGCCTCGAACCTTCCCCGTGGCGGCACTGCCTGAAATGGCGGGAGGTCATATCGCCGAGGGACTCGCGCCACGAGACCGTCCTGGGAATTGGGGCGATCCCTTGGGGGTACGCCCTTATCGCCGAGGTGACCCGTTGCGCCGGGTGCACTGGCCACAGACCGCGAGGTATGGCGAGTTGATTGTTTGCGAGGTCCAATCAAACGCTTCACCGCGTGTTCAAGTGATCCTTGATACACGCCGTTCCGCGCACGTGGGAATCGGGACGAACGGCTCCTGCGAATGGGCGATCCGGATCGCCGCGAGCCTGGTCGAGGGATGGGTGGGGCAGGGGGCCGAGGTGGAACTCCTCTTCGAAGGCGGAGTGGCTCTCGACCGAGGCGTAGCCAGCCAGGCGAGAATCTCTGCCTTGTTCGATGCCCTGGCTCGCTGGCAGCCTCCCGGTGAGAGGAATAGGGCAACGTTGGGTGATGTGCTGGAATCTCGTCGTGTTGACGACAGGTTTCGCGTGGTGATCACCACCGACATTGGTCTCGTCGACTCGAGCGCCCACGCCTGGAAATGGTCCAGCGCCAACTTCGTGGTGCTCCGAGCCGAGGGTTTCTGTCAGCAGGTGAGCGGCGTGGCTCACGCTTTATTACCGATCGTCCCCTGGGTCCTGATCGACGGACCCGATGATGTCGTGGCGAGTCTCCGCAAGTTGGGGAAGGAGGTCTCGCTTGGTTGCAAAGGGATATGAAGACGCGAGGGTGCGTTGGATTACGCTGGCAATGGCGGCCTTTGCCACCACGGCGCTCGAGCAAGCGGTACTGGAGCCGGGTCGATCGCGCGGAATCGCCTTGGCGATGACGGTCGGCGTGCTCATCATTCCGGTGCTCGTCGCCGCCTTGATACTCGCGCACCGGGAGAAGCGATTGTCCCCGGCAAGCTCCGCGGATGCCCCCTCAACGCCAGGAGTGGTCTCCCTGGTGATCTTCCTGTTGTTGTTCGCGCTGCCATTTTGCCTCGAAGCCGGGCGATCTCTGCTCGGCGGGCGGACGATGACCGGGGAGTTTATTCTGCTCGCTTCGCTGCGAAACATCGGGCTTGGACTTGCCGCGTATGCACACCGGGCGACTCACGCGAGGCTATCGGCCTTGGTGAGCCTCTTTCTCGTGACGGTGGCCTCTCCCGTGGGAGGGGAAGGAGGTCCGGCCGTACTCGTGCCGGTGGGAGGATTCGCGCTCGCCGGGATGTTCTGGCTCATGCTGGTGTATTGGAAAGGACTCCAACTCACCTCGGGAACGACGTCCGGGACGCCACGGTACCCGCTCGCCAGCGCGGCCTGGATGTTGGGGGCTGTGGCGTTGATCGCGACCGTCGCGGCGGTCGGTCCGACGCGGGCGGCCACCGCGTTGATCGGCTTGGTCCCCACGTCGGGCGGCACTGGCGAGAGCGACCCTAACGCTCGTTCCGGGGTCAACGACGGCGACAACGAAGTCGATGCCAGCCAGAATCCCCAGTCGGTCGGATTCACCGAGAGCGAGATCTACCTCGAAACGGATCGCCCCAGCCTCTACGACGCCTTCAACGAGTCGTATGGCGAACCGTTCAAGCGAAATAAGATGGACAAAATGATCGCACTGGGTCCGCAGAACGTCCGCGAACAGAAGGAACGCCCTGCGGAAAACCTGCGAGCCGGGCGTGAGTTCTCGGCGGTTCGGAAGAAGCCGGAGCTACGCCCCAAGCGACCGAGTGAGCGTGACGCTAAGGCACTTGTGTATATTAAAGGGTCAACGCCTCTGCACATGGCGCTCACGACTTACAGTCACTTCAACGGCATGACCTGGAGCGAGGAACCGTGCTGCAACTGGGACCTCAACGCGGAACTGGAGCCGCACGGGACCTGGTTGAAGCTTTCGAAATCGATCGCCGGATTCCTCTCCGGGGCGATCACACATCAAGTCAAGATCGGGACCCTCGACTCGAGTGCCATGCCACTGCCGCCTCACCTGGTCCGATTTCGGGTGGGTAGCGTCAACCGGCCCGACTTTTTCGGCTGGGCTCAATACGGAATTGTGCGAATGACCGATCGAACGGTGCCTGCCGGGACGGTCATCGATACCGAAGCAAGAACGGTCGACCCCGCGAAAATTGGTGAAACAGCGTTTGATCCGTGTCTCAATGATCAGAAAGACCATCATATTTCCTTCCGAGGCGAATACGTCGCCGATCCGAGGGTGGCGGAACTGGCGAGAGCCTGGGTGGCTAATCTGCCGGGGGGCTGGATCCAGGTGGAGGCCGTGGTCAATGCCCTGAGACTCCGGTACGAGCACGACCGAGCCGCAACGAGCTCGGAAGGATGCACGGATGTGGTCGCCGAGTTTCTTCTGAGGACGAGGCGCGGGCCCGACTACCTTTTCGCGACGGCCTCGGCTGTGATCCTTCGTTCCCTCGGGTATCCGGTCCGCTTGGTCAGCGGTCTGTACGCGGCCCCCGGTCGGTACGATCCCGTGACGCGACACACGCCCGTAACTCGCGAGGACGTTCACGTCTGGGCTGAGGTCCGCCTGCCCGACGGCCTCTGGGTTGCCATCGAACCCACACCCGGCTACGAGCTCATGCCGCCGTCCCGTACCTGGACGGAACGGCTTGCCCGGGCCTTGATGGCCGCGGTGCGCTGGGGGCGGAACCATTGGCTCATCCTCTCGGTCATGACCTTGGTTTTCGCCGGGGTGGTTTACTGGCGTCGTCACTTGTTCGACCGGCTCGCCACGTTCCGGTTCGGCCTCGATTCGGGGCGGAACCCGAGGCGATCGGTGCTGCTGGCGCTGAGCCTGGTGGAGCGTCGGGCGCGGTGGGCGGGCTGCCCTCGGCCCGAGCAACTGACGCTCGGGCGCTGGTATCAACCGCTGGCCAGGCAAGGGGCCGGTGAGTCTCGGATTGCGCTCGAGGCTCTTGTTCGTCTGGCGGATTGGGCGCTTCATGCTCCGGATCGACCGGGGCTATCTCCGCCACTCAACGACGCCGACATCGTGCGCACCTGTCGCGACGCAGTGCGGTCCTGGACCCGCGCCCGCTTTCGCGCGTCGTTTCCCCTCACCCCCAGAAAGGCGATGACGTGAGGCCGATCATGACCACGGAGGTCACGAGAGACGAGACGCGAGCTTTCACCCTGGATGGCGTGCGCAGGGCGCTCAATCGGGCGCTGCGGGGTAAGGCCGAGGTGATCGAGCACGTGCTTGCCTGCCTGTTGGCGCGGGGGCATTTGCTTGTGGAGGATCTACCGGGCCTGGGCAAGACGACCCTTGCCAAGGCTCTGGCCCAGGCGCTCGGGGGCAAGCTGGCGCGTGTCCAATGTACGCCGGACCTGCTTCCGGGCGACATTACCGGTTTTCGTGTTTTTGATCAACATGCACGAGAATTTGAGTTTCTACCCGGACCGGTCTTCGCCGACATCCTCCTTGCCGACGAAATCAACCGCACCACGCCGAGAACCCAGAGCGCGCTCCTGGAGGCGATGGCCGAGCGCCAGGTGACGGTCGATAATGTGCGCCATGTGTTGTCGGATACCTTCTTCGTGATCGCGACGCAGAATCCGGTCGAACAGTTCGGGACCTACCCCTTACCGGAAGCGCAGCTCGACCGATTCGCGATGAAGCTGCGTGTCGGTTACCCCGGGCGAGAGCACGAACTGGCGATGCTCGAGGCCGCCGTCGGAGCCGGGGCGGAGGATGAAACCCAGATCGTTCCCGTGCTCGAGCCCGGTCAGCTTCGTGCCTTGCAGAACCAGGTGAGGGACATCGCGGTCGGTGAAGCCGTTCGGGAGTATCTGGTCGCGCTGGCCCAGACCACGCGTTCGCATCGCCAGGTCACGCTCGGCATGAGCCCGCGCGGACTCCTGATCTGGCAGCGATTGGCACAGGCCCGCGCGTTTCTTGCTGGCCGCGACTATGTCACGCCCGATGACGTACAGGACGTCGCCGAACCCGTGTTGAGCGTCCGCCTTGGCATTGAGCCCGAGGCCGCGACTCGCGTCCTGACCGAAATCCTGGCGTCGGTTTCCGTGCCCGTCTATCCCGAAACCCGCGTTGCTGCTCGCACCGCTCGCCGATGAGGAGCCTCCTCGATGACACACTCGGTGGTAACCATCGTCGTTGGCGCACTACTTCGTATCATCCAGATCATTATGGAGTCTTCTCTTTATGTCGTGATCGGCTTGCTCACGGCCGGCGCATTGCGGTCGATGGTCGGACCGGAACGGCTGCGTCGTTTCTTTGGAACCGGTCGCTGGACGAGTCCGATCCGAGCATGGGCGGCCGCGACGACGCTGTTGCCGGTCTGTGCCCTCGGCGTGATCCCCGTGCTTCGCGAGTTTCGTCGAGCGGGCGTGCATCGGGCCGCGGTTCTGACATTTGCTCTCGCCGCACCGATGCTCAACCCCATCTCACTGGTCTACGGGATGTCGTACCTCGGACCGCAGGTCCTGGTCGTCCTGATCGGTGGAGCGTTCCTCGTCTCGGTTGGGGTGGGAACGGCACTGGGATATCTCGATTCCGCCGAGTCCTCGGAAGCGACCGTGAATGCCCCGGGCTCGGTACCGGCTGTGGGACTGCGCCGCGTGGCTGCCGCAAGCGTCCATGCGGCGAACGAGGCGACCGGCCTCGCCTTTCGCGACATCGCGACCGGAATCCTCGGCGCGGCCTTGGTTTCCTCCTTGTTGACGTCAACCTATCTGGCATCCTCGATGTTCGCAGGGGACTCCGTCGCCGTCCTGCGGATGATGCTCGTGGCTCCGCTGTCTTACGTAACTCCCGACCAAGGGGTTGCCATCGTTCCCGAAATGCTGAAATTCCGCCAATCCGCCGGGGCCATGTTTGTCCTCGTCGCCCTGGGCGTGGGGATGAGCTTGGGCCACGTGAGTTGGATTGCGCGGACCTACGGTCGACGTACCGCCGCCGTTTGGTTGGCCCTGGTTCTCGTGACGACCCTTGTCGTGGCCTTCGCCGTGGATCGCTGTGTGCCGGTGGTCGGGACGGCGAACGAAGATAACGATCACTTCGGAATCCTGGCCAATGCCGCGGAGAATTACCAGGGCTTCCAGGGGCTGGCGAAGGGTCTGCCCACCTATTTTGAGCATGTGGGTGCCTTTCGATGGTTCACGACCGGCGCCCTGCTGGCTCTCATGATCGCCGGTCTCATCTTGCGAACTCGTGGCGAACGCGGGCGATTCGAAGCGTTTCTCGTGACGTCCGAGCCCACGGAAACCCTCCCGGATATCGCCAAGGATTCGGCGGTTTGGAATCGGCCGCTCTCTCCCCGCCTGGTCTCGGTCGTGGGGGCCTTCTGCGTGACGGCGATCACGGTGGCCGGAGCCTACGCCTATTTCCCTGCACCAACTGAGGCCTTTCGTGACATGCAGATCATCAAGGCGGATTTTTACGGCGAGTTGGCAGCGACTTCATCCTCGGCTCCTCTCCATCACCTTGATCTCTGGGATCGCCAGGCCGACAAGCTCCCGACCGGAGCCTTGATCCGGCTTTCCGGACCCGATGCCGAGGCTCGTCGCCTCACCAGCGAACTCAGACAAGGCATCCGGCAGCTCCGCATCGCCACGGCAGGAAGCCACCGCGATGAAGCCCGCGCCTTGTTCCTCAAAGTCCAATCCGTTTACGAGCGCTGCCGCCAGGCGTACGGGATTCATTAGAAAGATTGGCTTGCGTGGGAAAGTATTGGAAAATATTTAATTAAGAAGATTTCTTCGCAGGACAGGCCGTGGCCCACCTTGGATTTTGCGACCGGACGAGGCGGGACAGGCTCTTCTAAAAAAATGAATAATTAATGGAATTTAATAAATAAAAAGGGGCTGGCGCCGAGCTCGTGCCAGTCCCTTTTTTTCGTCGCGTGGGATTTTCCTCTCGCGCAGGAACCGTGGCCCTGCGAGCGGCACTCAGTGTGGGGAAGGATTGCCCTTCGGTTTGCGCCTGAGATTTGACGGTGGCAAGTGCGATTTCTCCCGGGATGGACAACGTTTTGACCAAGACAGATCAGGTTGGTTCCAGACTTGGCAAATCAACGAGTTGCAATGCGTTGCTGGCTGCCTTCTTCATGCCGATGTGGCTCGGCAGTGGCGCACTCCACAATCTGAGCGGGCGGTCGATTCGCTAACGACTTCGTCTCCAACGGAACGTTGGCATGGACATCACCGCAACCTTGGGCGGCCCTCAATGTTGAGGACCCGGCCACGAGGCGAGCCAGCGTTCGCGCGCTCAATGAGACGTGGTCCGACATCACGAATCGGCTACGGGCGCCGGTTACCCAGATACGTCAATGAAGTTGAGAACCCATCATGCAACGTCGTGCTTTTACCCTCATCGAACTGTTGGTCGTCATCGCGATCATCGCGGTTCTCATCGCCTTGTTGTTGCCCGCCGTGCAGGCGGCTCGCGAAGCGGCCCGCCGGATCTCGAGCACCAACAACTTGAAACAGATGGGACTGGCCTTGCACAACTATGAGAGCACCAACGGCTGCTTCCCGGGGCATGGCGGTCCCAACGGCACCGGATTCTCCGTCCACGCCCGGATCCTGCCCTTCATGGAGCAGACCTCGGCGATGAACATGATGAATTTCAGTCTGCCGGTGAGCGCCACTCCGCCGACGTTTGCGTTTACCCCCGCACAGATGACGGCGGCGGCCACGTTGGTCTCGGCGTTTATTTGCCCGAGCGATGGCCAGAACCCTGCTTATGCGAACTATTACCTTAACACCCCGACGGCCGGCACGGGGTATGTCTCGAATGCGGGGTCGGGCACGGGCACGAACTACGACATCAGGTTTCCCACGGATGGCGTTTTCTGGAACAACTCCGCAACGACGATCGCCTCCATCACCGATGGGACCTCGAGCACGATGTTCATGTCCCAGTGCCTGCTCGGAGCCGGGCAAGACACTACCGGTGCCGTGCCGCTCGATCGCTTTCGTCAAATTGTGAATATTGCTTCGATTGTTCACCCGTCAGGTACAGCTCCGGGAGGGTATTCCCCTCCGATGAACAACCCTGACCTGATGTCGCTGGTTGCGGGAGCCACGTCGTGGAGCGGTACGCGGGGGGTCGCTTGGATCGTCGGAACCGAGGCGATGGCCGGCTACAACGCCTATTCGCCTCCGAACAGCAAGACTCCCGACGTCTACGGACACGGATTTGGGTGGGTCTCGGCTCGGGGACCGCATCCGGGAGGAGTGCTCGTCCTGACCGGCGACGGCAGCGTCAAGTTCATCAAAGACTCGATTAACCTTGCCACCTGGCGCGCTTTGGCGACGAGGGCCGGTGGTGAAGTCATCTCGTCGGACTCCATGTAATCCGGGGCAATCGCAGATATTTTCTAAATTGATGAGGAAATGACGATGAAACGACGACGCGACGAGATCCCGGCATGGGACGCGAAGGCTGCGGCCCACCTGCTCAGCCGGGCCGGGTTCGGCGGTACTCCCGAAGAGGTGGGTGAATTGGCCGCATTGTCTCTGGACGAGGCCGTCGACAGGTTGCTCGATGAGTCGGCCAAAGCGCCGGCTCCCGCGCAGCCCGATTGGGTCAAGGACCCCTGGGTTAACACCGAGCGGCGTTTCGCGGACACCCCCAGGGAAGTCGCGGCCGAAGCGCATCGCACCACTCGTCGCCGCTATGGTGCTGAGCTCAACGAGCTTCGGAGCTGGTGGCTCGGTTATATGATCACCACCTCCCATCCGCTGCGCGAGGTGTTGACGTTGTTCTGGCACGGCCACTTCGCCACGGCGACGTCCAAGGTGAACATCTCGCAGGCGATCTACCAGCAAAATGCGACCCTGCGTCGGAATGCGCTGGGAAATTTCCGCACGCTCCTGCGTGACGTGGCCGTTGACCCGGCGATGATGATGTACCTCGACCTGGAAGGGAGCGATAAGGCCAAGGCGAACGAGAACTTCGCCCGAGAGCTGTACGAACTCTTCACCTTGGGCATCGGCCACTACACCGAGAACGACATCAAGGCCACCGCACGCGCCCTGACGGGCTGGACGCTCGACGCTCCACGAGGCATGGCGAAAACCCGCTCCTCGGCCCCTGACACTCCGCGCGACTTTGCCCGGGACGGCCTGGTCCCCACCTTCATCCCCGAGCGACACGACGCTGAGGTTAAGACGATCTTCGGTGAGACCGGTCGCTTTGAACTCGACGACGTCGTCGCGATCGTCTCTCGACAGCCGGCGACCGCCCGATTCCTGGTCGGCAAGCTAATCGACTTCTTTGGAACCGTTGATCCTCAAGGTGAGCTTCGCGAGCGGATGGCGTTGACGTTCCAGGCGACGCGAGGCGAGATCCGCGAAGTCCTCCGGGTCCTGTTCACGGCCCCGGAGTTTTACTCGGACGCCTCGCGAGGCTCGCAAATCAAGAGTCCGATCCGGCTGCTCGTGGGGGCCTGCCGTCAACTCAAGCTCGACGTCAGGGCGACGCCAAGCCTGGCTCAACTCACGGCGTCGATGGGGCAGGATCTGTTCAACCCGCCCAACGTCAAGGGTTGGCCCGGCGGCAAGACCTGGATCGGCGCGGGGACCTTGGCCGTGCGCTACCATCTGGCCGATGCGCTCCTCGAGGGCAAGGAACCAACGGGCCTGGAGCCGTTGGGATCGAACCGCTTCCTGGCCTTTCCCCGCGACGCAACCCAAGGCTCGGCGATGGTGGCCCGCATCGAGTCGTCGAGGGCCGAGCGCCGCGCGGAGCGGCAGAAGGAGGGTTTGAAGTGTCGTTTCAAGGTCGATGCCCTCTATCCTCAGGGCGCTCCGGCCGACCCCGCGGCCTTGGTTGACGACCTCCTTCGCCGGCTCGTGGTCACGACGGTCCGCCCCTCGGCTCGCGAGACGCTGATCACGGCGTGCGTCGATACCACGCCGGCCGACCGCCCCGCCTTGGTCGCCCGTTTGATTTTGACGTCCCCCGAATACCAGTTGGCTTGATCCATACATTGAAAATGCTGATAAAGGAACATGGTCTATGCTGATACAAATCGACCGTCGTCAATTTCTTCGCCGAGCGGCCGGGTTGACCGCGCTCACCGCGACTGTGCCGTCATTTTTGGACAAGACGGCGTCGGCCTTCACGCACAAGGTCAAGCCGATCCCCGGTCTGAACGACGATCGGGTGCTCGTCGTCGTGCAGCTTGCCGGCGGTAATGACGGGCTCAATACGCTGGTGCCGCATGGTGACGATGCTTATTACAAGGCTCGCCCCAAGTTGGCGATCAATGCCAAGAAAGTCCTCAAGATTGATGAGTACCTTGGTTTTCATCCCGAACTGGTCGAGTTGAAGGCCTTGCTCGACGACGGCAGTCTCGCGTTGGTGCAAAACGTCGGTTATCCGAACCCCGACCGTTCCCACTTCCGCTCGTCCGAGATCTGGGAGACGGCTACATCCTCCGATAAAACAGAGACGTCCGGCTGGGTGGGCCGCTACTTCGACAGCGAGTGCTCCGCCGTCCGCTCGTCGGTGCTCGGCCTGCAACTGGGCGAACGCCCTGCGCAGACGTTCGCGAGTGCGCAGCCGAGGTCGGTCACGCTCGCGAATCCCGCCATTCTCGATTGGCCGACGGACGGCGTGGCCGGATCCGGACTCGAGGGGATCAATCGGGTCGAGCCGACCGGGATCGAAGCACTCGACTTCATTCAACGCTCCGCGAACGAGACGCTCGCCCTGGCCAAGCGGCTGAAGGAGGTGACTCGAAATGCGAAGGCCCCGGTCGCTTACGCTCCCTTTGAGTTCTCACAGTCGTTGAAGCTGGTTGCGGAGATGATCGTCGCGGAATTCCCCACACGTGTCTACTACGTCTCATTGACCGGTTTCGATACCCACGCGGCCCAGGTCAATCGCCATGCCGCCCTTCTCCAAGAATTGAGCCAGGGGCTGGCCGCTTTCCACCGGGACTTGAAACTCCGAGGACATCTGGATCGGACACTCGTGATGACCTTCTCGGAATTTGGCCGTCGGGTGTCCGAGAACAAGTCGGCGGGAACCGACCACGGTACGGCCAACGTGATGTTCCTGACCGGCGGAGGCATCATCCCCGGCCTCCACGGCGAGCGTCCCGACCTGAAGAGCACCGATGAGTCGGGCGACCTGGTCTTCAAGACCGACTTCCGCTCGGTCTATTCAGCCATCCTCGGGGGCTGGTTCGGAGCCAACGCCGATAACGTTCTGGCAGGCCACTTTGCCCCGGCCCCGGTCCTCCGGACGCCGAAACCGACCGCTTGAGCCTGGAACGTACCCCTCCCACGAAGCCGGCCATGTCTGCCCTTGGCAAGCATGGCCGGCTTTCTCTTTTATCGTGGGGTGATCCTCGGCCGTTGATGGGGGCGCAAGGCCCACCTGCGCAGGGTCAAGGAATCGGACGGTTGAGTCGAAGCAGGAGTCGCTCGGCGCGGAAGACGATCTCGATGTCTTTATTGGTCAGGGCTTCTTCCAGGACGGGGACGGCGACAGGCCCGAGGTCGAAGAGCTTGGCTTCGGCGGTTTCGCGAGTCTTCGGGGAATTGTCACCGAGTTGCTGCACGAGCGTTCGGGCTCGGTCCTGGAGGCGGGGATCGACGCCGTGGACGACCAGAAGCGCGGTGCGGACCAATTTCTTGGGTGGGGGAAAGACATCGAGCAATACCGTTTCGTCGATCGCCTCGCGCGAGAGATGGGCCAGGACGATCAGTTCTCCCGGCTCGAAGAGGACCTTGCTGTACTGGTCGAGGAGGGTTTGAATGACCTCCGCGCGCAGTCCTTGGTTGGCGAGCCGGCGGGTGAGGGTGTCGCGCGTGAGTTCCTTGAACGAGGGATGCGAAGGCTTCACCGGCTGGGACATCCCGAGCTTCACCGGGGGCCCTTCCACGACCGCCCCTTTCTTTTCCAAATCTTCCGCAAGCCGCGTGGCCGTGGTGATGAAGAGACTGGCGTCTTCGGTGACGCGATAGCTCAAACCGACCCCGCCCAAGACGTCGGCCAAGGCGTCTCGCGCGGTCAGGCCGTTGGCCTGCATGCGCATGGGCTGACCCAGGTTGATCCCTTCCTTGGCGATGGTGCGGTCGTCGAGCTCGTAGCGTAGTCGGGTTTGCCCTGAGATGAGGTTGAGGAGGTCTTTGCGAGGGGCTTGTTCTACCGCGATGGTGATCGGCCGGTTGAGCAATTGATCCACGCGAGCACGTACCGTCGCGTCCCCTTCGGCCGGCAAGGGGGGAATCTCTTCTTCCTTATCCTTATCCTTGTCTTTCGACTTCTCCTCGGCCTCTTGGAAGACGGCGTCCGCTTTCTCTTTGTCTGTTTTCTTGTTTTTGTCTTTATCTTTGGTTTTATCTTTGTCCTTGGCGTCGTCTTTTTTCTCGGGGGTCGCGGTGGGCAGTTCGTCGAGCCAGCCGACGCGGAAGCCGTTGTCGGTTGGGGCGATCACGGCGACATCCAGGAGGCGTCGGCCGGTCAGGTTTTGCAGCGTGTATTCGTCAGGACCGCCTCGGACCCGGAGGGGGATTGCGAGGTTGACCTCGGCGTCGTAGGCGACGAAACGTTCAAAGACGTTTTCGTGATGAAGATAGAGGGAGGACTTATCCTCGCGCAGTTTCGTGAGCCAATGGTTTTCGGGAAGATAGCTCTGCGGGATTTTGGCGGGAGGCTCCGCGGTGAAGTGGGAGCCGAACCATTGGAGCCGTCCGCTTCGCTCGGTGCTCGGCGGCCAGTGAGCCAGGAACAATCCTTTCTTGGCGCGGATGTCAACGTCCACGTCACGGCAAGGCTCGCCGAAGAACTGCACGACGGAGATCGGTGAGACCGGGAACTTGCCGGCCGCCTCTTTCTCATTGAGCTTGGGCCGACTTGTGCCCACGACGTTGGGCATGCTGTTCTTGTAAACGCGTGAGGTGTTCCAGGAGGTCAGCGCTGGGTTTCCGACCCAGATCGACCACTCGTAAACCTCAAGGGGCGACTCCGACTTCTCGTCGGCCGCGGCCTTGGCCGCCTTCGGCTTGTCGTCGGCCGCTCGCGCGGGAAGGGATTCCCACGCCCAGAGTGTTGTGACCAGCAGGAACGTGCGAACGAACGACACGCTCAACGGTTTCGTCATGACTCGTCTTTGCCTCGATGTTCTCATCGTCGTTCGGTGGCTTTGGCCGGCTCTTGCGCTGGGTCCCGGCGCGAGGTGGTCGCGGGAGCTTTCGCTTTTTCCTGCGGGCGATAGAGGCGGGCGTTGGCCCAGATGACGCGATCGCCGGTGTCCTGACCTTGGCCGAAGTCGACGACCAGCCGCAATTGCTCGGCTCCGGCGACCGGGAGCTTCAGCGGGACGGGGGGACCGTCGGCTCGGAGGTCGGGGTTGGCGTAGATCTCTTTGTCGTCGGCGAAGACGCGACAATCGACGCGTCCTTTGCCTTGGACCGCGTCGTCGAATCCGAGCAAGGCCTCGAACGTGCCGTATCGGCCGTTGAGGTCGTAGGTCAGTACCGTTCGTGAGTGTACGGCGACTCCGCGATCATAGGTTTGCCCGTTCATTTTCAACGGCTCACCCAGCAGTCCGACATCCCGGCGCCAGGGGAGTCGGCGCGAGAAGAAGGGGGTTTCCTCGACCTTGCTCGGATTGAGGTCGGACAGGAAGGTCACGATTCCTCCGTGGAAACGCACACCTTGAATCTCGGTGGCGGGGAGCTTCAGTTCTTGCCCCCAGGCCGTCTCGATCTTCCAGGAGCTCGTGTCGAGGTCTTTCCAACGCCCGGAGTAGACGACGCCGCCCGGCAGCGAAAACGTCGGACGGAGCTCGTCGCTCTCCTTGACATCGGGTCTTGCTGCCATGATCAGACCTTCCACCTGCTTGAGCGGTAGCGTCCGGCTTTTCCCCTGGTAGAGGAAATGAAGCCGGTCGTCCTCCGTTCGCTCCAGGACGCCGGAGATGGCAAGGACCTCGCCGTTTTTCGTCTGTGCGAGGAGCACGTCCTCCGAGCCTCGCGTCTTGAGCCGTTTCTCGAATGACTCGGGCTTCTCCTTACGGTTCAGCAGGGCGAAGTGGATCCCGGTAATCCGTGCCAGTGGAACGTCAAGCTTGTCTTGAGCGGGGGTTGTGAGATGCAGCGTGTCTTCGCTGATGCCCCCGATTTTGCCAAAGAACTTCTCGTCTCCCAACAGGTGGATCCAGGCGTCGAGGGAAGGAGCCGGAGGCGCTTTGGCATCCACGGCAAGTTTTGGATCCGTATGTTCTTTGGATTTGACCGTGGTATTCGCGGCTTGGCCGTCTGCATAGGTGATGTTAACGGTGAAGTCTTTTTCGAAGCAATCTCCTTGCGGGGGCTCCAGGAACAGGTCCGCCCACGCTTCCACGCCCGAGCGGTGAATCACCAATGGCCAATCTTGCGAGTCGGTCGTGTCGAGCCGCCAGCTTGCCGGGCCTTTATCGGTCTGGCAGGTCACCATGACTTGCTTGATCTCGGCGTTGCGGAGACCGGCGACCTGGAGATTCAGGTCTCGGATCCCGTTTTTCTCGGGATGGACGCGGGCGATTTTCGTCGCGCCGGTCGTTCCTGGAGGTGGAGCGAGAACATCGTTCCCGGCGTCCTTCTTCTTGGCCTCATCCTTTTTCGGGGCGGGGTTCTCTTTCTTTGGGTCGTCCTTCTTGTCGGATGGTTCATCCTTCTTGGCGCTCAGGCCGGGCTTTGTGAAGTCGAGGTTGACCTGGCCGAGGAAACGGCCCGACAAGGCGGGGGTCCGCTCGAATCGGATGCTTTCGAGCTCGTTGAGCGGGATCTTGGCCTTCGGTTCGGGTGGCTTCGCCGGAGCCGGAGTTGCGGGAGCGCCTGGAGCCGAGGCGAACACCTGAGCTGGCAGGGTAGCCGGAACCGTGCCTGCGGTCGGAGCCGCAGGGGTGGCCGGAGCAGGGGCGGCCACGGGGGCCGCAGGGGGGGCCGGAGCCGCAGGTGTCGCCGAAGTTTGCGCGGTTTTGGTTTCGTTGGCCTTTGCGGATTCTCCTCCACCTGGCTTGTTCGCCGGCTGAGTATTGCCCGGCGCGGCGGGAGCTTGGGCTCCCTGGGGCTTTGGTGTTTCGGGAGGAGGGGCCTTGGGTTGACCGCCAACGATCAGTACACCGTTTTCGATGGAGGTGGGTTCGGCGTAAACGACCGTGCCGAAGACGGTGCGTACGTTGGTGCCTAACCCGGTGATGCGATCGGCATGAATCGAGAGATCACGGAGGAGGACGTTGACCGGTTCGGCGCCGTTCCGGTTGGCGACGAACAGTTTGATCGCGGCAACGTCGTTCGCGCCCAGGGGAAGTTGGCCGAGGTAACGGGACTGACCGTTGACGGCGTCCTGGACCTGGAGCCGGATGTTGTTCCCTTCGCGCTGAATTTCGAGGCGAATCGCATCGCCGGCGGCGGGTGCGGTCCGTCTCGGTGGCTTGGGCGGAGGGGCTCCCGGTTGGGCGAACATCATCATCGGGACCGGTTGTCCCGGCATCATCATGGGGTTGGCCCCGCCCTTGTCGATCGAGCGATAGACCTCCGCCCCTTTCGGCTCGCGGACCCGCGCGAGGGTCAAGTCGGGTTGTGTGATGTCCTGAAAGGCAATCGCCAGCCCCACCGCCGCACCGTCTTCCTGGGCGGGCTTGGGAAGCGTCTTGATGAGGACGTTGGCGGTGATCGTGAAGTTACCACCGATTTTCAGTTGCTGAGGTGTTTTCCAGCCCGTTTCGGTTTCGCCGGGAGCGAGTGTGATCCGGAGTCCGTCGTCTTCCCGCTTGAACGCCTTCTTTTCGCCGTAGCCCTCGGTGTCGAGCGTGGCCTGGTCGAGGCTCTTGGCGTCGAGCGACCGTGCGTACTCGTTGGGGCCGCCGGCCGCCAGGAGACCGATCAATAAGAGGGTTGCGCCTTGCATCGCATCTCCTGGGATTGCGGGCTTCCGCGTTTCGTGGAGAGTGTGTCGTTTGTGCCCCGAATCGCGCGTTTATGTGCAAAGGCGATGGGACAACTGCATGAGAATGTGCCAAGGCTTTGGCTGGTTGCAACTCACGTCATGGTAGGGCAGGCCTTGGCCTGCCTCGGCCCTCGCGTATACCCGAGGCAGGCCAAGGTCTACCCTACCATGATCTGTTCATAAGCTCAGAAAATTAAGAACGTTCTGCATTACTGAGGACGAGCGGCCTCATCGGCTTTTTCCTTTGGCTGCGAGCGATCCGACGTGGTGGTCGAGGTCGGGGCCGATTTCTCTTCGGCGAGGCGGCGGTAATAGCGTTCGAGGACCGTGCGATATTCCGGTGGGAATCCTTCCGACATCGATTGCAGGATGCGGTCTCGTTCGCGGCTGGAAAGCTTGGCCCAATCTTTATTGCTTGCGCCGGGGTCGACGAGGTTGCCGATGCCTCCGGTACCGCTTCGAATGACGGAGTCGGCCAGAGGTCTCGTCGGATTGTTTTTCTTGATACCGTTGCGGCAGGCCTGGCACTGTTTTTCCAACTCGGCGATGAGCACATCCAGATCGTGCAGAACCACTTGTTGTTGCTTTTGAACGGGCTCGCCGGTTTTCGTCTTTCCGAGGTCGGCGGCGACACCGCTCATTTTCGTGGAAATACCGGAAACCGTGGGAATTTCACCGGCTTGGCTTAATGCGCACGACAGCAATGCGGTTGCCGAGGTGGCGACGAAAAGGCGAAGGTTTCTGCTCATAATGTCCTCACGAAATCAGAAGGACCCGTGTAAAAGTAGGACTTTCTTCTTCCGGTGACTTCAAGGGACGAACGAGAGAGCCGCCGACCATCCCATCATTGAAGGGAATCGAGCGGGTTGGGAATCGTGTCCGCCTCCTGGGTGGCCTCGAGTTTTTCGGCGATCTTCGCGAGGGAATCGCGGACCTCTTCTTGCCGGGACGTCAGGGTCTCGATCTCGCGCCGAAGGGCAGGAGGCAGGATCGAGACTCCTGGCCGGGTTTGATCGGTGGTGACGGTATCGTCGTTGAGCCGGTTCTGGAGCAAGCGAATCATCTTGAGTTCGGCCACGAGCCGGTTCAGCTCGCGCTCGCGCGCCCGAGGTTCCGAGGGAAGGGGGGCTCCGGGGGGTGGCGGCGTCGTCGGAGGAAGCCGGCGCATGGCTTCCAGCAGGGCCAGAAGATCGACTTCGACCCGTTTTTCGAGGGTCACCGTCGAGTCAGAAGCATTCCCTTGTTTGAGCCAATCCTGAATCGTGCGCATCTGGCGTGAGAGCACGCGGAGCGCCGTCGGCAGGGCGATGCCGAATTCGGTCTCCTCGGTCAGGGTGACCAGTTGGTCGGTCCGATCGCCCATGTCGGCTTCCTTGGGGGCAAGACCGGTCACGAGCAACAAGGCCGTGCGTGAGTGCTGAGCGATCCGAGGAGCCTGGGCCTGGGTGGTCTCGCGGATGGCAACCTGGATCTCGTGCATCTCGGTGAGCTCGGCGATGATCCGTGTCTGAAGTTCCGCCCTCAGCTCCACGAGCAGGCTTTCCAGCGAGTGGGCCAGGTCCTGCTCGGACTTGAGCAGGTGCTTGAGGGCGGCGAGTTGATCTTCGGACGCCGGTTTGGCCGCGGTCTTGGCGAGGTCTCCCTCGGCCGCTCGCATCGAGCCTCCGGAGCGAATCAGGTCCTTTTGGAGGGCGATGCCGGTATCTCCCAGGCGGGCCGAAGCCTCGGCCAGCGACTCGGCCGCCGTCCGGTTCCGGGACTGATCCTGCTCGAAGCGCTGGAACTCCGGCGGGGCGAGGTCCTTCTGGGTCTTTGTGAGTCGCTCGGCCAGGCGGTCCTGTTCCTTCTGGAGCATGTCGAGCGCTTTGTTCTCGGAGGCGACGCTGGCGTCGCCGTCGGTGGTCGCCAGATAGGTCACCGCATCCCCGAGATGAGGATCGGCCTGGGCCAGATAGGGGGGCTGGAGATTTTTGAACAAGGGATGAGAGGCAAGCTCCGCGGCCTTCTTGCGAAGTTCCGATTCCCGTTCCTTGATCTTGTCTCGCCCTTCCTTTTTCGCGGCGTCTCCCTCCTTGGCGTTCGCTGCTCGCGTGTCGTCGATCAGCGTTTTCTGATCGTGAAGGAGCGCTTCGAGACTGGTCTTTCGTTCCTGGAGCTGTTTTTGTTCGTTCTGCTGCTCCACAGCCGTGCGCGACCAGGTCAGCTCCCGGCGTTCTTCCTTGATGATGCGTTGAAGCTGGGCCATCGCTTCGCGCATCTGTCGCAAGCGGGCCAGTTTCATCTGAAAGTCGAGGTCTTCGGCAAGCAGGAGGTTGCGGAGATGTTCAAGCTTCGCCAGGAGTTCGCGAACTTCCGTCTCGGCCTTGCTCAGTTGAGCTTCTTTCAAAAGTTTCTGAGTTGCCTTCATCTGGTGAAGGATTAACTCTTCACGTGAGAACTTGAGCGCCAGGCCGAGCCGCGACGCATTCTCGGGCTCCAAGCTTCGCAGAGCTTCGGAGAGCCGGAACATGCGCTCTTCCAGTTCGGTCATCTGGGCGGCGACGTTCTCCTGGGTGAAGCCGATCGAGTCGCGGTCGGAGACCGTCTCTTTCTTCTTCGAGGTCTCCCCGTCCTTCTCGTCGCCCGTTTTCTTCTCGTCGTCGAAGACTCCGGCTGCCTGGTCGGCAGGCGGAGCCAGCGCAACAACGGCACCATCGAGAACGGCTTGCCCAAAGGTGGTGCGAGACATTCCGGAGATGGCCAAGGAAACGAGGAACAGGAAGATGACGCGATTGGCCGGGCAGTGGCCGACGCGGCAAATCGTCCGCGTGGAATGCCAGTCAGGGCTTCTCATCGAAAATCTCCTGCGTGCGCGATTCCCGAGCTTTTTCCGTGGTCTGAAGGACCTTCTGCTGCATGCGGATCACTTCGGCGACTTGATTGACGACATCAACGAAGCTTTCCCATTGTGACATCTGATCGAGAATCGCCTTCATTTTTGTAACAACTTCGCCGTGCAATCGTCGAGCCGTCTCTTTGTTCGCATTCGGGCTGGAGCCACCCGTTGTGAGGGATTGGAGGACCCCGCGCAACTGGTTGATCGGGCCGGTGTTGAGCGCGCGGATAGGGTCGACCACCGAATCTTGCAACAGGCGATGCGACTTCGGCGAGCCGATCTGGTTCAGCTTCATTTCCTGGAGCGCGTCGGCGATGTGGCCGGCGATCTGGTCGAGCTGTCGTGAAGACGTGTGTTCGACCCGTAGGACGCGGACGAGATCTTCGGCTGAGGGTTCGGTCGCCAGCACGGGCGTTTGCTTTTCCATCGTCTCGAACAGGGCGATGAACTTGGCACGTTCCGCGCGTTGGCGAATGAGGATCTCGTAGAAGAGTTCATCCGGAGAGACGACCTGAAGCTGCAAGGCGCTCGAGCGGCCGACCTGGGCTCCGCGAGAGCACTTGTCCTCCGCCTCTCCCACGAAGCGAAGCAAGGTACCGACCTTGGGGGGCTCCGTTTGCAAGACCAGATCATGGCGGACCTGGTGGTCCAAGGTCGGTCGATCCTTGTCGATCGAGAGGGGGATGGGGATCGTCTGCCGCTCGGTTTTCGACTCGGTCTTCTCCTCCGACTTCTCGTCGCGAACGGTAATGCGGTCGACCTGCAACCGCAGGGAGGCGAGGCCGAAATCATCGGTGGCGGCGAGACTGAGCGGGATCGTGGCGATCGGAGTCACGTGATTGCCCACGCCGATGGCCCGCAGCGTCACTCGTGGCTCCCGGTCTCGCAGCAACCCGATCGACAAAAATGCGGGGCGTGAGAGGAGCCCGGTCTCCTTGGCCGTTAGTTGAATCTCGAGCGTGGTGGCTTCACGGAGTACCCACTGGGTGGCGAACGTGCGCTCATCGCGCCGCGCCAGGGGTGGTGCTCCTTCGCCGTGGAACTTGAGCTTGGCGTCGGCCAGCTTTTCGGTGCCCACGAGCGTCAATTCGACTTCGGTATCCGGGAGGAACAGCAGATGTTGTCGCGGGTCACTGACGTCGCGAAACTCGGGGGCGAGCGAACCCGGCTCTTTGACGCGCAGCTTGATATTGGCGAGGCTCGGGCGGTCGACTCGCTCGACCTGGAGCGGTCCCAGCCAGTCATCCCCGCCGGTCAGGTCGACGGTGGAGCCGGACGAGGCGGAAGGCAACTCGAAACGGAATTGCGTGGGGCTGGTCGCGACCATCACACCGTTATGGGTCTTGCCGTCGGCCGTCCGCTCGCGGACCTGAATCGCCTTGGGAGTCCGAAGCCTGGTGGGCTTCTGCCGCAAGGCGAAGGGTTCCCCTCGGCCTTCGACGAGCCAGCGCCCGCCTTGCGCTTTGATCCGAGGCAGATCGCTACGAACCTCCAGGACCACGCGCTCGTCGCGAGGAGCCAGGATTTGGCCGTTCGCGTCCAGGCCCATCACCGTGAGGTAGGTCCGTTGCGGCCAACGTTCGTTCGATCCGAGCAGCCAGCGGGCGAAGCTCAACCGAGCGGATTGTGGCGCCGCTGCGCCGAAGACCACGGGCACGAGTAGACAAAGGAGCAAAGCTCCGGCGTGCACGAGCGTTCGCTTGCGGTTCCAGAGCGACCGCCAATCCGAACGGGCGAGTGCCTCGCAGGCTTGCTGGACGGCGAGCCGAACCATGGCCGGCGATGCCGAGGCGGCGGAGTCGCCCAGGAGATCCGGGAGTTGGAGCACATCCACGATCTGTTGGCCGATCCCCGGTCGGAATCGGTCGAGGGTCATCGCCAGAGAGAGGTCGTCGAGCCGCGAGGAACGCCAGCGTCGTACCGCCCGGATCGCGAGGAAGCCGAGGAACGTCGCGAGGCTCAGCACCAAGACGATGAGCCGAACCTGAAGGCCGAACCGAAACCACCAGTCGAGGAATACGAGGACGACCGCGATGGCGGTCAGCGCCGTCACCTTGTCGACCACGAATTCCAGGATCAGTTCGAGCCGCAGTCGTTGCCGCAAGCGCGCGAGTTGCTCCCGCAGAGCGCTTTGCTCCTCGCGTAGCGAAGCCGGGGTCGGCAAGTCCGTCTCAGTCGTCACGGTGATGAGTCCCGCGAATCAGGAGTGTAAGGTAAAAGGAGATCGACGGATCCGATTCCACGCGTTCTTCCTTCCCTTGCCGTTGCCTTCGAGGCCCGTCCAATCCATTGATCCGAGCCGGATCATGATTTTAAACCATCCGAAAGAGTTTTCGCAGCACCCACTCGGCCGTCAGGCTCAAGACGATGGTCGCGTACAGGAACGGAGCATCCCAAAGTTCGTCGCGCGTTTCGAGTGTGCGGATGACTTCACGCGTTGATATCGCGTCGTCGAGCTCGTCGACGTCCGCGAGGTTGAACACGCGACCATTCGTCAGCCGGGCCAGGTCGGCGAGCAAGGGGCGGTTGAGCGCGGGTTCGTCGATTTCACGTCGTGGCGGTTCGACGCGGAAGGTCGTGGTGGAGGCACGAACGCCGGAGCCGGCGTCGGCGGCCGTCGACGAGACGATCCTCAAGGAGTAGGCCCCTGCTTGTTGCGCGGGGAAGGTGGCCGAGAGCAGTCCCGGGTCTTCGGCCACGCGTTCAAAGCGGAGCGGTTCCGGAGGTTGCCCGGCGATCTCCAACTCGGCCGCCAATTCGGTTGCTTCGTTGAGGGCCGTGGGCTCGGTGTATCGGACGCCGATCGACACTTGATCACCCACGCGATAGACGCTCTTGCCGAGATGCACCTGGTAGGGGAATCGCCCGCCGAGCGCCTTGTTGCGGCCGACGCGATCCACGAGGCGGGCCCAGAAACCATCGAAATAGTCTTCGGCGAGATACCGCCAGCGGTAGGTGCTGTCGAAGCCGATGAAGACCGATCGGCCTGGGCCATAGAGCTGTGAGGCCAGGAGCACAGCGCGGCCGTACTGGTTTTGCATGCGGGGGTCGCCGTGCCGGGCGAGGATCGTGGCACCCGGGCGTGCGCGGGTGACGGGGAAACTCCAGTACATGCCCGGCAGGCTTGTGAGGATCGAGCGGTTGCGGATCGGGTCGGAATGGAACTCGAAGACGGGGTCGCTTCGCCCTTCGGGGGTCAGGTCGAGCGTGTAGGTCGACTGGGTGCTGAGCCGGACCTCGGCTTCGCTGCGGAAGAGGCCGGGGTCGCGGACCACGGGGAGGATCTTGGTCCAGTTGCCGGTGACACTCGTGTCGCTCTCGGCCGCTTCGAAGAGCTGCTGGGAATGAAGCTCCCCTGCGACGTAGATGAGTCCGCCCCCCTCTTGGCCCACGAAATGGGTGATCATCTCGGGCCATTGCTGGCCCAGGGCCCGCATGTCGGGATCGACGAGCAGGAGCGTGTCATAGCGCCCGAGTTCTTCCTGGTCGTTCGGCAATCGGAGGATGGGGCGATCCCCTGGTTGTCGAAAGCCGGGGTCGGCGTGCTGGAGCCAGCCGGCGAACTCGACGTGCTGGTCGCGCATCAAGGCGTTGCGAAGGAACTGGACTTCGGGGGAAGGTCCCCCGGCGATCAGTAAGACGCGGATCTGCTGCCGGACGACCTTCACGGCGGCCGTCGCGACGTTGTCGTCCTGCGTCAGTTCGGGACCGGCGTCTTCGACCCGTGCCCGGAATTCATACTGGCCCACGACCTTGGGAGTGATCCGAAACGAGGTTCGCTTGAGGATGCCGTCTTCCCCCAGCACGACCCGCTGGTTGCCGACCGGTTCCCAATCATTTTCGTTCACACGTTGCTCGAGCACGATCGTCGCCTCGGCGTCGCGGAGCCCTCGGGCTTCGACCACCACGCCGAGCATCATGGGGTCGCGGACGAAGACGACGGGGCTGACCTCGATCTCGGCGAGTCGGATGTTCCGCGGGCCTTCGTCGGCTCCGGCGGCGATGGGAAAGACCGGGATGTTTTGACGGATAGCGGCTTCCACGGCGCGGAGTGGATCCTCGCCGGTGTTGGAGCGACCGTCGGTGATCAGGACGATGCCGGCGACCGGCTGGCCGCGATGCGCCCCGAGGACGCCCTGGAGGGCATCTCCCAGAGGGGAAACGGGCCGGTTCGCCTTGATGTCGGTCAGTTTCCGGGACTGCTTGGTACCCGGCGCGTTCGCACTCGGTTGCGCGGCCGATTCGAGGTTGTGGACGTGCACTTCGCGGCCACGCGCGAGGGCTTCGAGCTTGGGGGTGAGAACCGTCTTCACCAGGTCCAGTCGAGGCGTTTCGCGCAAGCGGTCGACGGGGGAGCGTCCCCCTTCGGAGGACAGCTTGAGCCTGGCGGCGAGCTCGGCTGCGCGCGAGTTGTCGGTGTAGGGGTCGGAGAATCTCATGCTCTCCGAGTCGTCGACGATGATCGGCAGGTGCGACTTCACGGTTTCGCGCCGGCTCGAAACCAGGACCGGCTCGACGAGCATGGCGGTGAGGGCCAGCAGGGTGAGGACCCGCAGGGCGACGAGCGCGGCGCGCCGGCCTCGCGAGAGGTCGCGGCCTTCGAACCGATAGAGCCGCCAGAGCAGGACCAGGATCGCCACGGACCCGACGATGAGGGTGATCGTGGCGGCTCCGCTCGGCAAGGCCGAGAACTCGAGCCGGGAATCGCCCCCCACCACCGCGCCGGGCGATCGTTCGACTCCCAGGAGTAACTGCCAAAATTTATTCATAATCGTGGAGGTCAAACGTTTTATGTTTACCGAGAGCGTCCCACCCAGGTTGCGAAGATCGACTCAACGATCAAGAGGACGAGCAGTCCGAGCGCGAGCTCGTGCCAGATCTCGTGGCCCATCGGGGAAAAGAGTTCGGATCCGGCCGTGCGGGCCGAGACCACTTCGACGTCAAGCGGGTCGAGCATGCCCCTCAATTCGGCGGTTCCGATCCGTTCGAGCTCGCTTTCGCGAGGGTCGGGGTTCGCCGCGTAGTAATCCTGCTGGGTGCCGAGCGGGCCTTCATCCCATGAGATGCGATACAGGCCGGCGCGGCGCGTGTCGGGGACCTTGATCTCGACGGCTGGCCCCTGGTCGCTGGGGCCTTCGTTGAGGGGAACGGCGGAGAGGGTTTGCGGCTCACCTCCCCCGGGAGGCAGGAGGCGGGCATTCGCGATCTGCTGGCTGGAGTGAACGACGCGCCTCATTCGCTCGCCGGCGGTGAGGTTGTTGTCGAACCGGGTCGGTCGTGCTGCGCCTCGCACGGCTTCGCGCACCGCGAGGACGAAGCTCGGCTCGATGGGCCAGTCGTTGCCGGCACGGTCGGCGGTGGTCGTCCACAAGAGGACGCGTCCATCCCCCACGACACGCTCGGCCACGGCGGGGGAACGTCCCGGGTCGTTCCAGCGGGCGAGCACGCGGACTTGCCCTTCTTGCCCTTGCTCGTCGACCGCCATGATCTGCCGGGCGGCGACGCGCTCCAGGGCCGACGTCTTGAGCTCCAGCAGCTTTTCAAGCGGGGAAGGGCGGACCGGCTCGACGATCAGGCCGTGAATGCTCTCCTCCACGAGCCCCTTCAACGGGAACGGCAAGAGCCGGGCATTGGTGCGGTAGAGGAGATCGTTGTAGAGACCGGTATCGAGCTTTCCGCCGGTGAAGACCATCAGACCCATGCCGTCGGAAACGAGGCGGCTCAGCCGTTCGGCCTGCTCGGCCGAAGGGGCGGCCACGTTGGCCAGGACGAGGACGTCGGCGGGGTCCAATCGTGGGGAAAGGAAATCGGTCTCCGGCACGACCTCGACGCGCCAGGCCTCTGCGGCCCCCACTCCGATCGACAGCGGCGCGGCAAGGTAATCGACCTCGGACCCGAACGGCTCCGTGGAGGGTTCGCCATCCACCAGGCGAATGAGTAGCGAGTCTTTCACCGGCACTGCGATCCAGTGTTGATTGTCTCCGGGAAGCTCGTCTTCGGGAATCTGAAGCGAGAGGTCATGCGGACCGGAACCCGGGAACTGGACGCTGAGCGGTACCCGGGCCACCTGGCGGGGAGCGATCTCCGGCAGCGTGACCTCGGTCGGCTTGTCATCGACCCGCAGGACCGCCTTGGCCCTCGTGATCATGCGGGTGGAGTCGTTCTTGATCAGGGCTTCCCAGCGGCTCTCGGCTCCCGCCAGGATGGTCCGGTCGAGCGGGGTGAGCGACTGGAGCGAGACGTTGGCGACCTCTTCCGCGCCGACGTCGACGATCCGGACGCGAACCTCGTCCTTCCCCCAGCGCTTGGCGATCGCGGAGACGCCGCTTTCCCAGCCAACTCGGCGCAAGTCGGTGATGATCGTGAGTTGGCGAGTCGGATAGGTACACGACTTCAAAACTTCATCGACCTTGTCGAGCACGGCGGGCCAGGCTGCATGGGTCGCCGTTAAGTTCAGTGACGAGACGCCCCCGGACAGGTCTTCGCGGCGCGTCCCTTCCACCTCATGGAGCACCGGGGTGCTCGGGGCCGAGCTCGTCAGCAGCGTGCAGCGATCCTGGGGACGAGCCCCCGCGAACAAGGCGGCGGCGATCTCTTTGGCCCGCCGAAAGGCCACGGCTTCTCCCGACGTGTAGCCCATGCTCAGCGAGTCGTCGATCAGCACGACTTGACTGGACCGCCCCCCCGAGCCGAGCCATTTCTCGAGCCCGGTCGGATTCAGGATCGGCCGCGCGAGGAAGAAGAAGAGAAGCACGAGTAGTGCGATCCGGAGGAGAAGCAGCAGCAACTGCTCGATCTCGATCCGGCGGCGATTGCGCTGAATGGTGAGCTTGAGGTAGCGCATCGGAGCCCATTCCACGCGGCGAAACCGGCGACGGTTCAGCAGGTGGATGATGAGGGGGATGGCGCCGAGCAGGGTCCCCCAGATCAGTAGCGGGCTTAGGAAGGAGAGCATAGTGGCTCCGTTGCCTTATCGCGGCGACCGACCGATCTCTTCTCGGGAATGTAGGAAGACGCTTAGCGAGGCACCGAGCGGCTGATCCGTGAAGAAACGCACGTGATCGTAGCCGCGCTTGCCGCACTCACGTTGGACGCCGTCGAGGAAGTCTTGCATCGCTCGTTGATAAGCCCGGCGGAACGCCCAGGGTTCCGCGAACAACTCTTCTTCCCCTTCAATGTCCCGGAAGATCGTCGGCCCATCGAAGGGGAGCTCGACCTCGTCGCGGTCGAGAACTTGAAGGAGCAGAACCTCATGCCCCAGAAAGCGGAGCCGGTTCAGGCCGTCGTAAAAGACATCTAAGTCGGTGAACATGTCGGAGATGATCACCAGCAGGCTCCGGCGCCTGAGCTGATCGGTAAGCGATCGGAGCAAGCCGCCGAGCTCGGTCTTTCGGGCTGGCGTACAGCGTTCGAGCAGGCCCGACATCACCATGACCTGCGCCTGGGTGGCCGCCGGAGGCAGCACGGTGTTGGCCTTCTCGTCGAACAAGACCAGGCCCACCGGGTCTTGCTGCCGCGTCAGGAGCATGGAGAGGGAGACGACCAGCGTGGCCGCGTAGTCGAACTTCGAGAGCGTGGCCGACCCGCGATAGTTCATCGAGGCGCTGGCGTCGACGACGAAGGTGACGCGGACGTTGCTCTCTTCTTCATATTGCTTGATGTAATGCCGGTCGGAGCGAGCGAAGACCCGCCAGTCGAGCCGGCGCAGGTCGTCGCCCGGGGTGTACTCGCGATACTCGGCGAATTCGATGTTGAACCCATGGAAGGGGCTGCGGTGCTGCCCGCTGATGGCCCCTTCGACGAGTCGCCGTGATCGCAGCGTGAGATCCGAGATCTGGGCGATGGCGTCAGGATCGGAATATTTCGGCGGCTGTGGCATCGGCGGCTCCCTTTCGGACCGGTACGTCGTTCAAGAGCCTCTTGATGATCGTGTCGCTCGTTTCGCCCGACGCCTGTGCGTTGTAGTTGATGACGATGCGGTGTCGCAGCACCGGGCGGGCCACGTCTCGGATGTCGTCCACCGAAACACTGGGGCGTCCCGCGAGCGCGGCCTTCGCCTTGGAGGCGAGGATCAAGGACTGGCCGGCACGAGGCCCCGCGCCCCAGGCAACCCAGTCGCCGATGTAGCTCGGACCGCCATGCTCGGGCCCTCGGGTGGCCCGCACGAGGTCCATCGCGTAGTCGATACAGTGATCCGATACCGGCACCCGACGCACCACGCGCTGAAGGGCCGAGATCCGTTCGCCGGTCAAGAGCGCACTGATCTGAGGCTCCTCGGCCCCCGTCGTGAGCCGATAGATACGTCGCTCTTCCTCGGGCTTGGGATAGGTGATGAAGATCTTGAAGAGGAAGCGGTCGAGCTGGGCTTCGGGCAGGGGATACGTCCCTTCCTGCTCGATCGGGTTTTGCGTGGCGAGCACGAAGAAAGGATCAGGGAGCGCGTGGCGATGGCCACCGGCGGTCACCTGTCGTTCCTGCATCGCCTCGAGCAACGCCGCCTGAGTCTTGGGAGGCGTCCGGTTGATCTCGTCGGCGAGGACGAGGTTCGCGAAGATCGGTCCCGGGACGAAGCGCAACTCTCGCGCTCCGCTGTTGCGGTCTTCGTAGAGCACTTCGGTGCCGGTGATGTCACTCGGCATCAGGTCGGGCGTGAACTGGATCCGGCTGAAATCGAGCGAGAGGGAACGGGCCAGCGAGTGGACCATCAAGGTCTTCGCGAGGCCGGGAACCCCTTCGAGGATGCAATGGCCTCGGGCGAAGACGGCGATCAGGAGCTGATCGACGACTTCATCCTGGCCGACGATCTGCCGGGCGATCTGTTCGCGGATCTGTTGGTGGGCCGATCGGAGGTCGTCCAATTCGGCGAGATCGAGCTCTGGAGTCGTGCCGCTCAAGATCGCGTCCTCCCTTTAGCGCTGGAAGATCGGAAGATATTTGAAGGGAAGCTGAAGGATGATTGCGGCGATCGACGTTCCATAGACCTGGCCGATCCCATCGCCGTTCCAGGAGCCGTCCGGCTGCTGCATCCTGAGTAACTCGTCGCGGGTTCCCGGGAAATAGTCGTCCCAGTACTTGTCACCCGCCATGTAAAAGCCTTGGGACGCGTACAGATGGCTGTAGAAGGAGTGGCCGCCCCCCTTGTTCCACCCTTCTTGGGCTCGGTATTGATCCCAAACATATTTGAGACAATCGGTTGCGATGTTGCTATCGAACTGTCCGGCGTTGTAGAGGGTAGCCACGGCGGCCGCCGAGATTGGCAAGCGGGGTCCGCCCCCGGAGCCGAGTGAGTACTGGATGCCCCCTTCCGGAGTTCGGCACTTTTCGAGATATTTCCCGGCCTCGTCGATCACGGCCCTGGGGACGAGGAATCCTGCGTTATGAGCCGCGCGGAGGGCCTGCACCTGGGTGACGGTGACTGACCCTTCATCGCCCGTCCCTGGAACGTAAGTCCAACCGCCGTGAGCGCTCTGACCCTGGCTGGTCAGGGTGACCGCTTTGCGGATCGTGTTCCGGACCTGGTTCCGAAGTGATTCCTTGCTGATCATCCCGTAAACGGAGGCCAGAAACATGAGCGCAAAGCCATGCCCATGCATGGGCATTCCGCTGTCCTGAGTCGGGCCGGTGATCAGTCCCGTGGCGGTTCCGCAGCGCACGAGGTATTCAACGGCCCCTTGGACGTTCTTGGAATACCGCCCGCGTGTGGGGGAATTCCCGTGCGCCAGGAACGCCGTGCCCGCCAGCCCCGTCATGGCGGTTGGATAGGCCTCACCGCCTCCCGTGATCCAGGAGCCGTCATCGGCTTGCTTGGCCGCGAGGAAATCGAGCCCTTTCACGACGGCGCGAAGCGTCTCCGGAGTCACATGCTTGGGCAGAACTTCCTTCTCGGCCGCCAGACCCCGACCTGAGGCCGAGAGCCAGCCGATGCCGGTCAACGCCAGAGCCTGAGCGTAGCAACGGTCCAGGAACGCACGACGGGTCTCATGCGACGGTCCCGGCCGGTCATGATCGGGAATGGAATGGATCATCGCTTTTCCGCTCGTTCTTTGCCTTTCGGACCCGACTGAATCTCGAAACGCACCATGAGTTCGACGCGGACCGGGATTTCTTGAAATTTTGCGGTTTCCAGACGCTTGGGGAGATTCTCGTCGTCCTGGTTCCACGGGTAGTAATTTGTATTCGGCGATCGATCACCGGGCACGACAATTTCCCGGACGGCCACGATGGGGCCGAGCGTGACCCCGCTCAATCGTGCCAGGCGCTGGGCCCGGGTGCGGGCGTCGTTGATCGCCTTCTCGTAAGCGGCTTCCTGAAGGCTGTCGAAGTCGTCGAGCACGAAGCGGGTCAGCCCTAGGTTTTGGGGATAATCGTAGTAGTAATAGCGGCTATTCTCGTTTTGTTTCCCCACTTTGGCCCCGGCGTCTTGCGCGACGTCGAGGAATTTGCCAATTTGTTGCAGCAGCTTATCTTCATCCATTTTGCGGATATTGGAACATTTGAGGACGAGCTTCCGGGAGAGCTGGACCTCGGTCTTGGCGCGCGAGCTCGGCGGCATTCCACCGAAGTAGTAGTTGTTCTGCATCCCCTTTTGTTCGACACCCAGGCCACGCTCTTCGATGGCGATGTTCTCGAGCTTCAGGCTGGTGAAGGCGTCGTGAATCCTGCGCTTGGCATCACGGTACTTGACGATGGCGTCGGCGGTCAGTTCCGAAGCGGCGGAGACTTCGAGGTCGATCTCGACCAGGTTCGGCTTCGCGGTGACCAATCCTTTGCCGACGACGGAGAAGCCCTCGATGTTCTCGGACAGGACCTGGGCCGAACCCGTTGTCCCGACTCCGGTCAATACGAGGACAATGACCGCGATGCTTGACTTATTCTTCATTCGAAGTCCTCTTGTCTCGGGTCGAGGAGTCCTCGCGGACGGAGACGTCGGCTCCGGTCGCCCTACGTGGATATGCGGAAATGGTACGGTTGGAAATCGCGAGTACCAACTGATCGGTGAGGAAGAGGTTCCCTCCCACCGCGCCGAGGTCTTTGCCTCGGAAAATCCGGCGCACCGTGCCCGAGCCAGGATCAATCTCGAACACGCCGCGAGGCGTAAGCTGCCAGAGTCCGTCCGGGCGGACCAGGAGTTGGCCGGCCAGGCTGCCGCTCGGGAGGCGCGTCGCCCACAAGAGGTCGCGGCTCTTCAGGTCGAGTGCGCTGAGTTCAGGGCCGCCGAGGAATAAGGTGTGCTCGTTAACCCCGACGAGGCGCGAAGATTTTGAAATCGGACGTTCCCAAAGCACCTTCATTCGATTGGGTTCGACGGCATAGAGCCGATCCGATTGCATTCCCTTGACCAGGAAGGCCTCTCCACTCGAGACGGGGGCGCTTCCGGACGTCGTCGGCTCGGGCGGTTGATCGTATCCGAAGAAGAACCGGTTTTGTCCTTGAACGTTGTCGGTTCGGTAGCCGTATCCCCAGTCAAGGGAGCCTGTGTCGGCATCGAGCCGCGCCATCACGCCGACCTGAGTATCGACGTAGAGCGCCCCCGCGCGGTGGATGAGTCGAGGCTGGGGCACTGGGTCGCGATTGTAATAGTAGAAGTACATCATTCCGCCCTGGCGGAACGTCCCCACTTCGGTTTTCCAGAGGAGTTTGCCGTCATGCGGCTGGATCGCCAGCACGAATTGTTGCGGCTGCCCTTGTTGCTGCTGGGGGTTCGCCTGAGTCTTGGCTGTGATGAAGAGCTTGCCTTCCGCCAGGATTGGCGGCCCGACCAGGTCATAGGGCGCGTAGTCGATCAGATCCGAGGACTGCCAGACGACCTCGCCGCTGTCGGCTCGGCGACAGGTTAACCGAAACGGGGCAAAGTAATTGGCGTCCTTCAAGTCGCGAGCCAAGCTCCAGACATGCGTATCCGACGCGACGATCGCGAACCGCGTGGCGTCCATGAATCGGACCTGGTCCTGCATCGCCTGCATTTCGAGATGGTGGAACGACGCGGAGCGCCAGAGCATTTTGCCGCTCTTCAGGTCCAACGCGAAGTTGTGCCCGAGGTAGTTGGCGAACAGCGTTGTGCCATGGGTGGCCACGGCCGGCACGGCCGTACTCAACGGGTTGGATTCCCACTGGACCAATTCGGGAGGCGTCATCCCGGCTTCGATCGAGTCGGCGAAGCGGGTCTGCCAGAGGATGTCCACCGACTCCGTAAGATTCAATCCGCCCTCGGTAGAAGCCGAGGTCGGCCTGCCTGCATCCGCTACGGTCGGCTCCGTGCCGAGCAGGCGGCGCAGTTGCTCGGCCGGAGTCGCCGTTTGTCCCCCCAGGGTGATCTTCTCGTCGCCGTAACGGTCGGTCAGTTCGGTCCTGATCTGCTGGAACTCGGAGAGACGCCCCGCGCGGAAGAGGGCCAGGGCTGCTTTGACGGAAAGCTGGGCCAAGGATAAGTCGGTGTCGGGGCTTTCGCGTACGACGGCGAGCCAACAGTCGGCCGCACGGTCGAACCGCCCCAACTCGAAATAGAGGTCCCCGAGTCGGTCGGCGGCGTTGTCACCCACCGAAGTAATAAAATAAGCAGAGTAGATGGTCTCGAGATTCTTGAGCTCCGAGGGCCCTTCGGCCTCGGCAAGGAGTCTCCGCGCCTCGGCATCGTAGAAGAGGCGGCAGGCCGCCCGGCCGTTCGGGGGCAGGGCGGAAAGGATCGAACGACGTTTGCGGGCGACCGGAATGATGAAACCATTCTCACCGTCGACAAACCGCAGGGTCTGGCCCTCCTCGATCGTGTAAAGCGACTTCAGCGCGCGTTCCCAGGCACCCCGACGTTGAAAGCGATCGAAATCATCCATCGCCTCCTTGGCTTCCGTGGAAGCGGGCGGCATCTGTAACGGGCGGCCGGGATTGTCGTTGGAGATCTTGTCCTCTTGGTTTTCCTTGGCCTGACCGAACACGAGAGCCGGGAAGAGCAACAGCGCAGCTATCGCCAAACGCATCACGGTCGTGTCACCTCATCGAGAAGACTCTGCCAGACGTGCGACGGTTCCGTTACGATCACCCGCGCCAGGAGTTCTGGCAATGAAGTCTTCGGTTCGTAACGCGATTTCTTGACGCATACCAAGAGCGAAAGTGTCTGAAAGATGAGACACTTGTAGTCAAACCGGATGACCAAGTGCAAGCGAATTTTTTAGGAAAGCCGATTTTCGAGCGATCCCGAGAAGCCATCCATAACGATTCCGGCTGAGCGGCCCGGCGCTTCCGGCTGCTCTATTTCTTATGAATTCTTTAACAACCTAAACTTTAAAACACTTAGGATCATGTGGGAAACCGGGGGGGGTGGCTGGTTTGGGAGGTCGGCGATGCTCTCCATGGCTCGCGATTCTCTGATCGTTGGAACGTCAGAATCAGATCGGGTGATTCTGGTAGATATGTCGTATGTGTTGGTGTATGTTTTGGGCCTCTCGTCATGAGTGCTCCGTGGAGCCTTCGGCAAGTTCTTTGTAGGGCGGTCTTGGCCTGCCGAGGCTCGAGCGAGCAGCCTTCGTCGGCTAAGGCCTGCCCTACGAGAAGACATCGTTGACGGGTGGTGCCTGCTCTGCGGGCAGGGGACTTGCCGGATGAACGACTAAGGATTGTGAATGAAGATTCTTTCTCTCGTGACGACGGCACGGGTCAGGAAGATTTGTCTATATGGTGTGGCTGTCGTGCTCGTTTTGTGGTTGTCTGTTTCCCTGGTGGTGGCGTACGAGCTGACGCGCCGTTTTCGCGGAACCCGCACCGGCCTTTCCATGGGGAGTTTTTGAATCGCGTCGCTTGTCCACGAGAGACGGTCAGAAAATCGGGGCGTGGCTCTTACGGGGCAACGAGGACGCCCCTTCGGTCTTGTTGATTCATGGAAACGGGGGGAGCCGAAGGCAGTGTCTGGATCTCGCTCAGATCTTCTCCCGGCAACAGGGCACGATCCTGCTGATCTCGTTGCGAGCGCACGGCGATTCCACGGGCGAGTACAATGACATCGGGTATGGTGCGCGTCTGGACATTATCGCCGCGGTCGAATTCCTCGAACATCTCCGTCCGGGCAAGCCGATCCTGATCCACGGTACATCCCTCGGAGCCGCAGCGGCCACCTTCGCCAGTGGGGAACTGGGGGCTCGCGTTCAAGGTTACGTCTTGGAGTGCCCGTACAAGGATCTCAAAACCGCGGTTCGGAACCGGACCGAGAATTCTCTGCCACCGTTACTCGACTGGTGTGCGTATCAAGGGCTCTTGATCGTCTCTCCCCTGGTGATTCCCCACCTTCGAGAAATCGCCCCTGTGAATGCCATCACCGGAATTCCCGAACAGGTTCCCGTCCTGATCCTGGCAGGGGGCAAAGACCGGAGAGCACGCCCCGAAGAGGCAAAGGCACTCCATGACCGGGTCCGAAGCCACGGATCCCTCTCGCTCTATAAAAACGCCGACCACCTCCGGCTTCACCTCAGCGAGCCGGAACGATACGAAGACGAAATCCTCGACTTTTTCGGCCGAGTGCAGTCCAGATCGAGTCGTTGATGAATCGAGATGTGGATTACGCTGAGAATTGATGGCATGTTTTCTTGTAAGGCGGGCCTTGTCCTGTTGGGGTTCTTACAGAAGTCTTTGGTAGGCTAACAGGCTCTGAAAAAACCCGAAAGGTCGTCCACCTCTCGCGGTTTCGTTTCTGGATTTGTCAGAGCTTGTTACGGGAGCTGGGCCTTCGCTCGAAGGGATCTGAGAGCGGCGCGCAAGGAGGTAAAATACTCCAGGCCGGATGCAACGAACTCCGTCTCGATATCGGGGTGGACGACAGCGCTTGTGGGACCCTCCGCAAAGTCGTTCGTATTCGAGCTCACGAAGACTCGGGCAAAAGTGAACTCGGCTTCCTGCAACTGGCGACTGAGCTCCAGGCTCTGTTCAAGGTTCATCGAATCTTTCATCTCTTTTTTGTGGGAGGGCCGCCTTTTCGCGATCAACCGTGATACCGCACGATCTAAGCATACCTGGTCACGCTCCAGCACAATCGTCTTTGCGAGTAGGTCGTCGGCTAGTCTTCGACAGCTTGCTTGAATCGCAAACGGTTGGACCGGCGATGGAGCGGGGAGCGTCAGTCCAATCCAGGGCGTGGCATTGGCCAGCCAGTCTTGATTCTCGTCGTGAAATCGGAACCACCCCTCGAACTCACGCTCGATCCGGTGGGCGTGGTCGGCATACTCGCCTGGAACGAGTTCCGGCACGACCAAATGGACTGAGTCAGGGCGGGCAGTCACGAGTTGTATAATCTCCGCCGCCGCCTCGATCTCGGCTGGAGGCACCCTCGGCTGCTGCCGAGGAGAATCGCGTCGGAATAAGTCGAGAAAATTACAGGTATCTATTATTAAGACCGGTGCTGGCGTTGCGATCATCTTTGCAACTGCCGCGGGGATTGGCGTCATACAGCCAACACCTCGTCTGCGAATTGCGATAGCAGAAGGCATTGATCGAAAAAGCGTCTATTCAGTTCTTTCGCCGATTCGAGATCCCAACCCCTCGCGGCGAGCCAATTGACAAAGGATTCGGCGTTAACGACTGTCCTTGACCGGAAAGCGGCGATGACAAACTCGCCCCACGCCTTTGATTCCCTGCGATTAAGCGGGAGCGATTTGCGTGCCGCGTCGGAGAAAGCCAGAAGACGGTCGCGAACATCCTGCGGTAATTCCGCAAAGAAAATCTCTTCTACAGTGGGGAGCCGAAATATCGCGCCGGCCGCCCGCGCAGCGGGGACGATTCCATCGTCCAAGAGTCGAATAATTTGATCCCAAGAGGTCGAGAGACTGAAGGTGGATAAAGAGGAAGGGGACGGTGGCCCAGCGAACCAGACCCGGCCGCCGCGTAGCTCGGAGTTTTTGAGCCGTTCGAGGCTCAGGACGACCCTCCTCTGAGTGGGGTTTGGGTCAGTGGCGTACCAGCCCGAGCCCTGGCTTACGAGGGACTCGTACGGAGCCAAATCTTTGCCCGTCAGCCGCTTCCAGTCAGCAGGCAAGTTCGTGTTGAGGGTCACGAACACGTGATCGATCTGGCTTTCCGTACCTTCTACGGTCCATCGGTGCCATCGAGAAGAAGCTTCGGCGGGATCCATAAAACCTTCCCAAAATGAATCCGGCTGTTGTTCTCTTACTCTCAGTATACGCTTCCGGCTTTTCGATTGTCGGTCTGAACTCCGCACAAGCAGCGTGATCCTGCGGACGTCGCAAGATGCGGCCTCGAGCTCGGAACAAAGCAGGGGCCGACTACGCACAGTTGTGGCGGAGGATACAGAAGCCGATGACGCTCGCCGCCTGCGTCGTCCTGGTACGTGTGGCATACGGTGGGCGATCGTCTCGAAGTACCCTCCGCCATGCCGGAGGGTTTTGTCAGATCTCGTCAGATCTCGTCAGTGTTATCGCGACGTGAGGGGCGGTTTGGCCTCATGCTAAAGGTCGTCGAGGTGTCGTGGCCAATCGTCTTTGAGCAAACGCGAAAGCGAGCGGTCGGCGAGGATGCGACCGTTGGTTTGGCACCGCGGGCAGTAGTTGGTCTCGTTGTCGGCGTAGCGGATCCGCTGAACGGGGGCATCGCAGACCGGGCAGGGTTCACCGAAGCGCCCGTGCACGGCCATCTCGGGTCGGAAGGCCGTGACCTTCTCGGGGAAGCCATCGGCGGTTTCGGCGCGGAGCCGCTCGACCCACTCGATGAGAACTTCGCGCGTGGCGTTGTAGAGCCTCTCGGCCTCGTTCGACTTCAGCTTTTGCGACAGCGCGAGCGGAGAGAGCCGGGCGCGATGCAGGATTTCGTCGGAATAGGCGTTGCCGATGCCGCTGAACAAGCGAGGGTCGGTGAGAGAGCGCTTGAGCGTGTGATTTTGCTGCTGAAGGACGGTTTGAAACGCTTCGAACGTGGCCAAAAGCGGCTCCAGCCCCCCTGGGTCGTGTTCGCGCAGGGCCTCTTCACCACGCACCAGGTGGAGCGCTGCCCGGTGCTTCGTGCCGGCCTCAGTCAGCAGTAAGGTGCCGCTGGAGAAGGTCCAGGTGGCCAGGGCTGACTTTGCCGAGAATTTGAGCCCGGCCGGCTTCCATTGCAGGCGCCCAGCGATCATCAGATGGAGGATGAACCAGAGATCCTCATCCAATCCCACGACCACCCGTTTTCCTAGCCTTCGAATCGCCTGGATGTTCTTTCCCAGGGCGGAGTCCAAGGGGGGATCGAAGGTTCGCAAAAGAAACGGACTCTGGATCCGCACGGCATCGAGCGTGGCGCCGAGGATCCGGCGTTCCAGGGCCTCGACGTAGATCGTGATATCCGGCAGCTCGGGCATGAGGGATGGCATCCTCTCCATTCGAGGAGTAGGGGAGGCCGATCGGGTCGACGAAACGTGCTAAGACGACCAGCGACGTCCCTCATGGGAGTAGGAACGCTTTACTAAGACTCGATTCTAACCTCCCCGTTCGCCACTCTCGAGCCGTTCGGAACCCAGCCCACACGTTTTGGATCATTGTTTATCAACGACGATGCTAGGACAGACGTCGCAGAATTTCCCAGTTAGCCTAATCGGGATTTCGGCTGCCAAACATTTATTTCATCGAAATCCTGCAAATTTCTCAAGCATTGCAAGCCTCCTATATTGTAAGCTGGAGTTGGTTCTATCAGGACGAAGTTCCTCGTCAACTTGGATTGCCAGCAGGAGAACTACGTGATGCGACTTTGGGTACGTGGGGTTTTCGCGGTATTGGGAATCGCGTTGGTTTCAGCCCCGGGAACCTCTTCGGCGTGTACGACGTGCCACCAAACGCCCTGTGCAATGGCTCCGGCTCCCGCGTCTGCGTATCAGTGCGTGACGGAAATGGTGCCGTACACGGTGAATCGGGTGGTCCAGCGGGTCCAGTGGCAGCCGGTCATCGAGACGGTGATGGTCAAACAGGCGAACGTGACGTTTGTCGACCAGCAGCGTACGGTTTGCCGTCCCGTTGTCGACACCACCTATGTTTCGCGCACGATCACGGTTTGCCGTCCGGTGTGCGAGACGACGATGGTGACGCAGAACGTGACGGTCTGCCGCCCGGTGACGACGACCTGCCAGGTGACTGAGTATTGCCTCCAGCCGACGACGCAGCTCGTGACCGTGCCTACCGTGTCGCATGCGTGTGGGCACTGTGGCAAGGTCGCGCCGGCATGCGGACACACGACGGTGGCCAAGACCTGCCTCACGCCAGTGCCCGTCGTGCGTGACGTGCAGGTGACGAGGATGGTTCCGGAGGTTCAAACGCGGCAAGTCCCCGTGACGACTACCCGTATCGTCTCCGAATCGAAGACGATCCAGGTGCCCGTTACGAACTGCCGGATCGTGAGCGAGGTGATCACGCAGAAGATTCCGGTCACGACCTTCCACTGCGTTCCCAAGACGATCACGCGGCAAGTCCCCGTGCCGGTTTGCGAGACCGTTGCCGAGACGTGCTACCGCCCCGTGACCCGGATGGTTCCGGTCGTTTGCGCCCCTGCGCCCGCTCCGGTCTATTCGGCTCCCCAGGCCGCTCCCTCGGGCCAGTCGGCTCCCTCGAGCCAGGCGGCCCCCTCGACGCAGGGCTGAGCCGGCAAGGTCGACGCGGCTTGACAGCCGCGTGACGACCGCGTGCTGAGATTTCCCATGTCCCTGTGCGACTACATCATCGAGCGACCGTCGAGACGGCTACGTCGGGCGGTCGCTTTTGCACCTCGTCTGCTCAGCTCAAGACATCACATCTTGGCGAAAACTTTGGAAGACTATTCGACGTCAGTTTCTCCTACATTAGGATAGTTTTTGTCTGGCGATGCTCAATCGACTCTGGTACCGACCGTGGATGTGAGATCCTCATGGCACATCTTTCGGAAGCGGTGGCCCTTGGCGGACTGATTCTGGCTGCGCTGGGTTTTGCTTGGTTGGTCGCTCTCGGGTTTGAGAGAGGGATCGTTTGGGGAGTTTGCTTACTGCTCTTTCCTCCCTCCGCGCTGGTGCTCGCGGCAATCGAGCGGCGACGATCGTGGAAGCCGTTGGTGTTCGTTGTCGTCGGCGCTCTGGTGGCCGTGGGAGCCTGGCTACAACGGCGACCTCAACTCGCGAAAGCGTGGGATGTGGGGAAATGGACCTGGGGGGCCTCGGAGCAGGGGGCTTTCCTCTTCCTGGCCACGGGTCTGGTCCTGATTGCTGTCGGATTCCTCGCCCTCGTGATTTCGGCTTTCCGAGTCCGAATCCCTTGGGGGGTGGGGACGTTGCTCTTTCCTCCTGTGGGGCTGGTATTCGCCTGTCGGCATTGGCCGAAGTCGCGGGTCCCAGCCGCTCTGATTCTCGTCGGGCTCGTCATTGCCGGGGCGCCCGTCGTCCTGACCCGCTACGTCTTGCCGATTGACCTGGGGCCTCGCGAGCGGATCGTCGACGGCGAGCGTCATCTCACGCTCACCGGCTGGGATCGACACGACTACAGTTTTCTTTCCCAGAAGCCCGACGTCGTCGTGCTCCAGATGGCCAATCCCGATGTGACCGACCGCACGCTCGACCTGCTCAAGGGAATGTCCCGGCTCCGCGAACTCGACCTTGAGCGAACGGCGATCACCGACCAGGGGCTCCGTATCCTGGCACGACTGCCTTCGTTGGAGATCCTACGACTCAAGGACACGAAGATCACGGACGCCGGCTTCCGTGATACAATGGGGGCGTCAGAAACCCTACGGATGATCGACCTCCGCGGCACGTCCGTCGCTTCCGGCACGATCCAGGCCTGGCGCCGTGCGAAGCCCGGTCGCCGCGCTCTGTATTGATTTGACAGGTACTGATCCTTTTCAGCGAGATTGAGAACATGAGCGTCTACGATCTTTTCGACGTTGAAGGATCCGACCCCCGTAATGCTCGCTATCTGGCGCGGGCCTGCGAATTTGCCTATAAGCCCGAATCTGAAGCTGTAGACCTGTTCCGCACGGAGCTTGGGCTGGAGGCGAAGCTCATCAGCGTGGGCAATACCCAGGTCTACGTCGGTCGGAACGACCGGGCGATCGTCTTGGCGTTCCGGGGCTCGCAGGCTCCCAACAGCATCGACGGTCTCAAAGACTGGCTCCTGACCAACGCCTACGACCTCTTGATTCTGCCCGAAGGGCGGATCGGGACCGATTTCGCCGCGGCCGGCGTCGGCGCGAGGTTTCACCGTGGCTTCATGCAGGCCCTCGCCGACGTTTGGGATCCGCTCTTGGCTGACGTCGATGCTGCGATGCAGGAGAAAGAGCGCCCGTTGTGGATCACCGGTCACAGTCTCGGCGGTGCCCTGGCCCTGCTTGCCGCCTGGCGCTTCCAACGACAATTCATCTCCGTCTATCGGGTCTATACCTTCGGTTCCCCGATGTTCGGCAATGCTCAAGCGGCCAAAGCGTTCGAGAACGAGTTCGCGGGCCGGATTTTCCGCTATGCCGACGAACCCGACCCCGTGCCCCTGCTTCCCACCTTCAGTCTTATGGCCAATACGTACACGCACTGCCCGGCCGTGGTGAGTTTCGGAACGACCACCGAATCGGCGACCCAACTCCTCCAAAGCGTCGCGCAGAATATCGCCGGTGGTTTACTCAGCGCAACGCTCATCGACGAACTCTGGGACCTCTGCCGTACGCGAGTCGATGCTCACAGCATCGCCAACTATCTGACGAAGCTCAAAATTAACAATAAATGATAAATTGACTGGCTTTTTCCTCGCTCGATGGTTGAATTCGTTCGAGAAGACTTGGTGGGCGGGCAGGTCCGGCTCATCAGCCCGATGAGGATTCGTTTTCGATGGCCGCTGATTATTCGCCCATTCAGGGGCAGTACCTCACCTTCATCCACTACTACACCAAGCTCCATGGGATTCCTCCTGCGGAAGCCGACATGCAACGGTACTTCAGGGTCACCCCTCCGTCAGTTCATGCGATGATCTTGACGCTCGAACGGCGCGGCTACATTTCGCGGGAACCGGGTAAGTCACGCACGATCCGTGTACTTCTGCCTCGTGAGGATCTGCCCGAACTCGAGTGAGGCGCCTCTCGACCCCTTGGGTGGTCAGTGAGCTTAAGTAGGCGATGTTTGTCGCCGCGCGGCGGGCTCTTGCCTCTGATCACGCAGGGCGTCGAGGAATCGCTTGGCGAGCCGCGATTGGTACCGGTCCGGGTTCCAGCAGACAGCGATGGTTCGGGTGGGGCGTTTGCCGCTGAGCGATCGATAGACGCGGCGATCGCTCGAATCGACGCGACGGGCCATCTCCGGGATCAAGGAGATGCCATGGTCGAGGGCGACGAGTTCCTGCACGGTCGAAAGCTGATGCGTGCGCCCGGTGGCGACGGGCTGGAAGACGCGGCGATGGCAGAAGCTGCGGATGTGGCCCGAGAGGCAATGGGCCTCGTCAAGTAGGACGAAGGGCTCGTCCTGGAGGTCTTCAAGCCGGATCGACGGCCGGCGGATGAGGGGATGCCCTGTCGGCAGTACCAGGATCAACTCTTCTTCGAAGAGGTGCTCGAACTCGAGGTAGGCACGCTCGGCGGGCAGAGCGAGGATGCCGACGTCGATTTCCCCCATCGAGCAACGCTTCAGGATCGACTCGGTGACTTCCTCGTTCACCTCGACGTGCGCCCGAGGGTGTCGTTCGTGGAAAGCTCGCAAGAGGCCGGGAAGCAAGTACGGAGCGATGGTCGGGATGGCTGAAACGACCACCTTGCCGGTCTCACCGTCGTCGCAGAGCAACTTGGTCGTGTCATCGGCCAACGCGACGATCTGCTCGGCCCTCCGCTTCAACAGCTCGCCGGCCTCGGTCAGGCAGACTTGCCGCCCCTGCCGCTCGAAGACGGGGCGGCCCAGCTCGCCCTCGAGGCGCGCGATCTGCTGGCTGAGCGCCGGCTGTGAAACCCCACACTCCTTTGCCGCCCGCGTGAAACTTCGATACTCGGCGATCTTCAAGAAGGAGCGGAGTTGCTGAAGCTCCATAAGAAATCCTTATCGATTCTATTGCGTTGGTCTCGGTTGAATTATAACGACGAAGCGCCTAGGATGACCACGTCACCGCAACGCCCGCCCCGCATCCCACCATGGTTCCAGCCTGCGGGATCGAGAAATTCGGCGTGTTTAAAGGAGTCCCCGATCATGTTGACGGTTGGAGATAAGTTCCCGCAATTCTCGGCCAAGGCCTGCATCGGCAGCTCGAGCGATGCGCTCACCACCATTGAGAGCGATCAGTACGAGGGACGTTGGGTCGTCTACTTCTTCTACCCCAAAGACTTTACGTTCGTGTGCCCAACCGAGTTGGTCGAGTTCAACCGCAAACTCGACGATTTCCGCGACCGTGATACCGACGTGGTTGGCGGCAGCACCGACAACGAGTTTTCGCACCTCGCCTGGTGCAAGTCGCACGACGATCTGCGGACGTTGCGCTACCCACTGATCGCCGCGCAGAAGCTCGCCGCCGAGTTGGGGATCCTCGACCCCGAAGAAGGGGTTTGTCAGCGAACGACCTTCCTCGTGGATCCTCAAGGCGTGATCCAGTGGGTTTCGGTCTACAACCTCAACGTCGGTCGCAACGTCGATGAAGTCCTGCGCGTCCTCGACGCCGTCCAGTCGGACGAGCTCTGCCCCTGCAACTGGAAGAAGGGCGAAGAGACGATCAAGGTCTGAGGGACCGCGTCGATTCCTGGGGTGGTACGGACGAGTCGGCTCGCTTTCGGAATCGATAGATTCACGAGAAGCCATTGAGTCCATCTGTGCGTGCCACCTCAATGGAAGCATCTCGCAAGTCCGACTCGCGTAGGGCAGGCCTTGGCCTGCCAGGGCTGTTCGCTTGAGCCTCGGCAGGTCGAGGCCTGCCCTACGAGAAAACATCATTTGATGGGCGATGCCCACTCTACGGGAAGAGGACTTACCGGATGCTCCAATAAGTGAGCTGGATCCGCTTTCCCTTGTTGCTTTGTACGATTTGAAGCAAGCTTCCGCGGAGTGATCAATCCGATGCCGACCCTCGACGAGCTCAAGGCCCTGCTGGGCGAAGAGACTAAAGATCTCCGCCTGAACCTTGCCAACGTCCTCGACAGCGGAGATCTCGAGCCTGGGGAACGATACGCGATTGCGTTCGCGAGTGCCCTGTTTCTCCGCGACGCGGCCTTGGCCGAGGCCGTGCGTACCCAAGCGGCCGATCACCTCTCGACGGAGGCGGTCTCTGATGCCAAGGCTTCCGCGGCGATCATGGGAATGAATACGGTTTATTACCGGTTTCGCCATATGATCGGCAAAGAGAGCTACTCGCAGCGGCAAGCAGGCCTGCGGATGTCTCGGATGGCCCGGCCGGCGACCAGCAAGAAGCTCTTTGAACTCTGCTCCATGGCCTGCGCGGCTCTCGCCGGTTGCGAGGCGTGCATCCGGGCGCACGAGCAGAGCCTCCTGAACGAAGGGGTAACCGAGGACCGGATCCATCAGGTCATCCGGATCGCCGCGGTTGTGCAGGGGGTCGCCATCGCCGCGAGTTCATCGCAAGTCGGCCTGCCTCAAGGGTCCTAGCGCGCATTTCGCTGGGTTTGCCGACAATTCACCGTGGGTTTTTCAGGTCCCTGAGCCTGAGTCAAAGTGGCACGGACAAGCCTGGTCGCTGGTCCGTGCCGTTCATTTATGCGCAACTTAAGCCAACTCTGCCCTAACGAACTCGTCCATGATGCGCCTAAGTCCTTTTGTAGGGCAGACCTTGGACTGCCGGGGCTGTTCGCTTGAGCCTCGGCAGGCCAAGGCCTGCCCTGCAAAATAAGCTCGCCGGATGTTCCTCTAAGTTCGGTGTCAGCCTGATCGGACCAGAGCTTGTGATCCGAGGGTGGTGCGCCACGAAAGCTTGTTCCGAGCGCGAAGTCGGTTCCGAACATCCTCTCCAGGCTTCTCACCCTTCGGCCACGAGTTGGATAATGGCGTGGTCCGTGATTGATTGTTTTGACGCTTCTATTCTAAAGCGTGGGCGAGACGGCTCTCCTTGCATGATGGCGCACCTGTTCGGATGTTTCGTTGATCATTAAATTGATCGCATTCGGGATAGCGTTGTGAGCTGAGTTTGCGCGATCACGACCCACCTTCACTCCGTCTCGACGCCCGCTCTGATTTCTCCTGGATCAATGGAATAAAACTCTGTCCAATAAGCCTTTAGAAAAGCATAGTGGAATGGAGAACGGTGAGGTTCACGGAGATCCGTGGAGTTGATTTCGTGCTGACTTTCCGTCCTCGTTGATGATTGCCACCCCTGAAGAAGTTGAAGCCGTCTTGCCTGCAGAACGGACCGTTCCGGCGAATCAAAGCGACCTCGGAACGGACGAACCTACCAAGCCCCTGGCCCCTCGAGCCACGCCCCTATCATGAAAACGATCACGCTCGCCTTGCTCGCTTTCACGATCGTCACGCCGACGGCCATGGCGGTTAGTCCCGCCATCCGGGTCATCAGTCCGGTTGGCGCCCAACGCGGCACCGAGGTCCGGGTGACCTTGACCGGTCAGCGGCTGACCGATGCCAAGGAGCTTCTCTTTTATCAACCGGGGATTCGTGTCACGAAGATGGAGGTCGACAAGGACGGCCGGGTGATGGCGACTCTCAAGATCGTCCCGGACGCCTCGCTCGGGCTGCACGACTTCCGCCTTCGAACGGCGACCGGAGTGAGCCCGCTGAAGACGTTCAGCGTCGGCGTGCTCAAGGACGTGGCGGAGATCGAGCCGAACAATGAGTTTGCGAATCCGCAGCCGATCGACATGAACGTCACCGTGAATGGTGTCGCTGCCAATGAGGACGTCGACTACTACGTCGTCGACGCGAAGAAAGGGGATCGGATCACGGCGGAGGTCGAAGGGATCCGCCTGGGCCTGACCCTCTTCGATCCCTACGTGGCGATCCTCAATGCGAAACGGTTCGAGATGGGTTCGAGCGATGACTCGGCCCTCGTCTGGCAGGACGGCATCGTTTCGATCGTCGCGCCCGAGGATGGCAAGTACGTGGTCCTCGTGCGCGAGAGTGCCTATGCCGGGAACGCCAATTGTCTCTATCGTCTTCATGTCGGCAACTTTCCTCGACCGACGGCGACCGTTCCCGCCGGGGGGAAGGTCGGCGAGGCGGTGAGCGTGCGCTGGATCGGCGACGTCCTGGGTGAGAAGACGACGAGCCTGACACTTCCGGCGGCTCCTCACCGCGATTTCGGCCTGGTGGCTCAAGACGAGCGGGGAACGGCTCCTTACCCTAACGTCTTTCGCCTGAGTTCTTTTGGTAATACGATCGAGGTCGAGCCGAACGACACCCACGAGAAGGCCACGGCCTTCACGCCGCCCGTGGCGCTCAATGGCGTGATCGGGGTTGCGGGGGACGTCGATGACTACACCTTCAAGGCGACGAAGGGGCAGACCTTTGACATTCGCGTCTTCGCCCGCCAGGTTCGCTCGCCGCTCGACTCGATTCTCTCCATCGCCTCACGTAATGGGGGGCGGGTTGCGAACAATGACGACAGCGGCGGACCCGACAGCTACATTCGGTTCAGCGCCCCTAAAGACGGTGAGTTCGTTGTCTCGGTGACCGACCACCTCAAGAAAGGGGGACCCGACTATGCCTATCGTGTCGAGATCAGTCCCGTCGAGCCGAAGCTCACTTTGAGCACCCCCAACGAGTCGCTCCGACGTGGTTCGGGAACGATGGCCGTGGCCGTGCCCCGAGGAAACCGCCAGGCGATTCTCGTGAATGCCAGCCGAGCCGACTTCGGCGGCGCCTTGTCCTTGGCCGCTTCGAACCTCCCGCCCGGAGTTAAGTTCGAGGCGGATACGATGAGCTCCAACTCCTCCGTCCAGCCCGTCCTGTTCTCGGCCGAAGCGGATGCGCCGGTGGGTGCAACCCTGGCCAAGGTCTCGGGTAAACCGATCGACTCCAAGCTCGACATCCCCAGTGAGTTCATCTCGACCGCTGAACTGGTGCTGGGCCAAAACAACGTCCCCTTCTGGACCCGCACGGTCGAATCACTGGCTGTGGCCGTGACCGACGAATCGCCGTTCTCGGTCGAGGTGGTCGAACCCAAGGTCCCCTTGGTTCGGGGCGGAACGATGGACCTCAAGGTGATCGTCCAGCGAAAACCGGGTTTCACCGCTCCCATCGCGATCGCTCTGCCCTGGAACCCGCCTGGGACTGCTTCGAAGGGGGGAATCATCATCCCCGCCGACAAGAACGAGGGGCTGATCCCGATCAACGCCAATGGCGGGGCCCCGTTGGCGACCTGGAAGATCGTCGTCAACGGTACCTACATCGAACCACCGACCGGGCCTCCGGCTCCCCGGGCCGCGGGGGGGCGACAAGGGCGAGGGGCAGGCCGGCTCATCGTCTCCTCGCAATTCGCGAAATTGACCGTCGCTCCTCAATTCCTGACCCTCAAGTTCAACGCGGTGAGTGTCGAGAAGGGGAACGAAGTCAACCTGGCCGTGAAGATCAACAAGAATGTCGACTTCCCCGGTGAGGCCAAGGTGACGCTCGTGGGCCTTCCCAACAAGGTGACCACCGAGCCCGCCACGATCACCAAGGACAGCACCGACGTCGTTTTCCATCTGAAGACCGACGCCGCCACGCCTCCCGGAGAAACCAAGAGCCTGTTCTGCCAGGTCGTCATCATGCAGAACGGCGAGCCGATCATGCATAACCTCGGCTCGGGCCGGCTCCGGGTCGATGCTCCTCTGCCTCAACGAAAGAACGCGCCCGGCGGACCGGCCGCCAAGCCCGCTCTGGCCGCGGCGGCCACCAAGCCCGCCGATGCTTCCGAAAAACGGCTCAGCCGGTTGGAGAAGCTCCGGTTTGAAAGCCAGGAACGGGCCAAGGCCGTGGCTGAAGGGGCGAAACTGCCCCAGGATGATGTGAATGCCCCAGCCCAGAACCCCTAATCAGGTGACTTGGCTCGCGCCAATCGTTTCGGCTTTCACGGTTCCGATCGTACTTCCCGGCGACTCGCTCAGAGCTTCTCTGAGCGAGTCGTTCGTTCATTGGTCTGACGGTCTCTGGGGACTCAGCCTCTCCCTTTGCCAACGCTGGTCTTGAGAGCTGTGCCCATACGTCCCACCAGGTCGTCGTTTTGACCTTGGAAGGGGGCGGGGTCGTATCGGCGTAGATCGCTACGGCAAAATGGATGATGTTCCTGGTCATCGGTGTGTAGCATAGAGGAAGAGATGGGATCGGCCGACGACAAAACTTCGAGCGCTTCCGGCCTGAGGGGACGATGAAGATAGATACGTTCACTGCGAACCATAAGCAATGCCTGCGTGCTCAGGTCATCACCGAAGGACAGCCCGGCACGGTGCTGCGCGAGTTCGGGATGCTCTTGGACCTCATCGGGCCTCAAGGGATCGAGGTCGGGGGGAAGTACAACCTGCTTCCCTTGAAAATCATTGGGGATGTGGATGAGCGACTGACACGCCCCTTGCGTTTGAAAATGAAGCGACCACAGATTCGCTCGCACCCCTACCTGCTCGGTCTGAGTCTCTTGCTGCGAGCCTCCGGCCTCGTCCGTATCGAGAAGTCCGGGGCCAAGGCCCGCATGGTCCTCGACCCGTTCATGATGGAGCAATGGATTCGGCTCAACCCGACGGAGCAATACTTCAACCTGCTGGAAGCCTGGTTTCGATTCGGCAGAGGGGAGATGGTCGGAGAACGCGGCTGGAGTTTACGGGGAATGCTGTCCCCCTGCCTGGAGTTATGGTGGTCTCTCCCAGTAGAAGGCTGCGAATTGGATCTCGAAGACCCCCAGGGTGTTTACCTTAACGGAGTCAATCGGGATTTTTACTTGCTAGCCCTCATGGATCTATTCGGATTCTTGGACGTTGTGCATCCGTCTCATCCTGTCTCGCCCTGGACCCCAGCCGGCATCAGGCATCGACCCTTCGGTGATGCTTTCCTCTCACTCCTCTTTGCTAAGCGACTCGCCTTTCTCTATGGAGAAGCATCCTCTGGTGAAGAGAATGAGGATCAGGACGAAGAGGAACTCGGTGTGCCGCGCTTCGGCGCCTGGCAGCCGCTGTTGCAGCCTTACTTCTCGGAGTGGCGGGAGAACCTAAAATTCCCTCGGATGGAGCCGCGCGAAGGTACGTTCATCTTCCGAGTGTCCCTGGGCAAGATCTGGCGAACCATCGCCATGCCGGCTGACGCGTCGCTCGATGACCTGGCGGATTGGATCCTCGACTCGGTCAAATTCGACAGCGACCACCTCTACGAATTCATCTACCACGACCAGCACGGGGCCAAGGTCCAGGTCCGTCACCCAAATATGGACGAAGGTCCCTGGACCGACGAATTTCCAGTTGGAAGCCTGCCTCTGGGACTAGGGGAGGCCATGCAATTTCACTTCGACTTCGGCGACGATTGGCGATTCACCGTTAAGCTGGAACGAATCGAACCCCCCGGCGCAAAGATCAAGGCTCCCCACATTCTCGACAAACACGGCAAGTCCCCCTCGCAATACCGGTGGGAAGAGGACTGACCCCTGACGTGGCCGGATTGGAAGCGCAGTCGCGAAAAAGTCGGGATTTTCAGTGGGTGCAATTCTCCTCCGGCTAACTGGATCATCCGCCAAGTGGCTTTCCCGTAGGGTGGGCACTGCCCACCAATCTCGTGGCTTCGACCAGGGTTTAATCCCTGGTGGGCAATGCCCACCCTACAAGAAGGAGACTTGCCGGATGATCCACT